>Ga0196963_10000319_pt1 | contig 45343 bp, 48 predicted proteins | sample S1_5metaG_FD_148600 | JGI IMG/M metagenome (GOLD analysis project Ga0196963, IMG submission 148600) | Soil microbial communities from Anza Borrego desert, Southern California, United States - S1_5 | ecosystem: Environmental > Terrestrial > Soil > Desert | place: USA: California | collected... | reverse complement strand
GGGTCTCCAAGCCCGGCCGCCGGGTCTATTCGGGCGCGCAGGAGCTGCCGCGCGTCCGCAACGGCCTCGGCATCACGATCGTCTCGACGCCCAAGGGCGTTCTGTCCGACGCGGAAGCGCGCGAGCAGAATGTCGGCGGCGAGGTGCTGGCGGAGGTGTTCTGATGAGCCGCATTGGTAAAGTGCCGGTGGCGTTGCCGAGCAATGTCACCGCGTCGGTCGAAGGATCGGTGCTGTCGGTGAAGGGCCCCAAGGGCACCCTCTCGATGCCGATGCTCGACGACATCAGCTACGGCATCGAGGACGGCCGGATCGTCGTGAAGCCGGCCAACGACACCAAGCGGGCGCGCGCCTTCTGGGGCATGCACCGCACGCTGGTCCAGAACCTCGTGACCGGAGTCACCGAGGGCTTCACCAAGGTGCTCGAGATCACGGGGGTCGGCTACCGCGCCGCGGCCCAGGGCCGCAACCTGCGTCTTCAGCTGGGCTACAGCCACGACGTCAACATCGCGGTGCCGGAAGGCCTCGAGGTGAAGACCCCGGATCCGACCACGGTGGAGATTTCGGGCAACGACCGCCAGAAGGTCGGCCAGCTCGCCGCCGAGATCCGCCGCTGGCGCAAGCCCGAGCCGTACAAGGGCAAGGGCATCAAGTATCGCGGCGAATATATCTTCCGCAAAGAAGGCAAGAAGAAGTAGCCATGGCGAAACTCTCTCTCTTCGAGCGTCGGCGCCAGCGCGTCCGCACCTCGCTCCGCAAGCGCGGCGGCGCCCGCGCCCGCCTGTCGATTCATCGCTCCGGGCGCCACATCTACGCCCAGGTGATCGACGATGCCGAAGGTCGCACCGTCGCCTCCGCCTCGACGCTCGAGAAGGAGGCACGCGGCTCGACCGGCGCCACCGTCGCCGGCGCCCAGGAAGTGGGCAAGAGGGTCGCCGAACGCGCCAAGGCGGCCGGAGTCACCCGGGTGGTGTTCGACCGCGGCGGTTTCCTGTTTCACGGCCGGGTGAAGGCGCTGGCCGACGCCGCCCGCGAAGGCGGATTGGAGTTTTAAATGGCTGACGAAACCAACATCGAAGGCACGGAAGTCCCTGCGGAGGCCGTGCCGGCTCCCGAAGCCGAGGCAGGCGCTCCGGCGCGCGAGGGCCGCGGCCCCCGCGGCGGACGTGGCGGACGCGGCGGCGGTGGCGGACGCGGCGGCGACCGCGGCGGACGCGGTCGGCGCGACGAGCGTGGCGGCCGCGGGCGCGGCGGCGACGACGACGGCGGCGAGGAGCTGATCGAGAAGCTCGTCCACATCAACCGCGTCTCCAAGACGGTCAAGGGCGGCAAGCGCTTCGGCTTCGCGGCCCTGGTCGTGGTCGGCGACGGCAAGGGCCGGGTCGGCTTTGGCCACGGCAAGGCCCGCGAGGTGCCGGAGGCGATCTCCAAGGCGACCGCGGCGGCCAAGAAGGCGATGGTCCGCGTGCCGCTCCGCGAAGGGCGCACTCTGCACCATGACGGCCTCGGCCATTTCGGCGCGGGCCGGGTCTATGTCCGTTCGGCCCCGCAGGGCACCGGAATCATCGCCGGCGGCCCGATGCGCGCCGTGTTCGAGAGCCTCGGAGTCGCCGACGTGGTGACCAAGTCGATCGGCACGTCCAACCCCTACAACATGGTCCGGGCGACCTTCGAGGCGCTCAAGGAGCAGACCAGCCCCAAATCGGTGGCCCAGCGCCGCGGCCGCAAGGTCGCCGACCTGATGGCCCGCCGCGAGGGCCTGACCGGCGCCGAGGCGTCGGCCGAGGCCGAGGCGGTCGTGGAGTAACAATGATGGCGACGATCAAGATCACCCAGACCGGATCGCCGATCCGGCGCACCCCCGACCAGCGCAAGACGCTGATCGGGCTGGGGCTGAACAAGATGCATCGCACGGTGGAGCTGACCGACACCCCCGAGGTGCGCGGAATGATCCGCAAGGTGCAGCATATGGTGAGGGTCGAAGGATAACCTCCTCTCCCTGCAGGGGAGAGGAAAGCCGGCGCGCAGCGCCGGCGAGGTGAGGGCCGAGGTAGGTGACCGTCACTTACCTCATTCCCTCACCCCCGGCCCCTCCCCCCTACAGGGAGAGGGGAGTTAGGCGCGACAGAAGCGAAAGCGAGTGCAGGAACATGAAACTCAACGATCTCAGGGACAATAAGGGCGCCCGCAAGTCGCGCGTCCGGGTCGGCCGCGGCATCGGCTCCGGCCTCGGCAAGACCGCCGGCCGTGGCCAGAAGGGCGCCAAGTCGCGCTCGGGCGTGTCGGTCTACGGCTTCGAGGGCGGCCAGATGCCGCTCCACATGCGGCTGCCCAAGCGCGGCTTCAACAACATCTTCGCCAAGGATTATGCCGAGGTGAACGTCGGCGCGATCCAGAAGGCGATCGACTCCGGCCGCTTCACGCCCGAGGGGATGATCGACCAGGCGGCGCTGCAGGCCGCGGGCCTGTCGCGCGGCGGCAGGGACGGCGTCCGCCTGCTCGGCAAGGGCAGCCTCTCGGCCAAGCTCGCCTTCCGCGTCGCCGGCGCCTCGGCGGGCGCCCGCAAGGCGGTCGAGGATGCCGGCGGCTCGATCGAGCTGATCGAGGTCGTTCCGGCTTCGCAGAAAGCGGCGGCGAAGAAGAACAGCGTCAAGAAGCGCAAGGCGTGACCCGCTTCCCCGGTTGAAAGGCTGACAAGCCGCAACCGGTCACTATATGAGGCGGCGGGGGTCACCAGTCTCCGCCGCCTCGCGTCTTTTTCCGGGATCGAATCAATATGGCATCCGCAGCCGAACAGATGGCCTCCAACCTCAGCCTGGCCAATTTCGCCAAGGCGACCGACCTCAAGAAGCGCCTCTGGTTCACGCTCGGCGCGCTGGTCGTCTTCCGCCTGCTGAGCTTCATTCCGCTGCCCGGCATCGATCCGCGGGCGCTCGCCAATCTCTTCGAGACCACCCGCGGCGGCGTGCTCGACTTCTTCAACATGTTCTCGGGCGGCAGCCTCGAGCGGATGAGCCTGATCGCGCTGGGCGTGATGCCCTACATCACGGCCTCGATCGTCGTGCAGCTGGCGACGTCGATGTCGCCGGCGCTCGCGGCGCTCAAGAAGGAGGGTGAGAGCGGCCGCAAGAAGCTCAATCAATATACTCGCTACGGGACCGTCGTGCTCTGCGCGATCCAGGGCTATTTCATCGCCGTCGGCCTCGAGGGCTGGGGCCAGGGGAGCAGCGGCTCCGCCGTCCTCGATCCCGGCCTGATGTTCCGGATCACCACCGTCGTCACCCTGATCGGCGGGACCATGTTCCTGATGTGGCTGGGCGAGCAGATCACCAGCCGCGGCATCGGCAACGGAGTCTCGCTGATCATCATGGCCGGCATCGTCGCCCAGCTGCCGACCACCCTCGTGCAGGTGTTCGAGAGCGGTCGCACCGGCACTCTGTCACCGCTGCTCATCATGGCCGTGATCGGCCTCGTCGCCGCGCTCATCCTGTTCATCTGCTTCATGGAGCGGGCTCAGCGCCGGGTGCTGATTCAATATCCCAAGCGCCAGACCGCCCGCGGTCAGATGCAGGCGGAAAAATCGCATCTTCCGCTCAAGATCAACACGTCCGGAGTGATCCCGCCGATCTTCGCCTCGTCGCTGCTCCTGATGCCCCTCACCATCGCCCAGTTCGCCGGCAACCGGGTCCAGGGCGAGAGCACCTGGGGCGACATCCTCATCACCGTCACCACCGCGTTGCAGCACGGCGCGCCGCTCTACATGGCGCTCTATGCGGCCGGAATCATCTTCTTCTGCTTCTTCTACACGGCGGTGGTGTTCAATCCCGAGGAGACGGCCGAGAATTTGAAGCGCTACGGCGGTTTCATTCCCGGCATCCGCCCGGGCAAGCGGACCGAGGAATATCTCGATTACGTCCTCACCCGGATCACCGTCATCGGCGCCGCCTATCTGACGCTGATCTGCCTGGTTCCGGAATTCCTGATCGCCCGTGCCGGCATTCCCTTCTACCTCGGCGGCACCAGCCTCCTCATCGTCGTCAACGTGACGATGGACACCGTCACCCAGATCCAGAGCCACCTCATCGCCCATCAATATGGCGACCTGATCAAGAAGGCGAAGCTCAAGGGGGGCTCGCGCAGGTGAACATCATCCTGCTCGGGCCTCCGGGCGCCGGCAAGGGAACTCAGGCGGCGCGGCTGATCGCCGAGCGCGGGCTGGTCCAGCTGTCGACCGGCGACATGCTGCGCGAGGCGATCAAGGCAGGGAGCCCGATCGGGCTGCGCGCCAAGGCGATCATGGAGGCCGGCGAGCTGGTCCCCGACGAGGTCGTCGACGAGCTGATCGCCAACCGCCTCGATCTGCCGGAGCGCTATTCCGGCTCCGGCTTCATCTTCGACGGCTATCCGCGCACCGAGGCGCAGGCGGTGTCGCTCGACCGGTTGCTCGCCGAGCGCGGAATGAAGCTCGACCACGTCATCGAGCTGGAGGTCGACGCCGACGCCCTGGTCGACCGCATCACCGGCCGATTCTCCTGCGCCAAGTGCGGCACCGGCTATCACGACCGCTACAAGCTGCCGAAGGTCGAGGGGCTGTGCGACGTCTGCGGGGCCGAGGACAGCTTCAGGCGCCGCCCCGACGACAATGAGCAGACGGTGCGCACCCGCCTCGACGAATATCGCGCCAAGACCGCGCCCATCCTTCCTTATTACGACGCCCGCGGCCTCGTGCGCCGGGTCGACGGCATGGCCCCGATCGAGGAGGTCGAGCGGGCGATCGAGGCGATCCTGGACGGACCAGCTGCTCGCCGGGACGGTGCGGGGGACCGCGAGTAGCGGGGTGGAGGGGGCGGCCGGTTCCGGGCGACGCGTTTGACCCGGCGCTGAATTCGACGCACCATCGGCTCATGCGCATCATCATCGCCGCCGCTCTGCTCGCCCTCTCCGCGGCTCCCGCCGCCGCCGCGGTCGAGGAGGCCGCCCCCGTCGGCTTCATCGTCCGAAGCCAGGCCGTCGTCGCCGCCACGCCCGCCGAGGCCTGGGCGATGCTCGCCAGGCTCGGCGAATGGTGGAGCGACGAGCACACTTACTCCGGCGATTCCGCCAACATGCGGCTCGAACTGAAGGCCGGCGGCTGCTTCTGCGAGACCCTGCCCGCGCGCTCGGGCGGCGGAGTCGAGCACGGCCGGGTTCTCACCGCCATGCCCTACGAGCTGCTGGTTCTCGACGCGCCGCTCGGCCCTATCCAGACCGAAGCGATGGTCGGCCGCCTCACCTGGCGCCTCCGCGCGGTCGACGGCGGAACCCAGGTCACCCAGACCTTCGTCGCCGGCGGCTATGCCAGGGGCGGCGCCGACAAGCTCGCCCCGATTGTCGACAAGGTCCTCGCCGAGCAGCTCGAAGGATTGAAAGCCCGCCTTGCGCGCTGAAACATGTTATGGGGGCCCTTCCGCGACTCCGGCCAACGGAGCGTGACGACCGGAGAGCGAATGCCATGAACAGAGGAGGCGGAGCGCCGCGCGGCGACGACCATGTCGACCTCGAAGGCTTCATGGACGGGGTCAGGCGGCGCAACCCGCACCAGCCCGAATTCGTCCAGGCGGTCTACGAGGTCGCCCAGGACATATTCGAGTTCACCCAGGGCAAGCCCGAATATCACGAGGCGCAAATCCTCCGGCGCATGTCCGAGCCGGACCGGGTGGTCTCGTTCCGGGTCTGCTGGGAGGACGACAATGGCAACATCCGGGTCCAGCGCGGCTACCGGGTCCAGAACAACAATGCGATCGGCCCCTATAAGGGCGGCATTCGCTTCCACCCTTCGGTCAACGAATCGATCCTGAAGTTCCTCGCCTTCGAGCAGACTTTCAAGAACGCGCTCACCGGACTGCCGATGGGCGGCGCCAAGGGCGGCGCGAACTTCAACCCCAAGGGCAAGAGCATCAACGAGATCATGCGCTTCTGCCAGAGCTTCATGACCGAGCTCTACCGGCATATCGGCGCCAATATCGACGTGCCGGCCGGCGACATCGGCGTCGGCGCGCGCGAGATCGGCTACATGTTCGGCCAGTTCAAGCGGATCACCAACAGCTGGGAAGGCGTGCTGACCGGCAAGGGCCTCGAATATGGCGGCTCGCTGATCCGCACCGAGGCGACCGGCTACGGCGCCGTCTACTTCCTCGCCAACATGCTGGCGACCCGGGGCCAGGATCTGGTCGGCAAGCGCGCCGTCATCTCCGGCTCGGGCAACGTCGCCACCCACGCCGCCGAGAAGGTGGTCCAGCTCGGCGGCAAGGTGCTCACCCTCTCCGACAGCGAAGGCTTCGTCCACGACCCGGACGGCTTCACCCAGGAGAAGATCGACTGGGTCAAGGCCCACAAGACCAAGCGCCGCGGCCGCATCTGCCAATATGCGGAGGCGTTCCGAGGCGCGACCTTCCACGTCGGCGCCCGTCCCTGGGGGGTCGAATGCGACGTCGCCCTGCCCTGCGCCACCCAGAACGAGCTGCTCGGCGACGACGCGCGGACGCTGGTCGCGAACGGCTGCATCGCCGTCGCGGAAGGGGCGAACATGCCGACCGACCTCGAGGGCGTGCACGTGTTCAAGGAGGCCCACCTGCTGTACGCGCCCGGCAAGGCGGCCAATGCCGGCGGCGTCGCCGTCTCCGGCCTCGAGATGAGCCAGAACAGCGCGCGCCTGAGCTGGAAGGAGGAGGAATTGCAGCGCCTCCTCAGGGACATCATGGACGGCATCCACGAGCGCTGCCTCGAATATGGCCGGGTGAACGACGCCTATGTCGACTATGTGAAGGGCGCCAACATCGCCGGCTTCAAGAAGGTCGCCGACGCGATGCTGGCCTTCGGCGTGGTTTGATTTGCCGTCGCCCCAGCGAAGGCTGGGGCCCCGTGGGTGAGAGGCTGAGCGCTTTTCACGCCCTGGGGTCCCAGCCTGCGCTGGGACGACGGGCTACTTCCCAAGCACCCCCATCGCCGCGGTCACCATCGCCTCGGTGCCGGTCGCGATCACCGTCTCCGCCTCGGGCGCCCAATAGGGGCTGTGGAGCGAGGGCAGCTTCGACGTGTCGCCGCCGGCGGCGTCCCATTTCGCCTTGGGCACTCCGCCGACCCAGAAGATCAGGCTCTCGATGCTCGGGTCGGCGAGGTGGTAGCGGCCGAAATCCTCGCCCACCATCGGCGGCGGCACGGCCCGAACCCGCTCGGCGCCGAAGCGCTCCCGGAACAGCGCGGCGGTGGCGTTGCTGAGCTTCTCGGTGTTGATCGCGGCGGGCGTGAACTCGCCCTCGCGGATCGACACCACCGGCATCCTGTCCTCGGGCATGCCGGCGGCGATCGCCTCGCCGCGCGCGATCCGGCGGATGCCGTCGAGCAGGGCGCGCCGAGTCTTCTCGCTGTAGCTGCGCACGGTGAGCAGCAGGGTCGCCTGGTCGGAGATGATGTTGTGCTTGGTGCCGGCCTGGAAGCTGCCCACCGTCACCACGGCGGCGTCCTGCGGGTCGAGCTCGCGGCTGACCAGGGTCTGGAGCGTGCCGACGATGCGGCTGGCGAGCACGATCGGGTCGCGGGTGTTCTGCGGCACCGCGCCGTGGCCGCCGACGCCTTTGACCAGGATGTCGACCGTGTCGACGTTGGCGAAGGCGGGTCCGACGGTGATTCCGAGCACGCCCGCCGGCAGCGAGGCACTGTCGTGGAAGGCGAGCGCGTGGGTCGGCTTGGGAAAGCGGGTGTAGAGGCCGTCGTCGAGCATCGCCTTGGCGCCTTCGCCGGTCTCCTCGGCGGGCTGGAGGATCATCACCAGGGTCCCGGACCACAGGCTCTTCGTCGCCGCCATCCGCCGCGCCGTGCCGAGCCAGGCGGTCATATGGGTGTCGTGGCCGCAGGCGTGCATCACCCCGCTCTCGACCCCGGCGGGGCTGGTCGCCTTGACCTTGCTGGCGAAGGGCAGGCCGGTCTGCTCGACCACCGGCAGCGCGTCCATGTCGGCGCGCATCAGCAGCACCGGGCCCGGTCCGTTCCGCATCACCGCGACGACTCCGGTCTTGCCGACCCCCGTCGTCACCTCGAAGCCGAGCTTCCTCGCCTCGGCGGCGAGCTTGGCCGAGGTCCGCACCTCCTGCAGGCTGAGCTCGGGATTGGCGTGGAGGTCGCGATAGAGCGTCATCAGCGACGGAAGGTCCTGCCTGACTTGGTCGGCGAGCGGGTCGGCGTCGGCGGGCGCGGCGAGTGCGAGCAGGGGCAGGATGAGGTAGCGCATCGCTCCAGCTTAGCGGGATTCCGACGTGGCGTCATTGCCCACGAAAACCCCCTCTCCCGCAAGGACGGGAGAGGGATTTACCCCTCCTTGGGGACGAGCTCGACCACGTCGAGCGTGGACTCGAAGGCGGGATAGGGGAATGCGAGCCGCCAGCGGCGCTCGCCGACCCGCTCGAGCAGGCCGATCATGTCGCGCTGGCGGTCGTGGCCGTAGCGCAGCACGCCCTGCTCGTCGCCGAGCTGGAGCGTGCCGAGGAAGACCATCCGCCGGTCGCCGTCGGCGAACAGGCGGCCGACCGGCCGCTGCGAGCCGTTCAGCTTGACGAAGCCCGTCGCGCCGGCGCCGGGGCCGATTCGGCAGTCGAAGAACGGATAGGCGACGTAATCGAGCAGGCCCTCGCTTTGGCCGCCGATCTTCACCACCCGGCAGCGATAGTCGCCGGGCGGCGGCGCCGCGCCCTTCAGCGCCGCGTCCGGCTCGAGCAGGACGCCTTCGGCGGCGACCTGTGCGCCGTAGCCGCCCGCCCGCGCCTTGGCCAGCGCCCTCACCCAGGCGGTCCGCCATTTGCGCGCCCGCTCCCGGTCGAAGTCGGTGGCGACGCTGCGCCAGCTCGCCGCCGCCGGCACCGCCGCCGCCGGGCCGGTCCCGTCGGTCGTGCAGGCGGGAAGGAGGAGCGGCGCGAGCAGCAGGACGAAGCGCTTCATCGCCCGACCATAGGAGCGCTTCGCCCGTTCGATCAATGGACCCCGCGCTCTGCCCGCTTGCGCCGGACGGGCGCCCGGATCATGATCGCGCCCCCAGCCACAGGAAGCCTTCGCCATCCCGTCTCCCGGTCCGCTTCGCCCGCTTGCCGTCTGGCTCGCTTTGCCGCTCGCCGCCTGCGCGGCCGCTCGCGACTGCCCGCCGCCGCCCGATTCCGCCGAACGCACCGAGCTGCGCACTCGGCTTCGGCCGCTCGTCCACTTCTCGCAATGCCCCGGGCCGCCGACGCCGGCCGCCTTCCAGGCTCGGGACATCGAGCTGTCGCGCCGGAAGGCGGCGCTGCTCGAGCGGGTCGGCCGCTCTCCGGTGGCGGAGGATCTGGCCCGGGTGAGGCGCGAGGACGCGGAGGCGAACCGTCTCGTCAACGAGGCCGACTGCGCCATGCCGTTCTGGAACACGCCCGAGGCGCCCGAAAATGTCGCCGCCTGGCCGGCCCGGCTCGAGGCCGAACGCCAGGAATTGCGGACGGCGGAGGCGGCTTTCGCCCGGGTCATGGCCGGCTGCAGTGCCGACTGAGGCTCATTCCGGCAGCCGGCACAGATCGACCCAGCGCTCGCCGACCAGCTCGAACAGCCGCTCCGGCGTCACCTCGACCGAGCTGTTGAGCGATCCCGCCGCCGGATAGACGAGGTCGAAGTCGCGGAGCGAGACGTCGCAATAGACCGGGAGCCTCGTCGCCAGTCCGAACGGGCAGACGCCGCCGACCGGATGGCCGGTCAGCGCCAGCGTCTCCTCCGGCCCCAGCATCCGCGGCCGGGCGTGGAACTCGGCCTTGGTCTTGCCATTGTCGAGCCGGGCGTCGCCGCGGGCGACGAGCAGGAAGACGGTGTCGCGGACCCGGATCGCGAGGGTCTTGGCGATCCGGCCGGGCTCGACGCCGAGCGCCCGCGCCGCCGTTTCGACGGTGGCGGTCGTCGCGGCCGCCTCGATCAGCGGCAGGTCGGGCGCGTTCGCCGCCAGCCAGGCGCGGACCGATTCGAGGCTCATCCGCTCACTCGCCGATCAGGTGAAGCGCGACGCTGCGCCGGTGGGGCCGGCGGCGGTGCTCGAACAGATAGAGCCCCTGCCAGGTGCCGAGCGCGAGCCGGCCGCCGGTCAGCGGGATCGACAGCTGGACCTGGGTCAGGATCGTCCTCAGATGCGCCGGCATGTCGTCGGGGCCCTCGTCGCGATGGGCGTAACCGGCGCCCTCCGGCGCGAGCCGCGCCACCCACGCCTCGATGTCGGTCCGGACCTCGGGGGCGGCATTCTCCTGGATGAGCAGCGACGCCGAGGTGTGGCGGCAGAACAGGGTGAGCAGGCCTTCGGTCATCGCCTGGGCCGAGGTCCAGGCGGCGACCTCGCGGGTGATGTCGAGCAGGCCCTGGCGGGAGGTGAGGAAGTCGAGAATGCCGGTCGCCTGGCGCATGGGCGCGGATTAGCGGGGCAGAGGCGGACCAGCTACCCCTCTCCCGTCCTTACGGGAGAGGAGGGGCCCAAGCCGAAAGGCTTGGGAGGTGAGGGTCTTTCTGACTCAGCGGGACAGACCTTCACCTCCCACCGCTTCGCGGCGGGCCCCTCCTCTTCCCGCGAAATGCGGGAGGGGGTTTCCCCCGCCACGCTGCTTGCACTATCGCCTCTGATAAAGGAGAGCCGCCGTCGCCGAGGACAAGCCTTCGAACCTGATGTGGGGCGGCCGCTTCGCCGGCGGGCCCGCCGCCCTGATGCGCGAGATCAACGCCTCGATCGGTTTCGACAAGAGGCTGTGGCGCGAGGACATCGCCGCGTCGCTCGCCCACGTCGCGATGCTGGAGACCCAGGGGATCGTCGGCGAGGCCGACGCTTCGGCGATCGCCGAGGGGCTGGAGCGGATCGAGGATGAATATGGCCGGCTCGGCGTGCGCGAAGACGCCGCGCTCGAGGACATCCACATGCATGTCGAGGCTCGGCTGGCCGAGCTGATCGGGCCCGCCGCCGGCCGCCTCCACACCGCCCGCTCGCGCAACGATCAGGTCGCCACCGATTTCCGCCTGTGGGTGCGCAAGGCGATGGACGAGGCCGAGGCCGCCCTCGTCGCCTTCCAGCGCGTCCTCGTCGCCCGGGCGGAGGAGCATGCCGAGACGGTGATGCCCGGCTTCACCCACCTCCAGTCCGCGCAGCCGGTCACCCTCGGCCACCATTTGCTCGCTTATTACGAGATGCTCGGTCGCGACCGCTCCCGCTTCGCCGACGCGCGCGTCCGCCTCAACGAGAGCCCGCTCGGCGCCGCCGCGCTGGCCGGCACCGGCTTCCCGATCGACCGCGACGCCACCGCCGCGGCGCTCGGCTTCGACCGGCCCTGCGCCAATTCGCTCGACGCGGTCTCCGACCGCGACTTCGCGCTCGACTATCTGATGGCGGCGACCCAGTGCGCCCTCCACCTCTCGAGGCTCGCCGAAGAGCTGATCGTCTGGGCCAGCCAGCCTTTCGGCTTCGTCCGCCTGCCCGACGCCTTCTCGACCGGCTCGTCGATCATGCCCCAGAAGCGCAACCCCGACGCCGCCGAGCTGGTTCGCGGTCATTCCGGCCGCATCGCCGGCGCGACCTTCGCCCTCGTCATGACCATGAAGGGCCTGCCGCTGGCCTATTCGAAGGACTTGCAGGACGACAAGCCGCCGGTCTTCGAGGCGCACGATCTGCTGATCGTCTCGCTCCAGGCCCTGGCCGGCATGGTCGAGGCGACGACGTTCGACTCGGACCGGATGCGCGCCGCGGCCGAGGCCGGCTTCGCCACCGCCACCGACCTCGCCGACTGGCTGGTGCGCGAGGCCGGCATGCCGTTCCGGGAGGCGCACCACGTCGTCGGCCGGGCGGTGGCCGCGGCGGAGCAGCGGGGCGTCGGCCTGGCCGAGCTCGAGCTGGAGACGCTCCGCCAGCTCGACCCGAGGATCGACGGTCGGGTCTACGATGTCCTCACCGTCGACGCCTCGGTCCGCAGCCGCACCAGCTACGGCGGCACGGCGCCGGAGCGGGTGCGAGAGCAGGTCGAGATGGCGAAACGGGCCTTGGACGACTGATCGCCCCCTCCCGCGGGACTCGGGAGAGGAGCAGCAGCGGCCATGGCCCCGGCTCGGCGCCGGCACGACTGAAATCGATTCCACAATGTCAAAGAGCCTGGCGGGCCTCGCGACTCGCCGTCTCCTATCTAGTAGGAATCCTCCTATGTGTCAAGAACAAAAAAGGAACAGTTGAATCAAGGCGCTGGCTTGCGCGCCCGGCGCGCCGCGATCCTCAGCCGAAGCGCGTTGAGCCGGATGAACCCCGCCGAGTCGCGCTGGTCGTAACCGCCCGAGCCTTCCTCGAAGGTGACGAGGTCCTGGTCGTAGAGCGACAGCGGGCTCTCCCGGCCGACCACCGTGGCATTGCCCTTGTAGAGCTTCATCCGGACCTTGCCGGCGACCTCTTCCTGGCTCTTGTCGATCGCGGCCTGGAGCATCTCCCGCTCCGGCGAGAACCAGAAGCCGTTGTAGACGAGTTCCGCGTAACGCGGCATCAGCTCGTCCTTGAGGTGCATCGCGCCGCGATCGAGGGTGATCGATTCGATGCCGCGATGGGCGGCGAGCAGTATCGTGCCGCCCGGCGTCTCGTAGACCCCGCGCGACTTCATGCCGACGAAACGGTTCTCGACCAGGTCGAGGCGGCCGATGCCGTTGTCGCGGCCGAGGTCGTTGAGCCGGGCGAGCAGGGTTGCGGGCGACAGCCGCTCGCCGTCGATCGAGACGGGGTCGCCGCGCTCGAAGCCGATCTCGATGGCGGTCGGCCGGTCCGGCGCGTCCTCCGGTGAGACCGTGCGCTGGTGGACATAGTCGGGCGCCTCGACCGCCGGGTCCTCGAGCACCTTCCCTTCCGAGGAGGAGTGGAGGAGGTTGGCGTCGATCGAGAAGGGGGCTTCGCCCCGCTTGTCCCGGGCGATCGGGATCTGGTGCTTCTCGGCGAAGTCGAGCAGCTGCTCGCGGCTGGCGAAGTCCCATTCGCGCCACGGCGCGATGACGCGGATGTCGGGCTCGAGCGCGTAATAGCCGAGCTCGAAGCGGACCTGGTCGTTGCCCTTGCCGGTGGCGCCGTGGCAGACCGCGTCGGCGCCGACCGCCCGGGCGATCTCGATCTGCCGCTTGGCGATGAGGGGGCGGGCGATCGACGTGCCGAGCAGATACTGGCCCTCATAGAGCGCGTTTGCCCGGAACATCGGGAAGACGAAGTCGCGGACGAACTCCTCCCTCAGGTCCTCGATGAAGATGTTTTCGGGCCGGATCCCGAGCAGCTCCGCCTTGCGCCGCGCCGGCTCGACCTCCTCGCCCTGGCCGAGGTCGGCGGTGAAGGTGACGACCTCGGCGCGATATTCCGTCTGCAGCCATTTGAGGATGATCGACGTGTCGAGCCCGCCCGAATAAGCGAGCACGACCTTCTTGGGGGGAGTGAGCGTCATTTCATTTCTCTCAAGCGTCGTTCGGCGCAATTTCGTCGCTGGCATGAGGGGATCACGACCCTTCCCGAGCGAGCTTGCGGAAGTGGTTGGCCATCACGCCGGCCGAGACGCCGTCCCGCAGCGCCACGAACAGGGTGTCGTCGCCGCAGATCGTCCCCGCCACTTCCTCGAGCCTGGCCTGGTCGAGGGCGAGGCCGACGAGGTGGGCCGAGCCCGGCGGCGTCCTGAGGATCAGCAGGTTGCCGGCCGCCTCGACCGAGACCATCCATTCGGCGAGGATCCGCTGGAGCCGCGCCGCCGCCCAGTCATTGTCGCCGAGCTGGTCGGGCAGAGCGTAGCTCAGCGCTCCGCCGCGCTTGACCTTGACCGCGCCCATCTGATCGAGGTCGCGCGACACCGTCGCCTGGGTGACGGGGAAGCCGATCGCGCCGAGCCGGGCGGTCACTTCCTCCTGGCTCGAGAGCGGCTCGGCGCGGATCAGGTCGGCGATCGCCTTCTGCCGGCGGAGGCGGGCGTCGGTCATGGCCTCGTCGCCCCGGCAAGGGCTGGGGCCCCGGGGGGTGAACAGCGCAGGTGTTTTTCACCCGCCGGGATTCCGCCCTTCGCCGGGATAAGGTGCTTGTTCATGGCCTTACCCCTATCAGCCAGGCGAGCGCGCCGCGCGCCGTGTGCATGCGGTTCTCGGCCTGCCGCCAGACTGCGCTGCGCGGACCGTCGATCACGCCGGCGCTGACCTCCTCGCCGCGCCGCGCCGGCAGGCAGTGGAGGAATCGCGCCTCCGGGCAGAGCGCCATCAGCGCCTCGTCGACCCGATAGGCCGCGAAAGCTTTCGCCCGCGCCTCCGCCTGGCCGTCCTGGCCCATCGACACCCAGACGTCGGTATAGACGATGTCGGCGCCGTCCACCGCCTCGGCGGGATCGGTGAGCTGGGTCACATGATCGAGCCGCTCGTCGAGGCCGTAGCCGGCCGGGCTGGCGACGCGCAGCTCGACCCCGAGCAGCGAGCAGGCCTCGGCGAGCGAGCGGCAGACATTGTTGGCATCGCCGATATAGGCGATCCTCGCGCCCTCGAGCCGCCCGAGCAGCTGCCGCACGGTCAGCAGGTCGGCCAGCGCCTGGAGCGGGTGGGCTCGGTCCGAGAGCAGGTTGAGCACCGGCGTGCCCGTCGCCGCCGCCATCGCCTCGAGATCGCGATGGTCGAGGACTCGGGCCGCGATCAATGCGTGGTAGCAGGCGAGGGTGCGGGCGACGTCCTCCGCCGTCTCGCGCGTGCCGAGCCCGACTTCCTCCTTCTGGATATGGACCGGGTGGCCGCCGAGCTGGACGACCGCCATCTCCATCGAGTTGCGGGTGCGGGCCGAGGGCTTCTGGAAGACCAGCGCGACGCCCTTGCCGGCGAGCGGCCGGCCGGGATCGGGACGCTCGGACAGGGTCAGGATCTCGCTCAGCCCCTCCCGGCCGAGATTCGCGATGGTGAGAAGGTGGGTCACCAGCTCTTCTCCTTCTTGACCATCGTGCCGATGCCCTCGTCGGTCAGCAGCTCGATCAGCAGGGCGTGGGGCACCCGGCCGTCGATGATGTGGGCCGTGCCGACTCCGGCGTCGACCGCGTCGGCGCAGGCGCGAAGCTTGGGGATCATGCCCCTCGAGACGCTGTCATCGTCGAGGCGCTCGCGCAACTCGGCCGAGCTCAGGCGGGGAACCAGGCTGGCCTCGTCCTCGACGTCGTCGAGCAGCCCGGGCGCGGCGGTCAGGTAGACGATCTTTTCCGCCGCCATCGCGACCGCGATCGCCCGCGCCGCCTCGTCGGCATTGACGTTGTGGGGCTGGCCGCCGGCATCGGCGCCGATCGTCGACACCACCGGCGAAAGACCCTCGTCGAGCAGCCGCTCGAGCACCGACGCGCGGACGTGGCTGACGTCGCCGACATAGCCGAGATCCGACCCGCGCGGAGTCACGGTCAGCAGGCCCGCATCCTCGCCGGAGACGCCGACCGCGACCGGCTCGTCGAGCGCTTCGCGGTTGATGGTGGAGACGAGATCGCGGTTGATCTTGCCGGTCAGTACCATGCGGACGATGTCCAGCGTCTCGGCGTCGGTGACTCGCAGGCCGTCGCGGAACTCCGGCGCCTTGCCCATCCGCCTCATCAACGCGTCGACCTGCGGGCCTCCGCCATGGACGAGGACGCAGCGCACGCCGACGCTTCGCAGCAGGAGCACGTCCTGCGCCAGCGCCCGGTCGAGCTCGCGGTCGATCGCCGCTCCGCCCAGCTTCACCACCACCGAGCGGCCGTGGAAGCGCTGGATGTAGGGCAGGGCCTGGACGAGGATCGCCGCCGTCTCGCTCGGGCTCCTCATGACGTCCTCGAATTCTCTTTGATGTAGCCGGGGCCGAGGTCGATTCCGATCACCTGGGCGCGGCCGCGGCCGAGGCCGAGCGCCACCTCGATCTCGATCCGGTCGCCGGCCATGTGGCGGACCACGGCCTCGTGATCGTGCTCGGCATTGGTGCCGCCGCGCGCGACGACCGTGCCGCCATAGCCGACCGTCGTCTTCTCGGCCTCGAAGGCGATGCCGGCGGACCCGGCGGCGGCGAGCAGCCGCCCCCAATAGGGATCGCCGCCATACCAGCTGCACTTGACGAGATTGTTCTCGGCGATCGACTTGGCGGCGATCCGCGCCTCGGCGTCCGAAGCCGCGCCGGTGACCGCCAGCGTCACCATCTTGGTCATCCCCTCCGCGTCGCGCGCCATTTGCAGGGTGAGATCCTCGCAGGCCTTGTGCACCGCGTCCGCGAACTCGGCCATGTCCGGCCTGCCGCGCCGGCCCGAGGCGAGCAGCATCGCGGTGTCGTTGGTCGAGGTCGCGCCATCGACGTTCAAGGTGTTGAACGTGCGGTCCGAGGCGTCGCGCAGGATCCGGGTCAACTGGCCCTCCGGCACGTCGGCGTCGGTGGTGAGGAAGGCGAGCATCGTCGCCATGTCGGGCGCGATCATGCCGCAGCCCTTGGCCATGCCGCCGAGCGTGAAGGTCGAGCCCTCGACCAGGGTCTCCTTGGCTCGGTGGTCGGTGGTGAGGATGCCGCGCGCCGCGTCGTGAGCGCCTTCGACGGAGAGCTTCCGGGCGAGCTTCGGAGTCGCCGCGAGGATGACGTCGATCGGCAGCGGCGTACCGATGATCCCGGTCGAGCAGACCAGCACGTCCTCCGCCGCGACGCCGAGCGCCCGCGCCGTCGCCGCCGTCATCGCCTCGGCGTCGGCGAGGCCGGCGGCGCCGGTGCCGGCATTGGCGTTGCCGGAATTGACGACGATCGCCGCCGCCCGCCCGCCATTCTCCGCGATCCGGCGGCGCGAGAGCAGCACCGGAGGCGCGACGAACTTGTTGCGGGTGAACACCGCCGCCGCGGCCACCGGCCGGCGGTCTTCGGTGGCGACCATCGCCATGTCGAAGCGGCGCCGCTTGATGCCGGCATGGCAGCCGGCGGCGACGAACCCCCGGGCGGCGGTGACGCTCACGGATACATTCCCGCGACCGGGAGCCCGGCGGTTTCCTCTAGGCCGAGCATGAGATTGGCGCACTGGATCATCTGGCCGGCCGCGCCCTTGACCAGATTGTCGAGCGCGGCGATCGCCAGCACCCGGCCGGTCCGCTCGTCGTAGCGGGCGGTGAGATGGACCGCGTTCGAGCCCTGCGTCCATTTGGTCGCCGGAGCGCGTTCGGAGACGTGGATGAACGGCTCGTCCGCATAGGCTTCGCGCAAGGCGCCCAGCGGGTCGCAGCGCCCCCTGGCGACGCCGTGGCAGGTGGCGAGGATGCCGCGGTTCATCGGCGCGAGATGGGGCGTGAACAGCAGCGGGGCGCCGAGCGCCATCTCCATCTCGGCGGTATGGCGGTGGGTGAGGAGGCCGTAGGCGGCGAGGCTCTCGTCGACCGCGCTGAAATGGCTCTCTTCCTTCAGCGCCTTGCCGGCGCCGCTGACTCCGGAGGCGGCGTCGACGACGAGGCTGCCGGGCTCGATCAGATCGACCAGCGGCTTCAGCGCCAGAATGGCGGCGGTGGCGTAGCAACCGGCCGCCGCCACCGTCGCCGACTCCGCGATCGCGCCCCGGTTGAGCTCGGGAATGCCGTAGACGAAACGGCCCATCAGCTCCGGCGCGCGGTGCGATTCCCGGTACCAGAGGCGGTAGGAGTCCGCGCAATCGAGCCGGAAGTCGGCGCCGAGGTCGACGAACGGGATTTCGCGAGCGACGATCTCGCCGGCGAGGTCCTGCGATTCGCCATGCGGCAAGGCGGCGAACGCCAGATCGACGTCCTCCAGCGCGGCGGATGCATAACTATTCACGCACAGGCCGGGATAGGCAAGCGCGAGATGGGGATGGACGGTCTCCAGGCTGTGGCCCGCCTGGCTGTTCCCGAACAGTTTCGCCGGGCGCAGGCGCGGGTGCTGGGCGCAGAGCCGGAGCAGCTCCGCTCCGACGAAGCCCGAGGCGCCGAAGATGGCAACGCGAATCATCGCGCCGCCATGCGCGCTATTGCATAATTATGCAATCACATGTTTTATTATACATCACGGTCCCGGCGAGCCTCGGTCTCGGAGGGGACGAACAAGTCGATGCGCTGGTGAGCCGAGTGCCGCCGCCGACGGCGGCGGCGGCGGGCGGCGGGGCTGAACATGACGAGCCCGGCGGCGAAGCCGGCAATGATCAGGCAGGCGACCAGGATCTCGGCGACGACGAGGACGTGCTGCATCGTGTCCCTCCGTCGCCAACCTACGTCAGATGCCGGGCCGGTGCCAAGCGGCAGCCGCTACAGGCGGTCGGCGGTGACGACGTAGCGCCAGGGGCCGCGCTCGGTCGCGGCGAACGGCCAGCAGGTGACGAGCGCAAGGTCGCCGGACGGCGCGTAGCCGTCGCGGCGGACGATCCTGGCGCCTCGCGCCCGGTAGCGGAAGGTGCGGCCGTCCAGAGTCTCGACGTTGATTTCGTCGCCGGGACGGACGTCCTTCAGGAAGCGGAAATGGGTGTCGCGATGGGCGGCGAAGACGGCGGTGCCGGCCTCGTCGCCGACCGCGGCGCTGGCCGGCAGGTGGGTCGGGCCGAAGGCGAGCGCCTCGCCCGAGCCGCCGGAGAGGACGATTTCGGAGACGGCGAGGCGAGGCGCGGAGATCCGGGCGACCGGCGCGGCGTCGGCCCAGGGCCAGGCCTTGGCGGGACGGCCGGCGGCGACGCCCTCGGCGAAGGCGCGCTCGAGCAGGATCTGGGCCGCCCAGGCCTTGGCCGGGATCAGCGCCCCTTTGGCGGCGAGGACGAGCCCGGCCGCGACCACGAGCAGGAAGGGCAGGCGGGCCAGGAAATTGGTGTCGGGCATCAATTTCCAGCCCGGTGATCCGGCACGATCCCGGCAAGTCTCGACGGGGTCCCTCCTCTCCCGCCAAAAGCGGGAGAGGAATTGGCCGCCGCGACTCATGCCGGCCTCCGGCGGCGGAGGGCGGCGAGGCCGCCGAGGCCGATCAGGAGGAGGACGAGGCCGCCCCGCATCAGGGCCGCCGCGTCGGTGGCGGTCTGCGGCAGCTGCATCGCCTCGGCGGTCTGGCCGGCGCCGACATCGAGCGGGGCGCGGCCGCCGGCGCCGTTGAACAGGGTGTCGAAATCCCAGCCCTTGGGCAGGTTGAGCGGCAGCTCCTCCTCGGTGAGGCGGGCGCCCTTCGGACGCGACGGCGTCCGGTCGACCGCGACGAGGCTGGTCTCGCGGGTGACAAGCCCGAAGCCGAGGCCGAGGCGGGCAATCCGGTCCTCCGCCTCCTCGTAGTCGAGCGTGCCGAGGCGGAGCGCGAGCTCGGTCTCGCCGACCTTGCGCCGCGCCCACAGCCGGGCGACGCCGGGCCCCTCCACCGCCTCGCCAAGGTCGATCGACTTCGACCAGGGCCGGTCGCCGATCGTGCCGCTGACCGTCAGGCGCGCCGGGCTCGGCATCCCGGCCGGCCTCCGATCGGTCAGGCGGGCCAGCACCACCAGCGGCTCGCCGGCATAGAGGTCGGGAAGCTGGCCGGGGGTGAGCTCGGCCGCGGCGCCGTCGATGCGCGCCTTCAGCCCGGTCACCGCCGGCCGGGCCAGGCGGTCGAGCAGGTCGGTCATCCGCGCGGTCACCTCGGCGACATCGCCGATATGGGTGTAGGTGCCCCGGCCGACCTCGGCCATGTGGGTCATCAGATAGCTATTGGGCGCCGAGCCGATGCCGACCATGAACACCCGGCTGCGGCCGCGGCGGGCGCCGATTTCGGCGAGCATCTCGGCCTCGTTGCTGATCTCGCCGTCGGTGAGGAAGATGATCTGGCGCAGCCGCTGCGAATCCGCCGGCGTGTCGTCGACCAGGGCTTCCTTCAGCGCCGGCAGCATTTCGGTGCCGCCGTCGGCCTCGAGCCCCTCGGTGAAGCGCTGCGCGACCGCGACCTGAGCCGCGGTCGCCGCGACCGGTCGATCGAACAGCTCGGTCATCGTGTCGTCGAAGCGGATCACGTTGAAGCGGTCGGCCGGTGTCAGCGTGGTCAGCGCGTGGCCGAGGCTGGCCTTGGCCTGGTCGATCGAATCGCCGGCCATGGAACCGCTATTGTCGATGACGAAGACCATCTCGCGCCGCCCGACCGCGCGCCTGCGCTCCCCGACCGGGGGGGTCAGCACCGCCATCAGATAGTCGGAGCCGGCGAGGCGCTCCCGGAACAGGCCGAGGGTGGTTTCGGCCGCGGCCGGGCGCCAGCCGAGCACGAAATCGCGGTCGGCGGGAACCTCGCCCTCGGCGAGCCGGACGATCCGCGCCTCGCCGTCCCGCTCGACGCTTATCGGGTGGGACGGGCTCGCCAGATTGGCCACCGGAAAGCCGGGCTGGAGCCGGATCTCGAGCGAGACCGGGTTGATCTTGCCGTGCTTCGGGTCGAGCAGCGGCGCGGTCACCGCGACGGCGTCGTCGACCGCGGCCTTGCCGGTGAGGGTGCGGGGCGGAACGTAGCGCGGGCCGACGACGAGGGGGATGCGCAGCGAATATTCGCCGCGGCGGTGGACGACCGGCGATTGGTACTGGATCTCGATCAGCACCGTTTCGCCCGGAGCGACGTTGGCGACCTTGTTGACGAACATGTTCGGCCGCTGCTGCTCCACGAGGGCGGCCCTGCGGCCCTCGGCCTTGGCCTCCTCGTAGATGCGGGCGGCGTCCTCGCGGCGGCGGATCTCGCCGACGACGATGCGCTGCCCGATCACCATCTTGAGCGAGTCGACGGCGCCGTCCTCGGGCAGGGGGTAGAGATAGGTGGCGGCGGCCCAGTCCCGGCCGGTGTTGCGGAAGGCCTGGACGATGCGGGTTCGGGCGACCGCGCCGGTCACGGTGACCTCGACATGAGTGCCGAGCCGCACCGCCGGCAGGTCGGCGCCGCCGCGGCGCGGGTGGAGGATCAGCGCGCCGGCCTCGGCGGGCTTTTCGGTCTCGCCGTCCTGCGCGCGCGTCGCCGCGCCGGCGGCGAGCAGGACGAAGGCGAGCAGAAGGAAGAAGAGGGCAGCGGGGGCGCTGAGGCGGCAGCGGAAACCAGCGACGGAGAGGCTACGCATCGATCAAGCTCCTGCAAGAGGAGCCTGCCAATTAGGGCCGGGAATGTGCGCACGGCCACGATCATTGAAAGGATATTTCGCGCGGATTCGGCACAGGGCGCGAGGACGGCGACTGGCCTTTGTCACGGCGTGCGCATATGTGCGCATTCGTACGGATTTCAGGGAGCCAGAATGCAGTCCTGGGAGTGGCTGGACGAGGCGCGGGCCGAGGAGATCGCAAGGGTGGTGCGCGAGGAGCTCGCCCGCCGTCGAATCTCCCGCCAGGCGCTCGCCGACATGGCCAAGATCAGCATCTCGACGCTCGAAAAGGCGCTTTCGGGCCGACGCGCCTTCACGCTGGCAACGGTGATCCGGCTCGAGGAGGCGCTCGGCAAGCCGCTGAGGAGCAAGGCGCCGTCGCCGTCCGCCACGCCGACCTACGCTCCCGACGAGCTCGGCGCCTATGCCCGCAGCGTCGTCCGCTGGATGGAAGGGCGCTACGTGACCTTGCGGCCGCTGTTCGACGGCAGGGACGGCCTCTATTCCTACCTCACCACGATCGACTGGGACGGCGACGCCAGCTGCCTCGTCTTCCACGAGAGCAAGCGGCTCGATCCCGACTTCGCCCAGCAGGGCTGGGTATCGATGCCGCACCTGTCCGGCCACATCTATCTGGTTACCGCGGAGAGCGGCCAATACCGGCTCGCCGTGCTCGGCCGTCCGACCATCGCCGGCTCGCTCTACGGCATCCTCACCACTTTGCTGGTCGGGCACGGCTCGCAGCTCGTCCCCGCCGCCTCGCCGATCGCGCTGATCCGCGCCGACCGCGACCCGGCGCCCGCTTACGGCCGAATCGAGCCGGGCCACCCGGCCTACGAGCGGTACAAAGCGGAGGTGGCGGTGGTGACGGCGAGGGACTTCGCGCGGTTCCCGGGCTGCGGGGATGGCCGCTGAAGGCCGTATTCGCGTCGGCGTCGGCGGATGGGATTTCGACCCCTGGCGGGACAGCTTCTATCCGCCGAAGCTGCCCAAGGCGAAGCAGCTCGAACATATGGCGTCGCGGCTCACCGCGATCGAGATCAACGCGACCTACTACAAGCTGCAGAAGCCGGCCTTCTTCGAGCGCGCGGCGAAGGCGGTGCCGGAGGATTTCCGGTTCGCCGTCAAGGGATCGCGCTTCTGCTCGAACCGCAAGGTGCTGGCCGAGGCCGGCGAGGCGGTCGGGCGCTTCTGCGGTCAGGGACTGAGAGAGCTGGGCGACAGGCTGGGACCGGTCCTGTGGCAGTTCATGGCCACGAAGCGCTTCGAGCCGGACGACTTCCGGGACTTCCTCGCCCTGCTGCCGCGCGAAGTCGGAGGCTTGGCGCTGCGCCACGCCGTCGAGCCGCGCCACGAAAGCTTCCGTGACCCGGCGTTCGTCGAGATGGCGCGCGCGGCCGGGGTGGCCATCGTCTTCGCCGACTCCGACGAATTTCCGTGCATCGCCGACCTGTCGGACGACCTCGTCTATGCGAGGCTCCAGCGCAGCCGGGAGGGGTTCGCGACGGGCTATTCGGGGTCCGCGCTCGGCCGGTGGGCGAAGGTATCGAAGGCGTGGGCGCGCGGCGAGAGTCCTCCCGGCTTCCCCTACGCCGCCGAGCCGCCGCCGCCGCGGCCGCGCGACACCTACGTCTTCTTCATTGGAGGGGCGAAGGTGAGGAATCCCGCCGCCGCCGAGGCCCTGATCGCGCGATTGTGATTCCGAGCCCGCTTTTCGCGGGGAGAGGCGTAGAAGACACGCATGAACCCGTTGTTCGCCAACCTCCCCACCACCGTCTTCAGCCGGATGTCGGCGCTGGCGGTCGAGCATGGGGCGGTCAATCTGGGTCAGGGCTTCCCGGATTTCGGCTGGCCCGATGACGTGCTGGTGCGGGCGGCGGCGGCCCTGATCACCGGCTCCAACCAATACGCGCCGATGTCCGGGCTGCCCGAGCTGCGGCGGGCGGTGGCCGATCATTATCGCGCCCACCAGGGAGTGGAAGCGGACCCCGGCGGCATCATCGTCACCTCGGGCGCGACCGAGGCGCTGGCGGCGTCGTTGATGGCGCTGATCGAGCCCGGCGACGAGGTGCTGCTCCTCCAACCCCTCTACGACGCCTATCTGCCGCTGGTGCTGAGGGCCGGCGGAGTGCCGCGCTTCATCCGACTGACTCCGCCGGACTGGCGGATCACCGCCGACGCGCTCGCCGCCGCCTTGACGCCGAGGACCCGGCTGGTCGTGTTCAACAACCCCCACAACCCCTCGTCGCGCGTGTTCGGCGATGACGAGCTCCGTCTGCTCGCCGAGGCCTGCGTCCGGCACGACGCGATCGCTCTGACCGACGAAGTGTGGGAGCATGTCGTGTTCGACGGCCGCCGCCACCGGCCGCTGGCGAGCCTCGAGGGCATGGCCGAGCGGACCGTGAAGGTGGGCTCGGCCGGCAAGATTTTCTCGCTGACCGGCTGGAAGGTCGGCTGGGTGGTCGCGCCGCCGCGGCTGGCGGAGCCGATCGCCAAGGCGCACCAGTTCCTCACCTTCGCCACCGCGCCCAATCTGCAGTCGGCGGTGGCCTTCGGGCTCGGCAAGCCGGCGGAGTGGTTCGAGGAGATGCGGAGCGGCTTTGCGGCGTCGCGGGACGAGCTCGTCTCCGGCCTCGAGGCCGCCGGCTTCGCGACCCTTGCCGCCGAGGGCACCTATTTCGTCGGCCTCGACCTGCCGGCGTCGGGGATCGAGGCGGACGACGTCGCCTTTTGCGAGCGCGCGGTACGCGAGGCGGGAGTGGCGGCGATCCCGCTCTCCGCCTTCTACGCCGAGGAGGCGGTCACCGGAGTCGTCCGGCTGTGCTTCGCGAAGCGGTCGGAGACGCTCGCCGCCGGAGTGGAGCGCCTCGCCGGCGCGCGGAGGCTGTTCGCTTAGCCCCGTCGTTGCGAACGAAGCGAGGCAATCCAGCGGTCCGGAGGCTTCAAACCGGATTGCTTCGGCGCTCCGCTCCTCGCAATGACCGGAGGATGGTGAGCTTCGATTCCGCCGGAGAGACGCACAGGTTGTTCGAGACGCTCGGCGTCCCGCTTCCTCAGGGCGACCTCGAATCGCGTTCGCCGATCGACGGGCGCGTCATCGGCGCCGTCGCGACCGCCTCCGCCGCCGAGGTGGCCGAGGCGGTGGGCCGCGCTCAAAGCGCCTTCCTCGCCTGGCGCCGCGTGCCGGCGCCGCGCCGCGGCGAGCTGGTGCGCTTGTTCGGCGAGGTGCTGCGCGAGGAGAAGGCGGCGCTGGGGCGGCTGGTCAGCATCGAGGCCGGCAAGATCCTCCAGGAGGGGCTGGGCGAAGTCCAGGAGATGATCGACATCTGCGATTTCGCGGTGGGCCTGTCGCGCCAGCTCTACGGCCTCACCATCGCCACCGAGCGGCCGGGCCACCGGATGATGGAGACCTGGCATCCGCTCGGCGTCGTCGGAGTGATCTCGGCGTTCAACTTCCCGGTCGCCGTGTGGGCGTGGAATGCGTGCCTCGCCTTCGTCTGCGGCGACGCGGTGGTGTGGAAGCCGTCGGAGAAGACCCCGCTTTGCGCGGCGGCGGTGCAGGCGCTGTTCGAGCGGGCGGCGGCCCGCCTCGGGGACGCGCCGCCCCGGCTCAGCCAGGTCGTCCAGGGCGGGCGCGAGACCGGCGAGGCGCTGGTCGACGATCCGCGCGTCGCCCTGGTGTCAGCGACCGGCTCGACCGCGATGGGCCGGGCGGTGGCGCCGCGCGTCGCCGCCCGCTTCGGCCGCAGCCTGCTCGAGCTCGGGGGTAATAACGGCATGGTGGTCGCGCCGAGCGCCGATCTCGCCCTGGCCGAGCGGGCGATCACCTTCGCCGCGGTCGGCACCGCCGGCCAGCGCTGCACGACGCTGAGGCGGCTGTTCGTCCACGACTCGATCTACGACCGGCTGGTGCCGCGCCTCCGGCAGATCTGGGCCGAGGTGCCGATCGGCAACCCGCTGGAGCCCGGGATTCTGGTCGGTCCGCTGATCGACGAGGCGGCGGTCGAGGCGATGGCGCGGGCGCTCGACCAGGCGCGCGCCGAGGGCGGGAGCGTCAGCGGCGGCGAGCGGATCGAGGGCCTCTACGTCCGGCCGGCGATCGTCGAGATGCCGGCGCAGAGCGCGATCACCCTCACCGAGACGTTCGCGCCGATTCTCTACGCGATGCGCTATGCCGCGCTCGACGACGCGATCGAGGCCCATAATTCGGCGCCGCAGGGCCTCGCCTCCTCGATCTTCACCAACGACGTTCGCGAGGCCGAGACCTTCCTGTCCGCGGCCGGGTCCGACTGTGGCATCGTCAACGTCAATATCGGCCCGTCGGGGGCGGAGATCGGCGGCGCGTTCGGCGGCGAGAAGGAGACCGGCGGCGGCCGCGAGAGCGGTTCCGACGCCTGGCGCAACTACATGCGGCGGGCGACCAACACGATCAACTACAGCGGCGAGCTGCCGCTCGCCCAGGGCATCGATTTCGGCATGCCCTGACGCCGGCCTAGCGTCCCGCGCGCAGGCCGGTCAGGAAGGGCGCGACCCGGCCCACCCGGTCGCGCACCACCTGCGGGGCATGGATCCAGCTCCAGGCCAGCGCGGCGGCGAGCAGGAGCGCCAGCACCGCATATTCGGTGAGGCCGCCCGACTCGTGGGCGACGGCGACGGCGGCCAAGGTCAAGGCGAGGGGCGGAAGCAGCGACCTCAGCGCCGGCCACGGCACCCGGGCGAGGAGCAGCAAGGCGAGCGCCTCGACGATTGCGCGCAGGCTGTAGACCATAGCCGCGCCCGGCAGCCCGAACAGCGACAGGGCGACGATCAGGCCGGCGATGAACGGCACCACCTCCGCCGCGATCACTTTCGACACCAGGTCCGGCCGGCCCGAGGCCTGGAGCAAGGACATGGCGAGGTAGCCGACGCAGTAGAACCAGAACCCGACGGCGAACAGATAGGCGAGCGGGACCGCCTCTACGGCCAGCCGGCGGCCGATCCAGAGGGTGAAGAAAGGCTCGACCAGGATGACGACGCCGATCAGCACCGGCGTGACGATCGCGGCGACGGTCTGGATGCCGTGCAGCACCAGAACGTCGCGATCCCGCTTGGCGAGCGCGGAAAGGCGCGGGAACAGCGCCGGCGCGAGGCTGTGGGGGATCAGCATCACCCGCGACACCACGTTCAGCGAGATGCTGTAGACGGAGACGGCGGCGGCGCCGATCGCGCCGCCGATGGCGAGGCGGTCGGCGGTGCCGATCACGGTATTGGCGATGGTGGTGAGCGACACCCAGCCACCAAAGCCGAGCAGGCCCCTCGCGGCCGCCCGCGACGGCGCGCGAACGCCGTGAAGCGGCACCGCCTTGCGACACAGATGATAGAGCCACGGTATGGGCGCGAGCCGCGCCGCGAGCGCACCGGCGACGAGCACCGGCAGCGCGGGCGACCACAGCACGGCGAGAGTCAGCGGAAGCACCGCCAGCAGGGTGTTGCTGAGCAGGCCCGCCGCGTTGAACGCGAGAAAGCGCTCGCGTCCCTGCAGAACGCCGCCGAGGACTCCGCCCAGCATCACCGCCGGCACCATCGCCGCCATCACCGGCACGGCGGCGGCGACCTCGCCCCGGAAGGTCGGGTCGACCTTCGCCATCGAGCCGAAATAGAAGGTGCCGGCCGCATAGACGGCCGCGGTCGCCACCGCGCCGGCGGCGAGGCTGAGCCAGACGGCGGTCCAGAAGGCGTGGCCGGCCGCTTCGTCCTCGCCCGGGCGGCTCTTCGCGATCCGGTGCGCGACGGCGAGGCCGAGGCCGAAATCCATGAAGCTCGAATAGTTGAGGAACACCCAGCACAGGGCCAGCACGCCGTAGCGCTCGACTCCGACGATGTGGAGGTAGAGCGGCACCGTCACCAGGGTCAGCAGCGAGGGCAGGGCCGCGCCGATGATATTGTAGGTGGCGTTTCTGGAGAGGCTCATCGTGCCACGCTACGAGGGGTGAAGGAGGGGATGAGTAAGCGGGTTTCGGCTGGCAGGCCAGTGCCGGACGAACCGGCTCGGGCCGAGCGACTAGCCGCAAGCGCCAGTAGCGCACAAGCGGCCCCCGCGCTATGCGTTCGCGGGGCGGATGCTTCCCGGGGAACCCAGCCGTTTGCGGCGCCGTTATCCGGTAAGAGTCGCTGGTAAGCGTAAAGCGATAAACAACAGGGAGTTGGATCATGAACACGCGGACGTTCGCGCTCATCTTCGGCATCGTCTTCCTCGTCGTCGGCGCCGGCGGCTTCATCCCGGGAATCCTGCAGCCCGGCGTGCCCGAAGCCGGGCTGACCATGACTCATGGCTACGGTCACGAGCTGGGACTCTTCCCGGTCAACACTCTGCACAATATCGTCCATCTCCTGTTCGGTATCTGGGGCGTGCTCGCCTATCGCAGTTATGCCGGCGCGCGCACCTATTTCCGGGTGATCGCGGTCATCTACGGCCTGCTGACGATTCTCGGCCTGCTGCCGGCGACCAACACCACCTTCGGGCTGGTGCCGATCTACGGCAACGACGTGTGGCTGCACGCTCTGCTCGCGCTCGTCGCCGCCTATTTCGGGTGGGTCAATCGCGACACCGCCGGCGACCGCGTCTGACGGCGCCTTCGTTGCGAGCGCGGCGAAGCGGTCCACGGCCACGTCGGTCGACGACGCGGAGCTGGAGGGCCGCCTCGCTGAGCGCCTCGCGACGAGCGGTCGAGGGATGAGACGGCCCGGCCGCGCGCCGGGCCGTTTCCCTAGTGCTTTCCATGGCTTGTACGGGCCTTGCCGCCCTGTTCAGCGGGCTTTAATAGGCTATCCTGTGATAGCGGCGCGTGCCGCGCGGAGCTGGTTTCGCGGCCGCCATCGACGGGGATAGACCATGTTCAGCCGCAGCTTTCTTGCCCTCCTCGCGCTCGGGGCCGCCTTGCCCGCGGCCGCGCAGAACGCGCCCGCCGCGGCGCCCGCGCCGGTGCTGCCGCCCGCGACCGCGCCGGCGCCCCTGCCGCCGCCGGTCGCCGCCGACTGGTCGCGCAAGGACGGCGAGGCGCTGCTCGCCTATATCGAGGGCATCGGCGCCGAGGGGCTCGATCCGGCCGACTATCAGCCGGATGCGCTTCGGGATGCGATCGAAGCCAAGGGCGACGCGCTCGACGCCGTGGCGACGTCCACCTTCCTCAAGCTGGCCGGCGACCTGATGTTCGGCCATGTCCGCGGCGACGACCGCATCGATTGGCACGTGCGCGACGACGGCTGGAACGTCTACGACCAGCAGGCGCTGGTCGACCGCGCGGTCAAGGGCAAGGTCGCCGAGACCCTGAACTCGCTGATGCCGACCCATCCCCAATATGCGGCGCTCAAGGCCCTGCTCGCCGATCCGGCGACCGACTCCAAGACGCGCGACCGGATCCGCATCAACCTCGACCGCTGGCGGTGGCTGCCGCGCGACCTCGGCTCGAAATATGTGATCGTCAACGTCCCCGCCTACACCGTTGCCTTGGTCGAGAACGGCCAGACGCTGAACCGCCGCCGCGCGGTCGCCGGCGCGATCAAGACCCCGACCCCGCAGCTCTCGGCGGTGATCACCGGCGCCATCTTCAATCCCTGGTGGGAAGTGCCCTCCAGCATCGCTCCGGAAGTGCGGGGCAAGAAGGGCTATGTCGCCGTGAAGGACGAGTCCGGCAGGGTCGTCCGCTGGCGGCAGCCGCCGGGACCGTCCAACGCGCTCGGCCGGGTCAAGCTGGTGATGGGCAATCCCCACGCCATCTACCTCCACGACACCAACGCCAAGAACCTGTTCAACCGTCAGGCCCGCGCCTTCAGCCACGGCTGCATCCGCACCGAGGACGCGGTCGGCTTCGCCGAGACGCTGCTCGAGGGCACGGAGTGGAACCGGGCGAAGATCGACCAGACCCTGGCGACGGGCAAGGCGACCCAGGCCAATCTCGCGGCGCCGGTGCCGGTCTACATCGTCTATTTCACCGTCGCGGCGACCAGCGACGGTCCGCCGATGACCTATGCCGACATGTACGGGCGCGACGGCAAGGTCCTCGCGGCGTTGAGCGACCGCGGCGGCACGGCCCTCGCCTCTGGGAAATAGCCGCCGCCGCGCCGTCCGGTAAGGACGGGAGAGGGGTTACGCAGCGCTTCGGCCGGGCTTAGGAAGCGTCATCGGCGGGACGGAGGGCCAAGGCTCGGCAGATGGACGCGTTTTCGGCCCTTTTCCGGCTGCTCCCGCCCGCGCGCCGCCGCCAGTTCCTGCTGACTCTGATGCTGATGCTCGCCGGGGCGGCGGCGGAGATGGTGACGATCGGCGCGGCCTTGCCCTTCCTCGCCTTGATCGCCGACCCGGACAGCGCGCTGGTGCCGCCGCGGTTTCTCAGCCTGCTCGCGGCGATCGGCGGTTCGCCGGTGGTCGGCGCGGCCCTGCTGCTGATCGTCGCCGCCGTCGGCGCCGGCCTGGTGCGGCTCGCGCTCACCTGGGGCAGCCAGCGCTTCGTCATGGCCACCGGCCACGACATGGCCGCCGCCGTCTTCGGCCGGATGCTGCGCCAGCCTTATGCCGAGCAGGTACGGCGCAACAGCAGCCACACGCTCGCCGCGATCGAGAAGGTGCAGGGCGTCGTGTCCGGGCTGCTGCAGCCGGCGATGCAGGGCCTGATCGGCGCCTTCATCGCCTTGTGCATCTTCGCCCTGCTGCTGCGCATCGACGCCCGCGCCGCCGGCCTGGCGGCGGTGACGGTCGCTCTGGTCTATGTCGGCGTCAGCCTGCTGGTGCGGCCGCGGCTGCGCCGCAATTCCGAGGCGCTCGCCGGAACCATGGTCGAGCGCACCCGTACCGTCCAGGAGGGGCTGGGAGGAATAAGGGACATCATCCTCGACCGCTCCGAGCCGCTGTTCGAGGCCAAGTTCCGGGCGCTCGACAGCCGCTACCGGCGCGCCCAGGCGGCCACCCAGTTCGTCGCCGGCAGCCCGCGCTTCGTGGTCGAGGCGGCCGGGCTGGTCGCGATCGCCCTCGTCACCCTGGCGATGAGCTTCGAGCCGGGCGGGGTGGTCAAGGCGATCCCGGTGCTGGGCGCCCTGGCGCTGGGCGCGCAGCGGCTGCTGCCGCTGATCCAGCAGGCCTATTACGGCTGGAGCCTGGCGAGCGGCAATTACCGCGCCTTCCGCGACGTCGTCGAGCTGATGCAGGCGCCGATCCCGCCGCCGCCTCCCGCGGAGCCGCGTCCGCTCTCGGTCGAGCGCGAGCTCGTCTTCGACGGCGTCGGCTATCGTTATCCGGAGGGCCGCTTCGCGCTCGCCGACGTCAGCTTCCGGATCGCCGCCGGCGAGCATGTCGGCATCGCCGGCCCGACCGGCGGCGGGAAGTCGACGCTGCTCGACCTGATGATGGGATTGCTGGAGCCGCAGACCGGCGAGATCCGGGTCGACGGGCGGCCGCTCGACGCCGATGCCCGCTACGCCTGGCAGGCGGGCCTCGCCCATGTCCCGCAGGCCATCTACCTCGCCGACGACACCATCGCCGCCAACATCGCCTTTCCACGGCCGGCCGAGGACCTCGACCGGGATCGGCTCGCCGAGGCGATCCGGGCGGCCCAGCTCGAGACCTTCATCGACAGCCTGCCCGAGGGGCTCGACACCTATGTCGGCGAGCGCGGCGTGCGGCTCTCCGGCGGCCAGCGCCAGCGCATCGGCCTCGCCCGCGCGCTGTACCGCAAGCCCCGCCTGCTCATCCTCGACGAGGCCACCAGCGCCCTCGACGAGGCGACCGAGACCGCCGTCCTCGCCGCGCTCCAGCGGATGCGGGAGAACCTGACTCTGGTCACCGTCGCCCACCGCGCCACCACCCTCGCCGCCTGCGACCGGCTAATCCGGGTCGAGCGGGGCCGAGTCAGCGAAGTCTGAGGCGGACCGCTATTGGCGCAGCCCCGGATTGAATTCGGGTCCCTCGCAGAAAGCGCGTTCCTCGTCGTTGTTGGTGATCACATAGTGGCCGGTATTCACGTGCTGGGTGCTGTTCGAATAATCGAACACGCGCGACTTGCCGCCGCTCTGCGCGGCCTGGGCCTCGGCCGCCTTGCGCGGCAGATATTTGCCGGAAAGGGCGGTGGCGTCGGCGCCCGTCGCCGCATCGGCGGCGGTGGCCCAGGTGATCAGGCAGACCCGATCCTGGCCGGGGGCGTCGGCCGATTTGCCGGGGGTCGCATTCTGGGCCGCGACCGGGGCGGTCAGGGCGAGGGCGACGCCGGTCAGCGCCGTCATTGCGAACTTGAGCATGATCCTTCTCCATTGCCATTGCTTGGAAAAATAACGCGGCGCGAAGCATGGACGTTGCGCGGCTTGACGCGAAACGGGTCGAGCGCGCGATAAGGCGAAGCCGTTTCGTACCTGAATTTGGAAAGGACAGGCCGTGCCCGACGCCGATCGCCGCTCCCTTCGCTACTACCCGCCGTCCGGCCCCGCCGCCGAAGCCGCCCGCGCCGGCGGCTTCACCCTGCCCTTTTCCGCGGCCGTCCGGGCGGGGGACGTGCTCTACCTTTCCGGGCAGATCGGCGCGTGCGCCGACGGCAGCCTGCCCGACGGGATCGAGGCGCAGGCGCGGCAGGCGATGGCGAACATCGGCGCCGTGCTGGCCGAGGCCGGCCTCGGCTTCGGCGATCTCTTCCACTGCCTCGTCATGCTTGCCGACATGGACGAATGGGGCGCGTTCAACCGCGTCTATCTCGAGCATTTCGACGCCGGCCGGCTTCCGGCCCGAAGCGCTTTCGCTGCCACCGGCCTGGCGCTCGGCGCCCGTGTCGAGCTCGAGTGCAAGGCCTGGGCGGGCCAGGATAGGGACTGCCCCCCTTGCCTCGCCTCGCGGGTTTGCTAAGCTGCCCTCGCCCAGGGAGTTCCCCATGCTGATGCCGCTCGCCCTCGCCCTGCTCGCTGAGACGGCCGGCGGCGGGCCGCGCCTCGCCGTCCGGCCCGGTCCGCCCGATTTCGACCCCCAGGAGACGATCTGCAAATATGACCGCGAGTCCGGTTCGCGCCTCACCCGCCGCAAGGTCTGCCGGACCGCCGCGCAGTGGGAGGAGGAACGCCGAATCGAGCGCGGCAACCTCGTCCGCCACCAGTTCAACGGGGCACAATAGGCCATGCTCGTCTCAGTCATCGCCTTCGCCATGCTCGCCGGTTCCGACATCGCTCCGCCGGCGAAGTCGGCGAAGGGCCGCCGCGATCCGGACCGGGTGGTCTGCAAATACGATCTCGAGCCGGGTTCGCGCCTCGCCCGCCGCAAGGTCTGCCTGACCGTCGCCCAATGGGAGGAATGGCGGCGCAATGAGTATCTCAACCTATTGCGCCACCAGTATAATGGCGCGCCCTAGAGCTTTTCCTCCAGCCCCACCGGTGGTATGATTCCGGCAGCTCAGGGAGCCCGGCCATGATTACGTCCGTCCTCGTCATCGCTCTGCTCGCCGGCGCCGGCGGCACGGCTGCGGACAAGCCGCGCAAACCGGCCTACGACCCGAACCGCATGATCTGCAAACGGAGCGACGAGCCCGGCTCCCGGATCCAGAGGCGCCAGGTCTGCGCGACCGCGGCCGAATGGGCCGAGCGCAAGCGGATCGAGATGCAGCATCTGCTCGAAAAGCAGCGCAACGGCGCCCAGTAGCGCCGGGTCAGGAACCAAATCCCACGCCTCCGGTTGACGATGCGGGAAGCGGCCGCGCGCTTTTCGCGCGGCCTCCGCTTGTCCTCAAGGAGAGGCCCAATGTCAGTAAGCGTCAAACCGAGACATGTCCTGCTGGCGGCGGCGGGCGTGCTTGCCCTCGCCGGCTGCGAAACCGTGAAAGAGGAAGTGGACGAGGTCGTCGGCAACAATTTCCGCGCCGACTTGACTGGCGGCAACGTCTTTCCGGGTCCGGGCGATCCGGACGGTTCCGGCAAGGCGGCGATCGCCATCAACGACTCCACCAACAGCGTCTGCACCGATCTTGAGGTGCGCGACATCGGCGCCGTTGCCGGTGCCCACATCCACCGCGGCGGTCCCGGCACTTCCGGCCCGCCGGTGATCACGCTCGACGCCCCGGACGACAATGACAGCGACGATTGCGATACGGTCGACGACGCTTTGGTCGACGAGATCCGCAACAATCCGGGTGGATTCTACGTCAACGTCCACACCGCCGAATATCCCAACGGCGCGATCCGCGGGCAGATCGTCAACGTCGAGAAGGACGGGGTGTAAGGCGGTATCGCCCACCGGCTCGTCATGGCGAGCCGCGAAGCGACGAAGCCATCCGCGTCCCCCGTAGTTCGGGCTGGATTGCTCCGCTTCGCCCGCCGTGACGGGTCAGTGACGGCTCAGACGAGCTTGTCGGCGTAGAGGAAGCGGCCCGGACCGAGCCGGGCGAGCACCTGCTGGAGGCTTCTGTGGGGGAGGGCGAAGCAGCCCTCCGAGCGGCCGAGCTTGCCGTGCGCCTCGATCTGGTCGGGCTCGGCATACCAGGCGGAGTGGACGACGATCGCCCTCGCTTCGGCGTTGCTGTTGCTCCAGTCGAGCCCGGCGAGGCGAAGCGAGCGGCCATATTTGCCGTGATAATAATCGCCGGTCAGATAGCCGCCGTGCGATGAGGCCTCCGAGCCGATCGCGTTCGAGAAGCGCTCGAGGAAGCCGCTATGGGCGGGGTCCGAGCCGCGGCCATGGGCGACGAGATGGTTGCTGACCCGCCCGGACGCGGTGTCGAGCAGGAAGAAGCGGTGATCGCGCGACGGCCGGCTGAAATCGGCGATGGCGACGGTGTCGGTGTGGGCAAGCCGCCAGCGGTGCCGGTCGAAGGCGGCGCGGGCGCGGGCGAGGAGGCGCGGATCGATGACTCCGTCGACGGTGATGCGCGGCTGCGCCGGCACCGACGCCGGTCGCACCGGCAACGGCTTCGGCTCGGGATCCTTCAGGCCGGCGACGATCTCGGCCAGCGTCTGCCCCTGGGCCGCGGTGGCGAGAAGGCCGGCCGCGGCGCCGGCACCAAGCAATTGCCTGCGCGAGTAGATCAAGATTTTCCCCTCAGCTCTCGAATTCCCAAGTTATAGCCTTTGTCCTTAAGTTCCAGTGAAGTGCGGCCGTTTCACCGTGTTCGTGCCGCGACTCGCCGCACAATCTGCATGCGACGTGGTTACCGGGCCGTAACGGCCTCGGCGAAACGTGCCGGGAACCCGGCGGGCCGTGGAAGCGTCTCTCGCCCGCCATGGCCGAGTTCGACCGCCTTGCCGTGAAGCCCGGGCTGCCGCCGATGGAGGCGAAGCTGGTCGACGCCTTGCCGGAGGGCGCGGGCTGGCAGTACGAGCCGAAATGGGACGGCTTCCGCTGCCTCGTCTTCCGGGACGGGCCCGAGGTCGCCTTGATGTCCAAGTCGGGCAGGCCGCTCGGCCGCTACTTTCCGGAAGTGATCGACTCGGTGCTGGCCATGGAAGCGGACCGGGTCGTCCTCGACGGCGAGCTGGTCATCCCGGTCGGCGGCGCCCTCTCCTTCGACGCGCTCCAGCTGCGCCTCCATCCGGCCGAGAGCCGGGTCGCGCGGCTGGCCCGGGAGACTCCCGCTCAGCTGATCCTGTTCGACCTGCTGTTCTCGAAGGAGACGAGCTATATGGACGCGCCGCTCGAGGTGAGGCGCCGGTCGCTCGAGATCATCTACGCGGCCGAGCAGCATGACGATCTGCTGCTCTCCCCCTGCACCACCGACCGGGCCACGGCCGAGCGCTGGCTCGAGGAGGTCGGAGCGGCGCTCGACGGCGTCGTCGCCAAGCGCATCGACGCGCCCTACCAGCCGGGCGAGCGGGCGATGCTCAAGATCAAGGCTATGCGCACCGCCGACTGCGTCGTCGGCGGCTTCCGCTACGCCACCAACAAGCGCGAGGTCGGCTCCCTCCTGCTCGGACTGTACGACGAGTCGGGGCTGCTTCACCATGTCGGCTTCACCTCGACGATCGCAATGGCGGACCGGGCGGCGCTGACGCATCGCCTCGAGGGGCTGATCGAAGCGCCCGGCTTCACCGGCGACTCGCCCGGCGGGCCGAGCCGCTGGTCGACCGAGCGCACCGGCGAGTGGCAGCCGCTTCGGCCGGAGCTGGTCGCCGAAGTCCGCTACGACCATGTCACCGGCCGCCGCTTCCGCCACGGCACCAAATTCCTGCGCTGGCGGCCGGACAAGGCGCCGGAGCAATGCCGGATGGAACAGCTCGAGCCCGAGGCGCGGGCCGATGCGCTCGCTGCCGCGCTGAAGGCGGCGTCATGACCCCGGAGCGGTTCGTCGCCGGGGTCCGGCTCAGCAATCCCGACAAGGTCCTCTATCCCGAGCAGGGCATCACCAAGGGCCAGCTCGCCGATTATTATGGCGCCGTGGCGGAGCGAATGCTGCCGCACGTCGCCTTCCGGCCGGTGACGATGGTGCGCTGCCCGATGGGGCAGGAAACGAAATGCTTCTACCAGCGCCACGCCGGCTCCGGAGTGCCGGCGCAGCTGCATGAAGTAACCATCCCCGGCTTCGACGAGCCCTATCTCTACATCAGCGACGTCGCCGGGCTGGTGGCGATGGTGCAGATGGGCGTGCTCGAAATCCACCCCTGGGGCGTGCGCGTGGAAGCGCCGGACCGGGCCGACCGGATCGTCTTCGACCTCGACCCCGCCGAAGGACTCGGCTTCGAGGCGGTGATCGAGGCGGCGAAGGAGGTGCGCAGGCGGCTGCAGGCGCTCGGCCTCGCCAGCTTCGTCAAGACCACCGGCGGCAAGGGCCTTCACGTCGTCGTCCCGGTCGAGGCGACGGCGCCGTGGCGCGAGGTCAAGAGCTTCGCCAAGGGGGTTTCGGCCGAGATGGCCGCCGACGCGCCGGACAAATATCTGACCACCGCCTCCAAGGCGGAGCGCGCCGGGCGGATCTTCATCGACTATCTGAGGAACGACCCGACCTCGACCGCCGTCGCCCCTTATTCGACCCGCTCGCGCAAGGGCGCGCCGGTGGCGATGCCGCTGCGCTGGGAGCAGGTGAGATCCGGCCTCGACCCCGGCGATTACACGGTCGCGACGGTGCCGGGCCTGCTCCGCCGGCAGCGCAGCGATCCGTGGGCGGAGATGCTCGACGTCCGGCAGAAGCTGCCGGAGGCACCGCGGGCCTGACTTGCGTCGCGCGGCGGCCGGCCAAAGCAATGCCGCGCCTTGCTCCATGGCGGCGACCGCCTATCTGGGGGCCGAAGGAGTCCCTCACATGGCCGAAGAGCAGGCGATCCTGGCGGGCGGGTGCTTCTGGTGCACCGAAGCCGTGTTCAACGACGTCATCGGCGTCACCCGGGTCGAGAGCGGCTATACCGGCGGCCACGTCGCCAATCCGAGCTACAAGCAGGTCTGCGGCGGCGATACCGGCCATGCCGAGGCGATCCGGATCAGCTACGATCCGGAGATCATCTCCTACGACGAGATCCTCGACCTGTTTTTCGCCACCCACGATCCGACCCAGCTCAACCGCCAGGGCAATGACATCGGCAGCCAATATCGGTCGGCCGTGTTTCCGCTGAACCCCGGGCAGGAGGCGGCGGCCCGCCGGGCGATCGAGCGCGCGCGCGCGGACTGGCCGGGTCCGATCGTGACCACCATCGAACCGCTCTCCGACTGGTGGCCGGCGGAGGATTATCATCAGGATTATTGGGCCGGCGAAGGCCAGCGCAATCCCTATTGCCTGGCGGTGATCCCGCCCAAGCTCAGGAAGCTGCGCAAGAGCTTCGCCCACCGGGTCAAGGCCAGTGACGCATCGGCCTGAGCCAAAACCGTCTTTTGGATGCCAAATATCGGAAACTGTTGTATTGTAAGGCCTTCTGTGCCAGGCATCGGGCCAGGGCAGCGGGGGTTGCCCGCACCGGAGGGATGACATGAAATTTTGGAAATGGACGGCGATCGCCGTCGTCGCGGCGCTCGGCGCCGCACAGCCGTCGATCGCCAAGAAGGCGCCGCGCACCTACGTCGTCAACAATGAGGCGGTCGGCGTGCCGGTATTCCCGCACGACATCACCGACCGTCCCTACACGGTGATCGGCGAGGTCAAGGCCAAGGTCCGCAAGGCGACCGTGTTCAGCAAGTCGGCGTCGCAAAGGAAAATCTATCGCGAGCTCTGGGAGCGGGCCCGCAAGAAGGGCGCCGACGCGGTGATCAACGCCACCTACGGCGATTCCCACATCAGCGCGATGAGCTGGGGCCAAACCAACGCCAAGGGCACCGCGATCCGCTTCACCACGCCGGCGCCGACGTCGAACTGATGCCGGTCGGCCGGCCGCCGCGCCGGGACGGGCCACGGCTCCGCTGCGGGGAGGGAGATATGGGTAAAGCTATCATGGGGCTCGCGCTGCTGGCAGCGGCGATGGGCACGGCCGCGGCCGCGCAGGAGGCGCCGCCGCCAAGCCAGCCGGAGCTGGTGGTGGCCACTCCGGCGCCGCCGGCGGACCGGCCCGGCGCCATCGTCGTGGCGAAGGACACCTTGGTCCGGCTGATGGTCCTGAACGAGGTGAACACCAACAGCGCCAAGCCCGGCGACCGGTTCGTGCTCAGGGTCGACGAGAATGTCGTCGTCGGCGGTGCGACCGTTATCCCGGTCGGCGCCAAGGCGGTCGGCGAGGTCACCCGGGTCAGGTCCAACGGCGCGGTCGGCAAGGCCGGGGCGGTCGGCGCCAAGCTTCTCTACGTCGAGGTCGGCGCCGATCGCGTCCCGCTCAGCGGCGAAGGCGAGTCGAAGGGTCGGTCGGAGGGCGGCGGGGTGGTCATGGCCTCGGCCATCTGGGGTCCTTTCGGCCTGCTCATGAAGGGCACTCCGGGCAAGCTCAAGGCCGGCCACATCTTCAACGGCTATATCGCGTCCGATCTGCTTTACGATCCGGCGGCCGCCCGTTTCATCATGCCGGAGCCGGACTCGCCGGCGGCGCCGTGAACGGCCGCCGCGCCCTTCTCGCGGCGGCGCTGCTGGCGGGTGGCTCGCTCGCTGTTGCGGCGCCGCCGGCGCCGGCCGGTCGGACGCTGGTGCTTCGTTACGGGACGCCGGTGCCGATGAAGACTCTCCAGCCGTTGAGCTCGAAGCGCGTCCACCAGGGCCAGCGCTTCGATCTCGAGGTTAGCGACGACGTCCGCGTCGAGGGCATGCTGGTCATACCCAAGGGCGCCCGCGGGGTCGGCGAGGTCAGCCGAGTGGTGACGAAAGGCGTGATGGGCAAGGCCGGCAAGCTCGAGGTCCGAGTGATGTTCGTCGAGGTCGGCGGCACGCGCATCCGTCTCGACGGCGTCGCCAGGGACCGCGGCGAATCGGGCGTGGCCCCGGTCGCGCTGGCGGCGCCGCTGATCGGCGTCAGCGCCGGCCTGTTCACCGGCACCAGCGCGGTGATACCGGCCGGCTCGGTCATAAACGGCTACGTCTTCGCCGATGTGCCGCTGGTGAAGCCTACGGCCAATTGAATGGGATTGCAGGCGCGCTGCCGCCGCATCCTGTAAAATAGCGGAGAGCGTTGAATAAAATCATCGCTTTTAATAATAACGCCTCCGTATCAAAGCACATTTTAGATGATTGTCTCGAAATCATAAAGGGTTGATGGGCGTGGAGACTTGCCAAAAGGCGAGGATTCGTTCAGCTTCTCGACCGCGAGTCGTATTGGGACGACTCTTTCTGGGGGGTTTAAATGAATAAGCTGCATTCGGCGCTGCTCGCCGGCGCCACTCTTTTACTCGTGCCGTCGGCCGCGATGGCTCAGGACGCGCCGGTCCCCGCGCCGGCCGTCGTCGAGACCCAGGCGACCGCGCCGACGGCCGCCGAGGCCGTGTTGCCGGCCAACACCGAGGTCGTGCTGACCGTCAACGAGGCGGTGACCAGCAGCTCGCACCGCCAGGGCGACAAGTTCGGAATGACCGTCGCCCAGGACGTGATGGCGAACGGCGCCGTCGTCATCCCGCGCGGCACCCGCGCCGTCGGTCAGGTCGTCTGGCGCACCGGCAAGGGCTCGTTCGGCAAGTCCGGCAAGATGGACGTCCGCTTCCGCTATATCGACTATAACGGCCAGCAGATTCCGCTCGACGGCCGCCATTATCAGGCCGGCGAGGGCCGCACCGCCGCCACCGTCGGCGCCGTCGTCGCCGCCGGCATCGTCGGCGGCCTGGTCGTCAAGGGCAAGAATGCCCGCATCGACCAGGGCCGCGAGTTCACCGCGCGCACCTTGGAAGCGATTCCGCTGACCGTCAGCGAAGGCGGGCCGGCGGTCATCGCCGCGAGCTACGTGCCGAGCCGGGTCAGCATGGGCGTCGAGTCGCCCAAGCAGCGTAAGGCGCGCGAGAAGGCCGAGCGCGCCGCCGGCAAGGGTTCGAACCGCTAGGCGCAAGCCGCATGCGGTTGGGGAAAGGGCGGCTTCGGCCGCCCTTTTCTTAAGCGCCGTCCCGCGGTGCCGCCGCTCGGCGGAGGCGGTCGTTGATGGCGAGGCCAAGACCCTCGGCCGGAACCGGAGCCACGGCGATGCGGGGGCGCTGTTCCCGATCGGCGCGATGCAGCGCCTCGAACAGACGGGCGGCGGCTTCGTCGAGCCGGCCCGAGGGACTGAGATTGTCGTCGCCTCCTATTTCGCCGAAGCCGATCAGCCATTCGTCCGCGGCGGCGGATTCGGCGTTCAGGCGCAGCGGCTTGGCGGGAGCATAATGGCTTCGGAGCTGGCCGGGGGCGGTGATCCGGCCGGGAGCCGGATCCGGCCGCAGCGGTGCGAGCGCGGCGATCTGCGCGGGCGCGATCGGGCCGGGGCGAAGCAGCCTCACGCCGTCTTCGTCGACGCCGACGATGGTCGATTCCAGCCCTCGCTCGGCGGGTCCGCCGTCGAGGATCAGCGGAATTCGGCCGCCGAGGCTGGCGAGGACATGCTCGGCCCGGGTCGGGCTGATCGTGCCGCTCGCATTGGCGGAGGGCGCGGCGAGCGGACGGCCGGCCGCCGCCAGCAGCGCCTGCATGGCGGGGTGGGCGGGACAGCGCAGCGCGACCGTGGCGAGTCCGGCGGTGACCGCCGGGGCGAGGCCGCTCTCCCGCCGTGCGGGAACCACCAGGGTCAGCGCCCCCGGCCAGAAAGCGGCCGCCAGGGCTCGCGCGGTCTCCGGAAACAGGCCGTAGCGTTCGGCCTCGCCGAGGTTCGCGACATGGACGATGAGAGGATTGAACGAGGGGCGGCCCTTGGCCGCGTAAATGCGGTCGACGGCGCCGGCATCGGTCGCGTCGCCGGCGAGGCCGTAGACGGTCTCGGTCGGAACCGCGACCGGCTCGCCGGACCGGATCAGCCGCGCCGCCTCGGCGATCGAGTCCGGGCCGACCGGCAGGATGCGGGTGTTTTGCGGGTCCACCCGGCCGCGCTATAGCCCCCTCTCCAGCCGCGCAACGCCCCGGTGACCGATGACCTATACGCCCCCCGTCGCCGACCAGCGCTTCGTGCTTCGGCATGTCGCCGGAATCGACGATCTCGCCGGCCACAATGCGTTCGCCGAGGCGACGCCGGATCTCGTCGACGCCATCCTCGAGGGGGCGGGCCAGTTCGCCGCCGGCGAATTCGCGCCCCTGAACCGGATCGGCGACGAGGAGGGGGCGAAATGGACGCCCGACGGCGTGACCATGCCGCCCGGCTTCCGCGACGCCTATCGAGCCTATGTCGAGGGCGGCTGGGGTACCTTGGCCGGGCCTCCCGAGCAGGGCGGGCAGGGCCTGCCGCTGGTCCTCGCCACGGTGGTGATGGAGGATCTGGGTTCGGCCAACATGGCCTTCTCGCTGGTGACGATGCTGAGCGCCGGAGCGGTCGAGGCGCTTCGCCATCACGGCTCTCCGGCGCTCCGGTCGGAGTGGCTGCCGAAGCTGGTCACCGGCGAATGGACCGGGACGATGAACCTGACCGAGCCCCAGGCCGGTTCCGATGTCGGTGCGCTCAAGACCAAGGCCGAGCCCGCCGGCGACGGCACCTGGCGGATAAGCGGCCAGAAGATCTTCATCACCTATGGCGACCACGACCTCGCCGACAATATCGTCCACCTGGTGCTGGCGCGAACGCCCGGCGCGCCGCCCGGGACGAAGGGGATTTCGCTGTTCCTGGTGCCCAAGATCCTGGCCGGCGGCAGTCCCAACGACGTCCGCTGCGTGTCGATCGAGCACAAGCTCGGCATCCACGCCTCGCCGACCTGCGTGATGGCGTTCGGCGACAATGGCGGCTGCCGCGGCTGGCTGATCGGAGAGGAGATGGGCGGCATGCGGGCGATGTTCACGATGATGAACAACGCCCGCCTCAACGTCGGCCTGCAGGGCGTGTCGGTCGGCGAGCGGGCGACTCAGGCGGCGCTCGCTTACGCGGCGCAGCGGGTGCAGGGGACCCGCGGCGGCCGGCCGGCGGCGATCGTCGAGCATCCCGACGTCCGGCGGATGCTGCTTCGGATGAGCGCGCTCACCCAAGCGGCTCGGGCGCTGTGTTATTACGCGGCCGGGCAGACCGACCGAGGCACGCTGGGCGACCGGGCGGCGCAGGCGCGGGCCGATCTGCTGACGCCTCTGGTCAAGGCCTATGGGACCGACGTCGGCTGCGAGGTGGCGAGCCTCGGGGTCCAGGTCCATGGCGGCATGGGCTATGTCGAGGAGACGGGGGCGGCGCAGCATTATCGCGATATCCGCATCAGCCCGATCTACGAGGGGACCAACGGCATCCAGGCGGCGGATCTGGTCGGCCGCAAGCTCGGCCTCGAGGGCGGCGAGACGCTTCGGCGGCTGGTCGCCGACATTCGCGCCGAGGCGGGAGAGGGAGCGCTGGCGGCGCTGGCGGATGTCGGCGAGAGCGTCGCCGAAAGGCTGGCCGGGATGGGCGCGGACGACGGGCTGGCCGGGTCCTATCCGTTCCTGACCCTGCTCTCCACCCTGGTCTGCGGCTGGCTGATGAAGCGCCAGCTGGCGGCGCTGGACCGCGGCGGAGAGGCCGAAAGCCGCCGCTTCGCGGCCGCAAAGCGGGCGGCCTGCCGCTTCTATCTGGAGCATGTCGTTCCGGAAGCGACGGGGCTGGCGGCGGCGGCGACCGCCGGCGCGTCCCTCCTCTATTCCGACGACGGGCTGTTCGAATCTGGGGGATTGCACTTTTAATTTCGATCTGTCAGTGACTTAGCGGGGAGCGCGAGCCGGGCCGGCGCGCGCGGGAGAATTTCTAAAAATGGTTCAGCTTTACGGCCGCGCCGCCGGCGGCGAGGCGGTGGTCAACACTGTCACCGCCGGTGCGCAAGTGAATGCGAAGATCACGCGCCTCGCCTCCGGCGGGTTCGTCATCGTCTGGAGCGATTCGAGCCAGACCGGCGCCGACACCAGCAATTACGGCGTGAAGGCGCAGATCTACGACGCGGCCGGCGCCAGGGTCGGCGGCGAGTTCCAGGTCAATTCCACCACCTCGGGCCGGCAGACCGTGGAAAGCGTCGCGGCGACCGCCAGCGGCGGCTTCGTCGTCGTCTTCCACACGGAGAATGAGGCGATCCGGGCGCAGATGTTCGACGCCTCCGGCAACAAGACCGGCAACGAACTGCTCGTGACCGCCGCTCTTCCCAATGCCGGGGAAATCAACTCCGACGCCTCGGTGGCGGTGCTCGCCAACGGCGCCATCATCGTCACCTGGCGGAAATGGGACCCTAATTCGGCCACCCCCGGCGACGACATCTGGGCCAAGGCGTTCAGCGCGACCGGCGCGGCCTTGAGCGGCCAGTTCCGAATCAACACCACCATCGACGGCTCCCAGCAGACCCCATCGATCACCGCTCTCGCGTCGGGCGGCTTCGTCGTCACCTGGGTCGACCAATTTAATTCGCCCGGCGGATCGGAGATCAAGGGGCAGGTCTTCACGGCGAACGGAGTGAAGGTCGGCGGCGAGTTCGCGGTTAACACCACCAGCGTCGGCGACCAGACCGCGCCAGCCATCACCGCTCTGCCGGGCGGCGGCTTCGCGATCGCCTGGACCGACGGCCTGTTCGTCCTGAACGCCCTGCTCAACACCGGCATCACTGCGGACAGCGCGATCCGGGCGCAGCTGTTCACCGACGCGGGCGTCAAGGTTGGGGACGAAATCCTGGTCAACAGCCCCAATGACGGCCTGCAGGGGATCGTCGCCATCGACGATCTGCCGAACGGCGGCTTCGTCGTCACCTGGAGCGATCGCAGCCTGAGCGCCGGCGACCGGGACGGTTTCGGCATCATGGCGCAAGTCTTCGACGCCGCCGGCGCCCGCGTCGGCAGCCAGTTCCTCGTCAACACCGCCGCCGCCGGCGATCAGCTCGCGCCGGCCGTCGCCGGTCTCGCCTCGGGGCGCTTCGTCGTCGCCTGGCAAAACGGCATCGCCGGCGATCCCGACGTCAAGATGCAAGTCTTCGAGCCGATCGCGAGCGGGGCCACCGACATCGCCGTCTCGCCGGCCAGCGCGCGCGAAACGGCCACGGCCAATTATGCCGTCGCGACCCTGTCGGACGATGGCGCGGTCAACGGCGGCAGCAGCTATGTCCTGCTCGCCGATTCGACCGGCGGCGGATTCCGCATCGAGGGCAACAAGCTGGTCGTCGCCGACAACGGCCGGCTGGATTTCGAGACGGCCCCGACGGTGAGCCTGACCGTGCGGGTCACCGATCTCAACGGCAACAGCTACGACGAACTGCTCAGCGTCGCCATTGCCGATGCGGCGACCGAGGTGCGCTACGCCGCCGGCGCGGAATTCGCCGCCGCGGCGGTGCCGGGCGACCAGAGCCTGGCTGCGATCGCCGCGCTGGCCGCGGGCGGCTACGTCTTGACCTGGTCCGACGCCGACGGCGACGGCAGCGGCGCCGCCGTCAAGGCGCAAATGTTCGACGCGACCGGCGCCAAGGTCGGCGGCGAGCTGTCGGTCAATGCCAGCTCGACCGGCGATCAGACGGCGCCGGCCGCGGTCGGGCTCGCGGCGGGCGGTTTCGTCATTCTCTGGGAGGATTCGAGCCTGGGCGGCGGCGACTCCAGCGAGGCATCGATCAAGGGCCAGCGGTTCGACGCCGCCGGCGCCAAGGTCGGCGGCGAGTTCCTGGTCAACTCTTCGACGGCCGGGGCTCAGAACCAGTCCGCGGCGGCGGCCCTCGGCTCGGGGGGCTTCGTCGTCACCTGGACGGACCGCAGCAACGGCACCGGCGATGGCGGCGTCGGCGACATCCGGGCGCAAATCTTCGACGCCGCCGGCGCCCGCGTCGGCAGCGAGCTGATCGTCAACACGGCCACTGGGGGCATGCAGCACCGCTCCGTCGTCGCCGCTTCCCCGACCGGCGGGTTCGTCGTGGCCTGGTACACCTGGAGCACCGGCCTCTACGCCCAGCGTTTCGACTCGGCCGGCAACAAGCTGGGCGGGGAGATCCCGGTGGCCACGGGGGCGCTTTGGGATCAGGCCGATCCTTCGATCGCGGTCCTCGCCAACGGCACTATCCTGATCAGCTGGAGCACCGGCATCGCCATCCAGGCGCAGCTGCTGGGCGCGGACGGCACCCCGCTCGGCGCCGCCTTCACCGTCGACAGCCAGATCACCGGAGCCCAGGTCGCGCCCAGCGCGACCGCGCTGGCCTGGGGCGGTTTCGCGATCAGCTGGGAAGACTGGAGCCAGCAGGCGGGCGATGCCGCCGGCACCGCGGTGCGGGCGCAGTTGTTCGACTCCGCCGGCACCCGCGTCGGCGACGAGTTCGTCGTCAACGCGGGCAGCTTCGGCGATCAACGCGCGCCGGTTTCGGCCGTCCTGACTTCAGGGGCCTTCGTCGTCGGGTGGAGCGACAGCTTTTTCGACGGCGCGGCCCCGAAATATTCGATCGAGGGGCGGGTCTTCGCGCCGTCCCAGGCCTCCAATGCCGGCAACGACACCCTGACCGGCGACGACGGCCCGAACCTGCTGGACGGCGGGGAAGGCAATGACTTGCTCTACGGCCTCGGCGACGCGGACGACCTGCGCGGCGGCCCCGGCAACGACCGCCTCGAGGGCGGATCCGGCGCCGACCTGATGGCGGGCGGGTCCGGCAGCGACCTCTATGTGGTCGACGGAGGCGACACGATCACCGAACTGGCGGACGAGGGTATCGACGAGGTGCAGACGGCGGCGTCGGCGTTCAGCCTGGCGGCACTGCCGAACGTCGAGAATCTGACCGGGACGTCTTCGGCCGGCCAGACCCTGACCGGCAATTCGGGCAACAACATCGTCACCGGCGGGTCGGGCAACGACATCCTCTTTCTCAAC
>Ga0196963_10000316_pt1 | contig 45463 bp, 29 predicted proteins | sample S1_5metaG_FD_148600 | JGI IMG/M metagenome (GOLD analysis project Ga0196963, IMG submission 148600) | Soil microbial communities from Anza Borrego desert, Southern California, United States - S1_5 | ecosystem: Environmental > Terrestrial > Soil > Desert | place: USA: California | collected... | reverse complement strand
ACACGCACCGAGTCCGTCCGCCCGTCCAGCGCCCGCGGGCTCCGACGAAGGCACGGTGCAACGGGGAAGCGTGTCCCCCCGATCAGCACCGCGCCGCGGACCACCGCCCGCGGCGCGAGGGAAAGCCGTCACGAGGAGCGAGAGGAACCGAACGGTGCGGCGGTTCACGCGGCGGTCGGCGACGCACTGCTGCGCTCCGGCGCTGTCACTTCGCCGTTTCGCCACTTTGGCGCGTCCCCGGTTCCTACGGTGCGTCATGGACCAGTCCCAACTGATGTGCGCCCTGTACGATCTTGACGAGCAGGAGGTCCGCGGCCTGCGCGAGCAGGGGCTCGTGCGCAGCGACGTGCCCGGTCTCGTCACGTGCCTCGCGATCAAGAACGGCGACACCGTGCGCAACGCCGACGCCGCGGCGATCAAGGCGGCGGGGTTGACGCTGGAGCAGGCGTGGGACGTCGCGTGCCGGAACACGCGCGAATTGCTCGGCGAGGTTGTGGAAGAAGAGGTCTCGGAGGAGCACAACCTCTGGACGCTGATGGTCGAGAACTCTCTCGCGATCCACAGCGTGCCGCTCTTCTGGCACCAGCGGCCCGAGTGGACCGGCTCGACCGGGAGCGCGGTCGCCTACGTCGATCGGCACACGTACCTCCTCGCCAAGTGCGACGCCGAAGACAAGATCGGGGACGCGATCAACGCTGTCGTTTCGGCGTTTCAACTTATGGTCGAAGATGAGGAGGCGCTCCCGCCGCGGCTCTGGTGGCGCGACGCCGGCGGCTTTGAGCTGATCGAGGCGGATGATGACGGGCTCGTGGTCGGTCCGCGGCTGCGGAAGAAGCTGGGCATCGACGCAGCGTGACCGGCGATCGCCGCTCTGTGTTCCTCGCGCCTGCGGGACAGTCTCTTCACCCCACGCGCGGCGCACAGGGCACTAGGCGCTCGCGAGCCCGCGCTCACGCCCGGTTTCCATGTTCTCGCGGTGCGGGTCCCACGCCGCGTTGTCGATCAGCCGCACCGCCCCCACCCGCGCCGCGATGAGCGATCGCGCGGGGCGGCCGTCGCGCGGCGCCTGGAGTGTCTCCGCGTCGCGCACGACGGCGTACTCGGGCGTGATGCCGGCCGACGCGAGCCGCGTGCGCATCGCCCGCTCCGCGGCCTCCGGCGTTTGCCCGCCCGCCGCGTCGCAGAGCGCAGCGCTCACGGCGAGCGCGCGCCGACGGTCTTCAGCGGACAGGAAGACGTTCCTGCTGCTCATCGCGAGGCCCCCCGCCTCGCGCACCGTCGCGCCCGCGATGATCTCGACACCGAGCGCCAACTCGCGCGTCATGGCGCGCACGACCTGCAACTGCTGCCAATCCTTCTCGCCGAAGACCGCCGCCGCGGGGCGCACCATCTCGAAGAGCCGCTTCACTACCTGACAGACGCCGGCGAAGTGCCCGGGGCGGAACGCGTCTTCGAGCCCGGGCGCCGTCGCCACGCGCGGCAGCGGCGGCACGGCGGGCGGATCCGACGCGGGGTACACCTCGTCGCGCGACGGCGCGAAGACGGCCGTCGCGCCGACGTCGCGGCAGATCTCCGCGTCCGCCTCGAGCGTGCGCGGGTAGCGGTCGTAGTCGGCCTTCTCGTTGAACTGCGTCGGGTTCACGAAGACGGTGACCACGACGTGCCCGAGCCCGCGCTCGCGGGCGAGGCCCGCGGCCAGACGGACCAGGGCCGCGTGCCCCGCGTGCAGCGCCCCCATCGTCGGCACGACCACGCACCCGGCCGCCGGCACGCGCTCGTGCAGCGCGCGCTCCGTCGTGATGACTTCCGTCCGGTCGGCCACGCGGCATGGTACCGGTACACTGCCGCGTGCTCGACCCGGCCGCGCAACCCGGCGCATTCGTCGCGGCGTGGGTCCGCCGCCTGCGCGCCGTGTCCGAGCCGACGCTCGCCGCCACGCCGATCGTCGCGGCGATGCCCGGCCGCGATGATCGACCCGCCGCGCCCTCGCGAGAGCGGTTTATCGCGGAGTTCCGCGACGGCTCCGGGGACCGCCGCGCAGTGGACCGGCCGCTCCTGAGCGCGATGCTCGGCGTGCCCGCCGGCCCCTTGCCGGGCCCGGACGCGTGCAGAGCTGACACGATCGCGTGGTGGGCTCTGCACGACGGCACGGCGCGCGACCGGCTGCCGATCGACTGGTCTGCGCGGGGTCGGCTCTTCCCGTCGCTCGCGGAGGACGCGATCGAGGTTTGGACGGAGGCGGAGATGTCGGCGCTCCACGCCCTCTGCTGGCTTGGGCTGCGTTCGCGCGACGAGCGCATGCTGGCTCGCGCGTTCGCGTGCGCCGAGTGGCTGATCGACGAGGTGCAGCCGGACAACGCCACACAGCGCCCGTGGGCGTCGCACCCGTTTGTGGTCATGGCCTGCGATCCCGCCCGCACGCCGGAGGTGCGCGGGGCAGCCCGCCTTTACGCGGAGGCCCTCGTTCACAACGCGCTGGTCGGGCGCGGCGCCCCCGACGTCTTCTCCGCCGTGCTGCTGCGGGACGCGGCGTCGTGGCTCGAGAACGTCACGCGGACCGCGTGGCGCCACTCGCCCGCAGAGGTGCGACACCTCGCACCGCCCGACGCCTCGCCGTGATCATGGCTTTGTCGTGGGCCCCCCCGACGCTTTCCACGCGCGCATGCCACCGCTGAGCACGACCGTGTCCTCATATCCCAGCCGCAGCAGACGCTTGGCCATCGCTAACGGGAGCGCGCTCGACGCGTCCTCGCCGTACACCACGATGCGCTTGAACTTCGAGAGTTTGACGGGGCTCTTGAGCCCGCCCGGTGCGCCGGCGAAGACCGACGACCCCGGCATCTGCGCGTCGGCGATCGTCAGGTTGAGCGCCCCATCGATGTGCTCGGCGGCGTACGCCTCGGACGGCCGCGGGTCGATGAGGATGAGTTTCTCCTCATTCCCCGCCTTTTTCGCCTCATCGTGCCACAACTTCACTCTCGCGGCGTCTACATACCCGACATCGCGGTCCGTCGTGCTGCCCGCACACGCCGCGAGCCCCAGCGCTGCGAGGAGCAGGGCAAGCACGCCGCGGAGCGACCAATCCGGCAGGTTTGCACGTACCATCATCTCCGGAGCGTACGCGGCGACTCTTTTCCGACCATGACGAATACTGCCATCATCGCGGGGTTGATCGCCGCCGCCGCCGCGGCCTTCGGGGCCGGCCAGCCCGAAGGAAAGGCCGGGAAGCGCACAGCGTTCGGTCTGATCGCGGAGCCCGCGGGCGCGCCGCCCGGGGGCGAGTTCCTGCTGGGCCTTACGTGGAAGTTGGAACCCGGCTGGCACACCTACTGGCAGGGCTTGAACGACTCCGGCATGCCCGCCGCCTGGGAGTTGACGCTCCCGGACGGATGGACCGCCGATGAGGCGATGTGGCCCGCGCCGACCCGGCACGTGCTGCCCGGCGACATCGTCGATCACATCTACGAGGACGTCGTCACCGTCGTTGTGCCCATTCGTGTCGCGCAGCGCGCGAAGGCGGGTGATCGCGTCGAGATCAAGGCCGGGGCGCGGTGGATGGTGTGCAGCGAGGCGTGCGTGCTGGAAAGCGGCGACGCCCGCGTGACCGTGACCGTCGGCGGCGAGGGTGTCAAGCCGGAAGACCGCCCCGCCCGGGCGCGGAAGATACCCGGCGCATCGCGCATCCCGGAGCCGCTCCTCGCCGACGCAGGGATCGGCGTCTCGATCACGAACGACACGCTCGTATTCGAAGGACGCAAGGGCGTCACGGCGCTCGCGTACTTCCCCGCAGAAGACGCGACGCCGCCGGCGGACATGGTTGACGGTTGCGAGGCGAGGGGCGCAACGCTCCGCGTCGCGCTCCGCGCGAGCGAAGGCAAGAAACCGCTGGGCAAGGGCGTGCTGCGGGTGGACCGCGGCGCGGAGCGCGCGTGGTACGTGATCGACACGACGGACAAGAGCCCCGCGCCCGCGGACCGGGTGCTTCGGAAGGACGACTCTCGGTAGCGCCGGCGAGTGTTCGCCGGCCGCCGTGTTGACGGGCGGATGAACGTGCGAGAACAAAGGAGAAGCTCATGGCGATCGGTAAACGGATTCTGAGCGGCGTGTGCATCGGTCTGATTTCACTGGCCGGCGTCGCCGCCGTCGCGAGCGCGCAGGACGAGAAGAAGCCCGCGACCAAGCAGACGGACGAGAAGCCCCGCAAGGACAAGACCGACAAGGGGAACCCGGACGGTCATCCCGGCAAGGGAGGCAAGCACGCCGGCGGCGTCTCCGTCGGTCAGGCCGCGCCCACCTTTACCCTCAAGGACACGAGCGGCAAGGAGCACAACCTCTCCACGATCCTCGCCGGCGGCGACAAAGTCGTCGTCCTCGAGTGGTTCAACCCTGACTGCCCCGTTGTGAAGATGCACCACGGCGAGAACACGACGTTCAAGGACCTCGCGGGGAAGTACAAGGACAAGCCCGTTGTCTTCCTCGCGATCAACAGCGGCGCCGCGGGCAAGCAGGGCGCCGGCCTCGAGCGGAACAAGAAGGCGATCGGCGAATACGGCATCACCTACCCCGTCCTGCTCGACGAGAGCGGCGACGTCGGCCGCGCGTACGGCGCCAAGACCACGCCGCACATGTTCGTGATCGGCAAGGACGGGAAGGTCGCGTACATGGGCGCGATCGATGACAAGAGCGACAAGCCCGGCAAGACGAACTACGTCTCCAAGGCGCTCGACGAGCTGCTCGCGGGCACCACGGTCTCGATGCCCGAGACCAAGCCCTACGGGTGCAGTGTCAAGTACTGAATCGTTCATCGCACCCTTTCGGTGACAGCCGGAGGGGTGCTTTTTCGAGTGAACAGGCACGGAGGCACGAAGAGGAGCTAGGGCGCGGAGAACCGCTGCTTTGGACCGACTGCCGCCTCCATTCATCGGTCATCGGTCACCGATGACCCTTCCCGCCGCCGATAAGGACGTTGATGCTCGCGACACTCTTTGACCTGTTGCTGGTTCTCCTCGGCTTCGGCTTCATCGTGTTCATCCACGAGCTGGGGCACTTTCTCGCCGCGAGATGGGCCGGCGTGCGCGTGCTCGCCTTCGCGATCGGTTTCGGCAAGGCGGTCGCGAGCTACCGGAAGGGCCTGGGCTGGCGCGCGGGGAGCAGCGAGCGCGAGGCCCTGGCGGGCGGGTTCCTCAGGCCGGGCGTGAGCCCCACCGAGTACCGTTTCAACATCTTGCCCTTCGGCGGTTACGTGCGGATGCTCGGCCAGGACGACATGAATCCCGGCGCGGTGAGCGCCGCCTCCGACAGCTATCAGAGCGCGCCGGTGTGGAAGCGGATGGTGATCATCTCTGCCGGGGTCGTGATGAACCTGCTGCTCGCCGCCGTGCTGTTCATCGTCGTGATGATGGCCGGCCGGTTGGTCGAGCCGGCGAAGATCGGCGACGTGGAGCCGGGCTCCCCGGCGGCGGTCGCGGCTGCGGTGAACGACGCGGCGGAGCTGCAGGGCGCGGGGCTGCGCCCCGGCGACGTGGTGAAGCGCATCGGCGAACGCGAGGCTCGCTCGTTCGACGACCTCGTGCTCGCGACGGCGATGGCCGGGCGCGGCAACACGCTGCGGCTGGAGATCGAGCGGGAGAGCGTCGGCGAGCCGCTGGTGTACGACGTTTCGCCCCGGACCTCGAAGGAGACGGGGTTGCTCGAGATCGGCGTGGGCCCTCTCCGCACGCCGCGGCTGGTCACGGCGAAGAGCGGCGACGAGCGCGAGATGGTGGCGGGAGCTCTCGCCGGATCCGGGCTGCCGGGCGTCGAACCCGGCATGCGGCTGACGGGAGTCAACATGGCGCCGGTCGACGGCGCGCACCGGCTCTTCGAGGCCGTGCGCACGAGCGACGGCGCGCCCGTGCAGGTGATCTTCGAGGGGGAGACGGGGGCGCCGGTCGTTCGCACGATCACGCCGCGGCTGGCGACGATGACGGCGACTCTTCCGGGCGCGGGGCGGGCGGAGATCGCGCAGCCTCACGTGCTCGGGCTGTCGGGCGTTATCCGCGTGGCGCAAACGACGGCGGCCGCCGAGAAGCAGGGCATCCTCGCGGGCGACGTCGTCATCCGGGCGGGCGATGTTGAGTTTCCTTCGATCACCGAAGGCGTGAAGGCGATCCGGTCGCGCGCCGGTCAGCGCATCGACGTGACGGTGATGCGCGAAACGGACGGGGCGTGGGGCGTTGTCGAGCTGCCGGGCGTGCGCGTATCGCGGTCCGGCACAATCGGGTTTGGCATCGCCGACTCGGGCGCGGAGCTTCCGATCGTTGCGACGCCGCTGCGCGGTTCGGCCTCGCCGCCCGCCGCGCCGGCGGAGGCGGGCGTCACGGCCGGGTCGCGGGTGGTGCGGGTGAACGGCACCGAAACGGCGACGCTGAACGACGCGGTGATCGCGCTGCGGCGCGCCGCCGAGCGCACGCCGGCCGGGCGCCCCGTGAGCGTCGAGCTGGGCGTCGTGCGTCCGTCGGGCGGGTCCTATCTGCCCGCGCCCGACGCGCCGGTCGAGACGCTCGCGTGGGAGATCCCCGCGGACGCCGCGGCGGCGCTGCGCGGGCTGGCGTGGACGACCGATGTGTCGCCGTTCCTCTTCGATCTCGAGCGCGTGGAGATGCGGGCGGGGAATCCGGTCGAGGCGCTCACGATGGGTCTCGCCGAGACGCGCCGAGTGATGCTGACGACGTATCTCACATTCGCGCGGCTGGCCGACGGCACGATCAAGGTCGAGCACATGAAGGGGCCCGTGGGGATCGCGCACCTGGGAACGCTGGTCGCCGGGCGCGGCTTCGTCTGGCTGCTCTTCTTCCTGGCGCTGATCAGCGTCAACCTCGCCGTGATCAACTTCCTGCCGCTGCCGATCGTGGACGGCGGGCAGTTCCTGATGCTGGTCTACGAGGCGGTCCGGGGCAGGGCCGTGCCCATCGGTGTCCAGAGCGCGGTGACGATGGCCGGGCTCGTGATGATCGCCGCGGTCTTCCTGTTCGTGACGTATAACGACGTCCGCGGCTTGCTCGGGTTTTAGTTCACCGCAGAGTCGCAGAGGAAGATGAGAAGAGGACGGCCTGGTTTGAAGAGCGCGCTCGAGAGCGCCTCTCCAATCCAGTCACTTCTCTTCTCTGCATTCTCTGCGGCTCTGCGGTGAATCTTCCTCAGGCCCCGCGGAGAATGCTCATGATGTTCGACGGGTCGAGCCGGCCCGCCTGGGCGCGGATCTCGGGCTCGCGGCGGGCGTAGACGTCCCGGGCCGCGTCGAGCTGCTGCGAGAAGGTCTGACGGAGCGTGTCGATCGAGAGGCGGCGGCCGCCCGCGTAGTACGCTTTGGCGGCGTGGCCGAGGGCGTACGTCGTCGCGAAGGTCATCGCGGGCCCGGTGGCCTTCTGCGTGACATCCCGGCCGGCGCGGCCCAGGAATCGCCCGGCGAGCGAGCCCAGGGCGCGGCGCGCGTAGCTCTCGACCCACTGGCTGGAGAGGCCGAGGCCGACGGTCGCGATGAACTCCTTCATGTGCCCGCTGTCGAGCTTGTATCCGTAGAGCGTGCCGACCTTGTGGACCATCTTGGTCTGCAGGGGCACGACCGCGATCGTCGCGAGGGATTGGGGGAGCAGTTCGAGACCGGCGTTGAGCGCGGCGTACGTGAGGATCGTCTCGTCGGCCTGGCGGGCGGCGTCGAGCGCGGCGGCGGCGGCCGGATCGGCCGTCGCGGCGGCCGGAGCGGGGGCGAGCGTTGCGCCGCCGAGGGCCTCGCCGTCGCGAGCCTGCTGCGCGGCGGTCGCGGCGGGGATCGCGAGGGCGGCGGCCAGCCTCGCGAGGAACTCCTTCTCGGCGTCGCCCGCGGAACCGTCGCAGTTGCAGATGCCGACGGCCAACTCGTACGCCTGCGATCGCACCGAGGGGTCGCCGATGCGGCGCGCCTCCTCCTCGACGCTCGTGCGGCCCGTCATCACCCGCTCGAAAACGCGCGGATCGACGTCGCCGAGATCGACGAGCGTGCGGCGCAGGCGCTCCTGCTCGGCGTCGCTCTTGTTGCCGTCGGCGAGCGCGGCCAGCAGACAGATCGCGGCGACTGATTCACGTTCCATGGTCGTCATTGTTCCCTCCCGGGTGTTGTTCGGGGCCGGGGCGGCGGGGTTTCAGCGACGTCGCGGGCGGGGCGCCGGGACTACGAAGAAGCCGGGAAGCGCCGGCGCGGGAGGAACTGGCCGTGGCCGAGGTCGCCGACGATCTTCCCGTGCTCGAGCATGGGGACGCCCCGCACGAGCGTGTGCTTCGCGAAGCCGGAGAGCTCCCAGCCCTCGTACGGGCTCCAGTCGCAGCGGCTCTGGAGGTTCTTCCCGGGGCCGGTCGGGGCGACGCGGCGGGTTTCCCGGGGGTCGATCACGGCGATGTCGGCGTCGAAGCCGGGCTCGATCGCGCCCTTTCGGCCCCACAGGCCCATGACCCTGGCGGGCGTCGCGGCGCACAGATCGACGAGCTGGTTCATGCCGATGCGCCCCGCGCGCACGCCCCGGGTGTGCATGATCGGCACGAGCGTGTCGAGCCCGGGCAGGCCCATGGGGATCTTCGTCCAGTCGCCGTACGCGCCCTCGGGGTGATCGACGCGCCACATGGCCTTCTGCTCGCGGGTGAAGGAGCAGGTGTCGGTCGAGACGACGCAGACCTCGCGCGTGAGCCCCTTCCAGAGGCGCTCGCTGTCGGCCTTGGTCTTGACCTGCGGGCAGCAGGCGAAGAGGTGACCGTCCTTGTGGTCGAAGACGCTCTCGTCGAGGACGAGGTACTGGGCGCACGTCTCGGCGAGGACGTTGACGCCCCGGGCCTGCGCGGCCTTCACAAGATCGGCGCCCTCGCCGGTGCTCATGTGGACGACGTACAGGCGGCCGCCGGTTTCTTCGCACCAGCGGATCGCGCGCTCGATCGCCTCGACCTCGACGACGTGCGGGCGGGTGATGGCGTGGAGCTTCGCGCCCAGCTCGCGCATCCGTGCCGGCGTGTGCTCGCGGCGGATCAGCTCGTCGAGGACGCGCGGGCTCTCGGCGTGGACGAGGAGCATGCCGCCGTGCCTGCGCATGAGCTCGAGCGTGGTGAACATGCGGGCGTCGTCGCTGTTCCACCCCTCACCCTCGTAGATCATGAACTCCTTGAACGTCGGGTTGCCCATTTCGATGAGCGAGGGGATCTCGGCGAGGTGGCGCTCGTCGGTGATCGCCATGTGCCAGCAGAAGTCCACCAGGCTCCTGCCGGCGGCCTTCTCCATCCACGCGCCGTGGGCCTGGCGGAGCGTCTGCCCCTTGCCCGGGATCGCGAAGTCGATCACCGTCGTGACGCACCCGTTGACGGCGGCGCGGGAGCCGTGCTCGAAGTCGTCGCACGAGACCGTGCCGCAGAAGGGGAGCGCGAGGTGGACGTGGACGTCGATGCAGCCGGGGATGACGTCGCAGCCGGAGGCGTCGATCACGCGCGCCGCGTCCGCCGGCCGGAGCACGCCCGGCGCCGCGACCGCGGCGATCCGGCCGTTGCTGACCGCGACGTCGCCCGCGTAGGAACGATCGTGCGTGTGGATCGTGCCGCCGAGGACGAGAGCGTCGAACGTCATGGCGGGGAGTGTAGAGGAAACGGGGATCGGTGAACAGTGATCGGTGAATGGTCGCTTCGCGCCGCTCCGAGCGCACCTGCGCCATCCGAGCGTCCTGTCACGGGCGGGACGCCGGGCCTGCGGGCGGATCGAGCTCAGACGCGAAGGAAGTACGCGACCGCGCCGGTCTCGTCGACGCTGATGCGGATCGGGATCCAGGTTGTTCTGGACTCGTGGTAGGAGTCGGGGCTGCGCGACCCGTCCCCCTCGCGCCACCAGCCGGTGCCGTGCGTGTTCGCGGAAGCGGGCCGGTCGACGATGCGGTCGGCCTTGCCGAGGACGCGTTCGCTGTGGACGACCATGTTCGCGCCCAGGCGCCTGGCGATGCGGCGCAGCTCGTCGTCGGTGGCCGTGAGGCTCTCGGTCGTGCGGAACTGCGCCGTGCCGAGGATCGCGACCGCGCGCGGGTCCTGGCTGATCTGCAGGCCGCGCAGCAGGCGGGCCTTCGCGGCGTCACGCTTCGGGTCGGGCCATTCGTCGGGGTGGATGTCGCTGGCGGCGATCTCGCGCTCCAGGTCGAGCAGCGCCGTCTGCACCCGGTCCCACGGCACTTCCCGCACCGTGACATCGGTCGTCGACGCGAGGGGAGCGGCGCGTTCGGGGCCGGTCCGGACCGACCGTTCCCACACGCCCGGGCTCGAGCACGCGATGAGGAACACGGCGGCGGAGGCCAGACCGGCGGCGAGCATCGGACGCGTCTGGATCATGTGTAGTTGTAGGGGCTCGCCGGGGGGAACGAAAAGGGCCGCACGGCGCGAACCGTGCGGCCCGAGAGGTTCGTTCCGGCCCGGGCGGCCGGGCCCCGGCGAAGAGGTTCAGTCGACGAAGTTGGTCAGCTCTTCATCGGTCACGGGCGTCTGGAGCTCGTTGCAGGTCGTCTCACCCACAACCACCAGCTCGCCGGCGCGGCTGGACTTGACGACGAAGGTGCCGGTCTTGGTCTGGTTCGGCGCGAGCGTGCCGAAGTTGAACGTGACCTTGTTGCCGGCGGCCGTCGCCTGCGCCGAGGAGACGAACGCCATGCCCTCTGGCATCGTGACGATCATCCTGGTGTTGGTGAGGTTGACGCCGCCCTGGTTGCGGACCTCGACGGTGTAGGTGTGGTTCGCGCCGACCTCGACGACGCCGTCGCCGTCCACCACGGCGGTGCCGATGTCCGGAACGCCCTGGAAGCTGGTCACGCAGCCGTCACGCACCTCGGGGGCGCACGTGGCGGTCGCGACGGCCTCGTTGGTGATCGTGCCCGTGCTGCTCGAGAGCTGGAGCATGACCTCTGCGCTCGCGCCCGGCGCGATCGTGCCGAGATTCCAGACGACGGCGTTGCCCTGCGCGGCGCCGCCGTTGCTCGCCTGGCGGAAGGTCGCGCCGGCCGGGATGGCGTTGCGGACGACCGTGTTCGCGGCCGGGGCGTTGCCCGTGTTGGTGACCTTGATCCGGTAGTTCGCGCTCTGGCCCGTGCGGAGGCGCTCGGGGCAGGCGACGTCGATGGCGAGCATCGGGGCCCGGACGACGGTCGTGGTCGCGTTGCTCTGGGCCTGGAGGCCGCCGTCGGCCATCGCCGTCGCCGTGTTGTTGAACGAGCCGACCTTGTTGGCCTTGACGTTGAAGGTAATGGTGCGCGACTCGCCCCCGGCGAGGCTGGGGATGTTCCACTCCGCGCGGCCGCTGGCGGGGACGAGGTCGGCGGCGAGCGGGTCGCGGACGACCACGTTGCGGGCCGTGCCGGTGCCGTTGTTGGTCACGACGATCTGCACGGGCCAGTTGTCGCAGATGAGGGCCTCGGCGGGCGCGGTCTTGGTGATCGCGAGGGACGGTGCGACGACGGCGATGTCCATGCACACCGGCACGGAGTACGACGCCGTGGCGCACGACCCGTAATTCCCGGGCCGCGCGAACGAGCCTCGCACGGTGATCGCCTTGCTCTCGCCCGGCGCGAGCGTGCCGAGATTGAACTGGCCGTTATTGCCCTGCGGCGACACGTTCTGGACGTTGAAGCCCTGGGGCAGGCTCTCGTTGATCGTGACGTTGTCGAGCGGGCCGCCGGAGATGTTGGTCGCGCGGATCGTGTACTCGATCGCTTGGTTCGCCGCGGCCTCGGCGGGCGCGATCTTCTCGATCATGAGGGCCGAGGAGGCGCGGTTGCCGGTCGGGTAGTAGGCGACGCTGGAGCCGGTCGCGGCGCGGTCTCGGTTGCGGTCGCCGCGGTCGCGATCCGCGCGCTCGGTGCGCTCGCGGTTCGCCCGTTCCCGCTCGTTTCGAACGCCGGCCTCGGCGTTGCTGCGGTCCCGGTTCGTGTTGTCCGCCCGGGCGCCGCGGGGCGAGGCGTCGCCCGCCGTGCCACCGCCGATGGGAACGACAGCGCCGCCGGGGCGGCCCGAAACTTCGCAACCGACAAGGGCCCCTGCCGCGATCGGGAGAGCCGCCAAGAACCAACGTGTAGACATGCTTGCCATCCGCGCACTTCCTTTCATGTGTTGTTCTCCTCGGTGAGGAACGAAACCGGCCTGTCTAGACGAAGGGCCCCCATCCCGTGAAACCGGGTTCCAGAACATGGGAGCTTAGAGATCGCAACGATGAGGGGCAAGCGAAGAGAGTTTCAGCCGGTGGGGCGAATGAAAGCGGCGAAATTGCGCGCAACGGCCGTGTGAGGCAAGAGTTGCGCGAAGCGGTCGGCGTGCTACCCGGAGGGTCCGCAACGCCCGCCTGTACCATGCACGCGGGGAGGGCGCACGGTGCCAATGACGGACTATGAGAAGTTGGGGAGTTTTTACCTGGGCCGGGTCGTCGATCCGGCGACAGGGCGGCGGACCGATGATCTGTTGCTGTACGACTCCAAGGACCTCGTGACGCACGCGGTGTGCGTGGGCATGACCAGCTCGGGGAAGACAGGACTTTGCATCGATCTCCTCGAGGAGGCGGCCATCGACGGCGTCCCGGCGCTGGTGATCGACCCCAAGGGGGACATGGGCAATCTGATGCTCGCGTTCCCGGGGCTCGCGCCGGCGGACTTCCGGCCGTGGATCAACGAGTCGGGCGCGGCGATAAAGGGCGTATCGCCGGACGAGTTTGCGAGGCAGGAGGCGGAGGCGTGGCGCGAGGGCCTCGCCCGCTGGGGCCAGCCGCCGGAGCGGATCCGGCGCTTGCGTGACGCGGCCGAGGTTCGCATCTACACGCCCGGCAGCAACGCCGGGATCCCGCTCTCGATCGCGAAGAGCTTCGCCTGTCCGCCGTTCGAGGTCGCGGACGATCCGGAGGCGCTCCGCGAGCGCACCACGGCGGTGGTGAGCGGTCTGCTCGGGCTGGCGGGGATTCACCCGGACCCGATGCGCGGGCGCGAGCACATCCTGCTGTCGCAGATCATGGCGAGCGCGTGGGCGGCGGGCGAGGGCCTCGACCTGGCCGAGATCATCCGACGCGTGCAGCAGCCGCCCTTCCGGCGGATCGGTGTCATGGAGGTCGAGGGGTTCTTCCCGGCGGAGGATCGCTTCGGGCTCGCGATGGCGCTCAACAACCTGCTCGCGAGCCCGCGGTACGACGCGTGGACGCGGGGCGAGCCCATGGACGCCGCGGGACTGCTCTACACGCCGGAGGGGAAGCCGCGGATCGCGGTGGTGAGCGTCGCGCACCTCGGCGACGCGGAGCGGATGTTCTTCGTCTCGATGCTGCTCAACGAGGTGCTCGCGTGGGTGCGGACGCAGAGCGGCACGGCGAGCCTGCGCGCGATTCTCTACATGGACGAGGTCGCCGGGTACTTCCCGCCCGTCGCGAACCCGCCGAGCAAAGAGCCGCTGCTGACGCTGATGAAGCAGTCGCGCGCCTTCGGGCTCGGCGTCGTGCTCGCGACGCAGAACCCGGTGGACATCGACTACAAGGGGCTTTCGAACGCGGGGACGTGGTTCGTCGGGCGATTGCAGACGGAGCAGGACAAGGCGCGGCTGCTCGACGGGCTCTCGGGGGCGATGAACGCGGGCGGGAGGGCGTTCGACCGCGCGGCGATCGACCGGGCGATATCGTCGCTCGGCAAGCGCGTCTTCCTGATGAGCAACGTGCACGAGGACGGCCCGGTTGTCTTCGAAAGCCGGTGGGCGATGTCGTACCTCCGCGGCCCGCTGACGAGGCAGCAAATCAAGGCGCTGATGGACGGCGTCAAGAGCGACGCGGAGAGTGCGGGACATGGCGAGGAGGAGGTGAACGCGCGCGCCCGTCCTCCCGCTCCTCCACTCTCGAACTCCCCGCGTCCTGACGCGCAGGGCGCCCGCGCGGCAGGCGAGACGCCGGCCCTCGGGCAGCGGCCGGTGCTGCGGCCGAACGTGCGGCAGGCCTTCCTGCCCGTTCGCGGGGTGATGCCCGCGCGGGTGTCGTACACACCGCACCTTCTCGGGCTCGCGACGGTGCACTTCACCGACCGAAGGGCGGCCGTGGACACGCGCGAGCGGGTCGCGCTGCTTGCGCCGCTGCGCGACGGGCTGGTTGCGGTGGATTGGGACGGGGCCGCGGACGCCGGCGTGACACCGGATGATCTCGGGCAGGAGCCGGCGACCGGCGCGGTGTTTTCGCCGCTCCCGGGCGAGGCCGCGGAGGCGAAGAACTACGCCGGGTGGAGCGAGCGCCTCGCGGATTCGCTCTTCCGGACGCGCGAGCTCCGGCTGCTGCGCAGCCCCTCGCTGGGCGTCCTGTCGCGGCCGCACGAGAGCGAGCGGGACTTCCGCGTCCGGCTCGGGCAGGAGGCCCGCGAAGAGCGCGACGCGATGGCCGAGAAGCTGCGGGCGAAGTACGCGCCGAAGCTGCGGACGCTGACCGATCGCGTGCGGCGCGCGGAGCACGCGGTGGAGTCGCAGCGGGCGCAGGCGGCGCAGGCGAAGGTCTCGACAGCCCTGTCCGTCGGCGCGGCGATCCTCGGCGGGTTCCTCGGTCGCAAGGTTGTGAGTTCGGGGAACGTCGGGCGGCTGGCGACCGCCGCGAGGGGTGCGTCCCGCACGATGCAGGAATCGGGCGACGTAGCGCGGGCGACGGAGAATCTTGAAGCGGTCAAGAAGCAACTCGCCGACCTCGAGGCGCAGTTCAAGGCGGACGTGGACGCGCTCGCGGCCCGGGTGGACCCGGCGGCGGAGGTCTTCGAGATGGTCAGCGTGCGGCCGAAGAAGACCGACGTGCGGGTGGACGCGGTGGTGCTTGCTTGGAAACCGGCGACCGCCTGATATCCTGCGGCCTGTGACGAACGCACTCGAGGTGTCCAACCTGACCTTCGCGTACCCGGGGACGCCTTTCCGGCTGGAGGTCCCGGCGCTCTCGCTTGCGCCCGGCGAGCAGATGCTCCTGACCGCGCCCTCGGGCGCCGGGAAGAGCACGCTGCTGCAACTGATCTGCGGGCTGCTGGACCCTGCCGGCGGATCGGTGCGCATCGCGGGCGAGAGCATCCACGCGGCGCAAGGGGCCGCGAGGGACCGGCTTCGGGGCCGGCGCATCGGCGTCATCTTCCAGACGTTCCACCTGCTGACCGGCTTCACCGCGCGGGAGAACGTGATGCTGGCGATGCTGATGGCCGGGGTGCCGGCGGGGGAGCACGGGCCGCGCGCCGCGACGCTTCTCTCACGGCTCGGGATCGAGCGGCCGGACGCGCGCGTCGAGGAGCTGTCGGTGGGCCAGCAGCAGCGGGTCGGCGTCGCGCGGGCGCTCGCGTGCGAGCCGGCGCTCGTGCTCGCGGACGAGCCCACGGCGAGCCTCGATCCGGAGAACGCCGACGCGGCGTTCGCGCTGATCCAGGACGCGTGCAGGGAAAAAAACTCGGCGCTGCTATGCGTGAGCCACGACCCGCGGGCGGCGCCGCGGTTCTCGAGGCGGGTCACGCTGGCGGAGCTTTCGCGCGGGGGTGCGGCGTGAGCGACCTTGCGATCGTGCTGCGCAGCATGCGCATCCGGCTTTTCTCGACCATCGTCACCGTCGCGAGCGTGGCGGTGGCCGTCGCGCTCATGCTGGTGCTGCTCACGATGCGCAACAGCGGGCGAGCGGCCTTCGAGCGCGGGAGCGGGGACATGCACCTGGTCGTGTCGGCCGAGGCGAGCCCGCTTGTGGCGGTGCTGAACAACATCTTCTACGCGGACCCGCCGCGGCGGTCGATCCCGTGGAAACGATTCGAGACGCTCCAGGGCGAGGCGCCCTGGGCGTACGCGGTGCCGATCGTGACCGGCGACAGCTTCCTCGACTTCCCTGTCGTCGGGACGACGAGGGAGATGTTCGAGTCGTTCCGCCCGGCGCCGGGCGAGGCGTGGAGCCTCGCGGGAGGGAAGGTCTTCGAGAAGAACTTCGAGGTCGTGGTGGGCGCGGACGCCGCGGCGAAGACGGGGCTGCGGGTGGGCGACCGGATCGCGCTCGCGCACGGTTGGACGCGCGGGATCGCGGCGGGCGCGAAGCTGCCGCGCGAGGACGGGCACGGCGACCGCGGGCATGGCCATGATCACGGTCATGACCACGGGCACGACGATCACGACCACGGCCACGAAGGAAGCGCCGCGCACGTGCACGCGGACTTCCCGTTCACGGTCGTCGGCATCCTTGCTCGCAGCGCGACCCCCCACGACCGCGCGCTCTTCACGACGCTCGAGAGCACGTGGATCATGCACGCGCACGACCGGCGCGTGCGGGAGAGTGCCTCCGTCACGGCGACGACCGCGAACGACCTGACGGACGCGGACCGGAGCATCACCGGCGCGTACCTGCGGATGATGTCGCGCGACGACTCGGGGACGCCCGCGGGCCTGGCGCAGGTCTTCGACCGGCTGCGGCGCGACCCCTCGATCACGGTCGCGAACCCGTCGCAAGAGATCACCGGGCTCTTCAGGATCGTGGACGCGACCAACCGCCTCTTCGTCGCGATCGCGGCGGTGGTGATGGTCTCGAGCGCGGTGGGCATCATGCTTGCGCTGTACAACTCGATGGACCAGCGGCGGCGGCAGCTCGCGGTGCTGCGCGTGCTCGGCGCGAGTAAAGGACGGGTCTTCTCGCTTGTGCTCGCGGAGTGTGCGTTGATCGGTGTGCTCGGGGCCGCGGCGGGGCTCGCGTTAGCGCACATCGGCGCCTGGGCGGCGTCGGGCATCCTGCGCGACCGCCTCGGGCTCGTCATCGAGCCGCGGCCTGACATCCCGGTCTTTGTCATCGTGATCGGGGCCACGGTCGCGCTGGCGTGCGTCGCCGGCCTCGCGCCGGCGGTGTTGGCGTACCGGACGAGCGTGGCGAGGAACCTCCGGCCCGCGGCGTGAAACGGCCGTGTTTTCGGGGGACGGCGAGCCTGTCGCCCGTATAAAAGGCCTGCTTTCTCGGCCGCGGGCGCGATTTCGCTCTGGTGCGTTCTCCCGCTGTTCGATATCATGGAGGCCGCCGCGGGAGCGCGGCACCGGAGGCATGCATGAGAGTCGCTCCGCGCTTCGCACTGTGCGCTATCACCCTTGCTGCGCTCGCCGGGACGGCGGCGGCGCAGGACTCGGTGTCGATCAACGCGGGGGGTGGCAACGGGCTGCCGGGGGACGCCCTCTCGGCGTTCGGCACGGGCGTGAGCCAGCGGGCGAACTACGTCGTCGACCTGACGCCCTTCTCGGCGTCGTGGGGCACGCCGCTGGGCGTCGCACCGATCATCAAGTCGTACAAGGTCGCGGCGGCGCGCTTCAACGCGGTGAACGGGCCGTCGTGCATCAGCGCGACGACGGTGTCGAACCCGGCGGCGCAGGCGACGGCGTTCTCACGCTGGCAGGCGGCCGGCGGCGGCGTGAGCCCGACGGACAACAACCCGGCGCTGAACACGAACGTCACGCTCCCGGCGCAGCGGAGCGGCTTCGGCGTCGCGCTGCTGGACTTCGAGGAGCAGCCCAGCGGCGCGTCGCTGGCGCTCGTCAACGTGCTCACGGGCGCGCAGGTGATGTACGACCCCGCGGAGCCGACGCGGCTGTTCGTGACGCGCGTGAACGCGGCGCTGAACGCCGGCTCGGGGCAGCTCGACGGCTCGCAGTTCGGCCTGGGCGCCGTCGACGCGGCGGGGTCGGTCGTGTTCCGGGCGGACTCGTTCGGCTCCGGGGCGGCGGCCGCCGCGCTGCTCGTCGGCGACAACATCATGCGCATCCGGACGCCGGCGCGGACGGCCGGCCTGAACATCATCAACAACAACGGGGCGACCCAGCCCGCCTCGCTCGACTGGCCGCTTGTCCGGTCGACGATGACGACGAGCGTGCCGAGCGCCATCCCGACGGACCTGGCCGGGCGGAGCGTGGCGATCACGGCGGACTTTGTCGGTCAGCTCGGTGTCGAGACGAGCCCGGGCACGGTCACGTTCTCGGGCGCGCACCGGCCGAACTCGCTGGACCACCGGGGCGGGCCGTCGTTCGCGGCGCAGCCGCTGGTCGCGGGGAGCGTCGGCGCCGGCGGCGTGCTCTCGCGGAGCGCGGCGGGCGGCGGCAGGACCGATTCGATGAGCCTCTTCGCGCTCTCGTTCTCGGGCGCGGTCGTCGCGTCGCGCACGCTCACGATGCCGGCCTCGATCAGCGACGCGTGCGACGCGTTCAGCTGGCCGATCGCGGGCGGGGACTTCAGGCAGTACGACAGCCAGGCCGTCTTCCGGGGCGGGTCCGGCCCCGTCGCGGTCGGGCGCGACGCGCACGGGCGCGGGCTCGCGGCGGCGCTGGTGTATTCGGGCACGAGCCTCGCGACGAACAACCCGATCAACGCGCTCGCCGCGGCGAGGTTCGACATGAACCAGCCGGGCCAGCCCGCGTCGTGGACTGTGGTCGCGTGGGTCGACGCGTCGGGTTCCGACGGCAAGGACATCCTGGGCGACTACGGCGTTGACGGAGCGCCCGGCAGCGGCGACGCGGGCGAGGGCGACGGCGTGATCACCGGGCTGGACGCGCCGATCGGGCGCGTGGCGTCGTTCAACGAGCTGGGGACCGGGCTCGCTGGCCCGTCGCTCTCGGCGCCGGCGTTCGACAGCGCCGGGAACGCGTACTTCACGGCGTCCGTGGCGCTCAAGAAGCGGACGGGTTCGATCGTCGTCGATGAGTTTCAGACGGCGCTGCTGCGCGGCGTGTACGACCCCGCCACGTTCTGCTACCGGCTGGAGCTCGTGCTCGCGACGGGCCAGACGTTCCTCGGGCAGAACTCGGCGCGGAACTGGCGCGTGGCTTGGCTTGGCGTCGCGGACGCGGACTCGACGTCGTCCGCGGCCCTCTGGTCCGGGTCGGTTTCGAGCCGGGCGTGGAACGATGCGGATGTATCGGCGCTCCCGCCGAACGCGCCGCAGCACCTGGGCGGGCTCGTGGCGAGCGCCCGGATCGTGTACGACACGAACAACGACGGGGCATTCGAGGACCCGACGTTCCCCACGGGGAACGCGGGCAGCCTCGACGAGGCGTACAACGTCGTGCTTTACGTGGGCAATGTCACGCCGCCGGCGGGGTGCGACAGCATCGACTTCAACCAGGACGGGCTCTTCCCCGACAACCTCGACCTCGAGGACTTCCTGAGCGTCTTCGGCGGCGGCCCCTGCAGCAACGACCCGAACTGCGGCGACATCGACTTCAACAACGACGGCTTGTTCCCGGACAACGCGGACCTCGAAGCGTTCTTCAGCGTGTTCGGCGGGGGGCCGTGCTGAAGACAGAGGCGCTCGGCATCGGGCGTTCGGCGCCGGAATCGCCGGTTGCCGACGAGACGCCGGGCCTCCATCAGAAAGCCCCCGGGCTTTTGCCCGGGGTTTCCTTCGTCCGTGCCTCGTTCCCGACGCCTTGCGCCCGCCTACTCGAAGATGCTCTTCATCCCGAGCGCCTTGCGGGTGCCGAGGAGTTGGCCCATGTGCCAACCGTCGTGCCAGGCGCCCTGCGTGATGATGCGGAAGCGCGTGTCCGCGAATTGGCCGGCCTCGAGCGCGGGCTTGGCGGTGAGCAGCTCGGGCTGCATCGACTCCGCGGCCTTCGCGAAGTCGTTGAACGTACGGTCGAACTCGGCCTTCACCTGCTCGAAGGGCGGGTATGCCGCGGCGTCCGCCGTCGGCTTGCTGCCGCCGCCGAAGACGGGCTTCCACGCCTCGTTCACCGTCGGCGCCTTGCCGTCGAGGCAGCAGCGGAGCCAGTCGTAGGTGCGCGCGAGGTGGCCGAGCTGCCACGTGAGGTGGTTCGGCAGGCCGTCGAACTGGGCGAAGCGCTTCTCGGCGGGCCAGTCGGCGATGGTCTTCTCGAGAACGCCGTGCGTCCAGCGCAGATGGGCGACGGTGCGTGCGAGTTCTCCGGCGGTTGCGGGCGCTGTGATCGACATGGCGGGACCTCCTCGGGGTTGAATGAGTGAAGATGCCGGGAGGGGCGGGAGGTTGCGGAGAAGAGACGCGGAAACGAAAGGCGGAGTGGAAGAGGGGCGCGGCCGGTGGCCGCCGAGGGAGTTCCCTACGCTCCGGCGCTTGCGCGGGCACACGGAGGCCGGCGTGGGCGACAGGGAAAGCCGCGGAAGGAACGCGGCCCAACGAGAAGGGGCTGCGAAGATGTCGCAGAAGAACTTGATTGCGCTCGCGCCGGGCGACGGCATCGGTCCGGAGATCATGAACGCGACGCTGGACCTGTTCAAGGCCGCGGGCGTGATGGACCACGCGGACTTCGTGCCCGTGGACATGGGCAGGACGGTCTTCGACAAGGGTGACACGCGCGGGATGACCGACGCGGCGATCCGCACCGTCGAGGACTGCGGCGTGCTGTTCAAGGGGCCGATGGAGACGCCCAAGGGGGGCGGCGGCAAGTCGATCAACGTCACGCTGCGCAAGCTCTTCAACGCGTACGCGAACCTGCGGCACTTCAAGACGCTGCCGGGGGTGCCGACCGTCTATTCCAAGGCCGGCATCACGATGGACTTCTACATCGTCCGCGAGAACATCGAGGACACGTACGGAGGCGTCGAGCACCGGCTGTCCAACGACATGATCCAGTGCAAGCGGCTGATCAGCGCGCCCGGCAGCGACATGGTGCACCGCTTCGCGTTCCACGCGGCGCGGACCATGGGCATCCCGCGCGTGCACTGCGGGCACAAGGCCAACATCATGAAGATGACGGACGGGCTCTTCCTCGAGCGCTTCCGCGCGTGCGCGAAGGACTTCCCGGAGGTCGAGACGGGCGACGTGATCATCGACGCGTTGTGCATGAACCTGGTCGTCAAACCCCAGCAGTACCGGATGATCGTGCTCCCGAACCTGCAGGGGGACATCGTGAGCGACCTCGCCGCGGGGCTCGTGGGCGGGCTGGGCTTCGCCCCGAGCGCGAACATCGGGCGGCACATCAACATCTTCGAGGCCGTCCACGGCACGGCGCCGGACATCGCGGGCAAGGGGATCGCGAACCCCACGAGCCTGATCCTGTCGGGCCTGATGATGCTGCGTCACGTCGGGCTGCTGAAACACGCGGCGGTGATCGAGAACGCGCTCCTCAACGCGCTCGAGAGCGGCGTGCACACCGGCGACTTCGGGGATTCGACGGCGCCCAACTACAAGCCGGCGGTGAACACGGCCGGGTTCACACGGGCGCTCATCGACCGCTTGGGCGAGAAGCCGCGGACGGTGGCGGCCGTGCCGGTGCCGGAGACGGACCGCTGGACGCTGCAGAAGCCGATCCGGCCGCAGCACCAGCAGGTGGTCCGGACGTTCGCGAACGTCGTGACGCACGTGGTCGGGTGCGACATCTACCTCGACACCCCGCTGTCGCCGGTGGCGGTGGCAGACGAGATGTCGCGTGCGGCGGCGGACACGCCGTTCCAACTCACGCTCATCAGCAACCGCGGCACGCAGGTATGGCCGACCGGGAGCGTCTACACCGAGTGCGTGGACTACTACCGGGTTCGGTTCGAGCTCAAGAAGGACGTGGCGCCGGGGGCGATCGGCCAGAGCCGCGCCGTGGCGCTCATGGACAAAGTCGCGGAGAAGTTCACCGTCTGCTCGTTCGAGCTGCTGCGCACGTTCGACGGCGTGAAGGGCTACAGCATGGCGCAGGGGCAGTGAAGAAGGGGAAGAGCGAACAAGCGAGCGAGGGCAGAAACAGAAGACCTTCACCGGCGGCGAACACGCCGCCACCTCTCCCCACTCGCGCAGGGCGGGGGAGGACCGTCACCGTCGCTCAATGTTCACTCTCTTCTTGACAGCGACGTCAACCGCCGGACGCGGTTGAGAGCTTGGCTTGGAGCTTTTCCCGCGCCTCGCGGAGCTGATCCGCGACTTCGTCGCTGCGGCACGCCGCGAGGGCTTTGTCGATGACCTCGATGCCCCGAGGGTCGCCCAATTCCGCGAGGGCGGTCGTCGCGGCGCGGCGAACACGGCCTTGGCGCGAGGAGACCTGCGCGGCGAGGGCTTTGAACGCGGCGTCGCGGTCCTGCTCCGCGAGTTGAGAGACGGCGTCGATCGCGGTCGTGCGGGTGCGGGAGTCGAAGCCGTCCGCGGCGAACCCAGCGACGGTACGCAGCGCGCCGTCGGGCTTGAGGGTCGCGAGGCAGTCGATCGCCGTCTGGCGGGCGGCGTCGCCCTGCGACGTGACGAAGAGAGACTCCTCGACGAGCGGCAACACTTCACGGGCGCCGATCGAGGCGAGGCCCTTCATGGAGGCGTTGCGCACCTTCAGGCTCTCGTCGCGCGTGGCGCGGGCCATCAGGCTCTCGATCACGAAGGCGCGGAACGACGCGTCCTCCTTGTGCTCGTCGCGCTTTGCGGCGTCCGCCATGGCCGTGCTGACCGCCTCGCGCACCTCCCACCGGTCGCCGTTGCCCGTCGCGAGCGACCGCAGGTCGTTCTTCGCACCGCGCTTCGCGAGGGCGCGGATGCTCTCGACGCGAAGGAGCGTTGGCTCGCCGCCGCTCGCCGCGATGCGCCGGAGCGCCTCGTGCGCGACCGACCCGCCCTGCTCGCCGAGGGAGCCGAGAGCGCGGGCGGCGAGGACGCGCGCGGCAAGCGTCGGGCCGTCGGTCAGCTGCGCGATCCATTGCTCCGGGCTCTGCGTCACGTTGAACGCGCCGAGGGCGTCGAGGCGGTAGTTCACGGCGACGAAGCGCGGCGGCCCCTCGAGCTCCACCTCGAAGGCGTCGGAACGCGCGGCGATCGGGGGCTCGATCACCACGTCCGGCCCGCCCTGGTTCTTGATGAAGACCACGAGCGGGAACTCGAAGGCCGGGTTGTCGGCGTCGATCTGCTGCTTCTGGGCGACGTCGAAGCGGAGCCTGCGGCGTGACGGGTCGTAGCGGAAGGAGACGTCGACGTTCGGCACGCCGGGGCGGTACGCCCATTGGCGGAAGAACTGCTCGAGGGAGAGCCCGCTCGCCTCTTCCATCGCGCGGCGGAACTGGTCCGTCTCGACCGTCTTGTACTTGTACCGATCGACGTACGACGCGACGCCCCGGAAGAAGGCCTCGTCCCCCATCGCCCGCCGGAGCATGTGGAGGATCGACGCGCCCTTCGGGTAGGGGTTGGAGCCGCGGCGGAACGTCTCCCACGGGTGGCGGTAGACGCGGCTCACCATCGGCTGCGTGCCGGGCAGCGTGCCCTTGTCGTTCTCGAACACGCTGTCGAAACGCGAGAGCATCGACCGGGTGTACCCCTCCTCGCCGTCGCGCTGCTCGTGCCAGAGGGTGTCCATGTAGGTCGCCCACCCTTCGTTGAGCCAGATGTGCTCCCACGAGTTGCACGTGATCAAGTCGCCGAACCACTGGTGGCCCAGCTCGTGCGCGATCAGCCCGTCGAGGTCGTGATCAAGGTCTGCGCTCTCGGAGAAGATCGCGTTGTCGTGCATGCTGGTGGCGCTGGTGTTCTCCATGCCGCCCGCCTCGAAGTTTCGCACGACGAGCTGGGCGTAGCGGTCCCACGGGTAGGGCTCGTCCGTCACCTCCTCGAAGCGGGCGACCATCGCGCCCGTGTTGCCGTACGTCCGGCGGACATCGTCGCCACGCCCGGGGGGGACGTAGACCGGGAGCGGCAACGCGCCGTCCCGACCCTCGTTGAGATCAACGACGTCGAACTTGCCGACGACGAGCGAGACGAGGTAATTGGCGTGCGGCTTGTCCTGGAGCCAGTGCCACGTCTCCGTCGCGCGAAGGATCGTCGCGTCGTTCGACCCCGGCGCGTTGCGCAGGGACTTCTCGCGCGACACCAGCCGCCCGTTGCTGGAGACGGTGAAGCCGGCGGGGACGGTCGCGATGACCTCGGTCGTCAGCCGCTCGTTGGGGAAGTCGTGGCATGGGAACCAGTAGCTGTTCGTCTCCGGCTGCCCCTGCGTGTGGATCTGGGCCGTGGCGCCCGGCCACGCGGAGGACTCAGGGTTCCAGATGATGCCGCGGGGCGGGTCGAAGATCTCGTACTGCGTCACGACGTCCACGCGCCGGCCGGGCGCGATCGGCGGGTCGAAGCGGAGGCGGAGTTTGTTCTGGTCGTGCTCGTGCGAAACGCCGAAGCCGTCCGCACGCACCGAGCGGATCTCGAGCGACTTCGCGTCCAGCGCGAACTCGGTCACGGGCTGGTCGCCGATCGGCGTCACCGTGAGCGTCTGCCTGGCGCTCGCGCGGGCCCGGTTCATATCGGGGATCACGATCTCGAGCCGCATGTGGAGGTGGTCCACCACGCGGTCCTTCGGGAAGTGCTCGCGGATCGGCGTCATCGTCCGCGGCGCGTCTTCCCACGCGCAACAGACATCATCCATCGCCGGCACGCGGCCGGCGGCCAGCGTCAGGGCGGGAACGGTGACGAACAGCAGAGCCTTGCTCTTGGGCATGATGGTGCTCACGACAGAATCAGTCGGCGCGGCGGGCGTCGCCCCGCCACTTTGCCGGGTGGATCATTGCCCGGCCGCGGCGGGTTGGATCTGGTTCTCCGGCTCGGCGGCGGGCGTGGCCTCCGGCTCGGCCGGCTTGTCTTCTTCTTCGAGGGTTGTGTCCTCGCCGATCTCGGTCTGGAGATCAACAATTCGCGGTCGGATCGAGGCGGCGAGCGTCAACTCCGGATCGAACTCCAGCCGCACCGCGTCCGAGGGGTACGGGACCTCCGCCTTCGTCGTCTCCTCTTCGACGCGGACCATCTCCCACTCAACGCCGCCATCGGCCCGCGTGAACCGCACGGGGACTTCAAGCCGCCACGGCGGGTTGTGGCCGTCGATCGGCTGGGTCTGCTCCACGCTGAGCCGGAGCGTCGTGTCCTCCGCCTCGGTCGAGACGCGAAGGCGCGGGATGCCCGGGCGGCGCGTCCACTGGGCGAAGAACGCCTCGAGGCTGCGCCCGTGGTGTTTCTCCATCACGCGGCGGAGGTCCTCCGTCTCCGCGGCCTTCCCCGCGAACTGATCGAGGTAATCGCGGACCGCGGCGAAGAAGGGCCCATCGCCGAGTTTCTTCCGCAGCATGTGCAGGACGAGCGCACCTTTGGGATAAGGATTGTCGGTCTTGCCAAAGACCTCGTCCGGGTTCGTATACCGCGCGCTCACCATCGCCGGGTGCTGCGGGGACGCCGCCTTGTTCCGCAGGATCTGGCCGCGGAGCGTGTCTCGGACGAACGTGTCGTACGCCGCGCGGCCCTCGGGCGTCTCCCGCCCCCCCGCTTCTTCCTCGCGCCAGAGTCCTTCGCAGAAGACGGCGAACCCCTCGTTGAGCCAGAGATGATCCCAGTGCCGAGAGGTCACGAGATCGCCGAACCACTGGTGCGCCAGCTCGTGGGCGATGAGGTCGCGGTTCGCCGCGGCGTCGCGGTACGCCGCCGGCTCGTACAGGATCGTGCAGGAAGTGTTCTCCATGCCGCCCCACTTGAAGCCGCGAACGCACGCCTGCGCGTACTTGTCCCAGGGGAAAGGTTCGTCGAGCACGTCCTCGAAAAAGCGGAGCATCGCCGGCGTCTGACCGAAGGATTCGCGCGCGGGCTCCTCGCGTCCGAGGGGGACATAGACGGGCATCGGGAGACCGGGGCGAGCGGAGTTGGAGCCGCCGACATCGACGACGCCGAACTTGCCGATGACGAGGGTGATCAGGTAGACAGGGTGCTCGCGCGACTGCACCCAACGCCACTCGGTGCGGGGCTGGCCGCGTTCGCCGGGCGGCGCGGGGGCGCGCGACGCGAGCAGGCCGTTCGAGACGACCTCGTATCCATCATCGACGATGACGGTCACGTCGCTCGCCATGCGCTCGAAGGGCGCGTCCTGGCACGGGAACCAGGTATGGCTCCACTCCGCCTCGCCCTGCACATGGAGCACGGGGAACTTGTCCGTCTCGTTCTCCGGCTGGTCCTTGGGGGGCGAGAAGGTGAGACCGACGCCTTTGCGGTCGATGATCTCGAGGTCGTAGTCGATAACCGCGCGCACCGACGCGCCGGGCGCGAGCGCGCCGGTCTCGAGCACCAACTTGCCGTTGTGCTGCGCGGACGCGACGGGAGCGCCGTCGACGACCGCGCGGCGGACCTGCGGACCGTCGCAATCGAGCGTGACGTTCGCGGCGCCGACGCCGCCGACAACGCCCGTCAGCCTCGCCGAGCCCCGCGCGAAGGGGCGCGTCACGTCCGGAAAGTCGAGCGTGATCGAGACGCTCTTCCAATCGATGGGGTGTGATTTGCGCCAGACGACCGCTTCGCGGCCCGACTTGGGATCGATGCGAGGGTCGCCCGGCGTGGTTTCCGGCGGCGGAGGCGCCCCCAGAGCGAGCGAGACGAACGCGGGGAATGCCGCAAGCGCCAGTCTTTTCACGTGCGCAGCGTACGCCTACACGCGCGGACGCCGGGGCTTCACGGCGGTTTCGGGAGAGGTTTGATATGATGTCCGATGCCACTCTCGACAGGACTCCCGTCGCACGACCGCGTTGACGCCGCCCGCATCGATCCGACCGCCGGCGCGGGCAAGCCCAACGGCGCGCCGCCCGCCGCACCGGAGCTCTTCCGGGGCCACCGGCCCGCGGACCTGGCGGAGCTGTCGGAAGGGGCGACCGAGTCGGAGTTCTACAGCCCGGCGCCCGACGGGTATCAACGAGGCCGGCACAAGTACGTCATCGTGCTGGGCACGGTGATGAGCGGGCTGGGGAAGGGCATCTTCTCGAGCAGCCTCGCGAAGATGCTGAAGGACAAGGGCCTGGTGGTCGCGCCCATCAAGATGGAAGGGTACCTGAACATGGATTCGGGGACCCTGAACCCGTTCCGGCACGGCGAGGTCTTCGTGCTGGACGACGGCACCGAGTGCGATATGGACCTGGGCACGTACGAGCGGCTTCTGGACCAGAACCTTTCGCGCACGAACTTCACGACCAGCGGCCAGATCTTCGGCGAGATCCTGCGGCGCGAGCGGCAGGGCGAGTACCTCGGGCGCGACGTGCAGATGATCCCGCACGTCACCGGCGAGGTGAAGCGCAAGCTGCGGCGGCTGGCGATGGAGGGGGACGGGCAGCGTCCGGCGGACGTCGTCTTCGTCGAGGTCGGCGGCACCGTCGGCGATTACGAGAACGGGTTCTACATCGAGGCGATGCGCGAGCTGGCCTTCGAGGAGGGGCCGGGCAACGTCTGCTTCGTCGCGCTCACCTACGTGATCGAGCCGCCCGCGCTGGGCGAGCAGAAGAGCAAGGCGGCGCAGCTCGGCATCCAGCGCGTGATGGAGGCGGGAATCCAGCCGCACATCATCGCCTGCCGCGCCACCAACGCCGTCAACGACCGCGTCCGCGAGAAGATCGCGATGTTCAGCAACGTGCCGCTGCGGCGCGTCTTCTCGCTCCACGACCGCGCCAGCATCTACACGATCCCCGAGGAGATGCGCATGGAGGGCCTCGACCGCGAGGTCCTGTCGCACCTGGGGCTGCACGAGCGGACGGACATCGCCGCCGAGGACCGCGCCCGCGAGCGCTGGACGGGCTTCGTGCGCCGCCTGACGGCGGAGAAGCCGCGCGAGGTCACGATCGGCATCGCCGGCAAGTACGCCGACCTGCGCGACGCCTACGCGAGCATCGACAAGGCGCTGGAGCACTCCTCGGCGCACCTCGGGACGCGTATCGAGTTCGAGTGGATCGACACGACGAGCCTCTCCGACGCGACCGTCGCGGCGGTCCTCGGGCCGCTGGACGCGGTGATCGTGCCCGGCGGCTTCGGCTCCCGCGGCGTCGAGGGAAAGATCTCGTGCGTGCGGTACTGCCGCGAGCAGCGCGTGCCGTACCTGGGCATCTGCCTCGGGTTTCAGGTCGCGGTCATCGAGTTCGCGCGCAACGTGCTGGGCTTTGCGGACGCGAACAGCACCGAGTTCAACGCACGGACGAGCGCGCCGGTGATCAGCGAGCTGCCCGAGCAGAAGCGCATCGAGGGGCTGGGCGGCACGATGCGTCTGGGGGCGCAGGACATCCTCGTCTCGCCCAACACCCTCGCGAGCTTCCTCTACGGCGGGCGGGCGTCGATCCGCGAGCGCTTCCGCCACCGCTACGAGGTGGAGCCCGACTTCGTCGCGCGACTGGAAGCGGCGGGCATGGTCTTCTCCGGCAGGCACCCGACGCGCCCCATCATGCAGATGATGGAGCTGCCGCGCCGCATCGCGCCGTCGTCGGGCACGGGCGTGCAGGCGCTGGCGGGCTCGACCGCGGCGGGCCTGCAGAAGGCCGGCGTCACGCACCCTTTCTTCATCGGCGGGCAGTTCCACCCCGAGCTCACGAGCCGGCCGCTGCGCCCGCAGCCGATGTTCTTGGGCCTCGTGGCCGCGGCGATCCAGCGGCGGTACGGGAACTCATTCGACCCGCAGGACCCGTGGGCGGCGGACCTTCGGCGGTGGATGGCCACCGACGCGGTCGGCGCGTCGCACAGGACCGGACAAGCGGTGTGATCAGCGTTCGGGGACCGGGCGCGGTGGTCGGTCGGCGAGTGTGAAGAAGGCCGGGAAACCGGGCGCCGCCACTCGCTGATCACCGTTGACCGATCACTTCTTCGAGAAGCGTGCCCGGCGGGAGTCGAACCTGCAACCTTCGGCTTCGGAGGCCGACGCTCTATCCAATTGAGCTACGGGCACACGACGGCGTGATGCTATGCCGCCTTGCCTTCCCGGGGCTCGCGGCCCACCATCCCCGCCCATGCACGCCGACCCAACGCAACGCGCCGCGCCGCTGTGGAGCGTTCTGATCTTCACCTTCCTCAACAGCGTCGGCACAGGCGTCGCCACCTCCGGAATCTTCTTCATCGCGCAGGACGGCTACGGCTTCACGCAGGCGCAGAACTTCGCGCTGGGCGTCCTGCAGGGCCTCACGTACGTCCCGGCGGCGTTGCTCGCGGGCCCGCTGCTGCGACGGTTGCGGAGCAGCGCGGCGTGGCTGAGCGAACGCGGCGTGCTCGTCTGCCTGATGGTCGGGATGGGGCTCCTCGCCGCGGCGCCGGCGCTCGTGCGGCGGCTCGCGGAGCCGGGGGCGGCGCCCGCGCAGTGGCCCATCTGGGCGCTGGTCGCGCTCTATACGCCGCTCACCGGGCTGCTCTGGCCGATCGTCGAGAGCTTTCTCTCCGGCGGGAAGAGCGGCGCCGCGCTGCGGCGCGACATCGGCGTCTGGAACGTCGTCTGGTCGAGCGCGCTCGTCTTCGCGTATTGGGGGATCTCGCCGCTCATCAAGGACACGCCGGAGGTCGCGCTCCTCGGCCTCGGCGTCGTGCAATTCATCGCGTGCGCCTGCCTCGTCTGGTTCCCGGCGCACGCGCCGGAGCACGGACACGTCGAGCGTGAGCCGCACCCGCCGGTCTACAAGGACCTCCTCCGCGCGTTCCGCGTCCTGCTGCCGCTGAGCTACCTCGCGCTCTCGGCGCTCTCCCCCTATCTCGCGTCGCTGATGGGCCGCCTGGGCGTCGACCCGTCGTGGCGGACGTTCACGGTGAGCGCGTGGCTCGCGCCGCGCGTGATCGCGTTCGTCGTCCTGGGGCGCTGGGGCGCGTGGCACGGACGGTGGTGGACGGCGCTCTTCGGCGCGGCGGGGCTCGTGCTCGGGTTCGGGCTCTGCGTCGGGGCGGGCGTGAGCGCGGGCTCGCCGGCGGCGCTGCCGCTGATGGTTCTCGGCCTCGTGGTTTTCGGGCTGGCGATGGGCACGATCTATTGCGGCGCGATCTACTACGCGATGGAGGTCGGCGACGCCGCCCTCGACGCGGGAGGAGTGCACGAGGCGCTGATCGGCGCGGGCTACATGATCGGCCCGTCGTGCGGACTTTTGGCGATTGCTGGCGTGAAGTCGGGCCTCGTGCCGACGAAAGGCTTCGACGCGGTGCTGCTCGCGGTTGTCGGCGCCTTCGTCGTTCTCGGGTCGGCGTCGGTTCTCGCCCGGGGACGAAAAGGCGACGCAATCCTCACGGCCGCATCGGAACATGATGGCCACATGAAGCGAACCGGAGGCTAGCATCAGTCCTATATCATGCGAGCGCGTCGCGGATGCTCGCGGGACTGATGGACCGACGGCGCGAGGTCGATTGTTCCTCGGGGCGTCGCCCGCCGTCTGTTCGAGAGCAACCCGATCGGGGAGAGCACCGTCCATGCATCAGCCAGCCCGCCGCCGTGCCGTGCCCGCGCTTCTTTGGGCGTTCCTTAGCACGGCTCTGGCCGCGAACGCGGCGCGCGCGTTCGATGACGACCGCCAAGTCGCGATGAAGGCCGCGGCGGTCGACGCGCGGATGATGACGGTGAACGCGTGGAGCACCGGCCTTTGGTCGGCGGCGCACAGCGGCGACGCGGCGGAGTTCGCCGATCTCCTGGACGCCATCGCGGACGGGCGCGTCTCGGGCGCTGAAGACAAGATCGTCGAGGCGGCCGCGAGCCACCGGGCGAACCTCGAGAAGCGGGAGATCGAGCGTGCGGCCCAGATCAACGAGTCCCGCGCCGAGCTCGACAAGCTGCTCGCGCAGGAGCAGACGCCGGCGACGATCATCAAGGCGCTGCGCGAGGCGCTCGAGCTGCAGCTCCTGACGCCCGACCACGACTCCGTGCTGGCGATGCCGCAGGTGCGCACGCTCGTGTCGAACGCGGAGGCCTTCGCCCGCCGGGCCGAGACGGACGGGGACATCCTGAACGCGACGGAGGCGTTCGTGCTCCTCGACGCGTTGGAGGACATCTCCGGCAAGTTTCGGCCCGACGTCCGTCGCTGCGCCCAGCGCCAGCAGATGCTGCGGCTGTACGTGCCGAACAAGCTCTGGGCGATGAGCAACGAGCGCCGCAAGGACGCCGGCGAGAAGGAGCTTCCGCCGTACAACGACCTGGGCGACGACTTCCGCTCTCGCCTGCAGGGCGTGACGCGCGACATGGTCGAGCGCGCCGTGCAGTACACGAGCCAGCACGTCGAGCAGGTGCCGATGAACCAGCTCGTGGGCGCGGGCCTCGACGCACTGCGCACGATGGCGACGACGGCCCCGCTCGCGGAGGCGTTCCCCGGCCTCGCGGACGACCAGGCACGCACGAGGCTGCTCGCGCAGATCGACAAGGAACGCCAGGCCGTCGCGGCGGCGCAGCGGCCGCTCGACGCCTTCCAGGTCTCGACCGTCCTCGACCGCGTCCTCGACGCGAACGACACCTCGACCAAGATCCTCTCCAAGGCGCTGCTGCACGAGTTCGGCAACGGCGTGATGGGCCGTCTGGACGAGTACTCGGCGATCATCTGGCCCGACGAGGTCGCCCGCTTCCGCAAGAGCACGGAGGGCCGGTTCGTCGGCATCGGCGTGTCGATCGAACTGGACGACTTCCAGAACGTGCGTGTCGTGACGCCGATCGAGGGCACGCCCGCGCAGCGCGAGGGCATCCACCCCAACGACCTCATTACGCAGGTGGACGGAAAATCGATCTTCGGCCTCTCGCTCGACCAGGTCGTCGACCTGATCACGGGCAAGGAGGGGACGAAGGTGCAGCTCACGATCGAGCGGCCGGTCGCCGACGCGGGCCCGGACGCGCCGAAGGCGCAGACGCTGGTGCTGTCGGTCCCGCGCGCGGAGATCGAGGTGCCGACGGTGAAGGGCTGGAAACGCGACGGGGCGCGCGAAGACGCGTGGGACTGGTTCGTGGACGGCGACCACGGCATCGGGTACGTGCGCGTCACGCAGTTCTCCGACAAGACGACGTGGGAGCTCGACCGCGCGATCTCGCAGATGAAGAAGAAGGGCCTCAACGCCCTGATCGTCGACCTGCGCTTCAACCCCGGGGGGCTCCTCGACCAGGCCGTCTCGGTCGCGCAGCGCTTCCTCCCGTTCGACAACGAGGTTGTCGTGGCGCAGCGCCGCACCGGCCGCGAGCAGGAGCCGGAGGGGTACACGAGCGCGGAGCGGGCCACGGTCGCCGGCATCCCCGTCGTCGTCCTCGTCAACGAGGGGTCGGCGTCCGCGAGCGAGATCGTCAGCGGGGCCATCAGCGTCTTTACCCGCACCAAGGACCTCGACGCCGTCGTCCTGGGCGCCCGGAGCTTCGGCAAGGGGAGTGTCCAGAACGTGTGGCAGCTCTCGCCGGTCTCGCTCATGAAGCTCACCACGGCGTACTACACGCTGCCGGACGACTCGGTCATCCACCGCCGCCCGGGGAGCAAGACATGGGGTATCCAGCCCAACTTCGCCGTCGAGATGCTCCCCAAGCAGACGAGCGAGGCCATCACGATCCGCCGCAACGCCGATGTGCTGCCCCTCGACGAGCGGGGCCAGGTCGCCGGTGGCGGCCAGGACGCCGCGAAGCTCGACGACCTGCTCGCCAAGGGCATCGACCTGCAGCTCGACGCGGCGTGCGTGCTCCTCAAGGCGCGTGTGGCCGGAGAGCACGCGACGAAAGTGGCGGGCAAGGAGCCCGCGGCCGCCAGGAACACGCCCTGAGCCCTGCCCCCGGCGTCAAAGACCGTCCGAGCGAGCGCCCCGCCGCGGGGCGTTTTCCTTGCGCCCGGGCGTTCGATCTCCTAAACTCCGGCGTCCGTAGATAGAGAAGCACATGACCAAAGCGCCCTCGCAGAACGAGACCCAGCCGCAGCAGCTCACGCACCCGGAGAATCTGCCCACGAACCCCGCCTGGAAGCGGGGCAAGGGGCGGCGCCCCAGCGACGGCCTGCCCCCCGAGGCGCTGGTCGCGTGGCTGCGTTCCATGTATCTGATTCGCGAATTCGAGAACCGCACCGCGCAGGCGTACCAGCAGGCGAAGATCGGCGGCTTCTGCCACCTTTACACCGGGCAGGAGGCGACCGCCGTCGGCACCATCGGCTCGCTCGAGCACGACGACCCGGTCATCACCGCCTACCGCGACCACGGCCACGCGCTCGCACGCGGCATGGACCCGGGCGCGTGCATGGCGGAGATGTACGGCAAAATCAGCGGCTGCGCCAAGGGCAAGGGCGGCAGCATGCACATGTTCGACAGGCCGAACTGGCTCTTCGGGGGCCACGGCATCGTGGGCGCGCAGACGCCGCTGGGCACGGGTCTGGCGTTCGCGGCACGCTACGAGTGGGAAGTGCTGCGCCGCTCGCTCGGCGGCGGGCAGGCGAAGAAGAAGGTGTGCCTGACGTACCTGGGCGACGGCGCGCTCAATCAGGGGGCGCTCCACGAGGCGATGAACCTCGCGGGGCTCTGGGACATCCCCGTGATCTACGTGGTCGAGAACAACGGCTACTCGATGGGCACCGCGATCGGTCGCGGCACCACGATGGCGCACGACCTCACGAAGAAGGCGGACGCGTACGGCATCCTCGGCGCGATCATCGACGGCTTCGACGTGATCGACTTGTACGACCACTTCAAGCCGATCGTGGACTGGTGCCGCGAGAACCAGAAGCCGGCGTTCGTCGATCTCAAGACCTACCGCTACCTCGGGCACTCGATGAGCGACCCGCAGAAGTACCGAACCAAGGACGAGGTCGAGCAATACAAGGGGCGCGACTCGATCGACCGCCTCGCCCACGTGCTGATGAACGAGCGCAAGATCCTCACCGAGGAGCAATTCCTCTCGCTGCAGGCGGAGGTAAAGGACGCGGTGAAGAAGGCGATCGACTTCGCCGAGGCCAGCCCGGTGCCGGACGGCGCGGAGCTGTACACGGACGTCTTCCTGAACCCGATGCCGAACCTGAGCCCCACCGCGACCTACGCGCACGGCGCACCCAATCCGCTCCTGCGCCCCCGGCAGTAGGGACATGCGGTAGACCCCCGGGTTTTCGCGCCGACACCGCGGCAACGCACGGGTAAAGTGCGTCGTTGTTCCATGGAAGAGAGGGGACCGTCTGTGTCATCGGCACGGAGCAGCGCGGCCGGGCTCGATCTCGAGAGCGCGGCGGTGAGCCTGGATCAGATCTTCGCGACCGCGGAGGACCCGATGTTCGTGCGCGACGGCGCGGCGCGTGTCCTCCGTGCGAACGACTGCTACACGCTTGCCTTCCTCGGCGCGCCGGCGAGCGATGTCGTGGGGAGGACGCTGTACGAGTTCCGGCCCCGCGAGTCGGTGGACGAACTGAACGCGATGCACGGCGAGACGCTGAGCAACGGCGCCAGCATCACCACGGCGATGCTGCACGGCCGGTACGTGCGCGTCGAGGCCTGGGCCGTGCGGATCGAAGGGACGGACGGCGCGCTGCTCGGGCGCGTGCGCCTGCCCGACCCGGTCGCGGAGGCGCGGCGGCGGCTGATGCCCGCGGGGAACTCCGCGAGCGCCGTGCGGCTGGAGCGCAAGGTCGCGGACTTGGGAGTCCTGGCGAGCCTCACGATGCGCGAGCTGCACCTCATGCGCCTGCTGGCGGCGGGTTCTCCGCCGGAGGACGTGTGCGTGCATCTGGGGCTGACGACGTCGCAGCTAGATCGGAAGATGGACCGCGTGGGCGCGAAGCTCGGGGTTCACGATCCGCAGACGCTGCGCGTCCACGCCTACGAGCGCGGTCTGCACTTGTTCAGCGACCGGTACTGGAACGAAACGGTGCTGCCGCGGACCGCCGGCGGCTGATAGTCGCGCCGTGCGAGGGGGTCTCAGGGCAGGTACTGGCCGGCCGAGAAACGGGACGCGGCTTCCTGATTCGCATCGACGCTCGTCCACCGGCTGCCGGACGGGTGGAACCACTCGGCAAACGTCCAAATATCCTGGGCCGACTTGTGACGCACGCTCCCGTCAAAGAACGAGAGGTTGGCGCCGTTGCCGTGGCGGAGGGAAAGCTTGACGTGAGCGGTTGCGCCGGGCGGGGAGGGATTCGACGACGCGAGGTCACGCCGACGCCCGTAGGCGGTCGACTTGCGGTAGGTAGGGTCTTCCGTAAAGGAGCCGTGGAACGCCGGGTCCGAGTCGATATCGAAGTCCAGGTATGGCGGCTGGCCGGACGGATAGGCGAGGAACCGCGTTCCGTCGAGGAACATCGCCTTTTCGGAGAGCTGGGTCCCCACCTTGTCCATCCGCGGCTGATAGCCGACCGGCGAGAACGCCGGGTCAGCGAACGCGCTGGCGTTGTCGCGAACAAAGCCCCGGTACTGACGGACCTGCGACGAGTTGGGCTCCTGATTGCTCACAAACGCCCACCGGACCGGCATGAGATAGCTGACCTGACGGTATGTGTACTGCGTCTGATTGTTCTCGAAGTCGGGCTGGTCGGAAACGCCCGACGGAACAAAGAGCCGTGAATTGTTGGTGCCCTTCGTGCCGGCGCAGCCCCACGTGTTGAAGATCTGAAGCGTTCTCATCGCTCTGTTCGGGCTTAGATTGCCGAAGTCCCTCAGGATCGGGCTGATCCAATCCTGTGACGCGGTCGGAGCGTCGCCGCGCGTGTCACCTTCGATCGCGGTGCCGCCGGTGCGGTCCGCCTCCGCGCCGCTCGTGTAGTGGCACGCGAAGTACTCTTTGTTGTCCATGGCGTACGACTGCGCGAGCCGTGTCAGGTTGGCGGAGTTCGACCCGCAGACCACCGTGCGGGCGACGTCGCGGGCCTTGCCCAGCGCCGGCAGGAGCAGGCCGATGAGCAGGGCGATGATCGCGATGACGACGAGCAGCTCGATCAGCGTAAAGGCGCGTTTCATGGGATCTCCCGTGCTCATCGACTGCTTCACTTGAACACGTTCCTGCGTGACGGCGACTTGCCGGCTTTCACCAACCCGGACTCGGGGTCCTCGAGACCGCCCAGACTGCCGAGGTTCTTGAGGTACGACACGTACCGCCCCTCCACCATCCAGCGCCCCGTCTCGGGGTCCTGCACGGCGGGCATGAGCGTCTTCGACTTGGTTTCCGGGTGCTCGGCGGGGAAGCTCACCGGGCGGTTTTTCGGGTACCTGGACTCGATGAGCTCGCCGGTCGAGACGTCCACCATGATCACCGAGTCCGCGAGCGACACATCGTTGCTGGCGGTGCATTGATAGACGACCGAGCCGATGAGCACGAGGAGGCCCACCACCACCACCGCGACTTGCCAGGGTCGAGCCTCGCCCATCCGGGTCCTTCCTGAGTCACCACCGCCGGAGCAACCCGGCCCCCCAGCGTATCAGACCTCGGGCTGGTTGTCATGCGCACGGGCTGGCGGTCGCCGGCCGCCCGGCGGTCTTCACAGAACGTTGACGGTCCGGTTCGGATCGGACGGCACTCGGTCCAGGGGACCCGGGCCGCACGGAGGGCGGTCAACCCCGCGGGCGTAACACGGAGCCGACACGGGCTTTGCAGCGGAGGAACGCGGCGGTGCTCGGGTAGACCTCGGCGGTCGTCCAGAGCGTGACGAAGCGCTCTCGCGCGACGGCGTCGAGGGTGGCGTCGCCGATCGCGCGCAAGTACCAGGTTGCCCACATTTCTGCGCTGTCGCCGAGCGGGCGCGACGCGAGCAGCCACGCGCGGGCCCGGGTCGCGATCGCCCGCAGTTCGTCGGCGGTGCGCCGGCGCACGTGCGGTTCGTTCGGCTTGGTGCGCCATTCGCGGGCGACCGCGGGCGTGAGGCCGGTGTCGAGCGTGAGCACCGGCGAGAAGCCGCGCGACGCGACGTCGGCGCCCACGCGGGCGAGGCGCCGCGCCGCGGTGTAGCCCATGAAAAGCGACGCGAGCGCGTTGGTTCGGCCGTCCCCGATGCCCAGGCGCGTGAGCGCCTTGGCGGTGTTCGTCGCGGCGAGGCGGAGGGCCGCTTGCAACGCGTCCCATGTCGGGAACGGGCCGCACGAGAGGGTCGCGATGGAATCGAAGAGATCGACGAGCGAGCCGGCGTCGAAGACGCCGTCGCGCACGAGCGTGCAGGCTCCGGCCACGAGCGGATCGTCTTGCGGGGTGACGGGGCATGCGCGCAGCTGCGCCTCGACGACCGAGAAGGGCCGGTCGGGCGTCTCGCCGGCGAGCGCGCACAGCCCGATGGCCGCGAGCAGCGTCGCGCGGTCACGGGCGTGCGCCGGCGCGAGCCGGAGCGCGAACGCTGCGTGATCGTCCCGCAGCGCCACCTCGGCGGCGGCCCACGCGTGCGCGTCCGCGGTCCCGCGGGTTTCGCGGCCGGGGGCCGCGCCTGTGATTGCGTGCCGGTCGAAGGTCGCTGCGCACATCTTGAGCGTTGCCTCCCGATCCCACGGAGCCGACGAGCGTACACGGCGTACGATGTGTCCTTCGGCCCCGGATGAAGCTATCCCTGAAATATGAGGGTGATCCTTCCAAATCCCCGCGGCTTTTGCGCCGGCGTCCGGATGGCGGTGGACGTCATCGATGAAGTTCTGGATTTGTTCCCCGGCCGCCGCGTGTTCTGCTATCACGAGATCGTCCATAACAAGCACGTGGTCGGTCGTTTCAGCGACCGGGGTGTCGCGTTCGTCGAGCGCATCGAGGACGTCCCGGAGGGAGAGATCATCGTCTTTTCGGCGCACGGGGTGTCGCCCCAGGTGCGGGCCGCCGCGGCGGCGCGCCGCCTGACGGTGATCGACGCGACGTGCCCGCTCGTCACGAAGGTGCACGCGGAGGCGGTGCGGTACGCGCGGCAGGGGTACCAGATCCTGCTGGTGGGCCACCGGGGGCACCAGGAGATCGTCGGTACGTCGGGCGAGGCGCCGGGCGCGACCCAGGTGGTCGAGTCCCCGGACGACATCCCGCGTCTCTCGATCAAGGACCCGTCGCGGCTGGTGTACCTCACGCAGACGACACTGAGCACCGACGACGCGGCGATCGTCATCGATGCGCTCAAGGCAGCCTTCCCGCAGATCAAGGCGCCCCCCACCAGCGATATCTGTTACGCGACGACGAACCGGCAGCACGCGGTGCGCCAACTCGCGCCCTCGTGCGACCTCGTGCTGGTCGTCGGCAGCAAGAACTCGAGCAACTCGGTGCGGCTCACGGAGATCGCCGCGAACGTCGGCACACCGGGGCGGCTGATCGACGACGTGCGCGACATCGACTGGTCGTGGTTCACGGGCGAAGAGACGGTGCTGCTGACCGCGGGGGCGAGCGCGCCGGAGGACCTCGTCGCCGGCGTCTGCCGCGCGCTGCTGGAGCGCTTCGGCGGACGGCTCGAGGTGGCGCAGGTCTTCGAGGAGCGGGTGGAATTCCTGGCCCCCGCGGCGCTGCGCAGGCGGATGGCCGAGCGCGGCGTCGACCCGGCTTCTCGGCGCTTCCGCGTGGAAGCCCCGGTCGTGACCGAGGAGATCTACGGCGCGGTGCCGCTCACGATCAGCGCGGGGAAGAACGGGTAGCGTGCCGTCGCCGCGCAGGCGCAACGAGCAGATAGAAAGAGAAAGGAGGAACGGCGAAGTTCGCCGCTTCTCTTCACCCTTCTCTGTTCCCCGCTCCCGGTTCTTCTCTTGCGCAAGTAACAAGGGGCCCCTCGAGGGGTCCCTTGTCGTATGAACTCGTGCGGTCCGCGTCGAGGTCAGGTGATCGCGGCGAAGCGGCCCAGCGGCGTGCCGAGTGTCGCGAAGCCGCCCGGGAAGAGCAGGTCGTAGTGGCTCATCTCGGCGACGATCGGCACCGGGGCCTTGATCGCGATGCCGTACGACTGGTTGCTCTGCCGGCGGAGGCCGGAGATGAACTCGTCCACGTTGAACTCGGTGACGCGGCGCGCCGGCAGCGTGCGGCGGAACGTCTCCGTGCCCGGCTGCAGGTCGTAGTTGAAGGTGATCTCGACCGTGATGTCGCCGCCGGAGGGGTTGTAGAGGCGGAGGTTCTCGATGACGCCCGGGTGGCCGCTGTTGTCGCCCGGTCGGAAGCCCTCGCCGAAGCCCCAGTACGTGTAGGCGTTGGCGGACTGGCTGGCGCTGAAGGCGTCGCGGACGCCGCCCTGCTCGACCGGCGATGTCGCGCTGGCGCTCACGGCGACGTTGCTGGTGAAGAAGATGCTGTAGGCCTGGCCGCTCGGGAAGTTCGGGAGGTTCTCGACGGCGAGTTCGCGGTGGGTGTTCGCCGGCACCGCCAGCGTCGTGCGGTACGCCGAGCCGTTCTCGAAGAGGAAGGAGAGGTCGACCGTCGCGTTGGTGCTGTTGGTGTTGAGGAATCCCAGCGTCTCGCTCTCGGCACGCTGGCCGAACTGGCCCTCGGCGAGGAGGCCGGTGGTGCTGCCGCGGCTGCTGTTGCCGACGGTGCCGGTCGCCTCGCGGTCGGCGGCCGAGTACGTGGACTTGGCGGCGACGATCGGGACGTCCGAATCGACGAAGACACCGAAGCGGCCGTTGGGGATCTGCCCGTAGCTCTCGCCGACGACCTCGAGGCCGGGGATCTCGGTGAGAAGGTCGAAGGAGTCGCCCGCGCCCATCCAGAGGCCCGAGCGGCCGAGCGGCGCGACGCGGCGCGGCGAGATCCACGTGGCGTCGATCAGCTCGCCCGTCTGCGGGTGCGCGCGCTTGCCGTAGACGCGGACGTTGACCTTGGCCTCCTGCGTCGGGTGCGGGTTGTAGAAAACGATGTAGGACTGCACGTCGTCGCTCGGCTCGGTGTCGGCCGGGACGTTGTCGATCGGGTTGTCCTGGCCGCCGTTCTTCTCGACGTCGGCGAACGTCCACTGCTGGCTCACGATCGGCGTGAAGGACTCGCCCACGGCGACGGGCCCGGAGCCGATCTGCACGAGGTCGTAGTAGCTGAACGTCGCCGCGATCGGCTGGTCGCTGCGGATCTCGATCGCGTAGGGCTTGCCGCGCAGGTCGGCGTCGATCGCCGCGCCATTCGGGAACGTGCCCGCGTCGTACGTCTCGGGCCGGTTGATATCAACGCCGGCTCGGCGGCGCGCCGGGATGAAGCTGTCGGCGATGAGGTAGTCCTTCTTGCCCGCCGGCACGTTCTCGAACCGCAGGATGACGGAGAAGTTCGCCGTCTGGTCGTTGGGGTTCGACATCGGGATGAAGGAGAAGATGTCCGGCCCGAGGAAGCCTTCGGGGTAATAGAGGCGGTAGGCGTACTGGCGGACGTCGCGCTGCGTCGGCTGTGTGAGCGAGTTGTCGAGCTGCTCGGTCGCCGCCTCCGACGGGCCGGCGGCGAGGTGGCCGGTGCCGGTGCCGCCGTTGACCTGCGCGAGCATGGCGTTGATCTGATCGATCGAGTTCTGGCCCGGGGGAGTGCCGGGGGGGCTGGCGGGCGACGATGCGCCGAAGAAGATGAAGTAGCGGAAGCTGACGGTGCGCGTCGCCTCGTCGGTGCCGATCGTCGGCACGAGATACGAGAGGGCGAGCGAGCCGTCGCCGGACGCGCCGTTGGGGTCGTTCGCGGGCAGAGCGGCGAGGCGCTCCGAGTCGCGGAAGACCACCCCCGGATCGATGACGGTGGCGCGGACGGTGTACACATCGCCGTCGGGATCGACGGCGGGGGCCGCGAGCGCCACCGTGAAGCCGCCGAGGAACTGGTTCGTGACGTACGTCGCCGTGGCGACGCGGCCGGTCACGTCCACGTCGTTGCGTGTGATCGAGGTGTCCTCGCCGAAGGCGTAGCCGGGGTTGGGGTTGAAGCCCTCCATCCACGACACGTTGGTGAGCGCCGCGCCGGTGGTGTTGGTGAGGTAGACGTCGACGGCGATGAACGGATCGTTCGCTCCGTAGGTGAACGTGCGCTCGATCGAGAGGCCGCGGAAGCTGCCCCTCGTGCTGGCGCGGAGCGTCGTGCCGGTGCTCTCGTCGTTGACGGCGAAGGGCGTCTGCACGCCCGACTGGTCGTTGACGAAGCCCTGGCCGCCGACGGTGGCGCCGAAGAACTGCTCGTCGATGTCCGACGGCCCGAGGATGTTGAAGTTCTCGAACGCGAGGCCGCCGGCCGTGAAGAGGCCGCCCTGGCGGAGGCCGACGTCCACGCGGTTGCCGTTGAGCGAGACGGCCGGATCGGAGACGCCCGGCGCGACCTCGATCGTGATCGTGTACTCGCCCGTGGTCGCCGCGGGGACGCCGCTGGCGACCTGCGCGGGGTTGTACTCGAAGTTGGCGTTCTCGGAGACGGCGAGGTAGTACGTGCCGCCGATCGGGAAGACGTAGCCGGCGATGGAGCTGTTGCGCGTGTCGGTCGGGCGGCTGATGGTGATCTGGCTGCCGTTGGCGTCGAAGAGGCGGAGCGTGGTGTTGAGGGCGCTCTGCGACGTGACGTTCACGCTCAGCGTGCTGCCGGCCTCGGCGACGAAGCGGTAGATGTCGCGGTCGAGGTTGCCGAAACCGCCGTCGCCGATGAACGCCTCGCGCGTCGCGCTGCCGGTGCCCGTGAACTCGTTGATCACCGTCGCCGTCGCGATCGTGTCGTTGGACTCGAACGGGCCGAAGACGTTGTTCTGGAACGTGAACTGGATGTCCCAGTCGTACAGACGGCCGTTGTCGCCGGGCCGGTTGTCGACGATGCGGAGCGTCCACAGGCCCGCGGCGACCTTGCCGTCGTACGCGGAGAGGGCCTGCTCCGGCCGGAACGTGCCGACGTACGGCGCCGTGCCTCCGGAGATCGCCGTGCCCGCCTCGTCGTCGAAGGTGGTGTAGGTGAGCGGGTTGCCGTTGCCGTCGCGCGTGCCGAAGTTGTCCTGGTCGAACCCGTAGAGGGGCGTCGCTGTGCCGTTGCCGTACAGGCGGATCGTGGTGTTGTCGGGCCCGATGAGGCTGATGGTGAGGTCGCCGACGGCCGTGTGCGCCGCGTTGATGCGGAGGTTGACGTCGCTGAGGCGTCGCGTGTCCTGCACGACGATCGCGGCGGTGGTCACGCCCGTCGTGCCGCTGGGCTCGTTGGGCTCGTTGCCGCGCGGGATGTTGAACGGCAGATCGGGCTGCCCCTGCGGCGCGTTGCCGTCGCTCGTGTACAGGACTGTGTCGTCCTGCGAGAGCTGGGCGCTGATCCGCAGGTTGTAGGTGCCGGTGGACTGTGCGCGGCCGCTGGCGCGGACGGTCGGGTCGTAGTCGTCGTTGCCGAAGCCGGAGACGGCGACGTAGTACGTGCCGGCGGTGCTCACGTAGAAGTCGATCGCCGAGTCCTGGCCGTAGAACTGGTCGTTGTCGGTGATCTCCACGCCGTTGCCGTCGAAGAGACGCAGGTAGCTGTCGAGCGTCGAGCCGCCGGGCAGCCGCCGCGCCGTGATCTCGGCGCTGATCAGGCCGCCGCGGCTCATGTCGATGCGGTAGATGTCGACGTCGAGCGCGCCGGCGATGCCGTCGCCGAGGAACGCGCTGTTGACGTTCGCGACGCCGCTGGCGTTGAAGACGACGGGCGTCGCGGTGGCGAGCGTGTCGTTGTCCGTGCCGCCGGTCTCCGTGGTGGTGTTCACCACGCGGAACGGGCGGACGTCGTCGATGCCGGCGGAGGTGTTGCCGTTGAGGCGGTTGCCGGAGATATCGCGGAAGCCGGCGTTGAAGAGCGTGAGCTGGTAGTCCTCGATCGGCAGGCGCTGGCTCGGGAAGCCGGCGAGATTGAGCGTGATGATCGCGGTCCGGTCGTCGGTCGCGGAGCGGACGATCGAGGTGATCGGCACGAGGACGTCGTCGCCGGTGCCGAACGAGTTGTCCGCGCCGTTGTGGCGCAGGCGGACGTTCGTCGCGTTGAAGAACGACGCGTCGTTCGAGATCGTTTCGCTGAAGCGGACCGTGATCTGCGTGAGCGGCTGGCCGGTGGAGGGATCGAGCTGCGTCGTGATCGGGCCGGGCGTGACGGACTGGACCAGAGGCCCCTCGGTCGTCGCGGCGAGGAGCGCTCGGTGCGCGTTCACGCGGCCGCCCGAGCGGACCTTGCCCTGCAGGCTCGGGAGCGGGTCGGACGTGGACTGGAGAAGCTCGCGGACTTCGACCGCGCTCGCCGTCGGCTTGGCGGCCTTGATGAGCGCCGCGATGCCCGCGACCACGGGGCCGGCGGCGCTGGTGCCGCCGAAGAACGTGTACCCGCTGTTCATCGCCGTGGTGAGCGTGTCCACCGCGGGCGCCGCGACGTCCACCGTCTGGTCGCCGAAGTTGCTGTACCCCGCGAGGCCGTCGGCGTTGTCCATGGCCGCGACGGAGATGATGCCCGGCAGGTTGTACGAAGCCGGGAAGGCCGTGCTTTCCGGATCGTCGTTGTCGTCGCCGATGCCGTCGAACCCGCCGTTGCCCGCGGAGGCGACGAAGATGCCGCCGGAGTTGAGGTACCTGAGGATCGCATCGCGCTCGGCGTTGAAGCCCGTCGGTTCGTCCTCGTAGAAGTCGCCGGCCTGGCCGTACGCGCCGTAGCTGTTGTTCGTGACCGCGACGTTGACGCCGCGGTTGCGCATGTCGGTGACGTAGTCGTGCGCCTGCACGATCGCGGCGAGCGAAAGGCCGCCGAAGGAGTTGGAGATCTTGAGCGGCAGCAGCGACACCTGCCAGTTGACGCCGGTCACGCCGACGCCGTTGTTGCCGACGGCGCCGATGAGGCCGGCGACGGGCGTGCCGTGGCCGCCGTTGTCGTCCGGGTTGTTGTCCGACTCGCCGAAGTCGAAGCCGTTGACGTCGTCCACGTAGCCGTTGCCGTCGTTGTCAACGCCGTCGTTGGGCACCTCGTTGGGGTTGATCCAGATGTTGTCCGCGAGGTCCGGGTGGTTGATCTGCACGCCGGTGTCGATGATGCCGACGATCACGTCGCGCGATCCGATCGTGATGTCCCACGCCTGCTCGGCGTCGATATCCGCGTCCGGGACGCCCGGGCCGGAGAAGCCGACGGGCTGCCCGACGTTGCGGAGGTGCCACTGCTCGTTGAAGCGAGGGTCGTTCGGGAGCGCGTGGCTCTGGAAGACACGGTTGGGCTCGACGCCGCGCAGGCCCGGGAGCGATTCCATCGCCCGGCGGGCGTCGTCGCCCGTCAGGCGCTTGTCGGTGGTGAACGTGGCGTTGTAGCCGTTGGCGAGGCCCTCGAAGTTCCAGGCGGCGATGCCGAGCGTGCGGGCCACGTCGCGGGCCATGAGCTCCGCGTTGGCCGCGCTCAGCTTCTCATCGAAGGTCACGATGTACGAGCCGGTGACCGCGGCGACCTCGGCGCCCTGCCACGGCGTCCAGCTCGCCCCGAGCGGGAGGGGCTCGGCGGAGAGCAACTGGCGCGGTTCCAACGCCTCGACGCCCTGCCCGGCGGCGCCCAGCAGGCGCGAGATCGACGCACGGGCGGAACGGAACACGCGGCTCGAACGGCTCGTCATTGATGGACTCCACGCCACGTTCGCCTGTTCGCGAACGCGGAACTGCCTGCGCTTCGCCTGAGAGGTGCGGTGCGCCACGCCATTCTTCTCTGGCCAATCCCGCCTCGCGGGACCGACCGGCGTTGGTGCGCTTCCGTCCGTGTGGCCTCACGCGCCCCTACGGACACCGCCTCTTCTTGTTCCCATCTTCCCCGATTTCCATCGTATGCACAAGTCGGAATTTGTCAGGCACGCACCGGTATTCTGTTCCCGCGTTCCGGAGACCGGACATCCTCCGAATACATGGGGGTCCGGGTGCGGGCCGCGCCCATGATGAACTCCGCGTGGACTTGTGCACATCCCCGGTTCGACTCGACGCATGCTTGACCCGCCTGGCCCATCAGTTCACGCAGTTCCGGGTCCGACAAGACCTTGCGGAGCGCGTCCGCGAGACCGTCCGCGGGAGCGACGCGGAGCGCACCAGCCGACCGCAGCGCCCCCACGATCGACTCGAAGTCACCGAACCGGGGGCCGATGATCACAGGTTTTCCCAACGCCGCCGGCTCGATGGGATTCGAACCGCTGAGCGTGCCGAAACTGCGCCCGAGGACCACCACGTCGGCGAGGGCGTAGGCCCGGCGGAGGTCGCCGATCGAATCGAGCAGAAAGAGGCGGCTCGAGGGGTCGCCCGACCCGGGTTTGGAGCGCCGAACACAGCCCGGGAGTTGCGCCGCGGCGGCGTCGAAGTACTCGGGCTTGCGCGGCGCGCAGAGGAGTTGTGCCCCGGCGGGCAGGCTGCGGAACAGGAGGGATTCCTCGCGCTCCGCCGTGCTGCCGGCGACGATGAGAGGGCGCGAGCGGTCGATGCCCATGTCGCGCGCGAGCGCGTCGGCGCCCTCGACGGTGCGCACGACCGGCTCAGCGTCCCACTTGAGGCATCCGGCGATGAAGACGCGGTTGCCGTCCATCCCGAGTTGCTCGAAGCGCTGCGAGTAGGTCTCGTCCTGCGCGGCGATGAAGTCCACGCCGCGCCACGCGGGCTTGATGCCCCAACTTGCGAGGCGGCGATAGCGCGTGAAGGTGCGTTCGCTGACGCGGGCGCTGATGAGACCGCACGGGATCCGCCGCGACGCGCACGCGCGGAGGAACTGCGGCCACGCGTCGCCTTCGGTGAGGGCAACGACGTTCGGGCGTACAGCATCAAGGAAGCGGTTGACACACCAAGAGAGATCGATCGGGTAGCGCACGACGGAGCACGTCGCGGCGAAAAGCTTGTTCGCGGTCTCCCAGCCCTTGTCGGTCGTGGTCGAGACAACAACGTCCGCGCACGGCGTCAGGAGCGGGACCACGCCCCGGAGCGACATCACC
>Ga0196963_10000315_pt1 | contig 45509 bp, 36 predicted proteins | sample S1_5metaG_FD_148600 | JGI IMG/M metagenome (GOLD analysis project Ga0196963, IMG submission 148600) | Soil microbial communities from Anza Borrego desert, Southern California, United States - S1_5 | ecosystem: Environmental > Terrestrial > Soil > Desert | place: USA: California | collected... | reverse complement strand
TGGAAGTTCGCGGTCAAGGACGATTCCGTCCAGGCGGACCTCGAGGCGGTCCGCGCCCAGTATGAGGAAGCGGAAGGCGCGATCAAGCGCCGGCTCGAGGACCGGATCGAGAAGCTCGAGCGCGGCAGCTCGTCGCCGGGCGTCCTCAAGATGGTCAAGGTGTTCGTCGCGGTTAAGCGCAAGCTTCAGCCGGGCGACAAGATGGCGGGCCGCCACGGCAACAAGGGCGTCATCTCCCGGATCCTTCCGGAAGAGGACATGCCGTTCCTCGAGGACGGCACCCCGGCCGACATCGTCCTGAACCCGCTGGGCGTGCCTTCGCGCATGAACGTCGGGCAGATTTTCGAGACCCATCTCGGCTGGGCCGCACGCGGCCTCGGCCGGCAGGTCGCGGCCCTGCTCGAAGAGATCAGCCACAAGAACGAAGCGCTGAGCAGCAAGGACGTCGGCAGGGTCCGCAGCACGCTGAAGGACATTTACGGCGAGAATTACGACGCCGACATTGAGGCCCGCACCGACGAGGACCTGATGGAGCTCGCCTCGAACTTGAGGGGCGGCATCCCGATGGGCACGCCGGTGTTCGACGGCGCCCGCGAGGCGGACGTGTCGGCGATGCTCGCCAAGGCCGGGCTCGACGAGAGCGGCCAGGTGACGCTCTACGACGGCCGCACCGGCGAGGCGTTCGACCGCAAGGTGACGGTGGGCTACATCTACATGCTGAAGCTCCACCACCTCGTCGACGACAAGATCCACGCGCGTTCGATCGGGCCGTATAGCCTGGTCACCCAACAGCCGCTGGGCGGCAAGGCGCAGTTCGGCGGGCAGAGGTTCGGCGAGATGGAGGTCTGGGCGCTCCAGGCCTACGGCGCCGCCTACACGCTGCAGGAGATGCTGACGGTCAAGTCGGACGACGTGATCGGCCGGACCAAGGTCTACGAGGCGATCGTCAAGGGCGACGACACGTTCGAGGCCGGCATCCCCGAGAGCTTCAACGTGCTCGTCAAGGAGATGCGCTCGCTCGGCCTCAACGTCGAGTTGAACAGCCACGAGGTGGACGACGACGGCGTCGCGCTGGCTGCCGAATAGGAGTTTCGCCGGGGCGCCCGATGCGCCCTGGCGTGACCTTCACGTGACCTTTGCGACGCCCAGACAGATTTTCCCCTGAAGGGACAATGAGATGAACGAACTGACCAATTTCGCCAACCCGGTCGTCAAGCCGGAGACCTTCGACATGATCAAGATCGGAATCGCTTCCCCCGAGCGCATCCGGTCCTGGTCGTTCGGCGAGATCAAGAAGCCCGAGACGATCAACTACCGCACGTTCAAGCCGGAGCGCGACGGCCTGTTCTGCGCGCGCATCTTCGGTCCGATCAAGGATTACGAGTGCCTGTGCGGCAAGTACAAGCGCATGAAGTACAAGGGCATCGTCTGCGAGAAGTGCGGGGTCGAGGTCACCGTCTCCAAGGTCCGCCGCGAGCGCATGGGCCATATCGAGCTGGCCGCGCCGGTCGCTCATATCTGGTTCCTGAAGTCGCTGCCGTCGCGCATCGGCCTGCTGCTCGACATGCAGTTGAAGCAGCTCGAGCGCGTCCTCTATTTCGAGTCCTATATCGTCACCGAGCCGGGCCTGACGCCGCTGGAGAAGTTCCAGCTGTTGACCGAGGATGAGCTGCTCACCGCCCAGGACGAATATGGTGAGGACGCCTTTTCGGCCGGCATCGGCGCCGAGGCGGTCAAGCTGATGCTGATCGACCTCGACCTCGAGGGCGAGCGCGAGGCGCTGCTCAAGGACCTGGCGGAGACCAAGTCCGAGCTGAAGCCCAAGAAGATCATCAAGCGGCTGAAGGTGGTCGAGAGTTTCCTCGAATCGGGCAACCGTCCCGAGTGGATGATCCTCGACGTCGTTCCGGTCATCCCGCCCGAGCTGCGCCCGCTGGTCCCGCTCGACGGCGGCCGCTTCGCGACTTCCGACCTCAACGACCTCTATCGCCGGGTCATCAACCGCAACAACCGTCTCAAGCGGCTGATGGAGCTGCGCGCGCCGGACATCATCGTCCGCAACGAGAAGCGCATGCTCCAGGAGGCGGTCGACGCCCTGTTCGACAACGGCCGCCGCGGCCGCGTCATCACCGGCGCCAACAAGCGGCCGCTGAAGTCGCTCTCCGACATGCTGAAGGGCAAGCAGGGCCGCTTCCGCCAGAACCTGCTCGGCAAGCGCGTCGACTATTCGGGCCGCTCGGTCATCGTTACCGGTCCGGAGCTCAAGCTCCACCAGTGCGGCCTGCCCAAGAAGATGGCGCTCGAGCTGTTCAAGCCGTTCATCTATTCGCGCCTCGACGCCAAGGGTCTTTCGATGACCCTCAAGCAGGCGAAGAAGTGGGTCGAGAAGGAGCGCAAGGAAGTCTGGGACATCCTCGACGAGGTGATCCGCGAGCATCCGGTGCTGCTCAACCGCGCGCCGACGCTCCACCGCCTCGGCATCCAGGCGTTCGAGCCGGTGCTGATCGAAGGCAAGGCGATTCAGCTCCACCCGCTCGTCTGCGCGGCGTTCAACGCCGATTTCGACGGCGACCAGATGGCCGTCCACGTCCCGCTGAGCCTCGAGGCCCAGCTCGAAGCGCGCGTCCTGATGATGTCGACCAACAACATCCTCTCGCCCGCCAACGGCAAGCCGATCATCGTGCCTTCGCAGGACATGGTCCTCGGCCTCTATTATCTGTCGATGGAGCGCGAGGGCGAGCCGGGCGAAGGCATGCTCATCTCCGACATGTCGGAGGTGCACCAGGCGCTGAACGCCGGCGCGGTGACGCTCCACACCAAGATCGTCAGCCGCGTCCCGCAGACCGACGAAGCCGGCAAGCAATATATGAAGCGCTTCGAGACGACTCCGGGCCGGATGCTGCTTGGCGAGACTCTCCCGAAGAGCCACAAGGTGCCGTTCGAGACGGTCAACCGCCTGCTGACCAAGAAGGAGATCGGGGACGTCATCGACGTCGTCTATCGCCACACCGGCCAGAAGGAGACGGTGCTGTTCGCCGACGCGATCATGGGGCTGGGCTTCCGCCACGCGTTCAAGGCCGGCATCAGCTTCGGCAAGGACGACATGATCATCCCGCACGAGAAGGTGGGCCTGGTCGACGAGACCCGCGCGCTCGTGAAAGATTATGAGCAGCAATATCAGGACGGCCTGATCACCCAGCAGGAGAAGTACAACAAGGTGATCGACGCCTGGAGCCGCTGCGGCGACCAGGTGGCGAACGCCATGATGGAAAAGATCAAGGCCCAGCCGATCGGCGAGAACGGCCGCATGGCGCCGATCAACTCGATCTACATGATGGCCCATAGCGGCGCCCGCGGCTCGCAAGCGCAGATGAAGCAGCTCGCGGGCATGCGCGGCCTCATGGCCAAGCCGTCGGGCGAGATCATCGAGACGCCGATCATCTCCAACTTCAAGGAGGGGCTCACCGTCCTCGAATATTTCAACTCGACCCACGGCGCCCGCAAGGGCCTCGCGGACACGGCGCTGAAGACGGCCAATTCCGGCTATCTCACCCGGCGTCTCGTCGACGTGTCGCAGGATTGCGTCGTCGTCGAGGAGGACTGCAAGACCGAGAACAATCTCGAGATGCGGGCGATCGTCCAGGGCGGCGCAGTGATTGCGTCGCTCGGCGACCGCATCCTCGGCCGCACGCCGGCCGAGGACATCGTCGACGACAAGACCGGCGAGACGTTGGCCAAGGAAGGCGAGCTGATCGAGGAAGCCGCGGCTCTGCGCATCGACGAGATGGGCATCCAGGCGGTAAAGATCCGTTCGCCTTTGGTCTGCGAGAGCGAGCGCGGCGTCTGCGGCAAATGCTACGGGCGCGACCTCGCCCGCGGCACGCCGGTCAATATCGGCGAAGCCGTCGGCGTCATCGCGGCGCAGTCGATCGGCGAGCCGGGCACCCAGCTGACGATGCGGACCTTCCACATCGGCGGCGCGGCCCAGCTCAACGAGACGTCGAGCCTCGAAGCGTCGGTCGACGGAACCATCGAGCTTCGCGACCTGCCGACGATCGTCGATTCCCGCGGCCGCCGCGTGGCGATGTCGCGCAGCGGCGAGCTTGCGATCGTCGACATGGACGGCCGCGAGCGTGCTGTGCACCGCATCCCTTACGGCGCCCATCTGATCTCCGACCACGGCCATATCGTCAGCCGCGGCGACCGCATCGCCGAATGGGACCCGTTCATGATGCCGGTGATCACCGAGACCGGCGGCACCGTGAAGTTCCAGGACCTGATCGAGGGCAAGACGCTCACCGAGCAGATGGACGAGGCCACCGGCATCGCCCAGCGCGTGGTGACCGACTATCGCGCCAGCGGCCGCACCAAGGAGGATTTGAGGCCGCGCATCACCCTGCTCAACGAGGAAAGCGGGGAGGCCGCGCGCTACATGCTGGCGCCCGGCGCGATGCTCTCGGTCGAGGACGGCCAAATCGTGCAGGGCGGCGAAGTGCTCGCCCGCGTCTCGCGCGAGGCGGCGAAGACCCGCGACATCACCGGCGGTCTGCCGCGGGTGGCGGAGCTGTTCGAGGCGAGGAAGCCCAAGGAGAATGCGATCATCGCCAAGGTCTCGGGCCGGGTTGCGTTCGGCAAGGACTATAAGGCCAAGCGCAAGATCGCGATCATCCCCGAGGAGGGCGGCGATCCGGTCGAATATCTTGTGCCCAAGTCCAAGGTGATCGACGTCCAGGAAGGCGACTTCGTGAAGCGCGGCGACAACCTGATCGCCGGCTCGCCCGATCCGCACGACATCCTCGAGGTGCTCGGCGTCAAGGCGCTTGCCGAGTATCTCGTGTCGGAGATCCAGGAGGTCTACCGGCTCCAGGGCGTGAAGATCAACGACAAGCACATCGAGGTGATCGTCCGCCAGATGCTGCAGAAGGTCGAGATCACCGACAGCGGCGATTCGACCCTCCTCGTGGGCGAGCAGATCGACCTGCAGGAGATGAACGAGATCAACGCCAAGCTGAAGACCGAGAAGAGGCGGGGCGCCGAAGGCAAGCCCGTCCTGCTCGGCATCACCAAGGCGTCGCTCCAGACCCGCAGCTTCATTTCGGCCGCCTCCTTCCAGGAGACGACCCGGGTGCTCACCGAGGCTTCGGTCCAGGGCAAGATCGACACGCTCGACGGCTTGAAGGAGAATGTGATCGTCGGCCGGCTGATCCCGGCGGGCACCGGCGCCGGCATGCAGCGCATGCGCATCGCCGCCTCGTCGCGCGATGCGGCGCTGCGGGCCGCGCATCGCAAGCTCCAGGAGTCGCTGATCGCCGCCAACAGCGCGGCCGAGGAGCACGCCGCCGAGCTGGCCCAGGGTCCGGAAGCGGCGATCAACGCCGATCCGCTCGCCGAGGTCGCGCCGAGCGGCCACGGCACCGACGCGGACGCCGGCGAGTATCTGCAGGACTGAGATCCGGCGGCGAGCTGAACGGAAAGACGCCCCGGCGGAGCACCATCCGCCGGGGCGTTTTCGCGAGGGAAGGAGAGAGAAGTGGCGGCCGAGACCAAGATCGTGATGATCCTGCTGATGGTCGCGCTGATGATCGTCCCGGCGGTGGTCGTCGCTCGTGCGCGGGTCAGGCGCGCGCTGCGCGAGACCCAGCGCGACGAAGGCGCCGAGCGTCTTTGACGGCCGCGCGACGCGTGCCATAAGCCCGCTCATGGAAAGAGCGGCAGAGCAACTTCACCAGGCCCAGCCGGCAACCGCGAGGGACCGCGCGCAGCGCCAGCTGACCTCTTTGAACGCATCGGCGGGCTGGCTGCTCGCGACGATCGAGCCGCATGCGGCCTTGCTGCCCCAGCCCGATGCGAGCCCGGCGACGCGGCTGCGCCGCGCGGCCCGCACCTTGTCCTGGACCACGCCCGAGCAGGAGCGCCTCGCCTTGTTCGCAGAGCGCTTCCTGGGCCTGGAGGCGGAGTCGGCGCGCGCGCTCGCTGCCGATGGCGGGGAAGAGGAACTGTCCGGACTGGCGCTCCGGCTCGAGCAGGCCTCCGCGGAGGCGCTGTCTTTCTACATGACCATGCAGGGCCAGGCGGCGCAGGCGCCCGAGCTCAGCCGCGCCATCGAGGCAGAGGAGAATTCGCCGCCGCGTCTCGGCGCGCGCGCCGAGATCGGGGCCGGCGTCCGCACGCGCCTGCGCGAGCGCGGGGCAGTCAAGCTCGCGGCCATGGGCCTCGAACTCTACCTTGTGCCGCGGTTCCTGGACGAGCCCGATTGCGAGGCGCTGATCGAACTGATCGACCGCGACCTCATCCCGTCCGGCGTCCTCGGAGAGGAGAGGCCGGGCTTCCGCACCAGCAAGAGCTGCAATCTCTCTCCCGCGGACGAACCGGTGGCCGCGTTCGAGCGCAAGGTTGTGGATCTGGTCGGGATCAATCCGCGCTTCATGGAAAACGTCCAGGGGCAGCGCTACGACGTCAGTCAGGAATTCAAGCCGCACTACGACTTCTTCCACAGCGGACAGAGCTATTACAGCGATGTCACCGAGCGGGGCGGGCAGCGGACCTGGACGGCGATGCTGTTCCTCAACCGCCCGGAGGCGGGCGGCTACACCGGCTTTCCCAACGCCGGAGTCGACGCTGTGCCCGAGACGGGCACTTTGGTCGTCTGGAACAACATGGCCCCGGACGGACGCCCGAACACCGCTTCCCTCCATCACGGCATGCCGGTCGAGGCGGGCGTAAAATATGTGCTCACCAAGTGGTTTCGCGAACGGCCGATGATCTTCTGACCCGCGGGGGTCGTCGGTCGAGCCTCGCCGCGGCCGCGGCCATAGGCTAGAGCGTCGCCGTGACCGATCTGTTCGCCAACGACCCCCCTGCCCCGCCCGCCGGCGCTCCGGAGCCGCCGCCCGGCGCGCCGCTCGCCGACAGGCTGCGGCCGCGCGCGCTCGTCGAGGTGGTCGGCCAGGATCATCTCACCGGGCCGGAAGGGGCGATCGGCCGGATGGTCGCCGCGGGTAAGCTCGCCTCGATGATCCTCTGGGGCCCGCCCGGGACGGGCAAGACGACGATCGCGCGGCTGCTCGCCGACGCCGTCGGCATGCGCTTCGTCGCGATCTCGGCGGTGTTCTCGGGCGTCGCCGACCTGAAGAGAGTGTTCGCCGAGGCGCGGGAATTCGCGCGGACGAGCAGGCAGACCCTGCTGTTCGTGGACGAGGTCCACCGCTTCAACCGGGCGCAGCAGGACGGCTTCCTGCCCTATGTCGAGGACGGCACGGTGGTTCTGGTCGGCGCGACAACGGAGAATCCCAGCTTCGAGCTCAATGCCGCCTTGCTCAGCCGGGCCCAGGTCATGATCCTCAACCGGCTCGACGGGGCGGCTTTGTGCAAGCTGCTCGACCGGGCTGAGGAGGAGGTCGGCCGCCCCCTCCCCCTCACGCCCGAAGCGCGCGACGCGCTCGTCGCCACCGCGGACGGCGACGGGCGCTTCCTGCTCAACCAGGCGGAAACCCTGTTCTCGGTGGACCTCGCCGAACCGCTCGACCCCGCAGGCCTCTCGGCGCTGCTCCATCGCCGCGTCGCGGTCTACGACAAGGACCGCGAAGGGCATTACAACCTCATTTCCGCGCTGCACAAAGCGATACGCGGCTCGGACCCGCAGGCTTCGCTTTACTATCTCGCGCGCATGCTGACCGCCGGCGAGGAGCCGCTTTATGTGCTCCGCCGCCTGACCCGCGCGGCGGTCGAGGATATCGGACTTGCCGACCCGAACGCCCTCCTCCAGTGCATCGCCGCCAAGGATACGTACGATTTCCTCGGTTCTCCGGAGGGCGAGCTCGCCATCGTCCAGGCCTGCCTCTATCTCGCGACCGCCCCCAAATCGAACGCGATTTACACCGCGCAGAAGGCCGCCTGGCGCAGCGCCCGGGAGACCGGCTCGCTGATGCCGCCCAAGAACATCCTGAACGCCCCCACCAAGCTGATGAAGCAGGTGGGCTACGGCAAGGGCTACACCTACGACCACGACGCGGACGGAGGTTTCTCCGGCGACGATTACTGGCCCGAGGAGATGGAGGCCCAGATCTTCTACCGGCCGACCGACCGCGGCTTCGAGAAGCGCGTCGCCGAACGCATGGCCTGGTGGGAAGAGCAGAGGAAGGCGAAGCGTGATGGCTGACCCGATCCCCTCGTGGGAAGACGCCGTGGCCTTCGCCCTTTCGCTTCCCGGCACCGAGCTGTCGACCAGCTACGGCAAGCCCGCGGTCAAGGTGAACGGCCGCGCCTTCCTCTACACGGGGCACCAAGCGGAATCGTCGTTCGGGATCGCCATCGACCTCGACACGGTCGAAATGCTGAAGGAGACCGACCCGGACACCTTCTGGCAGTCGCAACATTATGAGGGGTGGCCCGCCGTCCTGATCCGCTTCGACAGCCGCGATCCGGAGCGGGTGCGCGCGATGATCGAGCGCTCGCATGCCTGGACCGCTGCAAAGCCGCCGCTGCGGCCGCGAAAGCGGAGATGAATTCCGTCACTCCCGCATCGAGGGTCGGCGGCGCCGCGCAAGCGGAACAAGCGCATTCCTCCATCATTGTCGCCGGATAACGAGCCGACGAGGGGATTCCGATGTACGACCGCACGCCTCAGCCCCATGACGGCGCCTATTTCCGCGACGAGCTGATGGAATGGCTGCCCAGGATCCTCGGCGCGATCGCGATCCTCGTGGTGGCCTGGATTCTCGCCCGCGCCGCCAAGTGGGCGATCGCCAAGGTCGTCGACCGCGTGCCCGCGCTGAAGCGGCACTATGAGGCCGAGCCCGGAAAGACGCTCGGCAGCCTGATCGGCGACGTCGTCTTCTGGCTGATCCTCCTGGTCGGCATCATGCTCGCGCTGCAGCCGTTGCGGCTGACGCCGGTGCTGCAGTCGGTCCAGCGGCTCGCCAACAACGCATTCTCCTTCATTCCCAACATCATCGGCGCGGCTCTGATCTTCATCGTCGGGCTGGTCGTCGCCAAGATCGTGCGGCGGCTCGTCGAAGGCGCGCTGCTCGCGGCCAATGCCGACGGCTGGATGCGCCGCGCCGGACTGGCCGACCCTGCCGCCGGTTCGCCCGCCACCGCGGCCGGCGCTCCGGTCGAAGTCAGCACGGCGCCGCGGCCGCGCAGCTCGCTCAGCCGCTCGGTCGCGACCCTGGTCTTCTACCTGATCATGATCCCCGTCACGATCGCGGCGCTCGACGCGCTGCGCATCGAGGCGATATCCGGCCCCGCGACACAGATGCTGCGGACGATCTCGGACGCCATCCCCAACGTCCTCGGCGCGCTCATCCTGCTCGCCATCGGCTTCGTCCTCGGCAAGCTCGCCAAGGCGGCGGTCGAGCAATTGCTGCCCTCGATGGGCTTCGACCGCTCGGTCTCCGCGCTCGGCTTCTCGACCGGAACCGTGAGCCCGTCCCGCACGGTGGGGACCGCGGTCATGATCGCCATCCTCCTGTTCTTCGCCGTGCAGGCCGCGCAGCTGCTCCACTCCCCGATCATCGCCGCGATGCTCGCCCAGGTCCTCGAGCTCGGCGGGCAGGTGCTGTTCGGAACGGTGATCATTCTCGCCGGCGTGGTGATCGCGCGGGTGGTGTCGGGACTGGTCAGCGGCGTCGAAGCGACCGGCTGGCTGCCCGCGATCGTCCGCTGGTCGATCATCGCTTTGGCCGTCGCCATGGGCCTGCGCTTCATGGGGCTCGCCAACGAGATCGTGATCATCGGCTTCACCGCGATCATCGGCTCGGCAGCGGTCGCCTGTGCCCTCGCCTTCGGCCTCGGCGGCCGCCCCACCGCTCACAAGCTTCTCGAGCTCTGGACCGAGGCGAACGCTGCGCCGGCGACCCCGAGAGCGCCGCGCGCGCCGAAGCCGCCGGCGCCGGACGACAGCCAGCCGCCTTTGGTCTGAACTAGCGGTTGCGACGGCCCTCGATCAGGCCGTCGACCAGAGCCGGGTCCGCCAGCGTGCTGGTGTCGCCGAGATTGCCGAACTCGTTCTCGGCAATCTTGCGCAGGATGCGGCGCATGATCTTGCCGCTCCTCGTCTTCGGCAAGGCGGGGGTGAAGTGAATGAGATCGGGGCTGGCGATCGGGCCGATCTCCGCGCGGACGTGCTGCCGCAGCTCCTTTTCGAGGGCGTCGCCGCCCTCCTCGCCCTCCATCAGAGTCACGTAACAGTAGATTCCCTGGCCCTTGATGTCGTGCGGATAGCCGACGACCGCCGCCTCGGCGACCAGGGAGTGCGAGACCAAAGCGCTCTCGATCTCGGCGGTGCCGAGCCGGTGGCCCGAGATGTTGAGCACGTCGTCGACGCGGCCGGTGATCCAGTAATAGCCGTCCCCGTCGCGGCGGCAGCCGTCGCCGGTGAAATATTTGCCGCGATAGGTCGAGAAATAGGTGGCGACGAAGCGCTCGTGGTCGCCGTAGACGGTGCGCATCTGGCCCGGCCAGGAGCGGGCCAGACAGAGATTGCCCGAGCCCTCGCCTTCCATCACCTCCCCGTCCGGCCCGACCAGCTGCGGCACCACGCCGAACAAGGGCCGCCCCGCAGAGCCCGGCTTCATCGCATGCGCGCCCGGCAGCGTCGTGATCATGATTCCGCCGGTCTCGGTCTGCCACCAGGTGTCGACCACGGGGCAGCGTTCGTCGCCCACGACGCGCCAGTACCAGAGCCAGGCTTCCGGGTTGATCGGCTCGCCGACCGTGCCGAGCAGGCGGATCGACGATCGGTCGTGCCGCTTCACCGGTGCCTCCCCCTCCCGCATCAGCGCGCGGATCGCGGTCGGCGCAGTGTAGAAGATGTCGACCCGGTGGCGCTCGACCACGTCCCAGAAGCGGCTGAAATCGGGATAGTTGGGCACGCCCTCGAACATCAGGGTCGTGGCGCCGTTGGCGAGCGGGCCGTAGACCACGTAGGAATGGCCGGTGACCCAGCCGACGTCGGCGGTGCACCAGAAGATCTCGCCGGGCCTGTAGTCGAACACCGCGTGGAAGGTGAGCGCCGTCCAGACCGCATAGCCGCCGCTGGTGTGGAGCACGCCCTTGGGCTTGCCCGTGGAGCCAGACGTATAGAGGATGAAGAGCGGGTCCTCGGCACCCATCGGCTCGGCCGGGCATTCGTCCGGAACGAGCGCGCCGAGCTCATGGTACCAATGGTCGCGCCTCTCGGCGAAGGCGATGTCGTTGCCCAGATGGCGGACGACGAGGACGGCATCGACCTTGGCGCCCTTGGCGAGAGCGGCGTCGACATTGGCCTTGAGCGGCACCAGCCTCCCGCCGCGCATGCCGCCGTCGGCGGTAACCACGAAGCGGCTGGCGCAATCCTCGATCCGGCCGTGCAGGGCCTCGGGCGAGAAGCCGCCGAAGACGACGCTGTGCACCGCGCCGATCCGCGCGCAGGCGAGCATCGCCACCGCGGCTTCAGGGATCATCGGCATGTAAAGGGTGACGCGGTCGCCCTTGGTCACGCCGAGCGACTTGAGGCAGTTCGCCATGCGCACGACTTCGGCGTAGAGCTGGGCATAGGTCAGGGTGCGGGTGACGCCCGGCTCGTCCCCTTCCCAGAGGATCGCGGCCGTGTCGGCCTTGTCGGCGAGGTGGCGGTCGACGCAATTGTGGCAGAGGTTGAGCACGCCGTCCTCGTACCATTTGATGTCGACCGGATCGTAAGACCAGTTCGCGATCCGGGTCGGCGCCCGCACCCAGTCGATCCGCCGCGCCTCCTCGGCCCAGAAGCCGTTCGGATCCTCGATCGAGCGGCGGTAGCGTTCCTCGTAATCGGCCAGCCTGTAGTGGGCGCTCGCGACGGTCGCGGCGGGTGGCGGGATGGTGCGGTCCATAAGGCCTCGCTGGCTTGATCGTCATGCTCTCCTAACCGGCGCAGCGGGGGTCGGCAAAGACGCAAAATCTTTACCCGGAGACGCTAGCAGCCGATGCGATGATGCAGCTGCGCGCGATGCCCTGTCCGGTCGCCGAGGTCGTGCCGATTCCGCTGCTGCCCGCGGCCTCGCCGCGCGTGTGCGTGCGCGGAGCCCGGGAGCTCGATCCGGGGCTGCTCGCCGAATGGCAGGCGCTGGCGGACCGCGCCTCGGAGCCGAACTGCTTCCAGGAGCCGTGGTTCGTCCGTGCGGGCCTCCATCATCTCGGCACCGAGGGAGACGTCAGGCTGGCCGAGGTCCGAGACGGCGAACTGATCGGGCTGTTGCCGCTCTGCGTCCGCTCCTCGCTCGGCCGGATCCCCGCCCCCAACGTCCAGAACTGGCGCCACCACAACGATTTCCTCGGAACGCCGCTGGTCCGCGCCGGCCACGAGGCGGATTTCTGGACGGCCTTGCTGACGCATCTCGACGGCGCCGCGTGGGCGCGCGGCTTCCTGCACCTGAACGGGCTAGTCGAGGACGGTCCTGTCCACGCCGGGCTCGCCGCCGCTGCGGCTTCGCTCGGCCGCCCCGCGGCCGTGGTGCAACGGCAGCGGCGCGCAGCGCTGGCGAGCGACCTTTCGCCGGCCGACTATTTCGAACTGACGGTGCGCAAGAAGAAGCGCAAGGAGCTGAAGCGCCTGGCCGCGCGCCTCGGGGAGCTGGGCAATGTCGTCTCCAGGGTCCTGGAGCCGGGCGAAGACTGGCGTCCTTGGTGCGATGCGTTCCTCGCGCTCGAGCGCTCCGGATGGAAGGGCCGCAACGGCTCGGCGCTCGCCTGCGCTCCCGAGAGCGAGGCCTTTTTCCGCGATGCGCTCGCCGGCGCCGCCGCGGCCGGGCGCCTCCAGTTTCGCAGCCTCGATCTCGACGGCCGGCCGCTTGCGATGCTGGTCAACTTCCTCGTCCCGCCCGGCAGCTTCTCGTTCAAGATCGCGTTCGATGAGGAATTTGCGCGCTTCTCGCCGGGCGTGCTGATCCAGATCGACAATCTCGACCTCCTCGCGCGCGGCGACGTCGCCTGGATGGACAGCTGCGCCGCCGAGAACCACCCGATGATCGACAGCCTCTGGGGCGAGCGGCGCACGATCGTCCGCGTCAGCGTGCCGCTCGCCGGCCTGCGCCGAAGGATGACCTATCAGGTCTGCCGGTTGATCGAAGCGGGCTGGGCCGCCAGCAAGCGCATCGTGCGGAGAGGCTCATGACCGCGTCGTTCGACCGCAATGCCCTCGAATCGCTGGCCGGGGTATATCCGAACCGGCCGGGGCTCCTGCGCCACGAGATGCGCGGCCACCCCCTCCTCACCCTCGAAGCGCTGGTCGCGCTGTCGCAGCGCATCCGTCCGGTCGACGCGGAATATAACCGCGCCGACCTGCCGATCGGGGTCGATCCGGCGGCGACGCCCGCCAACGGCCTCAGCGCCGCCGAGACGATCCGCTCGATCGAGCGCTGCGGCTCGTGGATGGTGCTGAAGTTCATCGAGCAGGACCCGGCCTACCGTGCCCTGCTCGACGAAGCCTTGGCGCCGCTTCGGCCGCTGGTCGGCGCCGTCACGGGCGAGATGCTGAAGACGGAGGGCTTCATCTTCATCTCCTCCCCCGGCGCCGTGACCCCGTTCCATTTCGATCCCGAGCACAACATCCTGCTCCAGATCCGGGGAAGCAAGACGATGACCGTGTTTCCGGCCGGGGACGAGGAGCTGGCAAGCGGAGAGCGTCACGAGGCATTCCACCAGGGCGGCCACCGGAACCTGCCGTGGAACGACGCCTTTGCCGCTCGGGGGGAGCCGTTCGCGCTGGCTCCCGGCGACGCCATCTACGTGCCCGTCAAGGCGCCGCACTGGGTGAAAAACGGCCCCGAGCCTTCGATCTCGCTGTCAATCACCTGGCGTTCCGAATGGAGCTTCCACGAGGAATATGCGCACGGCTTCAACCGCCTCCTGCGCCGAGCCGGCCTCAGACCTTCCCTGCCGCGCGCCTTTCCCAGCACGAACCTCGCAAAATCGGCTGCGTACCGCGCGTTGCGCAAGGTGAGGAACGTCTTGCCGCAAGGCTGACATTCCGTCCTGAACTAACCTCGATCAGCAAGTCTGCGCCGGAACTCCGCTCTGTTTTCGCGGGTTTAGCGAGATCATGTCGGCCCCGAACCAGTCCTCGCCTATGTCCGCGAACGAAGGGCCCGCCAAGACCGATCCGAACCGGGCGAACGCGATGTTTTTTCACAACAAGTGCGACAGCGGCGCGCACCTGCTCGCGGCCCGCGCCGCCGTGACCGAGGTCGGCGTCTATCGCGGCCCGCATTATTACAGCCACACGCCGATGATCCGCATCCAGCTCGATCTCGGCCGGCTCGAGGAATGGCCGACCAGCCGCATTCCCGGCTTCGCCGACGCACTGTTGGGGCTGCTCCCGGGCGTCGGCCGCCACGGCTGCTCACTCAAGGTCCGCGGCGGCTTCGAGAAGAGGCTTCGCGAAGGAACATGGCTCGGCCACGTCGTTGAGCATGTCGCGCTCGAGCTGCAGACGCTGGCGGGCTCGCGGGCGACGCGGGGCAAGACGCGATCGGTCAAGAACCGCCCGGGCGTCTACAACGTCATGTTCGCCTACAATGAGGAGAAAGCGGGCCTGGCCGCCGGCCGGTTCGCCCTCGAACTGGTCGAATCCCTGCTCCCCAATGAGCTGCGCGGCATCAAGGGGCTGGACCGGGTCTGGGCGTTCGACGGCGCCTACGAGTTCGAACAGCGGATGGACTGCCTGAAGCGGCTGGTCCGCAGGAACCAGCTCGGGCCGACGACCAGGGCGCTGGTCGAGGAGGCGGAGCGGCGCGGCATCCCGGTGATGCGGCTCGACGACAAGAGCCTGATCCAGCTGGGCCACGGCAAGTATCAAAAGCGCATCCGCGCCTCGATCACCGGCATGACCTCGTTCGTCGCGACCGAGCTCGCCTCCGACAAGAACATGACCAAGAAGCTGCTCGACGAGAGCGGCATCCCCGTCCCGCGCGGCGTCGTCGTGCGCGAAGTCGAGGAGGCGGTTCGGGCCGTGCGGCGGCTCGGCTTCCCGCTCGTCACCAAGCCGCTGGACGGCAATCACGGTCGCGGCGTGACCATCGGCATCATGGACGAGGATCAGCTCCGCTTCGGCTTCGGCGAGGCCCAGCGCCAGGCGAAAGGCCGCGACGTCATCGTCGAGCAGTTTTTCGCCGGCAACGATCACCGCATCCTCGTCGTCGACGGCCGCATGATCGCAGTCGCCGAAAGGGTGCCGGCGCAGGTGCGCGGCGACGGCGTCTCCACCATCCGCCAGCTCGTCGCCGAGGTGAACCGGGACCCGCGGCGCGGCAACGGCCACGAAAACGTGATGACCCGCATCCGGATCGACAGCCTCGTCGAGGAGTATCTCGCGCGCTCCGGCCTCACGCCCGACAGCATCCCCGAGGCCGAGCGGGTCGTGCAGCTGCGCGCGACCGCCAACCTTTCGACCGGCGGCACCGCGATCGACCGGACCAACGAGATCCACCCCGACAATGTCGAGATCGCGCGGCGGGCGGCGATGGTCGTGGGCCTCGACGTCTGCGGCGTCGATTTCGTCTGCCCCGACATCACCCGCTCGGTCCGCGAGACGGGCGGCGGCGTGATCGAGGTCAATGCCGCGCCCGGCCTCAGAATGCACATCGAGCCGTCGGAAGGGGCGCCGCGCGACGTCGCCAAACCGATCATCGAGATGCTGTTCCCGCGCGGGCGGCCGGCGCGGGTGCCGATCATCGCCATCACCGGCACCAACGGCAAGTCGACCGTGGGGCGGATGGCCAAGCACATCTTGCGTTACACTGGCTGCACCGTCGGCCTGACCTCGACGACAGGCGTCTACATCAACGACATCCTCGTGCACGAAGGCGACGCGACAGGTCCGCGCAGCGCGCGCATGGTGCTGCGCGATCCCACCGTTGAGGTCGCGGTGCTCGAAACGGCGCGCGGCGGACTGCTGCGCGAGGGACTCGCCTTCAAGGAAGCCGATATCGGCGTCGCGCTCAACGTCACCGCCGACCATCTCGGCCTCAAGGGCATCGAGACGGTCGAGGATCTTGCCGACGTCAAGCAGGTGGTCGTCGAGGCGGTGCGCCGCGGGGGCTTCTCGATCCTCAACGCCGACGACCCGCTGACCGTGCGGATGGCGCGCCAGGCGGGCGGCCGCATCATTTGGTTCACGCTCTGCGGAGGCGCCGAAATGTCGCCGATGCTGCTCGAGCATATCGATCGCGGCGGCATGGCCGTGGTGCGCGAGCCGGGCCCCGAGGGCGGCACCATCGCGCTCTACGATTACGGCCGGCGCGAGTTCATCATGAAGGCCGGCGACATTCCCGCGACTTTGCACGGAATGGCCGAGTTCAACGTCGCCAACGCACTCGCGGCGATCGCGGTGGCGATTGCGCGCGACGTGCCGATCCTCACCATCCGCTCGGCGATGAGCCAGTTCCGCTCGACCTTCGAGCAGAATCCGGGCCGGCTCAACGTCCACGACGCGCACGGCTTCCGCGTCATTGTCGATTATGCCCACAACGCCGCCGGCCTCACCGCCCTCGGCAGCGTCGTCCGCGGCCTCGCGCATCGCTACAAGAGGACGATCGGCGTCGTCTCGATGGCGGGGGACCGGCGCGACGAGGATCTGATCGAGATGGGCCAGATCGCCGCGGGCATCTTCGACGAGCTGATCTTCCGCGAGGATCCGGCGACGCGCGGCCGCCCGCGCGGCGAGGTGATGGGCTTCCTCAAGGAAGGCGCGCTCGCCGCCGGCCGCTCCCCCGACCATATCCACCTCATCGCCGGGGAGAGCGCCGCAACCGCGGCCGGGCTCGCGATGGGCCGGCCGGGCGACCTCATCGTCATCACGCCGACCGACGTCAAAGCCTGCTGGCAGCAGGTCAACGACTTCAAGCCAGCAGCCATCCGGACCGCCAATCGCGGCCCGCTCGTCGCGGCGGAGTAAGCATGTTCGAAAACAAGGAGGGCCGCTGGGCCCTGATCGTCCACGGCGGCGCCAAGCCGTGGGACGACAAGGAAGTGCAAGCGAATCGCGACGGCGTCCGGCAGGCCGTGGAGGCGGGGGCGAAGGAACTCGCCCAGGGCGGCAGCGCCATCGACGCGGTCGAAGGGGCCATCCGCACGCTCGAGGACCTGCCGGTGTTCAACGCCGGCAAGGGCTCGGCGCCGAACGAATTGGGCGAGATCGAGATGTGTGCGGGGCTGATGAACGGCCGGGATCTGTCGGCGGGAGCCGTCGGCGCGATCAAATTTGTCCGCAATCCTATCAGCGTCGCGCGCCGGCTGATGCCGGAGAAGGAGGTGATCCTGGTCGGAGAGGGCGCGCTCAAGTTCGCCAGGGAGAATGGCGCTCCGCTGGCCACCAACGAGGAGCTGAAGGCCGAGGCGGAGAAGCAGCTCGCGACGGAGGGCGCGCACGACACGGTCGGTGCGGTCGCCCTGGACGTCGGCGGCAACCTCGCGGCGGGCTGCTCGACCGGCGGGCTCAGCGGCCAGAAGGTCGGGCGGATCGGCGACAGTCCGCTGCCCGGTGGCGGCCTCTATGCCGACAACCACAACGGCGCCGTCTCCTTTTCGGGGGACGGCGAGAGCATCGCCCGCCTCTCGCTCGCGGCCCGGGTCATGGCATCGCTCGAGGACGGGGAGACGATGGAGCAGGCGATCGCCAAATCGGTCGCCAAGCTGCCCGGCACCGGCGGCGGCGAGGCGGACGGCGGCGGCATCGGCATCCACAAGGACGGCACGATCGGCTGGGCGCACAACAGCCCGATGTTCGTGGTGGGCTATCTTACCAGCGAGACGGGAGAGCCGCGCGTGTTTCTGAAGAAGGACGAAGAGCGCAGTGGCTGAGGAGGAACGACGCCGCAAAGGCTGCCTGATCGTCATCGGCGGGCACGAGGACCGCTCGCCCGAGGGCGAGCGGACCATCCTGCGCGAGGTCGCGCGGCACGTCCGCGGCGGCAAGCTGGTGCTCGCCACGGTCGCCAGCCACCAGCCCGAAGGCTATTTCGACGATTATGAAAAGGGTTTCGCCGATCTCGACGTCGGTGAGCTGGTCGAGCTCTATGTCGAGGACCGGAACGAGGCCGGCGACCGCGAGAAGCTCTCGGTGCTCGACGATGCGGCGGCGATCTTCTTCTCGGGCGGTGACCAGCTGCGGATCACCAGCCAGATCGGCGATACCGGCATCGAGGCGAAGGTGAGAGCGCTCTACGCGCGCGGCGGACTGGTCGCCGGGACCTCGGCCGGGGCGTCCGTGATGAGCGACACGATGCTGGTCAAGGGCACCAGCTCGGAGACGCACCGTATCGGCGACCTTCACATGGCCCCTGGCCTCGGCCTCGTCCGCGACGTGATCATCGACCAGCATTTCGCGGAGCGCGGACGATTCGGTCGCCTGATCGGCGCCGTGGCCCACAATCCTCGCGTGCTCGGGCTCGGCATCGACGAGGACACCGCCGCGGTGATCGAGGAGGATTGCTTCACCGTCATCGGCAGTGGCGCCGTCTACGTCGTCGACGGCACGGGCGTCACCCATTCCAACCTCGCCGAGGCCCGGCCGGACCGGGTTCTCTCGATGCACGACGTCAAGGTCCACGTGCTCGGCACCGGCGACCGCTTCGAGCTGAAGGCACGCCGCCCGATTCCCGCGCGGGGCTGAAGTGCGCGCTTCGCCAGCTTCCCGGCACGGTTCGGCGGCCCTTCAGGTTGAAGAAAGCCATGATTCGCTATATGGGACGGACCTCCCGGCATTGATGTGATGAGAGCGCTGTTGCGACCCGATTTAGCTTTGCGCCTGCCCGACTGGCGCCTTCCGGATTTACGCGCGATCGCCGCCGGCGTCGGTGCGGGCGTGCGCCGGCAGTGGGCCGGCGTCGGTCTGCTGGCGGTCACGATCGGCCTCTACGCCTTCGCCGGCTTCAGCCTCGCCGTGCCGGGAACCGCTCCGGGGGGCGCGGATTCGGCCCGGGAGATCGCGGCCGCGACGCGCAACGCGGCCGAGCTGATGACTCCGCAGGCGCTTCGCCCGCTCGACCCCCTCACCGCCCAGCAGGTCAACGCCGCGATGCCGCTCGAGGGCGCGGGCGCCGCTGCGAGCCCGTTCGCCCTTCGATTCGCCAGCGAGGAGGACCGGACCCGTTCGCTCCAGTGCATGACCGAGGCGATCTATTACGAGGCGGCCACCGAACCGCTCGAAGGCCGGCGCGCGGTCGCCCAGGTGATCCTCAACCGCCTTCGGCATCCCGCCTATCCCAACAGCGTCTGCGGCGTCGTCTACCAGGGCAGCGAGCGGCGCACGGGCTGCCAGTTCAGCTTCACCTGCGACGGCTCGCTCGGGCGCCCCCCGATGGCGCCCTACTGGCAGCAGGCGCGACAGATCGCCGAGCAGGCGCTCGGCGGCTACGTCCATGCGCCGGTCGGCTATTCGACCCACTATCACGCCAATTACGTCGTCCCTTACTGGGCTTCGAGCCTGACCAAATCCGCCAATATCGGCACCCACATCTTCTATCGCTGGACCGGCGGCTGGGGCCGGCCCTGGGCCTTCACCGACCGCTATGCCGGGCGCGAGCCGACGGTCGTTCGCCGCCGCACGGCGCCGGCGCCGTTGCCGGGCGCGGTGACGGACGAAGCGCTCGCCGACGCGCGCGACGCCGCTGCGGCCGCTGCGGCCGAGGCCGCGATCATCGCCGCGGGTGGACAGCCGAGCGGTGCCCCCGCCGGCGCCAGCGTTGACAGCTTCCAGCGCGCCGTGCTGCGCCGCTACGAGCCGCTCCGCCGCGAGACTGCCAACGCCGTGATCGCCGAGCGTACGCGCTCCGACAGCACGCTGTCGGCGAGCCAGCGCTGGGCGCTGACCGGCAGCGACAGCGGGCCCGCCCAGACGCCGCTCGGCCGCCGCAACCCGACCAGCGGCTCGGTCGTCGCTCCGCCGGCGCCGGCCGGGGAGACTCCGCCCGCCGCGGCCCAGCAGAACTCCGCGGCGCCCCCCTCCGGCCGAGAGCCCTGATTATCGCGTGCCGCGGACCAGCGGCACGAAGCGCACAGGCAGAATCGCACGCCGGCTGACCCGGCCGCGGGCATCCTTCGTAATCAGCATCAGCCGCTCGTCCTCGCCGCGGCCGACCGGGATCACCATCCGTCCGCCGGGGGCGAGCTGGGCGACAAGCGTTTGCGGCACATCGGGCGCGGCAGCCGTCACGATGATCCTGTCGAACGGGGCTTGCTCCGGCCAGCCCAGATAGCCGTCGCCCAAGCGGACCGCGACATTCGAATAGCCGAGCGCCTCCAGCCGTTCCGCCGCGCTGCGCGCCAGGGGCTCGACGATCTCGATCGACAAGACCTCCCCGGCGAGGACGGCCAGGATCGCCGCCTGGTAACCCGAGCCCGTGCCCACCTCGAGGACGCGATGCTCCGGCCGCACGTCGAGCAGTTCGGTCATCAAGGCGACGATCGCCGGCGCCGAGATGGTGGCGCCGTGCCCGATCGGCAGCGGCTGCTCCCGATACGCGGCAACACGCTGCGCGTCCGGGACGAACAGGTGCCGCGGCACCCGTCGCATCGCGTCCAGGACGGCGGGACGGACCGCGCGTCCCCCAAGCGCCCCCGACGTGACGGCGAGGTTGACGGCCGCCAGGACCATCCGTTCGCGCTCGGCGGCGCGCTCTTGTTCGGCCGCGGCTGCGGCGGGGATCAGGAAAGGGGCCAGCGGAAGAAACGGAGAGAGACGCATAAGGACTTGGTAGCAGAGGCTATTCGCGTCGGCGAGGCGATGCTGCTACGAGGCCGCCATGAACCCGGTCTTTGCGACGCTCGGCACCAGCATCTTCGCGCGCATGTCCGCCCTCGCCGCCGAGCATGGAGCCGTGAATCTGGGCCAGGGATTCCCTGATTTCGGCTGGCCCGAGGATGTGCTCGCTCGGGCCGCCGACGCTCTGCTCCACGGATCGAACCAATATGCGCCGATGCGCGGGCTGCCCGAGCTGCGCGCGGCCGTCGCCGCCCATTATCGCCTCCACCAGGGACTCGACGTCTCGCCGGACCAGGTGACGATCACCTCGGGCGCGACCGAGGCGATCGCGGCCGCGTTGCTTTCGCTGATCTCGCCGGGGGATGAGGTCGTCCTGTTCCAGCCGCTCTACGACTCCTACCTGCCGATCGTCCGAGCCGCGGGCGGGGTGCCGCGGCTCGTACGGCTGACGCCGCCGGGCTGGCGGATCACGGAGGAGGCGCTTGCGCAGGCGTTCAGCCCCCGCACGCGGCTGGTCGTCTTCAACAACCCCCACAATCCGAGCTCGCGCCTGTTCGACGAGCAGGAGCTGGGCCTGCTCGCGGAACATTGCGTCCGCCACGATGCGATCGCGCTCGCGGACGAGGTCTGGGAACATCTCGTCTTCGACGGCCGCCGCTTCGTGCCGCTCGCCGCGCTGCCCGGAATGGCGGAGCGGACGGTCAAGATCGGGTCGGCGGGCAAGATCTTCTCGGTGACGGGGTGGAAAGTCGGCTGGTCGATCGCGCCGCCTGCGCTGGCGGGCGCCTTTGCGGGCGCGCACCAGTTCCTGACTTTCTCGACCGCTCCGAACCTCCAGGCCGCCGTCGCCTACGGCCTTGGCAAGGACCAGAGCTATTTCGACGGCATGAGGAGCGCCTTCGCGGCTGCGCGCGACGGCTTCGTGACCGATCTCGAGGGCGCCGGCTTCGCCACCCTGCCCGCCGAGGGAAGCTATTTCGTCTCGATCGACCTCGCCGCCTCCGGGATCGAAGCCGGCGACGTCGCCTTTTGCGAGCGCGCGGTGCGGGAATGCGGAGTCGCCGGCATCCCGGTCAGTGCCTTCTACGCGGAGAATGCCGTCGACAATGTCGTCCGACTCTGCTTCGCCAAGCGAGAGGAGACGCTCGTCGCCGGGCTCGAAGGCCTCAGCAGGGCGCGCGGCCTGCTGCGCGGCTGAGGCGATCTAGCGCTCGGCGCGCGTGCCGACGCGGCGGACCATGGCCTCGAAGCGCGGATCGCCGCGAAGGCTTCTCAGCATCGGATCGACGCGCAGCGCCACCAGGCGTGGATCCCGCCCGGCGCGCGCCGCTTCGAGAGCCCGCAACGCGAGTTCTTTCTCGCCGGCGCGCGCATAAGCGGCGGCGAGCGCATAGTCGCTCCCGCGCCCGCTTCGCCGCAACCGCAGCTGCTCGGCGACCAGCGCACGCAGCATGCCCTCGGGGCCGCCTGCTGCGAGCCCCTGCTCGCCGCGGGCGACGAGCGCGAGATCCTCCGGGTCCCGGCGCAGCTCGGCGGCGGCGCGCGCTTCGCGCAGATGGTCTTCGAAGCGGTTTTGGGCCAGATGGATCAGCGCCAGATGAGCGTGCGGGGAGGCGAATTCCGGCTCGCTGGCGGCCATGGCGCGAAGCTCCGCGACGCCCTCTTCGGCACGGCCCGCGAAGAACAGGATCAGGGCGCGGTCGGCGCGGATGGAACGCGAACTCGGATCGTGGCCCACGGCCTCGTCGATTTCGGCGAGCGCCCGGTCGAAGCGGCCTGCGTGAAGGAGCGCGGTCGCGTACCAATGGTGCGCCCGCGCCGACCCCGGGTCGAGCTGCACGGCCCTCGCGAATCTGCGCAGGCCCAGCGGCCAGTCCTGCGTTCCATAAAAGTCGACGAAAGCGAGGGCGGCATGCGCGCCGGCGAGGTTCGGGTCCAGCGCAAGCGCCCGCTCCGCCGCATCGCGCGCGCGGCGATAGGCTTCGTCGTCCGCCATGGTGCCGAATTCGCGGAGCAGGAGATAGCTGTTGGCGAGACCCACATAGGCGCCGGCGAACGTGGGGTCGGCGGCAATCGCCTGGCCGTACAGCAGCCGGGCGCGCTCGAGGCTGGCGGCGGTGCGGCGTTCGAACTCGTAGGTCGCCTCCAGGTAGAGGTCGCGGACCGGTGGCGGCGGCTCGTGCGAGGCGGCGGCCGGCGGGGTCTCATTTCCCCGGAAGGAGGCGAGGAATCCGACCGATCCTGCGGCGAGGACGAGCATCGCGACGAGCAGCAACCCGCGACCTGCCGCGATCTTTCGCGGCGCGGTCCGATCCGCCCCGTCGGGCGCAGGGCCGCGTCCCTGCATCCACGCCTTGAGCTCGGGGACGTCGGCATAGACGGTCGCGCGCGCGCCTCCGGGGATGCGATGGACGGGAAGCCCGCGGCGCTCCCACCGGCGCACCGTGCGCTCGTCGGCGCCGAAGAAGGCAGCGATCTCCTTCCAGCTTCGCAGCCGCTCGCTCGCCCTCGCATTGCCGTTCCCGCCGACAGCCATGCCCGTATTCGCCCGCATCTGTCCGCAAGCGCCGCGGCGCCTGCCTTTTCACCGATCGGGACGGTAACACAGATTGCGGCGGCGCGCGCGCTCCGGTCGCGCGATCGGCGCGGGCGGTGCCGGGTGTCGGACTCGAACCGACGACCTACCGCTTACAAGGCGGTTGCTCTACCAGCTGAGCTAACCCGGCGCTCAATGGAAATGCGTCATCGCACGCCGAACGTCCAGCCCTCGCCGCGGGCGACGGCCGGGGTCAGCGCCGCCGGGTTCCAGTAAGACGGGTCGCCGGCGATTCGGCGCAGGCCGGCGGCGGCGATCAGGACGTCGGTCTCGTGGTCGTTGGGCTCGCGCGGCAGGGCGGCCGGCGCGGAGCCGAGCGCATCGAGGGCCTGGTTCAAAAGGGAGAGGGTCCGCACCTTGCGGCCGCTGAGCCCTGCCATCAGGATGAAGACGCGGGTGTAGATCTCGACGATCGCGCTCCCCTCCGCGGGGAGCGGGTCCATCGGCCAGACCGGCAGCCGCCGGTTCAGGCGGTTGAGCAGCCGCATCCCGGAATAGCTCGCTTTGGCGACCTGCGCGGCCCCGATCGCGTCGTAAAGCGTCGAAGCCTTGCCGCCGCCGAGCGCATTGAAGCTGTGCTCGCAGACCCGGTGATGGAGGAAGTCGCGCTTCACCCCGTCGGCGGCGCCGAGGTAGAAATGGCGGCGATGGCGTGAATCGACCAGGCTGGCGGCGCCGAGATCCTCGTCGCTTTCACACAAGCGATCGACATAGTCCCAGAAGGCCCTGGCGTCCTCCGGTACGCCCTCGTCGCCCGGGAAATAGGCCCCGCGCTCGACGATCGGAGGCGCATAGCTGAAGTCGAAGCCGAACAGGGTCGGTGCCTCTCGGGCGGTGGCCAGCACCCACTCCATCACCTCCGTCCGCGACCAGGCGACGGAGAGCGGCGCGACCAGCCGCGGCGGAGCACCGCCGGTTTCGCACAGGCCGATGGCGATTCCCTTGTGCCGCCGGCCTTTCGCCCCGGACCAGTCGACGGCAGCGAACCGGGCGAAGCGGGACGTGTGGCTCACGCCGCGAAGATGGGCGGCGGCGCCGCGTCCGGCAAGCGCCGCTCTACGGTCCTAGCGCAGGACCCCGCGCGCCCGCATCTTCACCGCATAGACGAGGAAGAAGATTGCCGCGACCCAGATGCCGATCTGGACGCCCACCATCGTCGGGTTGTCGAGGCCCTCGGGCATGGTCGTCTGGGTCCGCGTATAGAAGGTGCTCACCGCGAGCCCGACCAGCGAAAGCGCGAAAGCGGTGACGGCGTGGCGGCTGCGCATGAGCAGCAAGAGCGATCCCAGCAGCGCGCCCCAGACGCCGAGGGCCCAGAAGCCGTGAAGCCAGGTCGGGAAGCTATCGAAATAGGCCCGCTGCTCGGGCGTGAACTGGGCAAGCCAGGCTTCGTTCTGCGTCTGCGTCATCAGATAGTCCACGCAGCCGAATGCATTCCACAGGATCCCGACCGCGCCCACGATCCACAGATGAACCGGCGCTCGTCCCGTATCTCCGTCCATGATCCCCTCCGCTCGACGACCGCCCCCGCGGCCGGCCCCAAGGTCGCACCGTCAGCCTCTCCTGGCAAGCCGCGCGCTCGCGGCTGCGGCGCGGTCGCGGATGTCGCCGAGAACCCGGCGCGCGTTGGAACGGATCGCCCAGCGCGCCAGCGGCTGCCAGTAGAGGACGGGATCGAGTCGCAGGACGTGGAAGGCGGTGATGGTGAGGCGGGTTCGCCCGCCGGGCAGCGCAGCCAGGTCGAAGCGCGTCTCACCGGTGTCGAAATAGCCTTGGACGTGCGGCGCATGGACGCGGCGATAGGGGCTCATCTCCTCCATCGCCGGCGGTTGCGAGACGAGCGCGAAAGCGAGGCGGCGGCCGGGCTGCCAGGCGGTGATCCGCTCGTGCGCCACGCCGGTCGAGAAGCGGCCCTCCCGGTCGCCGCCCACCGCAGGCTCGACGATCCGGCCGCCCAGCGCATAAGCGAGGCCGGCGCGCCCGACCCATCCCGCGGGCGAGGCGATCGGCTCGCTGCTGGTCAGCGCGGCCCAGACCTGTTCGGCAGGCGCCGCGATCTCGACGGACTCGGCGGTCTTGATCACGGCCTCGGGGGGCATGGCGGCTTCGAGCGCGAAGATTGCGGGGAGGAGGCCGACGGCAAGGAACGGCCTGCCGCGGCGGTGGCCGGCCAGCGCGGCCGCGCGGCCGAGCGTGCCGCCGAGCGCTGCGACGGCAGCGCCGAGCGGCGCGGCGAGGAGAATACAGAACAGCCCCTCCAGCGCGAACAGGATCAAAGCGAAGCTCCCCAGTGCCGCCGCGCCGAGAACGAGCGGAAGGGTATGGCCCTTCGGGAGGGGGTGCCGGCGGTTCGCGATATAGGCGGTGGTGAGCCCCATGGTGAAGGGCGTCAGCACGAAAAGGCCCCAGCCATAGGCGCCGAACGTCACCGCCGAGACGAGCACGGCGAACACGATGATCGCCGCGCCGGCAAGCACGCCCTGCACGGCGTGGTGCGCGGATTGGACCGAATCGCGCTCGTCGGCATCGTCGATGTCTGCGCCGCCGAGCGGCGCCGGAAACAGAGCAAGCACCAGCACCAGCGGTATCTGGAGCGGCGGAAGCAAAGCGAGCGCTGCCAGATCGGCGGTCCACCCGCCCTCGCACCGCCGGAAGCTGAGCTCGGCCAGTGCCCAGGCAATGCCGAGGGCGAATGCGAAGGCGAGCGCGGCGGCGATCGGTGAAAGATTCGGATGGCTCGTCAGCGCGCGAAAGGGAAACGCCCAGAATTCGGGAGACCGCAGACCCGGCATCTCCTCCCCGCCGAATGCCAAAGCGACAAGCAGATGCTGCGAGAGAACAAGCGGCAATCCGATCGCGAGATAGGTCCACCGCGAAAGTGGACGCCGGGGACCCAGGAACGACGGCGCGGGCACGTTCAACTCCGCGCCCAGAGGCGAGCGATGACCGGGCAGCCTCCGGCGCGCGACGCGAGGCGCCGCAACGCGGCACGTGCGGGCAGATGCTCGGGAAGGACGATGTTCCAGGCGAGGCCGAGCCGCTCGAACAGGCGCAGCAGCGCCCAGCCGAGATCGACCTGCCCGGCCTCGAGGCCGAGCTTCGCCGAGCCGGGAAAGGCGTGGTGGTTGTTGTGCCAGCTCTCGCCCATGCTGATGAAGCCGGCGATCCGCACGTCGTAGCCCTGGACGCAGGCGCCCTCGACGCGCCAGCTCTGGCCCCCTTCGCGATGGGCGTAGTGGCCGACCAGCCAGTGGCCCGTAACGCAGACCGCGACACGGGCGCAGATGCCCCAGACCAGCCAGGGGATTCCCCCCAGCGCAAGGAACAAGGCGGCCCAGGGGAGCTGCTGCGCCATCCAGCTGCGCTCGAGGAATGCGTAGACGCGATCGCGGGCGAGGCGCGGCTCGAGGCGGAATTCCGGTGGGCGATCCAGCAGCAAGGTGCAATGGAGCTGGTGCCAGCCATCCCGCAGCAGGCCGGCGCGGTGCGCGAAATAATCGTGACAGGCGGGCTGGCGCTGCGCCCAATCGCGCATGTCGTGGATGCGGACCATGCCGATCGGCCCGGCCATTCCGACGAGGACGCCGAGATAGACGCAGCCATATTCGAGCCAGAGCGGGCAATCGAAGCTGTTGTGGATCAGACGCCGGTGCATTCCGACCGAATGGCCGGCGCACAAAGTCGCGCCGCAGGTGGCAAGGAAGAGAAGCAAGGCGCCCCAGGTGAAGAAGAGCGGACAGAGGACGAGCGCCGCCCCACTCATCGAGCCGATCCACAGCGACATTGCCGGCGACCAGCGGACTTTGCCGCGCACCGGGTCCTATTTCGCGCTGGCGACGATCCTCTCCGACCCTGGCACCAGCTCCATCGCCATCTCCCCTATCCGCTTTCGCCGCTCTCTTGGCCCGTCCTCAATTTCCGGGTCTCGAAGGTCAGAGCCGCATCACGCCGCGGCGCGGCTCGCGCGTTCCCACCGTCTCCGCGGTGAGCGGCGCGCCGGCGGCGAGCAGGGCCTGACGCCGGCCCTGCGGGTTGGTGCTCAGCTGCGCCTGCTCGAAAGGGAGCGTGCGGGCAAAGCAATCGTGACCGAGGGCGCGAGCCACGAAAGCAGAGGTGCGCGGCCAGCGGACCGCGTCGGGCTCGAAGCCCGCATAGGCGCCGTTGCGGAAGAATGTGGCGATCGCGATGTCGGCGAGGCCGATCTCCCCGCCGAACAGGAAGCCCTCGCGTGGGAGCTCCCGCTCGAGATAGTCCATTTCGCGGGGGAGGTCCTCGGCGAGGGCCTTCTCGATCCGCGCCGCGTCCCCGGCTTCGCCCCAGACGATGGGATGGACGATCTTCGGGTAGAAGAGGCCCCAGATGAAGACGTCTCCGAGCCTGGTGTCGGCATATTCCTCGAGCCAGCGCCCCCGCGCCCGATCGCGCGGATCCCGAGGGAGGAGCGGCCGCTCCGGATAGGCCTCGTCAAGATAGGCGCAAATGACGGAGCTGTCGCACAAAGCGAGGTCGCCGTCGACCAGCACCGGGATGCGCCGGAGCGGGCTCAGCCGCTCGAATTCGTCGCCGCCGTAAAAGGGCGTGATCGGATCGATCTCATAGTCGAGGCCCTTGAGCAGAAGGCAGGCAAGCACCTTCCTGACATAGGGGCTGACGAAGCTGCCGATGATCCTCATGCCGTTCAGGCCCGCGCTCGCTCGCCGATGAAGGCGAGCAGCGCCGCGAGCGCGGCCGCGAGGGTGAGGGAAGCGCTCACGTCGGAGAGATAATGGCCCTGCTCCATCATCCGCGCGGCGGCCACGAACAAGGGGGGCAGCCCCCAGAGCGGCGACAGGCGCGGGAAGAGCAGGATCAAGGGGAAGAACAGCCCCGCATAGAATGCCGCGTGGCCGGACGGAAAGCTGTTGCCGGCCGTAAACCACAGGTCGCTGCCTCCGACCGCCTCGAACGGCCGCACCCGTCCGAACCACGGCCTGGAAAGGTCGGCGGCGGCATATGAGAGGAGCTGGACCAGCCCGATATAGAGAATGGCGAAGCCGGTGGACCGCGTCCCCGCGAGCGCCAGCAGGATCGCTCCGGCGAGGACCAAGGCGAGGCCGAGCAAGAAATCCCACACCTCCCGCAACGCCACCATGTCGAGCAGCGTGACTCCGCGCGCCCAGTAGGAATCGGGAGCCGCCGCCGGCAGCCTCTCGAACACGACCGCGTCGAGTCCCGCGAGGCCTGCCGCGGTCGCCAGGGCAAAGAACAAGGCGATCGTCCACAATGCCGTGACTGCGCGCCGGTCCCCGCCCATGCGCGCACCATGCGCCGGGCGCGCGGACGCCGCAAGCGCCTCAGATCGCCCGGCTGACCACTTCCTTCATGATCTCGTTGGTGCCCCCGAAGATCCGCGTCACCCGCGCGTCCCGCCAGAGCCGCGCGATCAGATATTCGTTCATGTAGCCCGCGCCGCCGTGGAGCTGCAGCGAGGCGTCGCACGCCTCCCATTGCAGCTCGGTGTGCCACAGCTTCGCGGCCGACGCTTCCGCGGCGGTGAGCGCACCCTCGATATGGCGCTTGAGGGCCCAGTCCAGATGCGCCCAGCCGACCTGGAGCTTCGAAGCCAGATCGGCGAGGGTGAACTTGGTGTTCTGGAAGTCGAACACCGTCTTGCCGAACGCCTTGCGTTCCTTGGTGAACCGGACCGCTTCGTCGAACGCCCGCTGCGCGCCCGCCTGAGCGGCGCAGGCGATCGACAGCCGCTCCTGCGGGAGCTGGTTCATCAGATAGGCGAAGCCCATCCCCTCGGCACCGAGGCAATTGGTGATCGGGACCCGGACGTCCTCGAAGAACAGCTCGGACGTGTCCTGCGAATGGAAGCCGATCTTGTCGAGGTTGCGGCCCCTCGCATAGCCCTCGCGGTCCGCCTCGACCAGGATCAGCGACACGCCCTTGGCGCCGGCCGCCGCGTCGGTCTTGGCGACGACGATGACGAGATCGGCATGCTGCCCATTGGTGATGTAGGTCTTGGAGCCGTTGAGCACATAATGGTTGCCGTCGCGCTTGGCGGTGGTGCGGATGCCCTGGAGGTCCGAGCCGGCGCCCGGCTCGGTCATCGCGATCGCCGTCGCCGTCTCGCCGGAGACCATGCGCGGCAGCCAGTGCGCCTTCTGCTCCTCGGACCCGTAGGCGACGATGTAATCGGCGACGATGTCCGAATGGAGGGTGATGCCGGCGGTCGAGCCGAGATAGGCCAGCTCCTCGTCGATGACGGCGTTGAAGCCGAAATCGAGGCCGGGACCGCCATAGTCCTCGGGGACGGTCGGACAGAGCAGACCGGCCTCGCCGGCCTTGTTCCAGAAGCCGCGGTCGATGATCCCCTCTTCCTCCCAGCGGTCGAGATGGGGGACGAGCTCGCGCTCGAGGAAGCGGCGGACGCTGTCGCGGAACTGCTCGTGCTCGGGGGTGAAGGCGGTGCGGCGGCCGGTGTCTAGCATGGCGGGTCCTCGAAACGGGGTGCGGGGGCGGGTTCGGGATAGCCGCGGATGTTGGCGAAGGTGCCGCGGAACGCGACATGCGGGTGGCCGGGGGCTTCCGAAAGGCTGAGAACCGGGGCGAAACAGGCGTCCGAACCTTCGAGAAGAGCGCACCAATGCGCGCGCGGATGTTGGCGAAAGGCCTCGGCAAGCGCCTCGCGCAGGCCCGGATCGTGCTGCGAAACCTGCAGCCCGAGCGTTTCGCGCAGCACCGCGAAGAAGGCAGGCTCGAGCGCGCCGATCGCGACCCATTCGCCGTCGGCGCATCGATAGACGTCGTAGAAGGGCGCGCCGGTGTCGAGCAGGTTCGCGCCGCGCTCGTCCGTCCACATCCCCGCCGCCTTCAGCGACCAGGTCAAAGCCGAGACCAAGGCGGCGCCGTCGACCATGGCGCAGTCGATCACCTGTCCCTTCCCCGTCCGCCGCGCCGACAGGATGCCGGCCAGCATGCCGAAGGCGAGCAGCATCCCGCCGCCGCCGAAATCGCCGACCGCGTTGACCGGCACCGCCGGCCCCTCCCCGGCCCGGCCGTAGGTGTGGAGCGCGCCGGCCAGCGCGATGTAGTTGATGTCGTGCCCGGCCGCCTGCGCCAGCGGCCCCTCCTGCCCCCAGCCGGTCATCCGCCCGTAGACCAGCCGCGGATTGTCGGCGCAGAGCGTCTCCGGCCCGAGCCCGAGCCGCTCCATCACGCCCGGCCGGAACCCCTCGATCAGCCCGTCGCAGTCGCGCGCGATCTCCCGCACCCGCGCGGCTCCGTGCTCGCTCTTGAGATCGAGCCGTACAGTCGAAGCGCGGTTGCGGCCCAATATGTCGAACTCCGGCGGGATCACCGGCGGCTGGTCCTCGCGCTCGATCCGGATCACCACCGCGCCGTGGTCGGCCAGCATCATCCCCGCGAACGGCGCCGGCCCGATCCCGGCCAGCTCGACGATCCGAATTCCCTCCAGCACGCCGCCCATGGCGAGGGTGATAGCCGGGCGGGCGGGTGGGGGCTAGCGGGCGGCGGAGGCCAGATCGGGTTCCGCTAGGTTCAGAATGGTGCCTTCTTCCTTAGGCGAACAGGTCTCCGCGGCGTAGTCATCGGCTGCCGGGGCAGCGAATCGCAGCGCAGCCAAGCAGCCGGGGCAGATCTGCGCGGGGCGCAAGCCATGTTGGGGAAAGCCGCTTACCTCGTCGGCGCGGCCGTCGGCGCTTTCGTGCTGAGCGAAGCCGCCCAGGCGAGCGAGACGATTGTCTACACCTACGACGCGCTCGGCAGGCTGGTCGCCGTGTCGACCAGCGGCGGACCGAACAACGGCCTCAACGTGTCGACCTGCTACGATCGCGCGGGGAACCGAGCCGCCTACGCCGTCGCTACCGGGTCGCCGCCCCCTGCGTGCCCGCCGCCTTCGTCTCCGCCTCCGCCCAACCAGCCGCCGGTGACCGTCGCGGACACGGACAGTGCGCCCAAATGTGCGTCGAGGATGGTCCAGGTGACAGCGAACGACACGGATCCGGAGGGCAATTATCCGCTGGCGGTGACCGCGGTGAATCAGCCCTGGGCGGAGCCCGGCAGCGGCGGATTCGTGGAGTTCGAGGCGCCGTCCGTGAACGGCACCTACGTCATCACCTATACCGTCGCCGACACGCTCGGCGCCTCTTCGAACGGCACCCTCACCGTCACCGTCAGCGGAGGGATGTCATGTTAGGGAGCCTCGACGCGAAAATGGGCCGCGCTTCGCGACCGTGCGCCTTCCGCGTGCACAGGTGGGTCGCCGCGCTGCTCATGGCGCTGCTCTTCCCAGCCTCCGCTGCACTCGGGCAGAGCCCGGGAAGCGGCCCGCCGCTCCCTCAAATGGTGGCTCCCGACGATGCGGGCATCGACCTCATGAACGGTCGCCGCGTCGCCACAGACAGCGGCATTTCGATCGGGCCCGCGGACGATCCCGCGCTCGAGCTGAGCGAGGGCTCGGGGTTCGGCGGGACGCCGCTGGCGGGATTCCATTATGTTCGAGGCGACTACCCCAACTTTTCGGACGAATATCAGCTTGGCGACAGGATCGAATATAATCGTCCCGACCGAGGCTACGGCCTCAGCAACCGCGCGATGATGGGCAGCGTCGGCGGACAGGCAACCCTCATCGAAAAGGACGGTTCGCGGTGGACGTTCGCGCAGACCGGGGAGCCGATCACCAACTCTGCAAGATATCCATTCCGCTATCTGGTATCGATCACGAGGCCGGACGGCGAAGTGCTTACCTACAATTACGCTTCCGTCCCTCGCTACGGCGACATCCGGAACACCCTGCGCTCGATCGTGAGCAGCGCCGGCTACGAAATGCGGTTCGAGTGGAGTTCCTACGCGGCCGCCAGGGTAACGCTGATCAACCGGCGACACGCCTATTGCGCGCCGCTGGACGCGAGCTGCCGGGGCGGCGCCCATTCCTGGCCATCCATCGCCTGGTCGACTGACGCGTCGGGCAACGTGACCGCGACCACTTCCACCTTGAGAAGCGTGGTCTATGGTCCACCGCAGCGGGGCGCGAGGGTCGGGACGGAGGGTCCTAGCCTGCCCATCTACGAATGGCATCGGACCATCACCAGCGGTGCCGGCGTCGTTCGAACCCATACGAATCACAGCCCCAACGCGAACCCGCCAACGCCCTCTTATTACGGGACGCCCGCCCCCTTCAGCTACGCTGGGGACGGGCTGGACGAAATACCCTGCGATCAGGACCAGATGATCTGGCGGGTCCAGGAGCCGTCGAGGACATTGAACTACCATCCGCCGGCATGCGGAGGAGATTATGTCCGCACGAACAGCGATGGAACCCAGGTGCGCCGGTCCGGCGGGATCATCACCGACGAGCTGGGCCGGCAGACCACCTACGCACTGCGGGGTCCTTTCGAAGACATGCCGGTCTTCGTCGGCGGCGACCTCCGGAGCGTGCAGTCGGTCACGTCGCCGGAAGGCAACCGGGTCATCTACGCCTACGACTACGGTCGGACGGGCCGCGACAATCTACAGTCGATCACCATCAGTCCCCGTCCGGGCTCGTCCGAACCGACGCTGACCTGGACTCGCAACTACCCCGCCACCTGCACCTTTGAGCAGATGGCTTATTGCAACAAGCCCTCCCATGAGATCGACTCGCGCGGCAATCGCACCGACTACACCTACGATCCTGTCCACGGCGGGATCCTGACCCAGACCCTGCCCCCCGATGCGAACGGGGTCCGGCGGCAAATTCGCAACAGCTACCAGCAGCTTTCGGCGCGCGTGCTGAACGCGTCCGGCCAGCTTGTGAGCGAGCCCCCGATCTGGAAGCTGGTCTCCACCTCGACCTGCCGGACTCAGGCCAGCTGCACGGGGACGGCGGACGAGGTCGTCACGACCTACACCTATGATGACAGCCTGTTCCCAGTGGCGGAGACGGTCCGCGCGGGAGACAATTCCGTCAGCAGGACGATTACGCGGACATACGATCCCATCGGCAATGTCCTGACCGTTGACGGCCCCCTTCCGGGACCGGCCGATACGACCCGCCACCTGTACGACGCGCTCCGCCGCCTGATCGCCACCATGGGTCCCGACCCCGACGGCGCGGGTCCGCTACCGGTCCCGGTCACCCGTACGACCTATAATGGCGACAATCAGCCGACGCTGGTGGAAACGGGAACCGCCGCCGATCAGTCCGATGCGGCCCTTGCGGGAATGGCCGTCGCCCAGGCGCTCGCGACGACCTACGACGCCTCGGGGAGAAAGGCTCGGGAGGTGGTTTCCTCGGGCCCGACGGTCTTAGGCGTCACCCAATATAGTTACGATGGCCGGGGGCGCTTAGAATGCACAGCGGTCCGGATGAACCCGGCCAGCTTCCCCTCGCTGCCGGCAAGCGCCTGCACTCTCGGCCCGCAGGGCATTCATGGCCCGGACCGGATCACCCGGAACGTCTACGACGCGGCCGGCCAGCTCACCCAGGTCCAGCGCGCCTACGGCACGACGCTCCAGCAGAACGAAGCGACCTACAGCTACAGCCCCAACGGCCGCCGCACGAGCGTCACCGACGCCAACGGCAACCGCGCGGAGCTGCGCTACGACGGCCACGACCGGCAGGAGCGCTGGGTGTTCCCGCATCCGACCCAGACCGGCGCGGTCAACGAGGCCGATTACGAAGCCTATGGCTACGATTCCGGAGGCAACCGCACCAGCCTGAGGAAGCGCGACGGCGTGACTCTGACCTACGGCTACGACGCCCTCGGCCGGATGATTCTCAAGAATGTCCCCGCGTCGGCGAGCGGGGCGCCGGGCTACAGCGTACATTACGGTTACGAGCTCGGCGGGCCGCAGCTCTACGCCCGCTTCGGATCGGCGAGCGGGCCCGGCGTGACCAACGCCTATGACGCGCTCGGCCGGTCGACCGCAGCGACCACCAATATGGGCGGCACGAGCCGGACCTTACTCTACCGCTACGACGCCGGGGGCCGCCGCGACCGGATCACCCACCCGAACACGGCCTTCTGGAGCTACGAATATGATTTGGCCGGCCGCCCGACGGCGATCCGCGAGAACGGCAACACGCTGCTGGCGGATTTCGGCTACGATGCGCAGGGACGGCGCTCGGCCACGAACTTCCCGGCCGCGACGACCACCTACGGCTATGACGCCGCCTCACGGCTCTCGAGCCTCGGCCACAATCTCGCCGGCACGAGCGCCGACCAGAGCCAAAGCTTCGGCTACAATCCCGCCTCGCAGATCGTCTCGCGCACCAGCGCCAACGACGCTTATGCGAGCAACACCGCCTATCCGGTCACCCGCGCCTACGCCGTCAACGGCCTCAACCAATATGTATCGGCGGGCCCGGCGGCCTTCCAGTACGACGCCAACGGAAACCTCCGCTCGGACGGCGCCACCACCTTCGTCTACGACGCCGAGAACCGGCTGGTCTCGGCGAGCGGCGGCGCCAATGCGGCGCTCGTCTACGATCCGCTCGGGCGACTCTTCCAGACGTCGGGCGGAAGCGGCGGCGTCACCCAATATCTCTACGACGGCGACGCACTGGTCCGCGAATATGATGCCGGCGGCAACGGCATCCGCGCGTTCATTCATGGCGCCGACGCGACCGCCGACGACCCGCTCATCTGGTACGAGGCGAACGCGCCCCTCGTTCGCCGCAGCCTCTTCGCCGACCATCAGGGTTCGATCGTCGCGGTCGCGGACGGCGCCGCCGCCCCGATCGCGATCAACGCTTACGATAGCTGGGGAATCCCCAATCCGGGAAACCAGGGGCGCTTCGGCTATACGGGGCAGACATGGATCCCCGAGCTGGGGCTTTGGTATTACAAAGCGAGGATCTATTCTCCGACCTTGGGCCGCTTCCTGCAGACCGATCCGGTCGGCTACGACGACCAGATCAACCTCTACGCATACGTCGGCAACGATCCGGTGAATCACGTTGATCCGGACGGGATGCAAATCCTTGTTCCCGAAGGATTCCAGCACCGTGCTGCCGAAGCCGTCGCAGACTTTCTGTTCGGCGATGTCAACCGGGCCATCGAGCGTCCAAGTGCGGTCAATATCGCAATCGCGATCGGTACGAGCTTACCTCCCGGGCGTGTGGCCGGTGCAGCCGGCCGGGCGATCGGCGCTGTTGGGAGGGCGCTCGCGCCAGCCGAAAGGACTCTGCGGCGAGCACCCCAACCATCCGGTATCGTGTATCGCCGTGTCGACCAGAATACCGGGCGATGCTACATCGGACGATGCAACGATGAGAGACTCTACCAGCGCAGACAGACCGACCACGGGCGCGCCAATCCTCATGCCGAGTACGAGTTCGAACGTTTGGATAGAGCTGAGCCAGGGCAGGCACTTCGGGAGGCAGAGCAACGGCAGATCGACCTGCACGGGGGTCCGACAAACCGGTCCAATCCGAACGGGGGCACCGAAAATCGGCGCAACGAAATTCGCCGACGCGAAAGGGGCGGCCAGTAGTGGGTAAGAGGATAAAAATCTCCGGTGGAGACATTTTCCGATTCTCGGCTGGCACCGACGGATATGGTTACGGCCAAGTTCTTGTCACCGACATTATTCAATATATTGTTGTATTCGAACCAGTATTTAGCTCTACTGCCACGATTGAGGAAGTTATCAGAGAAGACAGGCTTTTGGCTGGATGGTCCAGTGACGCTTTAATGTGGCACGGCCAATGGCTTATTGTAGGGAATGCGCCTCCAATCGACTTTACGTTTCCACAATATAAGATTCAGATTGAAGGGCAAACTTGGGTCACTGACTTCAAGGGGAAGAGTTTGAGATTGGCGACGACAGATGAAGCAAGAGATCTTCGATTTCACACATCTAATGCGCCGATTACTTTCGAGAGGGCGTTCAAGGCCTATCATGGTCTCCTCCCTTGGAAAGCTCACTATGACGAGCTCCGCCTCGAAGCTTGAAAGGCCGTGATGATGCCGGTCATTGTGGTCAATCGTGCGAGCCCGACAGCGCCTAGATTGCTACCCTCTCATATATATGTGACCTTGGCGCCTCACAAGCTCAACCTACCTAGTGGCGAAAGCATTACCGTGTTCTCTGTGCAGCCTTCAGATTACCACTCGGAGTCAGAGCGCCGGGCTATTGAGATAGATTTTCCATTTTTCCACCGTAAGATTATTGCTAATGGAGATGCACTGTCGCTTCCGGCTGGCGGATACCTGCTGAGCCGGATCGATGGACAGCATAGCGATGATCGATTTACCTCTTATTTCTCTGCTGCAGAAGTCGTCGTCCAAGATGATTAGGTTTCAGGCGACCGGCGGCTACGGCTCGCTGGCCGATCCGCCCGGGACGAGCGTGCTGCTCGCCGCCGTCTCGTGGCTGGAGGGGACCTTGCTCGGCACGGTGGCGACGGTGGCCGCGATCGTCGCCACCGCCGCTTTCGGCTTCGCGATGCTGAGCGGGCGGATCGAGGTCAGGCGCGGGGCGGCGGCGGTGCTCGGATGCTTCATCCTGTTCGGCGCGGCGTCGATCGTCGCCGGGATCCAGGCCTCGCTGGCGGCCGCGCCGCCTCCCGCCGCCTCCCCTGCGCCGCCGGCCCCGCCGATGGCCGCAGCGGCGCCCGCACCGGCCCCGGCGCCGGACCACGACCCCTATGCGGGGGCGTCCGTCCCCCAGCGCTAGCGGGCGACTCTGGCCGAAACGATTGCGGCGGGTTAAGCTCGGCGCCACGCGTAGCTGTGCCATGACGAACAGAGGGGATTTCGGATGCGGCAGTGGATCGGGATTGCGGCGGCGCTTGCGCTCGCCGGTTGCGGCGGCGGCGGCGGCGAGGGCGAAGACGCCAACAAGGCCGCGGGCAATGCCGGCGGCAATGCCGGCGCGGGAGCCGAAGGCGGCCAAGCCGGCGGCGGCGGGGGCGGCGGCGGTTCCGCCTCGCTGCAGCCGGGCCAGTGGGAGATCACTACCAACGTCACCAGCATGAACGTTCCCGGCATGCCCGCCGGAATGACCCCGCCGATGCCGCCGCCGACCGTTGTGCGCGCCTGCCTCACCGCGGCGCAGGCCGCCCAGCCGGGCGCGGGCTTCCTCTCCGGAAGCGGCGAGGCGCAGGGCTGCACCTATGAGAGCAATTCGATCGGCGGCGGCCGCATCCAGGCGGTGGTCCAGTGCAACCAGGCCGGGACGACGATGCGCTCGACCATGACCGGCCAGTTCACCGCCGACAGCTACGAGGTCAACCAGCAGGTCGAGACTTCGGCGCAGGGCCAGAACATGCAGATCCAGAGCCGCACCACCGGCCGCCGCGTCGGCGACTGCCCGGCCTGAGCGGGACGCGGCGCCCCGCCGGCCGCCCGGGCCGGCGGTCAGGCGGTGTGCTGCGCGATCGCTGCTTCGTCCTCGTGGAAGGCCATGGAGGCGGAGTTGAGGCAGTATCGGAGGCCGGTCGGCGGCGGGCCGTCGGGGAAGACGTGGCCGAGATGGCCGTCGCAGCGCGCGCAGCGTATCTCGGTGCGGACCATGCCGTAGCCCGTGTCGACGATCTCGCGGACGTGCGCGGGGTCGAACGGGGTGGTGAAGCTCGGCCAGCCGGTGCCGCTCTCGAACTTCTCGCCGGAGCGGAACAAAGGCAGGCCGCAGAGGCGGCAGGCATAGACGCCCGCGGCCTTGTTGTTGAGCAGGGTGCCGCAGAAGGGCCGTTCGGTGCCGTGATCGAGGATCACCTGCCGCTCCTCGGGAGTGAGCGAGCGGGCCAGATCCTCGCGGCGCGCGTCGCTCAAGGGCGCGATGTCGTAGCCGGATGCCGAGATGGTCATGCGGGTCTCCTTCGGGCTGTAGCTCGTGCGCCTGTGCCCGGAATCAAGCGTCTCCGGGCGGAGGCGGAGGCTGCGCGGGCGGCGCGGCGTCCGGGAGGCGCCAGTTGATGCTCTGCGTTCTCGTCTCCGTCGTGGCCCGTCCGTCGGCGCCGATCGCGGGAAAATATAGGAGATGGTTGAACGCCATCACGCAGCTCGCCGTATCGAGATCCTCGTTGCCGCTCGACCGGGCGATCGAGCAGCTCTGGACGATCCCCCTCGCGCTGATCGTGAAACGGATGAGCGCGGTGCCCTGGGCGCGGGCGCGCAAAGCGGCCGGCGGATAATCGAAGGCGGCGGGCGCGGCCCTGAGGCGCGCGCGGCCCGGGCGCGCCGCGCGCAAATGCTGCTCGAGCGCCTCGTCGACAGTCGGGGTCGACGAGGGCAATATCCAGAAAATGCGATGGAGGACCGACCCCGGCGCCGCCCGCCCATCCGGGCCGGTCGCGGGCTCGTAGCGATACCGCCTGCCGAGCAGCCTGCAGGTGACGTCGTCGAGCAGCTCGTGTCCGCTCGAAGCGACGACCTCGCAGCGTTCGATGCGGCCGCTCGTCCCGACCAGCGCGCGGACGACGACCGCGCCCTGCGCGCCGGCCCTGATCGCGGCCATCGGATAATCGTCGGAGGACAAGGCTCCCGACCGATACTGAGCGGGACGGGCCTCGCCGGGCGCGCCTTGCCGGTCGAGCTCGCCCGCGCCGGACTCCTGGGCCGCCGAGGCGGCGAGAGCGAGCAGCACGGCATGCATCTCAATCAGTTCTCCGCCCGGGTTCCCCGCCTAGGTGCGGGAGACGCGGCGCAAGTTCAAGCGGCCGGGACGACGTGCCGCCGCGCTAGATCTCCTTCGCCGGAGCAGGCGGGGGAGCGGGAAGCGACCAACGCACGGTGTGGATCACGACGCCTGCGCGCGGAGACCCCTTGGCATCGAGGGCCGGATTGAAGCGGAACCGGCGGGTCGCAAGGTTGCAGGACGCGGAATCGAGAGAATGGTGGCCGCTCGACGATTCGATCTCGCAGCCGGCGACCCGTCCGTCGGCGTTGACCGCGAGTCGTATGACGACGATTCCTTCGGCGCGATCGCGGAGCGCCGCGGTGGGATAATCGTCGCGCGTGATCGTCCCGCTGCGATGCAGCGCGGGACTGCCGCCGGACGGAGCCTGGGCCAGAGTTACGGTGGAACAACCAATCAGCGCCAATGTAAATAGTTTATTCACAAAGTCCTCCCCCGTCGTTTGCAAAGTAAATATGACAGATTTTACTTTAGCATTCGACAATAGGTGTCAAATTGGCGCGACATTGCCGTAAGCGATCGCCTCGTCCGGCGGGGGCCGCTCGGCCGCCTCGCCGGGTTCCGCGCGGCGACGGGTTGCGGGCGGGGAACCGTCTCCCGCCCCGTCGATTGAATCGGCGGCGAATCGATCCGGAGCGAAGAAAATGGCCGCGCGCGCATATTGGAAGGGGCAGATCAGGCTGGCTCTGGTTTCGATCCCGGTCGAGATCTTCTCCGCGACGAAGAGCGGGGCGACGATCGCGTTCAACCAGATCCACGAGCCGACCGGCAAGCGCATCAAGTACGAGAAGGTCGTGCCGGGCGTCGGGCCGGTCGATCCCGAGGAGATCGTCAAGGGCTTCCAGTACGAGAAGGGCAGCTACGTGCTCCTCAATGACGAGGAGCTCGAGGCGGTGAAGCTCGAATCGAAGAAGACGCTCGAGCTCACCCAGTTCGTCGATTACGACGAGATCGACGTCCTCTATTACGAGAAGCCTTATTACGTCGTGCCTGCGGACGACCTCGCCGAGGAGGCGTTCATCGTGCTTCGCGAGGCGCTGAGACGGACGCGCAAGGTCGGCGTCGGTCAGCTCGCGCTGCGCGGGCGGGAATATCTGGTCAGCGTCAAGCCGTGCGGACGCGGGCTGGTGCTGGAGACCCTGCGCTACGCCGACGAGGTCAACAAGGCGCAGAATTATTTCCGCGACATCGCCGACCACAAGCCCGACGAGGACCTGCTCGACCTCGCCGAGACGCTGATCGAGAAGAAGACGGCCGAGTTCGATCCCGCCAAGTTCCACGACCGCTATATCGAGGCGCTCGAGGAGCTGATCGAGCGCAAGCGCAAGGGCAAGACCATCCACACCGAGGAGGAGGAGGCGCCGGCCAAGGGTACCAACGTCATCGACCTGATGGCGGCGCTGAAGCGCTCGATCGAGCGGCCGGGGGAGACGGGCAAGAGCTCCGGCGGCGCCAAAAAGAGCGCGGCTTCGAAGCCCGCGGCGAAAAAAGCCCCCGCGAAGAAGGCTCCGGCGAAGAAGGCTCCGGCGAAGGCCCCTCCGGCCCGGAAGCGGGCGTGAGGGAAGGAGCGGTAAAGCCCTCCCCCTTGAGGGGGGAGGGATTGGGTGGGGGTGGACTCTTCGGAAACTCTCGGCGGGTCTCTTACTCCACCCCACCCCTAACCCCTCCCCCTCAAGGGGAGGGGAATCGCGACCATGGCTAAGCGCGACAACCCGCTCGCGACCTACAATGCGAAGCGGGACTTCTCGAAGACCGGGGAGCCGAGGGGCACGTTCGACAAGCTCAGCTGGGGCCGGGGCGACGGCTTCATGGTGCAGAAGCACGATGCGACGCGGCTGCACTGGGACTTGCGCCTCGAGCTCGACGGCACGCTGAAGAGCTGGGCGGTGCCGAACGGGCCGAGCCTCAATCCCGACGACAAGCGACTCGCGGTCAGGACCGAGGATCACCCGCTCTCCTACGCGACCTTCGAGGGGACGATCCCCAAGGGCGAATATGGCGGCGGGACGGTGATGATGTGGGACCGCGGCACCTGGGAGCCGGCGCCGGGCAAGGACCCGCGCAAGACGCTGGAGCAGGGCCATCTTCATTTCACCCTTCACGGCCAGCGGATGCAGGGCGAATGGGTGATGTTCCGGCTGAAGCCCAAGGGCCGCGAGCGCGCCGAGAACTGGATGCTGAAAAAGGTCCGCGACGAACATGTCGGCGGATCGATGGGGCTGACCGAGACCTATCTGACGAGCATCAAGACCGGGCGGACGATGCAGGAGATCGCCGCGGGGAAGAAGGCGAAGGAGCTGAAGGGGTGGACCAAGGGGCTAACTCCTCCCCGGAACGGGGAGGGGGACCGCGCGAAGCGCGGTGGAGGGGCGGCGGAGGCGAAGCCGGAGCCGTCTTCCTCGCTTCGCTCGGCCCCTCCACCACGTCGCTCCGCGCCGCGGTCCCCCTCCCCGTTCCGGGGAGGAGCCAAGCTCCCCGCGTTCCGGGAGCCGCAGAAGGCTACGCTCGTCGATCACGTCCCCGAAGGTCCGGGCTGGATCCACGAGATGAAATATGACGGCTACCGCTGCCTGCTCGCGGTCGGCGGGGGCGCGGCGAAGGTCTATACGCGTTCCGGCCTCGACTGGTCGGACAAGTTCCCGGACATCGTCGCGGCGGCGCGCGGAATCGAATGCGGCAGCGCCCTGCTCGACGGCGAGATCGTCAAGCTCGACGCCGCCGGCAATACCGGCTTCTCGGCGCTCCAGCAGGGCATTTCGGAGGGCGGGCGCGGGCTGACCTTGTTCCTGTTCGACGCGCTCGAGATCGACGGCGAGGACCTCGCGCCGCTGCCCAATATCGAGCGCAAGGCGCGGCTCGCGACCTTGCTCGGGCCGGGCCGGCCCCCGGCGATCCTCTACGCCGACCATATCGTCGGTCACGGCGAGAAGCTGTTCGACGCGATGTGCGCCGCCGGCCAGGAGGGGATCATCTCCAAGCGCGCCGACGCGCCCTATCGCGGTCGGCGGACGAGATGCTGGCTGAAGGTCAAGTGCACCTTGCGCCAGGAATTCGTGATCGTCGGCTGGTCGGAGAGCGACAAGAAGGGCCGCGGCTTCCGCTCGCTGCTGCTGGCGACGCGCGACGAGGGTAAGCTCATTTATGCCGGCAAGGTCGGCACCGGCTTCTCCAACGACGTGCAGCACGATCTGCGCGCGCGGATGGACCGGATCGCGCAGGACAAGCCGCCGGTCGCGGTGCCCCGCGCCGACGCGCGCGGGGCGCATTGGGTGAAGCCGCAACTGGTCGCCGAGATCGCGTTCGCCGAGTTCACCGCCGACGGCGTGGTGCGGCATCCGAGCTTCCTCGGCCTGCGCACCGACAAGAAGGCGAAGGAGGTGGCGCGCGAACTTCCACAGAAGGCGCCCGAGGCCGCGCCCGCCGCCGCGACCGGCGACGGGATCAGGATCAGCAATCCGGAGCGGGTGTTGTGGCCGGAGGCGGGGATCAGCAAGCAGGAGCTGGTCGATTATTACCGGACGATCGGGCCGCTGATGACGGTCTGGGCCGCAGAGCGTCCGCTGTCGCTGGTGCGCTGCCCGCAGGGACGCTCCAAGAAATGCTTCTTCCAGAAGCACAATACGGCGACCTTCGGCGAGCATGTCCGCCAGATCGAGATCGAGGAGAAGAAGGGCGAGCGCGTCGACTATGTCTATGTCGAGGACGTCGCCGGGCTGATCGCCTGCGTGCAGATGGGGACGATCGAGTTCCACGGCTGGGGCTCGCGCACCGCCGACATCGAGAAGCCCGACCGCCTGGTGTTCGACATCGACCCGGACGAGGGGCTGAGCTTCGCCGAGGTCAAGCGCACCGCCCGCGACCTCCACCGCTACCTGGCCGACATGGGGCTGCAGAGCTTCCCGCTGACCACCGGCGGGAAAGGGCTGCACGTGGTCGTGCCGCTGACGCCGGAAGCGGAGTGGCCTGAGGTCAAGGACTTCGCCCAGCGCTTCTGCGTCGCGCTGGCGACAGCGGAGCCCGAGCGGTTCACCGCCAACCTCGCCAAGGCGAAGCGCAAGGGCCGCATCTTCCTCGATTACCTGCGCAACCAGCGCGGCGCGACCGCGATCATGCCGTACAGCGCGCGGGCGCGGGACAATGCCACGGTGTCGGCGCCGATCGGCTGGGACGAGCTCGAGGACCTTAAGGGCGGCAACATCTACACGGTCCGCGACGCCGAGCTGCTGCTGGAGCGGGCGTCGGGACGCGCCCTGCAGGGCTGGGGCGAAGCGAGCCAAGTGCTGCCGGACCTGTAGGGACAGTTACGAGTAACTGTCCCGTTATAGGTGGGGACAGTTACTAGTAACTGTCCCCGGCGTACCTCAATAGGTGGGGACAGTTACTAGTAACTGTCCCCGGCGTACCGTCCCCGGCGTACCTCAGATCGGCTCGTGCGCCGGGACGCCCTCAGCCCCCGCCGCCCGCGTACCAGATAACTGAGACTGCGGCGAAGGCGATCAAAGCGGCGACCAGCGCGCGCCATCCGGGAGCGGCGACCATCGGCTGCGTCCCCTCGGGCGCGGGCCGCCGGCCCGTGATCATCGGGCCGATTAGGTTGTCCCGCTTGACGAAGAGGTAGACGGCGATCGCCGCGACGTGGAGGCCGATCAGCACGAGCAGCCAGTCGAACACGTCCTTGTGAAGGCCGGTCAGCGTCTCGGCGGTATCTTCAGAGACGAAGCCGCTCAGCGGGCCGGCGAGGAAGCCGTCCTCGTCCGCCGCGAACAGGCCGAGGCCGGCCTGGAGGCCGACCGCCGCCAGCAAAGCGAGCACGCTGAGCGCGCCCAGGGGATTGTGGCCGAGGACGTAGCCGGACCGGCCCCGAAGATATTCGAGGATTCCGGCGGGGCCGCGCACGAAGCTCGCGAAGCGCGCGGTCGAGCTGCCGATGAAGCCCCAGACGATTCTAAAGATCAGCAGGCCGAGGATCGTCATGCCGATCCGGTCGTGCCATTCGACCATCTCCTCCTCCGCGGTCCACCAGGCGAGGCCGATCAGGCCGGCGAGCAGCCAGTGGACGATGCGGACTGCGCGGTCCCAGACCGCGACGCGGACGGTCGGCTCAGGGGTGCTCCGGGGCACGGAAGCGCTCGTGGCAATTGGAGCAGGATTCCTTGAGCGCGGGCAGGGCTGCGCGGATCGCGGCCAAGTCGCCGCTTTGCGCCGCGCGGTTGAACGCGGCCGAGGCCTGCTCGAACGCCTGACCCCGCGCGCGGAAGGTCGCGCCGTCCGTCCAGATCTCGGCCTTGGCGCGGGTGCGGCTGCCTTCGGCGGGGCCGCTGCCTTCCGGGAACCAGGTGAGCAGCTGCGGCCCGTAGCCGGCGATCAATGCGGCGTGGCGCCGGAGGGCGGCGACGTCGGGCGAGCCGCCCTTGAGCGCGCCGTTGATGCCCTTCATCGCCTTGCCCATTTCCTCATAATGGTCGTGGCGGGCGCGGCGCACGGCCTCGACGTCCTGCGGGGTCGCCTGGCCCTGGGCGACGTTCGAGACGGTCTCTTCGCGCTGCTCGCTGGACGATCCGTTGTCCGCCGCATTGCCGCCGCCGCCGCTGTTGCACGCCGCCGTGGCGACGATCGCCGCGATCGAAAGACCCAGCAAAGCTCTCTTCATCCGCTCACCTCCGTTTGGGCCGAATGGCGGAATGCGTACGCGGGGTAAAGCGTTCCTGCACGACCTTTGTCATGCCGGACTTGATCCGGCACCCATGAACAAAAGAATTCGCGGAGAGTCCCCAGACTCAGTGTTCATGGGCCCCGGATCAAGTCCGGGGTGACGGTGCGCATCACGCCCGCTCGGCGACCTTCGTCCATTCGCCGCCGCGCAGGATGCGGTCGCCCCACCGCCAGCCGCGGCCTTCGCCGTCGAAGATCCGGACGGCAAGCAGCCCGCCATAGCCGCCCGCCTGGCGCGGATTGACCCACCAGCCGGCGGAGGGATCGAACAATTTCACCTCGCCCTCGCCCGAGACGAGGGCGCAGGCCTCGTGATAGATGACGTCCTCGTCGATCCAGTGGGCCGAGACCTTCTCGGCCTCCCATTTGCCCAGCCACTGCGCGGTCGCTTCGTCGGTATATTGCTGGACGAACTGGGCCGGGAAGCTGGTGAGGCCGCGCTCGGCGAACAATTCGCGCGCCATGCAGCCGAGAGCGCCGCAATCGAGCGTATCCCTTTCGACCGCCTCGCACCAATGGATCGGCCAGGGCGACGGGCCCCAGGTCCAGCGCTTCCTCAGCCAGCGCGGGCCGCTGGCGCGGTCGGCGCCGTTCAGCTGGGCGAAGTCGTAGGCCATCACCCATTCGCGGGCGATGTCGCAGCAATCGGCGCCGTGATGAGCGATGCAGCTATAGGGGAAGCTCTCCCAGCGCGCGCTCGGGCACGGGCGGTCGAGAACCCGAGGCTCGTCGACGATGAGATCGAGGCGGTTATCCGCGGCCGAATACATAGGACATGCTCCTGTCGTAGCCGCCGGCGTCGCAGAAGACGATGAGGTCTCCGGGGCGCGTGCCTTCGGGAAGCTTCACGTT
>Ga0196963_10000314_pt1 | contig 45559 bp, 80 predicted proteins | sample S1_5metaG_FD_148600 | JGI IMG/M metagenome (GOLD analysis project Ga0196963, IMG submission 148600) | Soil microbial communities from Anza Borrego desert, Southern California, United States - S1_5 | ecosystem: Environmental > Terrestrial > Soil > Desert | place: USA: California | collected... | reverse complement strand
CCAGGATGACAACGAATTGCCCTTCGTGCTCCTTTCGCCACCGCTCACAGTTGGCAATTTGCTCAGGCGTAAAGTACATGCCCTGCAGGTTGATGTTCTTAGGCACCTCTAAACCGCACCGCTTAAACACCGCATCGTAGAAACCGCTCTTTCCGTAGAAAGCCCTACGTTCGCCTACCGGCCAATAGAACTGCTCCTGAAACGCCTCACCAATACACTCCACTTCAAGGGTGCCATTCAGATTTATCTCAACGTCCGCCTTCACCTGCTTTCGTACCTTCTCCCAGCGAGCGTGAAACAAGGCGTCGTACTCGGACCGATCTTTGCCCTCGTAGTCCGTATACACCGCTATCTGCTTAAACCGTGGATCGTCGTAGAAGAGGGCGTAACCTTTCGTATTGGTTTCCAAATACACATCAAATTTCTCAGTAAGTATCGGTATCAGCGGACACCAATACAGGTGGTCCCCGAGCGCCCGATAAGCGATAAGGAGCAGTTTAGGCTTGGACACGCGGATGCCAACCTTTCTGAAAATATCCAGTTACGTTTTGCTTATACGTGCGCATAGCATGGCAGTTAGCGCACACCACATCGCACTTCGCTATCTCTTCTTTGATCTTCGAAAGCGAATTACACGACATGTACATCTTGCCTACGTTGTATTTCTTAGTGGCCGGGTCGCGGTGGTCAAAGTGCATAACATACGGTTCAAACGTTTGACCGCAGTCCTTGCAAGGAACTGATTTCTGCTCCCATACATACCGCTTCAAGCGTTCTCGATTCCTTCGATTCGCCGCTTTCCACCGACTGCTATCTTGTGCGTATTTCTCCCGTCTGCGCCGATTCTGTCGTTCACGCACATCTGGCCGTGAGTAATAAAGCTTGTAATACTCACGTAACTTCTCTCTATTCCGTTCGTGCCACGTCTGCTTCTTCTCCACCTTTCCTCCACCTTTAAAATCGTCGGGGTTTTTAAAAGGAACCCCGGAAACCTTTACTGACTATTAGCCTTTGTAACCGAGCGAGAAAATAATCGCCGGGGTAGAAGCCACAGTACCAGCAACGTTCGTGACAACGATCTCATCGCCTTCGTCAAACTCCGTCGAAGTGAGAGTGGTCGTGAACACAGAACCGTTCGCATTGGTGCCGAACGCCTGGGTGCCGATCGCGGTAACCGCACCAGTGCCACCGACAGATTTGCCGATGGTGATGGTGGGACCAGCCGCCGTGCCGCCAGTGATGGCGCGGATACGAGCCTGATTCAGCTTCAGTCCCTCAACTGCAACGGGGATGCGAAGAAGAACCGTGTCGGAAGCCGCAGTGCCAGGAACGGATATGCCAGTGTTGTTAGGGACGATCACCACAAGGTTACGCGCCCTATCAGCATCGTAAGGTAGATTAGCCATTAGTTATATCCTCCTGATTAAGCACTAGCGCCAGCCGAGGCCCATTTAATGACCGCAGCGTCGCCTTCGTTGGTGAACTCAAGGGCAAAGCCCCCGAGCCAATACCAAGCCAGACCCTTAGACCGACCGTAGTCTGTGACTTCTTTCGCCCTGATTTGCTCAGGCACCGCAACCGCTTCGATAACCGGCTTCCCAACAAACATGAAGCCTTCGAGCGAGTTGGCACCAGGCCAGGACTTCGCAGAAGTAGTGCGAGCAGAGAGGTTGTAGGTATTCCGCGTCGCGTTGTTGTCCTTCATGATGCGAATGTTATGCACCATTCCGACTTCATCGCTGGCGATTTTCTGATACCCCAACTCGCTGTACTGCTGAACGCTAACCATCGCGCCCTTCAGGCCTTCAACAGCCTCAAGAGAACCAATGAAGATAGCATCCCCAACCATCTGCTTCCGTTTCTCAAGTTCGAGCTGCATCTTGCGAAGATGGCGCTCATTGAGAACCGACGTGTTGGTAGCCGTCGCCGTTCCGTTCGTGGTCAGTGCATGACCGTCGGTAGCCGTACCAACATAGTACAGCGGCGTGGCGTTGAACTGCGCATGGCAGGCAGCATCCGTAACCTTAACCATGTCGTCCCGCAAACCTTTTTCGATAACACGCTCAAGTTCGAATTGCGAGAGTTTTTCGAGCTTGAAGGAAAAGGGAATCGAGTTCCCGTATTCCGTAATTGTGAGAGTACCCTTCGTGATCGCCTGACTGGACTGGTGCATCGTATTCGTCTCAAGCAGTGATCCGCCGATGGTGCCAAGATTCGCAACACGATCCCAGTTGAAGGAATCGCCGGGCTCTTTGCTGAACCCGTCTTTCAGTTCCGTGAACTTCCGGAACTTGAGGAGCGGCTGCGCGGAATAGCGCAGGAACTTGGACAACTTCGGGCTGAAGTGAACTCCACTGTCATTAACCCACAGTGGTGCAGCCATTTGTAGCCTCCGTTATTTTGGAGGCTCTACTGGTCAGAACTACTTAAACGCGAGGGGAAACCTTTCCCTTCCACTTAAGATAGTCATCCACTGAATCTGTTTCTTCTTCCTCTTCGTCGTTCTTTTCATCAACCGGCTTTGAACCGGGATTTCCAGACACTTTCGCGGCAGCAGCCTTACGCTGTTTCTTCTCTTCAAGAGTTGTTTCTTTCTTAATCGGAACAAACAAGGCAGCAACTGTAGGAAACACTTCGGTTTTATAAACCTCTTCCCACTTAGCCGGATTGCGATATTCGTCTTCCGTGATGTCGCCTTCCTCAACCTTTTTCAGCATGAGTTCAGCCAAGTCACTTCCAGCGAGGCGGAAACCTGGGTAACCTTCTTTCGCAAGGCGCTCATCCGTTTGACGGGTGCGCTCCATACGAAGCTGGTATGCCTCTTTCTGTTTCCGCTCTTCCTCCGCTTTCCTTTCGGCTTCAAGGGCCTGAAGGCGTGCGGTCAGGTTCTTAACTTTCGGGTCAGAAGATTCAGACTCTATGGACTCTTCTTCATTTCGGGGAGCTGACGCAGCTTGAAGTTTCTGCTCCATGGCCTTGATTTTTTCGTCAAGTTGCCGCTGAAGTTCTCGAAGCTTGCGATTGGCTTCCTTACGTTTTTCTCGTTCTTCCTGTAGAGCCTTCTCTTTATTGCTTAACAGCTCTTCGGTCTTGTCAACCTTCGGAGCCTTTTCTTCTTTCCCACCTTTTGTTTCTTCCTTAACGGAGGAAGAATCCGATTGCGTCTCAGTAACGGCGGACGCGTCCGACTCTTCGTTTACTTCTTCTGCTTCCTCAGATTGACCGTGGGCTTTCTCAAATTGGTCATGAAAGCCGTCTCTCTGATTTTCGACAAGGAACGGTGCTTCGTTCTCCGTCACTTGTCCATCTTGCTTCTGCTCACCTTCCATCTTTAGCTCCTTTAACGGGGGCTAGCCCGAATGCTCGTTTAACGTCCGGCAGACGAAGTTGCTTCAAATTGTCTTTAGATAAGTGGCTATGCGGTCCATCCAGCCTTGCTCTTTGGCTGTTTCGAACGCCTCACGTCCTCGATTGCGATACTCTTCGATGGATCGCGGAAGAACGTTGTCGTAAAAATCAATCATCGTCTGACAGCGACGAATACCCTCAATATCTGTAGGGTCGATAGTTGTCAGCTTCTCCACCATCGCATCCCTGTTGTCTTTCCAAACCCTTCGCAGCACCTTCCACTCTTCGCTTTTAAGAACCGTCTCCAGCATGTGACGGTCTTCAAGCTTCGCCATCGTTGTGTAGAATTCCTGTTTCTCAAGCTCCTTCTCAGAAAGCTCTTTACCCACCTCTTCAATTTCCACCCTACCCTCCTATCTGTGCCGAAAGAGCGTCAACAAACTCAGGATTCAGTTCTGGCTCTTCGTTCCCTTGCGGAGCATTCTGTCCTTCCACCACCTGCGACTGCTCGCCACCTTCGCTAGAAGGCTGGCCTGGAGCAGCGGCCTCAGCCGGGGGAGGCTCAACAGGAATCAGGTACTTCTCCAAGTTCGGCATCCCAAGTTCAGGCAGCAGTTCCGCCTGCATTGCGCCGAGGTCGTACAGCTTCGGATTCTGGATTTTGATGCCGCTCTTCAAGGCGAGAATGACGGAGTTGTTGGATTGCTGCACACTTTGCATTGCAGCCATGATCCGCTGCGAACGGATGTTGCGGCCCACTTCAGTTAAGCCAGCCTCCACTTCCAAATCAAAATCAAACTCAAGGTCGTAAATATTGTCATGGTCTTTCGGTGCGATGCCCTGCTGTCGCAACGCTTCGTTGGCCACCCTAAAGATCCTCTCGTCCGTCTCAAACAGCTGAATGTGGCGAGCGAGGTTGTAGATGAACTGGCGAACCAGCGTCTGCCCGATCGTCTCAATGAACAGGTCGTGCTTGGCGTTCGCTTCAGAAAGATTGATCTGTGCGACGGTGGCCTTCTGCGTGTTGGACGAACCCTGCTTCGTGGGGTTAACGCCGTCCATCTCCTCCATCATTCCGATGTACTGCGCCACTTCAACGTAGGAGCTTTGGGTAACGTCACGCACTTCAAGAGGCTTCACACCATTCACATCATCCGCAGCAATCGTCACACCAGGACCAGATTTACGGAGTGATTGCTTATCCACATTCGCAAACCGACTGTACACATGCCGCGTGTTCATGGCGAGCAGGACGTTATCTTTGCGAAGGTTGACGGTGAGGTTGATGGATTCTTGCGGACCTTCCAGAACTTCCGGCAGACCTTCGGGCACGGGCTTGTGCGGATCAATCAGCATGTGCCCAATCGAAAGGGGATACTCTTTGCCGTAAGGCGAGCACACCGTCTCCAACAGATCAACCTGCTTATCCGGGTTGATGACCGTGTAATACAGCTTCCCTTTGTGCTTGAAGAAAATCTTAAGAACCAGGAAACGTCGCAGGTACTCGTTCGCCTTCGGCGTTTCACTGCCGCGCTCAGGATAGGCGTGGCCTACAGCCCCACCAGAATAGTTCAGTCCATCGCTCGTGCTGGAACCCTTGTACGGATCTTGGGTGTTGGTATAACGGACATCACGCGGTTCAGACGAAGGGGGAAGTTCCTCTGTCAACTTGCTGATGTTCTTGTAGCCCTCTTCTTCCATCTGATCCATCGTCATCCAGTCTTCGAAGATGGCGAAGCGCATACGTTGCGGATCGCCGCTGGCTAACTCAGGCCAATCAAGGCACACCTGCTCGATGGGATAAACGGTCAAATCCGGCTCGTCAATGCCCTGCTCTTCGTTCCACTTCCATGTCTGAAGGATGACGGAGAAGCCGGGGGTGATGCAGTTGAAGATGGCCGTAACCAGCTTCACAAAGAGGTTGCGACGGCGAAGCATCCAGTTGAATCGGTACTTCGTCATGGTTTCCAGCACCTTCGCCTTGACGTAATCCTGCTGCTCGTCACGTCCAACAATGCGAAGTTTGTTCTGGTCCATCAGGTACGCCTGAACCGCAGAGGCCAACAGACGGGTGCAGTCGCTCCAAATCTTGCGGAAATAAAGTTTGTTCTTGCCCGTCACTTGAGAGCGGGTAGACTCTTCCTCCACAGGAATGCCTTTGGTCAAACGCATGTTGCGAGCAATGCGAGGGTCAATGGCCTGCTCACGATACGACTTGCTATCACGCCAATACGCCAACAGCTTGCCCATCAGCTTTGGTGTGAGCGAAAGATGATCTTCGTCAGAAACTAAAATGTTCGGGTCTATGACACAGCCTCCAAAACTCGTTCTGCAACATGAGGACACGCACCACCGTAGCGCGTAGCAAAATTGCAGTTCATGCAAAGTAATCTAAATCTGTCTTTCGGCCATCCACGACGCTTCAAATCCAGATACAGCATCGCACCGCCCTTAATGCCTAAAACTTTTCTGTGAAACTTCCCGTCCCTGTAGATGTGGTCGATCGTCAAAAACGGCTCTCTAAATTCACCACAGCAAGCACACGCACCGCCATAAGCGAGAATTGTTTCCTTTTTGAGGCGAGCCATTCGCTCTCGCTCCCTAGCAGACTGAACAGAACTGTTCTTTTTCTGCCACCGTTTGCTCACTTCTCGATAGTGCGGGGGCATTAGCCCAGTACTTCTCACGAACACGCTTCAGCGTACGTTTGTGATTCTTCCAATACCGCGCTCTGTCTAAGGCGTGGATCTTCTCTCGATTGACAGCTCTGTACTTTCGCATCCAATCCCGCTGGTAAAGTCGGTTCTCTTCGGGCGTCATATGTACCGTTCTTCCGGGACTTCTTCATCAACGGTATCGTCAATAGCGATGAATCGGGGGTTGCCCTGATACACGTAACGAAACGCGGCGTGCCGATCCTTCTTCCCTTCATTGATTTTGTCCCGCGTGCCCTTCTTCTCTTCGTTCGCTGCTCTGTCTCGTTCAAGCGTTTGAATGTCCTTGATCAACAGCCACACTTCTGGCGTGTCGAAGAAGTACACCTTCGGCTTCTTCGTATGCTGATCCAACTTCAAATCCCGCTTGATCAAATCTATGCCTGCGTCAATGGAGCCTTTATGCTTGTCCGACGGAAACATCGCTGGAATGGCGTTGGGGGAACGCTTCAGCAGGTCAATGATGTTCATTCCGCCCAGGATGGTCTGCTCGTAATCTAAAGACTTATCGTAGCGCGTCCATCCGAGACGGTACTTTCGTTCCACCGCACGAGCTGCCAAGTCCCGCTTAACTGTCTCAGCGTCGGCCTTCTTCCAGTAAACTCCAACAACCACTTTTGTGTTATTAGGCAGCACAGCCACCTCCACACAGCACGTCTCTTTTGAAGTGTGTATGTCGATGCCCCGATAGACGATGTGGTTGTCCCATTCCAATTCGAAGGGTTTGATAACATGGATGTCCTTGTAAAACTGACAGTCGCCGGAATAAATCAAGCCGCTGAGTGACACAAATTCACCGAGCAAGCGCATCTTCCGCGATTCATAACTGTCCAGCTGCTGCATGATGGTCTCTAGCGAATCAATGCTGATGTGCTTGTTCGTCAGCGTGGACACCTTGAACGTCTCGATGTTCTCGTCGCCATTGTTAATCAACGTATCGTACAGCCAGCTAATACCGTTCGTCGGCGTAAGAAAGAAACCAATGTCCATCTTCGTGGTGCCGAAACGGGACAAGGCTTCTTCGTAAAAGTTGTGCGGAGGTTCTTCGTCGAAATGTGCAAAGGACAGGTCTACGCCCTGCGTCTTTTCAACTTCCTGCTCGCACGAAATAAATTTGATGTGGCCTACAAACTCACGCCCGTTTTTGTAAAAACGTAAAATCTTTTCCTGCTTGTTATACGTGTGATCCCAACCACCCGAATGCCAGTATTCTTTCGGCATCCACTCTTTGAACTTTGGAATAAGTACTTCTTCGATGACTGAAGAAGAAAGACCGTACACACGCCCGTACACCGGCCATTTCTTCGGTAGCTTGTGCTCAGGCACCACACCCTCAAGCGACTTGGGTACACGACCAATCACCTTCGCGCAGCTCAGGATGACGAGGGCGATGGTTTTGCCTGCCCGGTTTCCACCGAACAGCCCAACGATTTTCTTGCCTGATGCCATGGCGTCTTTAACGCCGTACCACTTCTGTGGGCGATCTTCAGGTTTCAGCCACTTCTCAGCAAACGCCGCTGCTTCGGGGGTGAGGGAGCCATCAGACGGTTCGTAGAACCAATAGCGGTCCTGGTCCTTCACACGATCGAGAACGGCCCTTAGTTCAGCCTTCTGCTTCTGTACTTCGGCGAGCAACGCCAGCTTGTCGTCCACGCCTAGCACCACGCCACAATTTCAACAACCGCACCAGCCGTGGGCGATTGCATATACAGCACAAGCGTCGATACACCGATAAAATCTTCGAAGTAGCTACGTGAGTCGATGGTGATGTACTCCGCACCCGACTTGCCTGACTCGTACGCCATCTTGATAACATGCGAACTGTTCCGAGGCTGAATGGAGAACTTGCGCACGTTCGTCGGCAACGTCTGCGGATATTCCGTATTCGCTTGACCCAACGTCACGTTGTAGATGTGCGGTGTGCACGCATTCGCTAATGGGTTTTCCGATGGAATTACTGTTGGCATAAGGCCACACACGCTTTGATTATTTCCCACTCAATGGTGGTGAAGTCTCTATCACACGTCACGACGCCATCCTTGACAGTGACGCCGCAATCCAAATTGTTTTCCAATAGCTCCAGCAGCCGCTCTTCGCTCTTAACGTTGGCGTAAACCACAGTCTTCATGCGCTAAACCTCACGCCGATGGCGGGGGCCGGTACAGCCACCTTCACCGTCCCGCCTGCCGTGAAAGTAGCGGGGAAGCTGGTGGTGTAGGCCAACGTCGCCTGAATGCCATAACCAGGCGTAGTACCTAAAGCATTGTCCAGTCCAAGAAACGCCGAACATCCCGCAAGCGCAATACAGCGAATGGTGGGTGTGGCTACGCCTGCCCAATACACCAGCCAATAAAGAGTGTTTGCCGCCAGCGTTAAATTCACCGTCTGCGCCTTCATGCCCAGCGTGCTGGTCACAAATTCAGCCGTGGCACCAAGCAACGCATCTGGATACAGGTTGGTATCGGACGTTGCGCTGTAAATGGCTAACTTCGCCACTCCACTGGCAATTTGGGTGGTGACGTTAATGGCGATACGATCAACAGTCCCACCGCGAGGAGCCACAAACGGCATGGCGTGCAACACTCCAATGGCGGGTGCGCCTGTGGTCAAGGGAGCACAGTTGGCTACGCCTGCCACGTAGTAACGCTCCAATGGCGCTGTACCCACCTGCTTAAAATAGTCCGCTTCTTTCGACGTGCTGCCACCACCAGCTGAAGTTTCATCCGCCTGCCAGCTGTAGTCGTAGTTGGTGTTGGAAGCCTTCTTCAACACCTGCCCCGTTGTACCGCCGCTAGGAGCCAATCCCGAGTGCGTGTGGTTACTGGCGGATTTACCGTCCAGGGCGGTTTGAAGCCCAGTGACATCCGCAATAGCGTGGCTGTGGGAAGCAGCCGCCTTGCCATCCAACGTCGTCTGTAAATTGGTCACGTCCGAAATGGCGTGGGAATGGCTGGTCGCTGCCTTCCCGTTCAACGTCGTTTGCAAGTTAGTGACATCTGCGATGGCGTGCACATGAGAAACGGCCGCCTTCCCTGCTAAATCCGTCGTCAGGTTCGTGATGTCAGATTGGGGGTGCGTATGAGTGCTGGCAGCTTTCCCATCCAACGCTGCTGTGAGGCCCGTTACGTCGCTTTGAGCATGTGTGTGGGCAGCGTCAGCCTTCCCATCCAAATCAGCCGCCTCAGCCTTCTCAGCCAACGCTGCCTGTAAATCCGTTTGGTTACCGATGTCGCCAGCAATGCTGCCCCAGCTGGCGTTTCCACCCTCACTGCCCCCCGTTGTTCCACCACCCCTAAACGGCATGAACGTTAGTTATCCTTCGGTGTGTTCGGGAGAGCAATTGCAGCTTTCAGGGCCTGCTCCAACTCGTCCAGCTTCTTCAGCTTCTCTTCAGCCGTTTCCACCACACCCCTAAATTCAATCACCGTCTTACCTTTGCTTTGCAATTGCAGCAGCTTATCCACCGTGATACCGATGGACGTAAACAAGGCGGGGTTACGGTTTTGTTTCAAATGGTCAATGTAGCGGTCGTCGTCCACAGCATTCACCATCTTGAGCAGGATGTTGGACAACTTGCCAGCTATGACATCCCCCACCTCATCCAAGGCTACTTCAGGGATGACGACGGTTTTGTCATTGAGCATGTTTCTAACCGTCTGCTCGCTGGTTTTAAGTTCCGCCGCTATTTCTTTGTACGACAACCCCAGCGTATGGCGCAGAGCTATCGCTGCTGTTTTCAGCACCGGTCCAAACTCTTTGCTTGGACGGCCTGCCTTCACAGTGCGAGCCTTCACCTTCTCAATGGCGTCTTTCTGTTCGCCGGTTAGTCTGCTGTCGTCAATCACGGGTTACCTTTCCTTTCCTGCATAAACCAATCTTCAGAATTTGGGGCATAGGGATACGGACTTTTATGAATGGACCTGGTTGCGTGTTGCTGCTGAAGAAGTTTCTCCAGTGCGTCTATACGCTGTTTTAGTTGTTTGATCTCTTCTTCAAAGTCCATACCGCTATGCCTTTTAAAGTGTTCGCTAGTGTTTCTGACTTTCTCTGAATCCTAGGACAGGTACTTACAAACTACTGCTACCGTCACTTACATCCAGAGAAATGTGGGGGGCGTAAAGCCCCCACTTATGCCGACAGAGTTAAGTGTTACTAGCTGCTGTCCGTCCTAGTCGTAGGATGTGAGAAAGTCATCAAAGCACAGGGCCTACACTTGCGAAGGAGCACTTCCGACGTTTCAACCGCTTTAGCGCGAAACCCGTTAAAATGCAAAAGGCTATCTAGTGCCCTTCTACTTATAGGGGTACCCTGCTGGAAAACTGTAAAACATTCATTTTCAACTGATATGACGATGTGGGTATTGATAATCAAACACTTTCAGACTTCAAATGTGGTGTACTGGGAGCAATAACTGGGGTAATACATCGAGGTCTACAGCTGATGCACAATGGCTGAACGTTGTTGGCATCCCATCCTAGATTTCGATCTAAGCGGCCTAGAATGACGTTAGAGCGACGTTTGGGTGCGCTAGCACACTTGGAGCAGGGGGAGAGCAGAAAACGCAGGAAATCGAGTTCTAGGAGGTTCCAGGCTATTCCACGACGTTTGGCCTCTTTCTTTGCGTTTCTGTAACGTTTGCGGATGTACTGCTTCTGCTTCTTCGTTATCTTCATGACATAAGTATAACCTGTAGCTATAGTTTATGCCATACCCTGAACCTACTCTTTTGTGAAATTTGCCTGGTATGGGTAAGGTATCCCTTGTGCGCGATGGCCGGGGGGTGCTTCCCCTGCCCCCACCCTTAGGAAATAATTAAGCGTTGAATTAGGGCCAGCCGGTCCGTCAGCCTACCCCTCCTAACCCGCCATATCCTAGCTGTACCGTACGTGTAACCGTAACCAGCACACACCTATCCCCCCTTTAAGTGTTGATAATCAAGGCATTGGATTAACTGCAGCTAAAGCTTCGGAAGCTTAGGACGGAGAAGCGAGAGGAAAGGAGAGCGTACTACGAGGATTTACAGAGGAGAAACTAGCGATTCTCGACGGAAAGGCGCACTGTTTTTATGGGAGCAAGGAAGCGTAAAACACGTTATATCGCACCTACCCCCGCCATTTAGGTATATCTGACTACCATGATACCCCGCAAATCGAATCCTAGAGCGTTACAGACGGCATATAAATTACGTTCACCAGCCATTCAATTGCCATATGATTAAATTACATGCTTCTCATGTGCCTGTCATATGACATCTATCGAGTTACGTTTGCTTCTTTCGCGTGTCTATCCAGCCAATACGCTTTCAACACCAACCGTACGAATGCTGTGAGGGTGCGTTCTTCTTCTTTAGCCCATCTTCTAAAGTCTTCCTTCAGAGGCAGCTCGACGTAAATCGGGGGAATGGGAACAAGGCCTTTCTTCTTGTACGAATAGTGCTTCGCACGCTTGTCGGGTTGTTTGTTCATGCCTTAATTGTCTGAAATAGACCTTGACAAAACAAGGCTTGTCATACATCTTCCAATCAATCGCATATGACATTGATTGAAGCTCATAGGACACCATGCGACAACCGTATGATTAGAAAAAACGTAACGTTAAATAAGGCTAAATAAAATAATTGAAAATAGTTGTGGACAGTGTCACCTGTTATCTGGTATAAACCATTACACGAGCTGTTGCACAGAGTATAACATCGTCGGAAAAGGAGCCATCGTCATGTTACTCACCACTGAGACAAAACGTTACGTTTACGTAGAGGATAGGAATGGCCATACGTCGTTAATTGGTCATGAACAACCATCAACCATCTATAGGCAACTGATGGAAAATTATAGATTGGTGGCGGTGAAACGCAGCCATCGGGACTATGTCGTTTTGAAGGTGAGCTAACATGTTCCAATACAATGACGGAGGAAGGGAAGCGGCTGGCTACAAAGGAAAGGCTGGCGATTGCGTGACGCGAGCCATTGCCATAGCCACGGGTAAACCGTACCAAGAGGTGTACGACGCCATTAACGGAATGTCGGCTTCTGAGCGAACGGGAAGCCGCAAGCGCGGGAAGTCTAACGCCCGTACCGGCGTGTATAAGAACACTACACGTAAATACATGGAGTCACTTGGCTGGAAGTGGATACCGACAATGCAAATTGGTAGCGGTTGCAAGGTTCATCTGAAAGCTGATGAGCTGCCAGCGGGACGCCTTGTAGTGAGCGTGAGTAAACACATGGTCGCTGTTATTGATGGTGTAATTAACGATACTTTTGACCCATCACGAAATGGCACACGTTGCGTTTATGGCTACTTTCAGGAGGTGCGGTAACATGGCTACGATACATCACACGCGAGAGTGTCTTTCTAAGGGCATCAATAAGGGCTGTCCTGTGTGCGAGCCAATCAATCAGAGGTTGAAAGCCAGCGAAGCGGGGGCGAACGCAGAAAGTGAGGCCGTAAGGCGTGAGCGAAGCGAACATACGCCGACGCCGTGGAGGGCAGAAAACGATCCCTTGGGACGTTTCACGATCAAGGAAGGCGGCATTGTAGTGGCGCAGGGTGTCCACGCTGAGTTCGCTCCACGCATCGTACGAGCCGTCAATTCCCATGAGGGATTGATTCAGGAACTTAATCACCTCATCGCCACACTTGAATCTGTAAGAGCAAACGTGGATAGCCCGGAGAAATCCCTTAAGGGTAGTTGGTATTCGTTTGACCACATGATCTCCGACGACATCTCACGGACGAGGAAGGCCATCGCACAAGCCGAAAGGGAGGGGAAATAACATGGCTTATCGTATTCTTCGCTTCTTCTCGGATGGGCGTCCGGCAGAGCGTGTGAAAGTGGTTTCTACGCTGGAACTCGCTCGCTTGCACTGTAACAGCCCTTTAACAAAAGGCGTGTTGCGTTCTGGCGTGAAGTGGTTTGACGGCTGGCGGGAAATTAAGGGACGCACGGTTAAGAAAGTTTTAACGGGAGGGAAATAGCATGCGCACATTCAAGGTAACTTTTGAAGACGGCAACCACCTCTACACGGGTTTCAATGGGACGTTAGAAGATGCGAAGCGATACTACGTTGGTCAAATCTTTAATTTTGGTGACAGCGACGAACACCCCAAAGACCTACTAGTTAAAGGCGCGGCTGTGGAAGAGGTACTGTAAATATGGACCTCCTCCGTACCATCCTAGGAGCAACGTTGTTTGGTATGGGGTATTACGTTGTACTGCTGTGGAATAACATGCCCATTTGTGGGCGATAGGGGGAAGTATGGTTCAGAATATTAATCATTGTGATCACGGGCACGCGACAACGGATGAAGTTCGGGCATTGCCTACGGGCGGAGACGCGCAGGTGATTATTTGTTATCGCCATTATCTAAAAGAGTATGACTGGAGAAAATCGCAAATTGCGAACGGTGTGCCGTTTCAGTTGCCGGAGTGGGAATCATTACCGATTTATACGGGAGAATAGATTTAAAGGCGGATGAAAGTAAACAGGCATAGCGTCAGAGGCTCAGCCGGGAAGCTTAAGCTTCAGGGGTAACTGGCCATCCGCTGATTTTAGTTAGTAGTTGATATGGGAGCGCGATGAGCAGCCATTACGCGCAAGCGTGCGGAACGAAGTGACCAGTAGAAGGGAGGGAAGATGATTTCAAAAGATAAATGGGTTTGGATGCCTCATGCCGCACATTTGATTGTAGGGAGCCGCTGCCGCTTTCATTTGGCTACGGTCGTTGGTCCCTATCTCGTTTCCACGGTTGGCGAGTACATGCCGGATTCCCAGGTGCGGGAGATTTTAGCGAGTAGCCGGGGCATAACGTTAAACGGACGCGGCGACGAACGCGAAGCGGACTTCATGAAGAAGCACGGGTTCGAGGAGATCGGATGCGACCGGAAATATGAAACGATGGTTTTCCGGGCCGTAAAGTCGTCGCACGGTTGTTGCCCCTTCGAAATGCGGGATGCCTCAGACCTTGATTTTGAGGGCTACAACGACCCGGCGGACGCCTACAAAGGGCACCTGAAGATGTGCGAGAAGTGGGCTAAGACACGCTTAAAGACTTCCACCCCACGTAAGGGGCGGTAACGCCAAGGAGGGAGAGACTATGGATACTTTCAGATGCTTGGATTGTGGCGGGGAGACGTGCCAGCATGGAACGTGCCTCCTCTGTATTTTAGACGCCCTGCGTTAGGAGGGGAGAATGAGTATTCCCAACGGAATGTTTGTCGTCGGAAACAAGCTGATGACGGTCTGCGGATGGTGCGAAAAAGTCGTTCGGGTCGATAAGCCGATTATCGGGAGCTTTCACCTTTGCTTAACGGACGAAGAAAAAGAACGGAAGTCGGCAGATTTGCGGGAACGCTTAAAGAGGCAACGGGCGACCTTTCGGGATCGTCTTGGTTCTGCTGGATCAGGCCAACCCGCGAAGCCTAGCGGCTCGGAGGCGAAGGGATGACGATAGAGAATCCGCCCATTTTTGCCGTGTCATATAAGTGCGGCTGTTACGAATCACGCCTAAAGGGAAAACTCTATCAGGCGATCCGTTGCGCCAAACACAAGAGAAAGAAGAAAGAACGGAGGCCAAGAGGATGACAACCTTAGATGAACTCTTGCGAGACGCGATCCGGGAAAAGCTCATTGCTGATTCGGACGGTCCCTATGAAATCACGGGCGGCCTTATCGAACAAAAGATGATCGTTCTGGCCCGTAAACTTGTGGGGTTACTTGGCGAACAGGAGGGGAAGGGATGAAGTGTTCATTTTGTGAAGGAATCGCTGTAGCAGGTATGGGGCCAGCAACCGGAGCAACAATAAGATTCTGCGCCATTCACCAATTCTTAATGGACGCTATCCGAAAGGCATTACAGGAGGGGAAGTAAGGTTATGGATGCGAAAGGAGCCGAATAACATGCCTTACATTAGCCTTGAAGACCTAAGCAAGATCAAAGAAGTACAAGCGTTAGTACAGGTGGCGGAAGGCATGGTCCGATGGGCGCACTGCGAGTTTGATGAGACGTTCATCGCTCTGGCGACTCTAGAGGGAGCCCTTAAACCCTTCCAGAAGGAAAAAGGGAAATGAAGTTTCTAGCATTTGTCACAGCTGTAGCACTACTGTTGGTTATGGTAGCCACCTTCCCCATTAGTTTTATGTGCTATGCTATATGGGAACGTTATTTTTATGGGAGGGGTAAGAAATGGGGCGAGAAGCAACGCACGACATCGTAGTTATAAAGCAGATAAAGCTAGAGGACATCCGACCGCAGCGCGTCGGCAAGCTCGATACTAAAATCGTCAAACAGGCGGCGAAGTTGAAAAAGAATAGCGGTTGTCAGCTGGATAGCAGCAAAATAACTTACGTTCACCTCGCTACGCTCGTGGCGAAACTACGTAAAGCTGGTCGCATCCCGCCTGATATTACGGTGATGAGACGTACCGAAGCAGACGGAAATATGAGTATGTACCTGGTCCGTAAGTAACAACAAACCTGGCGCATGTGTACCTCGCTATCCATGCGCCATTTTTGTGCCTCGCTATTAAACCGGTTGAATGAGACTACAGTGCAAAAAATTTTGGACCAAGAAATATGACTTTCAATGGAGGACATATGCATTACGTGCAGTTTACGTATGACGCGGATTACTTCGTGCTGTACAGCATGAATTAGGTCAAGGCAGTTCAACCGGTTGAATAAGTAGTTCCTATGGGAGGAGGATGAAGGCATGTACGACGATAGCCCGTCTAGTTTCTGGTACGAACCACCGCAGCACCATGAGTTGTGCGACTGTGAAAATTGCCATTACGGAGGAGGACACGACGATGAAGAACAGTATTGGAATGACAACGGATGTGCAGCTTGCAGCGAGCGATTGCGAGAAAGAGAAGAGGAAGAGGACGGTAACCTACCACCTGCTGTTTAACCTGAGCCGTCCGGTGTCCTTACGGTTCCTGCCTACCTGCATCAAGGCGCTGGAGATGCTGGAAGAAGGACGCATTAACGACAAGGTGCGGGTGATGAAGGGTATGGGCAGAAAAACGGCTGGCGACATCATTCAATTGTTCCAGCTTGGGGAGTATGTGCAATGGGCACCAAGTATATACGACAGGTGGTAGTATGGGTATTGACAAAAGCAACAATCCCGTTATACTTCAAGCAACGGAGGAGGAACAGTATGAACTATACATTAAGTGAACTTCTGACGTTCTACCTCGATGAGTATGCGAGGGCGCAGGCATTGTACGACTTTGCCGTTGATGAGTGTGAGGAGAGACGGGCGTATATGAGCATTTGGGAAATGGAAGAGCGGGAGGCGGAGATCGAGCGATATGAGACGTTGGCCGCGCTGTTTACCAATCTCGTGCGGGAACGGAAGGCGAAACATGCTTAAGTTTTTACAACGCCTCCTGATAGCTCTGGAAGGCATACGCGAAGAGCTGGCGATTATGAATACAAACGGAATTGTGGTGTATGGCGGCGAAACGAGCGAAGAAAACTAGCGAGATTGATTTGAAAGACCTTTCGGTACGACGTGTGAAGGGTGGGTTTAGAGTGAGACGCGTGTTTTATAGCGGAGCAACGAAGTATTCACGGCTGTTTAGAAAGTGGTCGGACGTAATGCGGTGCTACCAAGAGGAATACGAAAAGTATGAACGGGCCATTGGTCGTGTTATGTTTGGTGGGGCAATTGACAGTTACAAGCTATAGGTCAATTCCTTCGCAGACCGACAGCACTCCTTATCACACTTCAATTGGGCAGCGTACGCACGCGCACGGCATAGCCGTCTCACGCGATTTACTGGCGAACGGTACTTTCAAGTATGGGGATTTGGTGTATGTGGAGCAGGTTGGGTTTAAATTTGTGAACGATACGATGCATGAGCGGTGGGTGAAGAGATTAGATGTATGGGTGGAAAGCTTAGAAGAAGAACGCCGCTTTCATCGGAAATTTAAAGGGAAACAGTTACGAGTATGGAAAGTGGAGAAGGTTTGGACGGAGCCATTAGGCGCAGGGAAGAGATTAAACGGAATATTGACGAAGCCAAGCGGCGCACTGCAAACGGTTTTCAGCGTCGAGTAAAGACCAAAGGCAGCGCACCAGAGGATAAGCTGTTCGCTGAGAAGTTGGAGAAGGCGAAAGAGGAAATACGAGCGTGGAAGAAGCGAGTAAAGAACCTGAAATCCCTCTAGAGTTTGAACGGAGGGCGGACCACAGCCCACACGAATGGCCGCAATGGACCAATGACAACCCGGATGTGTGTGCGTGCTGTACCGAGAAGATTCTGCATGGGTATCAGAACGTACTGAGAGTGGAAATAGCAGCTGAGGTGGTCACTAGCGTGGAAGGTGAAGTGCTTGGGGTGGAGGACAATAAGCCCAGGTTCAGGCAGCTGCACGTACGGTGTGCTGAGCGGCATTTCGGCAGAAAGATTGAATGTGAAAAGTGCGGGACGTTCGTGGTGGCGAAGACGTTAGCCGACGGCAGGCGCAATCCATGTTTATGCACCTGTCATACGGGCAGTAAGCATTGTTCGCTAATACTTGATCCGAATGTGAACAATCCGTTGAGGAAGTTGAAGTAAGTGGGTTGTGGTTTCTGTGTGGAGTTCGAATGTGACCAGGACTGGTGCCCGTGCGAGTGTCACGAAGGAGAACAGTAAATGGCAGTGAGTAAGTTAGACAAAACAGTGAACGTAGTGCACGCCATTCTGCGTGTGTTTGATGTGAAGGGTGGGACGGTGCTAGGCGCTTTCACCGTGTTGATGATGTGCCTTTGCGCCTACGCAGTGATTAAAGGCAAGGACGTGCCAGGCGGTGTTACGTCGGCGTACGGTATTGTCGTTGGAGTGTATGGCGTTTCTAAGACGGTTAAAGAACTTAATAGCTAGGGTACGCATGGCGTGGCAGGTGTTGCTCACCTCTCGCCACGGTAGGCAGCGGACGTACCGGGACGGTCAGTTGTACGAGGAGTGGTGCTTATGTTGTGGAGGAACGTTGTGGCGAAAGGACTAAAGATTGGTGTGCTGGTGTTGCTGTGTGTTGCCGCCATGGCCTTGTTCCATCGCTGTCAGCAGGAGCGTAGGGAAACCTCTCTTACACCAGTACTGAAGGAAGGGGAACGTGAAAAGGTCATTGTCAAAAAAGGGGTTGTCACTGTCGTTCGAAGAGACGGAAGTACCAAGCGACATATCGGGGTGCGAGATGCGGCGGTTACTATTAAAGATGATGGCAGCGCGCAGATATACGCTCCGAGTAAGGGGTTCACGTTTGAGCCTGGCATCGGTATCTATCAAGGCAAAGAAGCGGCGGCAGGGTTAGACATTCAGTTCGCCTATTGGAAGAGGTTTGGAGCGGTCGGTGGGGTGATGTACCAGCTGGAAGAGAAGAAGCTTAGGCCGTTCGTGGGTATCGGTTATTCGCTGGCCTTAATCGGCGCTAGCAATTCAACCGCTTTAATAGCAGTGGATGTGGAGAAGGAAATATACGTTGGGCTGAGGGTGGCCTTCTAATGCCTGAATTCGATGAGGTGCGCGTGGAATTTGAAGCATTCTGCGCAGGCTGCGGTGGTGGAATGTGTGGGAACGTTGATACTCGTTCGTCTCGCAGGCGCGGAATGTCACAAATTACCATTCAACCTTGTGAGAAATGTTTGGAAGTGGCCCGAGATGAGGGACGAGTTGAAGCTGAGGAAGGGTTGAGGGAATCGGCTGAGCGATGACGCCGGATCAATGGACTGAGGTAGAGAAGCAGATTTTACGTGCGCACCACCTGCTGAAAATCGTGGGCAAGGAACGCATACGAGAAGTACAGCAGCTATTACAAGACGCACTAATGAAGTTGCAATTAGAGGAGAAAAGGAAATGAGCAAACGAGAAATTCGAACGGGGAATGCAGGAGCGTTGAAACCTACGCCCACCGCGTACCTCACGAGGAAAGAGGGCACGCGCTTGGTTGGTGTGCTGAACCGAAAGATCGCATCCAAAACCTATCCAGGGCAACGAAGTTATCTTATTGCTGTCGAAGATACGGATGCCGCCATTCGCTTGTGGGACAAGGAAACCAAAACTGACAACGACGTTGACATTCAGGTGGGGGACAAGGTGTTTGTGAAGGGCACCCGTCAGCTGAATGCGCTGATGGATCAGGTGAACGAAGGGGAAAAAGTAGAGATCATTTACGAGAAGAAAGGCGTTGCCAAACCAGGCCAGCGTGCTCCCTACCTCTTCAAGCTGTCGGTTATTGAATAAGGGAGGCACACCATGCCATTGGTTAAACAAACGAATGTTGTTGTTCCTCAGTCGTCCGTGACCGATACCAAGGCCACTGAAGGGGTTTCACCTGTTCGTCCCGCTGGGGCCAAAGCAACCGCTCCGATCAGCACCCGTGATCGAGACATCATCAAGCAGGCCATCATCAAAAGTGTATTGGAATCGCCGCTGTTTGCCATGCACGTCTCCGCGCTCACCACTGATGCAGAAATTGACGGCTTCATAGCCAAGCGAGCGGAAGGTGCTCTCGCACTGTTCGATAGGTTGGTGTAGGTATGTCCGTCAGTAACACCCGTCGCATTAAGAAGGCCATCGCCTTAGCAGAAAAGCGTGTAGAAAAACTCAAGCGCCGTATCGAAACACTCAAGCGCATTGGTGTGAATGAGATGTTTCATTTGGAACAGTTGTACTCAATGTTAGATCAGGTGGAGAAACAGGATGCCCCGAAAGAAACAGCCAGCCAACAGTAAAGCCAGGGTTACGTCCATCCTCAGTTGCGTGGGGTTTAGGGATGGGTTGATGTACTGGTATGGCAAGCACGGCACCGAAGAGTGTAACCGAGTGAAACGAGAATCGGCTGCTTTCGGCACTGCTGTACATAGCAAGGTGGAGGAGTACTTTCGTACCGGACAGCATCCTGAAGGGGAGGATAGAGCAGCGAGCTGTGCTCGTCTCATTGTGCGCTGGATACAAGATACCAGGTTTGTGCCGTTGCAGGATGAGGACGGGTTCTTCGTTGAGCGTGAAGTAGAGTCGGAGGAGGATGGGTTTGTGGGGCACCCTGACGCCATTGGTTATTTCATGGACAACCCCGACAAGCTGGGAGTGGTGGACTGGAAAACGTCCGGTCACATCGACGACAACTATCCTCTCCAGCTGGCTGCGTATGCCAAGGCCATTAAGGAGCAGTACGGACATGACATCAGCTTTGGCGTCATTGTTCGGGTTGAGAAAGACCCCACCAAAACTCCGCAGTTTGAGATTGAAGAGTACGTCCCATTGGAACCGTACTATCCGTTGTTCAAGTGTGCTAAGACACTGTACGACTTCTATAAGCGAAAGGCGGCATAGTGTTGAAACAGCATGGCTTAGCCTACCTACGACGTGGCCTCCACGCTCTACCCGTTAAGAACAAGATTCCTTTGGTGGATGGATGGGCAGATAAACCTGTGACATCAGAAGAAGTACAGGCGTGGCCTAGTAACTGTGAAGTGGGGTTGCTTACTGGTCCAGTGAACAAACTGCTGGTGCTGGATGTGGACAAGGAAGGGCTGGAACAAATTGATTTGAAAGCTCTGCCCCTTACTCCAACGGCACGCACGAAGAATGGCGGTTATCACTATTACCTACGGTTGGAAGGGGAGTGGCCGAGTGCCACCACCATCCGTGGGTTGTTTGGGAAGAAGGGTGTGGATGTGAGGGGCAAGGGTGGGTATGTGGTAGCTCCTCCTTCGGCTGGTTATCAGTGGTTGCCAGGGCGCTCCCTTGACAGCATCCCGTTAGCCCCTCCTCCGCAATGGCTGAAGGATAAGCTGGTTAATCGTCCTTCCGCTGGTCCTCGTTATGACGGTCCCCGCCATCCAGAGTTTGTGCGCTTAGCTTCTCGTTACTTTAACGACGGCCTTACTGAGGCGGAAGTGGAACAGAAAATGCGGGAGTGGAACGAGCAGGTGAACAGCAACCCATTCCCTGAAGATCGGTTCAAGAAAGAGATGGAAGATATAGCAAGGCCGTGGAGGGAAGGAAGGTATGTTTCGTATCGAACGAAAGAGGTACTGGGTGGCATTAACAATAGCAATGCTGGCATGGTTGGTATTAAGCCTGTTCCTGTGGGCGATTTTCTCCAAGGCACTAAACATATTGACTGGTTGGTTGATAGGTTAATTCCTCGCAACGGCTGCTCGTTGATGGCCGGGGAGATGAAGCTGGGGAAAAGTTGGGTGATGCTAGACCTCGCCATCGAAATAGCCAGAGGCGGTGGGAAGTGGCTGGGACAGTTTCCAGTAACTGGTGGCAAGGTGCTGTACATCGACGAAGAGAATGCGGAACAACTGCTGCGCTATCGGTTGGACAAGTTACTGAAAGGGAAGCAGGGTATTGAGAAGTTGGACTTATCGCTATTAGTGGGCAAACGCTTTCGCTTCGACAATCCACAATCCTACGAAGAGCTACGACGCATCATTGCTGAATATAGACCAACCCTTGTGTGCTGTGATGCCTTCGTACGTTTCCACAACAAAGACGAGAACAGTGCTACGGCCATGGCGATGGTGAACAGCTTGGTGAAGGGGCTAGTTACCGAATACAGCACCACCTTCATCTTCACGGATCACGAGCCAAAGGTTCAGCTGGACGAACGCGGCAAACCCGTCAATGGACCAGGCAAACCACGCGGTAGCGGAGAAAAGATTGCCTTTGCTGATACGGTGCTGAGCCTTAGGCCAACAGGCGAGCAAGGGTTGATGAAGGTGTACCACACATACAGCAGGTGGGGAGTACCGTTGCACTCTTTTCAGTTGGAACTGGCGGATGTGGGGGCGGAAGCCACAAAGGTTCAGTACAGGGCTGGTGAGCTATGAAGCTTAGTAGGACGAAGCTTCGAACTCTTCGTGAGGTAGGAGGAGCAGACCCATTATGGACTTGGCAAGAGCCTACTAAAGCAAGGGTTGCATGGATTAGGGGTGCAGTGCGTAGGCAAATGCCTCGTGGCGTATGGGTTGAGATTAGGACGATGCGTTCATCGAATCCGTGGCTGCCGCACGCGATTGGATGGTATTGGCACGACACAATTAGACAAAGACGCCTTAAGCCAAAGTGGGACAGAAAACCAATCAAGGCTGACATCGAACGAGAGTGGCGAATTTATCAAAGGTTCAAGGTATGAGTTACGAGTGGGGGCCAAGCAAGTACGGTATTACGCTGCGCGTCATAGGAGAATCGGATGTTTTATCTGAAGAAGAAACGAGAAGCTTACGAACGTCCATCTGCACCGTCGATGTGGAAGACGACGAGCGTGGGAATTTTGTCGGTGTTGGGCTTTATGGCGGTGGTGGGGTTGTATATTACTTTCGGCATTTGGGTAGTGAATTACGCAGCCTCCTTACTTCTGTACGGCTCGTGGGCCATAACGTCAAGTATGACCTTCATCAGCTGAGGAAGTGGGGGATAAATGTATCTGTCCGCAATATTGTTTACGACACTCGCCTCGCCTTTTACGTTACCGATAGCTCTCAACCTAGTGTTGGTCTTAAGGATTTGGCTGAGAAGTATCTTGGCATAACCTACCCACACTACAGCGACATCGTTACCGGCAAAGGGAAGAAGAAGCTCACCTTAGACAAGCAGCCGGTGGAGCTGGTGGCAAATTATAACGCCATGGATTGTATTGCCACCTATCGCTTATGGCGTTTCTTTGAACGGAAGTTAAGTGCTCATCAGCGTCTGTATCTTGAAACTCTTGAGATGCCCACCATGCGCATCCTGTACGAGATGGAATGTAGGGGCATTAAGGTGGATGTGGCGTACCTTGGCGAATTAAATGAACGCTGGTTGGCAGAAGTAGACGCCATTAAGAAGAAGCTGATTGGAATGGCTGGCAAAGAATTCAATCCCAATTCACCGCAGCAGGTGAAAGAGGTGTTGCTGGCGCTAGGGCTGAAGGTGAAGGGGACGGACAAAAAGCACGACCTCTTCCCGTATCGCAGTCACAAGTTTGTGAAGACGTTACTGGAATACAAAGAGCTGGCGAAGCTTATTGGTACCTATACCAAACCGTTGATTGAACGGGCAATGCAGGATGAAGGCCACCGCATCTATACCACGTTTAAACAAAACACCATTACCGGAAGGCTGTCATCCAGTGACCCCAACCTCCAGAACATCCCTGCTAAGACGGAGAAGGGAAGGCAGCTACGCAGAGCTTTTGTAGCCAAGCCTGGGCATGTGTTTGTCATTGCTGACTATAGCCAAATTGATCTACGCGCCTTGGCTCACTTCTCACAAGAGCCTGCCTGGATGAACGCGTTCAATAGCGATGGTGATCCACACAAATTAACAGCAGCGGCGGTGTTTAAGGTGCCGTTGGAAGAGGTGACAAGTGAACAAAGACGAACGGCGAAGACTCTTAACTTCACAATGGCGTACGGTAGCGGACCTGACAATGTTGCTTATGAAGTTGGATGTTCAGTTAAAGACGCCGAGGCGTACATTCACTCGTTTTGGAAAGGTCTCGCCTCATTCTCTTCATGGCGTGCTGGTATACGAGAAGCTTGCTACCGGGGGAGAGGTATCGACACGCTTCTTCGCCGATTCATCCCAATTCCGCATATCCGGGCCAGGGATGAGTTCGCCTCAGCTAGAGCTTTGCGTGAGGCTGTATCGTACATAGGCCAAGGTAGTCCGGCTGAAATAATGAAACGCGCCATGATACGCCTTCGTATGGCGGGATACGTGCCGGTGTTGCAGGTGCACGACGAGTTGATTTACGAGGTGTCAGAAGACAAAGCTGAAGTTAGCACTAAGGTTATACAAGAAGCAATGGTGAATGCTGTTAAATTGCGTGTACCACTGGCAGTATCTTGTGGTACAGGTTATACTTGGGCTGAGAAGAAAGGTTAAGCATAATGATAGTTAAAAGAACAAAAGAAGAACTGACCTTATGCCGTCTGTTACGAGAAGCGTGGAACAAGAGTTACTTGAAGTGGGATGCCTTGCGACGGGTGAAGATTGATGCGAACCAGTACCGCTGTGAACAGTGTAACAAGGTTTTTAAATTACGTGAAGTTCAGGTGGATCACAAGCTGCCTGTCATTGATCCTGAGAAGGGTTGGCAGGGCATCCAAATCTTCGCTGTGCGTTTATTCTGTCCTACTAAAAGTCTGCAGGTGCTTTGTATCGACACCTGCCACCAGCGAAAGACCAATAACGAGAACCGAACGCGGAGGAAAGATGCCGCTTGAAATACTGTGCCTATGTCGGACGTGCGGAAACTACATGCCGGTGGACGTGACGAACATCAGGCTTATGTGCCGCGCCTGTTTAGAGAAGCTTATTTTTAATCAGCAAAGTAAAGCGGTTTAACGAGGGAGAAATGAAGCCAAAGGTTTTAGTTTTTGACATCGAGACGTACGGCGGACTGAAGGCCCACATGTCGGAAGTGGAGGCGTTTGGGTACAAGTGGTTGGGTGAAGGGAAGAAGGCTACGGTGTTGTCAGGTTTGGACTTTCCGAAAGAGTTTGAACGCGACTTTACCGACGATACGCCGCTGCTTAAAGCTCTGTCAGCAGTGTGGAACCAGGCGGACGCAGTGATAGCCCACTACGGCGAGCGGTTTGACCGACGCTTCCTCAACTCACGCATTGAGAAGAAGGGCTTGCCGCCATTGAAGCCTATGGTGCTGATAGATACATGGCGCATTTCCAAAGACAACTTTGCTCTGCCCGGCAACTCGCTGAACACGCTCCTTAAGTTCTTCAACTCGCCATACCAGAAGTTGGACCTTACTTACGAAGAATGGCGTCGTGTGATGTTGGGCGATAAGAAGGCTCTGAAGAAGCTGAACGAGCACTGCTACTACGACGTGCTGGGTCTGGAGTGGGTGTTTCTTAACCACCTCGCTCATTACACGAACAAGCTTCCCAACTTCAATTTGTTCGTGGACGTTAAGCACCCCGTCTGTCCTACCTGCGGATCTAAAGAGTTGAACAAAGAGGGGCGTAGCTACACACAAACCTCCGTTTGGCAGCAGTACAGCTGTAAGAATTGTCGCAAATGGTCGCGTGGCCCAGTGGAAGGAAAGGGGAGGGTGCGCTAATGAAAACTGCTGCGTTGTTCTTTGCCAGTTTGCTGCTTACGGGTTGCATGGCGGATAGGTACATCACACCGATAGGTAATACCATAGATGCTGTTGTGGTGCTGCCTGGCGGTACAGGTACTTTCATCAGTGACAAAGGCCACATCCTCACCGCCGCTCATTTGTTCCCACCGAAGTATGACCGCCTTGTGAATGTGAAGGTGCGCTATAGCGACATTACCTACAAAGCCACCGTTCTGCACATTGATCGTAACGTGGACCTGGCGCTGTTGAAAATCAACGCTGACATCATCACCCCGCATGTGGCTGTGGCACCCATATACAGCACGAAGGTGGGGCAGGAAGTGTACGTCATCGGCCACCCCTTCAACCTCTTCTGGACCGTCACCACAGGCACCATTAGTGCCACGGATCGCATTGGTATGGCGAGAGGTTTGCATCTTCAGACGAATGCTGCGATTAATAGCGGCAATAGCGGTGGTCCGGTGTTGAATTTAAATGGCGAGCTGCTTGGTGTCGCGTCCTTTATCACCTCACCTGATTACGGCAACGTCGGCTTAGGGTTTGCTGTATCGCTCGAAGAAGTGCACACGTTTCTGGAGCAGTTTAGAGGGTTCTAATGCGCTTCGCTTATGCTGATCCTCCCTACCTCGGTTGTGCGAAACGCTACGACCATCCAGAGGCAGGGATATGGGATACCGTGCAAGCTCATCAAGATTTGATTGAGAAGCTTGTAAGCGAATATCCGGATGGGTGGGCATTGTCAGCGAGCTCGCCAAGTCTTCGCACTTTACTTTCTTTGTGTCCTGAGTCCGTGCGTGTGCTTGCTTGGGTAAAGCCGTTCTCTATTTTCAAGCCTGGAGTTGGCTTGGCTTATACATGGGAACCAGTAATTTTTTACGGCGGCAGAAAAATTTCCAGAAAGCAGCCCACTGTGAAAGATCATTTAGTGTGCAATATCACCCTGAAGAAAGGTTTGTGTGGAGCAAAGCCATCAGCGTTTTGCGAATGGGTACTGCGCTGCCTTAATTACCAACCAGGAGATACCGTCGATGACTTGTTCCCAGGTACCGGCATCTTTGGGAAGGTGCTTAATGAGTTCGCGGCGTAAGAAGCCGTTCACCGTCTCCATCTACCTTGCCTGCGCCATGACAGGACGTACCGGCAAAGAGCTTTGGGATGAGCTGAGGATGCTACGCCCCATCTACGAGCAGCACGGCATTAAGGTGATTAGCCCCATTGAAGGTGAAGGCATTCCGTACAGCGATGCGCCGTTGCCAGATAGAACGGACAAGGACGGCACCCACATCTGGAAGGATAAGGACAAATTCAAAATACGAGAGGCTAATGTGTTCGTGTATCCGGGTTTAAGGCGTACCAGCCAAGGCGTGATGAAAGAGTACATGTACGCCCGTGGCGTGCTGTGGAGGCCGTCAGTAGGGGTGTACAAACCACCGCTTAAGGCTGGCTTTATTACCCGAGCGGAGGATGATGTTGTTTGCGCTTCCCACCAGGAAGCAGCCCTTACCATAGCTACGCGGTGGGGGAGTAAACGCAAGCGTTTGAAATGGCGGTTGGCGATGTTGAACAGGTCAATACTGAAGTGGTTGGGATATCAGTTAAAGGAGTTGTGGCGATGACGGTTTGTAATACAACGGTTGATGTGAAGCGTGAGCACTTCCAAAAGTTCGCTGACCTGATTAGCAATCAATTCTCCCATGGCGGCGACAAGTACGCCTTGCCTGGCTTCACCGATAGAGAAGCCACAGACATTATTTCTTCTGTGTTTGGTGGACCAAGCGAATTTGACTGGGTGCTAGGTACTATGACCAAGTACATTTTCCGCTTCAAGAATTTTCAGCGTGAGAAAGATTTACTGAAGATTGCCACCTACTGCTACATCCTGTGGCTGAAGCAAGGGAACCATTTGAAAAACTCCCATGATGAGGATGTGGCGAAATGAAGAGACCAGACTATTGTGAACTCTGTGGCATTGTCGAAGCAACTGTTACCTGTGAAGACTGCAACGTGATGTTGTGTTACCGCTGCTTCGTCAGCCACGAAAGGATGGCCTAAATGCCCTACATTCACCCCTCAGAACAATACGCAATTGAACAAGGCGCACAGCCCACTACTGTTGGACAGCTGAATTGGCTGATAACGAAAGAACTGATTAAGCGGTGGAAGGTACAGCCACGCTACACCACAGCTCACGCCCTGTGTCATGCCTTCGTAATGGAGCCTAAGAACAACGACTTCCTTAAGGCGCTGTCTAGGCATAACGCCCACTTCACCTGGATGGACGTGCAAACAGCGGCCTACATGGCGTTTCAGGAATTTTATAGGCGTGTGGTGGCACGATACGAGCAGCAGAAGGCGAAAGAGAATGGCGATGTGTATGAGAAGGTGGAGGTACGGTGAGGCCGTCCTACGTCGTCCTGCACCATTCCCTTACCAAAGACCAGAAGGTTGTGGATTGGGACGCCATTACGAAGTACCACATGCAGTACAACGGGTGGAAAAATAACGGTTATCACTACGGATGTGAATTTGACGGGGATCGCTACAAGATAAAGTACGGCCGACGTGAAGAGGAAGAGGGTGCCCATTGCAAAGATGCTGGGATGAACAACATGAGCATTGGCATTTGTATGGTGGGGGATTTTGACTTTGTGGCTCCAGATCCTAACCAACTCACCCTCACCGTAGACCTCATTCTGGATGTGATGCGGAGGTGGAACATTCGGCCAGATCACGTCATAGGCCACAGGGAAGCACAAGCGATGGCAGGCGTTCCGCCCCGCCTCCGTAAAACCTGCCCAGGCAAGCGCGTAAATATGGACGCCATTCGAGCGTTGTTGGCGTTTAAGGAACATACAGGAGATTAGAAATGCAATCCGAGCGTGACTGTCCCAAATGCGGTTCTTCGATGATAGTATGTGCCAAAGCCATTGAGGTGATGGAGTGGAGCTGTAGCAATCCTAAGTGTGAATACTTTACAGAGGAGACGGTAACACTTTAGGGTATTGACAAAGCAATACATCTAGTGTATATATGTGGTATGGATAAGGTTTATCAGTTCGTTACGAAGGAAGAATTCGAACAGTTCAAGGCGGCGTGGGAGATCGAAATCGACAAAGGTCAGGATGACGTCAATCATCCCTACTGTGTCGATGAACAGGCTTATTACGAATTAGTGGCAATAGCTGAACGCCTCCTCGCGGAAAGAGAAGCGTTTCGGGAAGTAGCTAAGAAAAAGGCAGAAACCGTCGCTGTATTTGCGAATCCTTTGGTTCCATGTTGGACGGAAGAATCACTTTATCAAGGCGCCGCCGCCGTAGCCCGCCGCCTCTTGGAGAAGAAATGAACGATACGTATATCGAAGGATTGATTGAGCTTATTGAGTCGTGGGCGGAAACTGTTCTCCCCGAAGGGACGCCGTTCGATCCCGACTATAAACGGACGTTCCCCATTCTTGAGTTGGTCCGGTTGCGCGGAGAAATGCGCGGCGCGGCAGAAGCGTTAAGGTTCGTGGAGAAGAAATGAAGAAGCTGAAAGCGCGAAGCGTACCGAAACGGAAGGCGAAGGCCCTTAAGGCGAAGAAGCTTGAGGTGGCTAAGCTTGCTTACATGGATCTCGTCGATTATCAGCACCATCTAGAGGATGATTCATACGGCACGGAAATTTATCCTGATATTGAGAGCCTCCGTCGCCGCAGAAAGTGCGTGGATGGGTGCGGCATCGTTGAAGTTTCCAGTGGAATCATCCGCATCGTCAAGGAACAGAAACTATGAGCCAGCAAAGCGACGAAGGTCAGCTTAACGAGGAACAAAGGGCGCGGGAGACATTCCACGGCTACACGCTTGCCCAAATACGGCAGATGGATGTTTGGTTTCGTTCTCGAAACCTGTCTTGGCAGATTCTCGACGAGCATTTACGACGGGGATATGAGCTAGGCCGCGTCGCTGGCCTCCAAATGGGACGGGAGGAGAAGGATAAAGAAGTCGCGGAGCTACGGAAAGACCAGGAAGCGTTCATGGCGGCAATTGAAGAGCTTGCCTTACATCCGCAACTGGCTGGAACGCCCTATTTTTTCGTTAAGGGAGACGAAGTCACTCAAGTGGAAGCCGACAAGGTGGAGGGAATCTTTCGAGCGATCAAGACTCACGCAAAGGCCCTTCGCCCTCAAGTTGAGAACTGTTGGGGACGCGAAGCGAAGATTGAAATTGAACTCCAAGCGGAACGCGAGAAGGGGAAGGCGCTGGTCTTGGCGGGTGATGCCCTAGCCTCAGTGACCGAGTGTTTCTGCGACGATCTTACGGCGTACAAGGGCACCTGTGAAACCTGTCTTTGGAAAGCGGAAGTAGAAGCCTATCGCAAAGCGAGCAGGGGGAAGAACGGATGAAGCTGGAAGATCAGGTCACATCGCTGGCCCTTAGTAAACGCCTCAAGGAATTGGGCGTGAAGCAGGACAGCCTTTTCCATTGGAAGGACGACCGAGGTTACGGCTATCCAGAGGACTGGATCATCATAGAAGGCAGGCCGGGATTGCGAACATCGTGTTCCGCCTTCACCGTGGCCGAGTTGGGGGAGCTACTGCCGTGGTACGTCGATTTCGGAAGTTCGAATGAAACCGGTCCCCGTTACGCCCGTTTCCCAAAACCTGGCGTTGAGTTTTATCACTACGAAGAAGCGAGAACCGAAGCTGATGCGAGAGCGAAGCTTTTAATACTTCTCCTCGAACAAAAGCTGGTAAAGCCATGAGCGAAGCGACTACCCCCAACCAAGCACCCCATTCCTTGAGGGAGAAGGCGGAAAAGATCCTCGCCTTGTTCATGAACTCTAGGTACTCAAACAATCAGGTAGTTATCGAGATCGAAGACGCCCTCCGCGAAGTGGAAACAAACGCTAGGCGTAAGGCCCTTTTAGAGGCGGCGAAGACGGCTGAAAGAATATGGCATCCCGGCTGGTCGGCCGATACGGAGAAACACGCCAAGGCGATCGCAGACCATATTCGATCCCTCCTAGAACGAGAAGGGGAAAGACGATGAGCGAACCGAAAGAACTTGATAAGCAGGAAGGGGCGGTCCATTGTTGTGACGAATACCTTGAAGAAAATCTGAGGCACCAAGAAACCTGGATAAAGCTAAAGAAAGCAGAGGCCGACCTAGAAACACTGCGCCAACGGGCGGAAGGGGCTGAAGCGCTGTTAAAAGCAGCGGAGAAGAAGAACGCGGAGTTAGAGGGCCAAATCAAAGCGATCAAGGCGTTGTTTCGAACGGGGCTGGATCAGGAGGGCTGGAAGAATGGCTGACGTCTACTGCGTCCATCGGTGGTCGCAAGACTTGTCTACCGCCGCCGTCTTGTACATAGAGTGCTTTATCTGCGGAACAGTGTATGAGGGCGATGCAACGGTAAAAGTCTTAATCGGACGAACCGAAGGTGCTGAGGCACAGAAGGAGGGGGAATGAAGAAGTGGTTTGACAAGCTGATAAATCATTGGACAAAGCACGCTAATAGCGCGGCATATGACGAAGGCTATCAGCACGGTAAGTTGGATACAGAACTACAGTACCGCTTAAAACTAGAAGACTGGATGGAAGAGCGCCGTGCTTTGGAAATTGATCGGCGAAACCTCTTGATAGAACTAAGTGACTTGAAAAAAGCCCAGCCATTTAGCACCAAGAAACAAGAAAAGATCGCCTTAGTTAAAGGCGTGCAGAAACACTTAGATAACATTTTGGCGTTACTAGAGAAGGGGGAGTAGGTGGACAAAGAAGCAATTTATTACAAAGAGCTGTGGCATAAAACGTTGCAACAGCTGGATGCTCTCCAGCAGCTACTCAGCAAGGACCGCCTGGTGTCGGTTGAAACCTTATCAACCCTCTGGAACGTTGAGAAGCGAACCATTAGGCAATGGCAGAAGAGTGGGTATTTGCCATACTATAAGCTACAGAAATTAGTAAGATTTAACCTAGAGGAAGTAACGAACATTCGAAATCGAGGTTACGTGCCAGCCATCCGCACAGGAGGACTTACTAATGAAAAGGTTTCGTTCACGCAAGCTGCCTAGAGGCATTCAGGTTATTGAAGGATACGTATACATACGTATCCAGCCCAATGGCCGTGAATATAAACAGTGTTTTGGTTTAGCTGACAATCCTGCCAACATTGATATGGCGGTATCGAGGCTCAACGCCATTCGGGAAGAAATCAAAGCACAGCGGTTTGGCGTAGAACAGAAGGCCGTTAAGTACCCTCTGGATGAGGCAGTGGAGTACTTCATGGAACACCACGCAAAAGGCAAGCCCTCCTCTTATGTCTTTCAACAGCATTTCGATCATATCCTTCCGTTTATGGCGAAACGCAACATATTCTTTGTTGACGCCATTACACGCACCGATTGGGAGGACTACCGCAAAGCCAAGGAAAAAGAAGTTTCTGCACGTACGGGCAAGCTGTTTTCCCCCAGCACGATTAATAAGCATCAGTGCACCCTCACCACTTTCTACAACAAACTCCGGCAATGGAAGCGAGATAAGAAGCTACCAAACATCGTCCTACCAGACGTAAATCCGACAGAAGGCATAAAGGATGCGGATGAACGTCACTTACGCCGTAAACGTATTGTAAAGCCTCTGGAGTTGCAAGTGTTTCTTAGTCTGTGTTCACCTCGTCTTCAACGCATTGTCCTAGGAGCCGTTAACAGCACCCTACGCCTCAAAACCCTCCGCCAGCTCACCACAGCAAACGTAGCCTGGGAAGGGGAGGAGTTGCACGGACAACAGTCCAAAAGCTATAAAACCTACGCCATTTCTAATAATGAGGTTATGCAATGGCTGGTGGCTACAGCTACGGGGGGTAAGTTGTTCGATTTTACGGGGTTTGAACATGAATGGAAGAAGGTTATGAAGAGATTTATCGCCATGGGCTATAAGCCTTTCCAGGTTCGTGATTTAAGGCGAACGGGAGGAAGGACAATGGTGAAGGGTGGAATTGATGCTGCTACAGCTCAGGAGGTTCTTGGACATTCCGACATCCGTACCACGCAACTGTACATCGGTGCGGAGAAGGAAGACCTCGTGGCAGCAGGTAAAGTCATCAGCGCACAGTACGGTTTGCATTTGCTCTCAAACCGTTCGGAAAACCGTACGGAAGTGGTGCCAGCCTCCACAGCAATTGTGCTGCAAACGTCTCTAAATTAAACACTTTCGCGGGTGTAGTTCAATGGCAGAATGAAAGCTTCCCAAGCTACATCACGCCGGTTACATCCATTCTCATCTGGTGCACTTACCGTCGGAGAAAGTGAAACAGCTGTTGCACTAAAGAACATCTAATACCGTTCAGAACCGTACGTAAAACCGTTCGTACCGCTTGACAGGTTCCATAGGTGTTTCATATAAAATACATATGGAAAAGCAAAAGCAGGAAGAACTGGTGGTGGAGGTGGAGCGGATGTGCATTGCGTGCGGGAAGGTGTGGATAAGCTTCTTCTCAAAGCCAGAGATGCGAAGATTGGGAAGGGGGGAGTTGATGGAAGTATGCCCGAACCCCGATTGCGGTCAGCCGGTATGATCCTCTTTCTAGGGTCTTTTGAATCGCAGATTTACCAGTTTCTAAAGCAAGTCCAGCCTGTTGTTGTCCACACCGAACACCCCATCACCCTAGACCACCTCAACACCCTTCGTCCTTCCTTCATTGTCAGCCACGGCTATAGGCATAAAGTGAAGCCTGACGTCATAGCTGCCTACAAAGACAAGATTATCAACCTCCACATCTCGTACCTACCCTGGAATAGGGGGGCCGATCCTAACTTCTGGAGTTGGATAGAAAGAAGTCCCAAAGGGGTGACTATTCATTACATGGATGAAGGCTTGGATACAGGGGATATAATTGTGCAACGGAAGGTGGAATTGGATGACAGCAACACCCTAGCTACTTCCTACGAGAAGCTTCAGAATGCGCTGCTAGAGCTGTTTAAGGACAACTGGTGGGATATAAAGCTAAGGGTGGCACCTAGGACGAAGCAGCCACCAGGCGGCAGCTACCATAGAAGTGACGATAAGAAGGCGCTAATGCACCTCCTGGTTCAGGGCTGGAACACTCCGGTGAATGTCCTTACCGCCCACACTTCCCGCAACCGCATCCAGTTTTCTTGTTTGCCGACATCTTATGAGGTTGCAGCAAATGACCTTCACAGTCGAATGGATATACCCACCCACAGTCATGGCAAACCAGGGCACCCGACTTACCTTCTTCCCGATACTCCACTGAACCACATCCTACCGGACATTTAATCTTCTCTTTCTTCTGACTTCGGGGCTTTTGGAACACCGTAGAGGTCCAGCCTTTTGTGGATTCGGACAATTTCTGCATAGAGCCGTTCGACATCGGCCTGATAACGACTAACAGTAACGTAGTTGGCTGATAAGCTCGATACACCCACCACACCTCCTATAACGCTTAAAGTCACTAAAGCTATTTCTTTCCACTTCGTTGGTTGCTTCTTCATAAAACCCTACTTAACCGACCTCATGTTATCTCTCCCGTATAGGACCAGAATAAATCTCACGTAAATCGCTTGTTTCACCTGTTGCTAACCGTTTCAGTCCCTTGGCTGTTTTAATGGCCTGTAAGCCAAAGCCGTGGGGGTTGCCCACCAACAAAGCTGTCTCAGCCAACCCATTACCCGTTGTGGCGCTCTTAATCAACGCCAGAGGGCCGCTGAAGCCATACATGGCGGGACGGAGCATAGGCACGAAATCAGCCAAACTCACCCCATCCTTGCCCGTTACAACGTTAGTCGCCATGTTCATAATGAAGCCTGTAGCCCCAATTTGAGCAATGGCGAGGAGCTTCTGTTCAGCTGGAAGGGCAGCGAAAGCAACATCCTTCATCAGCACGTTGGCGGCGTTGAACACGTAAGTGTTTAGGGGGGCGATAAGCTTACCTACCTCACTACCAGAGGAAATGGCAGAAGGACGGAACATGTTCTCATACACACCCTGGCTGCGAGCTGCTATTTCATCCGCTATTTTGACAGCCAGCTCATGGTTGTTGCCTGCATTCCTAGCCAGCTTATAAGCACGGTTGAACGTACCAATTACCATAGATTCGTTCGTAAACCGCATCATGGCGGTGCCGACCTTCTCAGCCGTTGATACACCCTTCAGCCCCAGTCTACGCACATCCTCCACGTCAAACAGCTTCACCACCTGGGAGTTGGCGCGAGCGAAGGAGCGGTAATTCTTGTTCACTGACGCCTTGATGATTTGCTCCCACATGTTGGCTGTCATGCCGCCTACAACGCTTTGAATGGCGTTCTTAGGCCCCATGTACACAGCATTCATGATGGCGGAATTCACCTGATTAACAGCAGCTCCAACGTTGCCCACCATGACGTTCTTGATGAAGTTGGTCATGCCGGACTGGAGGAAGGATTGGAGGCCCTTGCTGTACACTCCACCTGTAGCCAGCTCCAAGCCTTTCTGTGAAAGACGGCCAGCATCACCTGTGGCAACGTTCGCTAGATCAACGAAACGCTGCGCCAGGTTAGGTTTGCCAGCAGCCTGGGCTTCACGGGCAAGAAACCGCAGCTTGTCTACATCCTCAGCATGAGCCACGTAGCGGGCAGCTTTGTGGATGTAGGCTTCTAAGGCCTCGAAGGCCCCACCAAGCTCCTCTTCAGGGATGATGTCATACCGCTTGTTCTCAAACCCTAGCTTAGGCTGGTTGCGCTTGAGCTTCAGGTAATTGTCAATTTCCTTGGGATCAACGATAAGATCATCCAGCACTGCCTCTTGGCGCATGTGGTGCACAAAGTCTTCTCGCTTAGGAATGGCGGGTTGGTTGGTACGTTTGCGCACCTCATTAACCGTATCCAGCAGTTCGTCGTAAATCTTTCGATACTCTTCAGCAGCTCTGCGCCATTCAACGGATTTGCCTTTAGGCGCTTCCTGCTTCCCTTCAACAAACCGACGGAAGGCAACGCTTTCATCGTCCGACAGCTTAAACCGAGCTTTAACATCACCAGCCCGGCGAAGGAAGGCTGTTTCCACTTCGCGCTTCAAGATGACGTTGTTAAAAATAGGTTGTTCGATGTCACGTTTAAACGCCCCACCTGCAACCTGATCCTGGTCGTCTACGAAATACTTTAACCCCACAGAAGAACGATTCAGCTGTGAGATGTCCTTCACTTGGTTCTTAATCCCATCAACCAACTCTTTCGAAATTTCCGTACCTCTACCAGTAATGGCGGCTACGTTACGATCCATCAGTTCCGCCATACGCGCCTGGATCTCGTCAGAGGTGTAGCCAAAATCAATTAGGTCATTCTCAGCGTGGGCCAGCGATTCCTTAACCTGCTCCAGCTTCATGGCATACTTCTGCTGTCGGGTGGTGGTATAGACGTTCTTCATCTCCGCCAATTGAGCATCAATGGCGTTAATCTTCTCGGTGGTGGATTGAAGCACCTTATCCTGATCGTCCAACACCAACTTGGCGAGCCGTTTACGCTCTTCGCCCATACGCTGCACAATGGCGTCCTTCTGCTTAGCAATAGAGGCCAGCTTACCGTCCAGGTCTGGTCGCATCCCACCCGCTAAGCGCACCTGATAGGCAATCTCCGATTCCTTCGCCGCCAGCTTCTGAAGTTCGGGGTTGGCGTCAATGTCCGTCAGCTCGTCAATCTTGGCGAGGATTTTCTTGTTCCTGGGCTTAAGCAACGCCTTGGTGGTGTGCTCTTGCAGGCTTTCCGCCAGCGTGTCGCGCTGTGCTTTCAGCTCACCCATCTTGAGCATCAGACGCTCTTCCGACTTAGAAATGGCGACTGTGTCAGGACCGTTCTTAATGAGATCGGTTAGCTCTTTATCTAACCCACCAATCTTCTCTTCCAGCTCCTTCGCCTTATCGGAGAGCTTGGCAATGTCGTCCACATCACCCACTAAAGGCTGAGGATTGGGGCGCTTGGCAACTGTGGTTCCCGTTGGCAGCTTCATCTCACCTTCAGGAATCAAGGCTTTCTTCACTGCCTTCACTTCCTCAGCAGGAGTGGCACGTTTCACTATTTCAGCCACCCGCTCACCCGCCGCTGTAAAGCTGTCCTTGGGAAGCTTCTTAATGGCGGGTGCACCCACAGCAATAGCTTCTAGGAGGGTGGGGATGGACTGGATGCCAAAGCCGACAGAAGCAGACAAGGTAGGATTAACACCGGATTGCGCCAGTCCAGTGGCCGCAGCTTCTCCTAACTTATCTGCTTCCTTATGAATTCGATTGTAAGCGTTCTTAAAATCATCAGATGGGTCGTGAGCAGGAATACCAGCCTTCTTCATGCCAGCTTCCTGACGTTCCACCACATCAGCGTGCCAGTCCATTACGGGCTTAACTACCTTACCGATAGCACCTGTAACAGCATTAGCAGCATCCACTGCTTGCTCCAGCAATGGTGTGCTGGGTTCGCTCACCTCGCCTTCTACTGGCTGGAGGTCGAACTGTTCGTCATCAACCGGTTGTAGATCAAACTGCTCGTCATCTACCGGCTGTAGGTCAAACTTAACCTCTGGTTGAGGCTGTCGTTGAATTGGCTTTGCCACGCTTAAATCCTTTGCCCTTTTCCGACTTTAGGAAGGCTTCAATCTGATTTGCTGGAAGCTTGTAAGTTTTCTTGCCGTCGTTAACAAACTCAGTGCCGTCTGACGACTGCTCTTGTTTAGCGGGTTTGTTTCCGCTCAGCCTTTCAATGGTTTCCTTGCGCTGCTTCTGCGTTTCGATCTTTCGGCTGGAAGGCGCAGGAATGAGGCCACCAGATATACGGCTAAGCATCTCACCGTGCTTCGCAAAGAAGGAGTCGGGGTCAATGCCCTTATCCAGGTCGTTACGCAGCCGTTCCAACACCTGTTCTTTCGTCAGCTCCAGCTGCTGTTCACGCTGCGCCACGCTCTGCTCTCTGACTTCTAAACCACGAACCTTAAGGTCTGTTTCCAAAGCTTCCTTCTCAGGAGCGACGTTTTGCTGAATAACCCGCTCAACAGTTGACAGAAACTCACCAGGATCGGACACCTTCGGGAGCATTCTTGCTACCAACAGATTCGTAGCTGCCCGTTTCGCTTTAACGTCAGCGGTCTTATCACTCCATATTCCTCCGAGTTCAATGACAGCCTTCTCATCTTCGGGGGTGATGTCCTTGAGGGCAGGAATGGGAATGTCAGGCATAATCTGCTTTTGAGCCGCAGCAAATACGTTGTGGTAGTACTCTCGCAAGGTGGGGGAAATACCCTTTTCCGCCATCTTACTCGCAGCGAAATCGCGTTCTTTAACTACCTTCTCGTACGCCGCCTGGCCCTGCTTCATCATCTCTTGCTGCTGCAACATCTTCATTTTGACGCGCTCATTCCGTAACTCCAGCCCTTGCTGAAGTCCTCTCGCTACGCCTGAAAATGGATCTGTATATTCAGCCATAATCGCTCCTTACATAGGTGGACGCGCATAGGGATTCCATGTACGCCCACCTCCAATTGCATATCCTCCAAAGGCACCACCAGCAGCTCCAGCAGCACCCGCGCCTCCAAAGGCGAAGGGAAGCATCGCTGCCAACTGCAAACCACCAGACAACATCTGCGCTCTACGATTCTTTTTGTTCTCAGACTTTTGGGCCTGAAGAGCGTCGTAGTTGTACTGCAACTGTCGATTGAACTGGAAAGGCTGCTGTGCGCCTAACGTCAGCTGAGAAAGACCGCCAATGTCAGGGAAACCAGGCATGGAGTACGCCCTGCTGCCCGTAGCACCAGAAGCCAGCTCAAACCCGCCATAAGCCAGCGGTGTTTCGCCATGAATGATGGCCTGAAGCTCACGTTCCTTCGCTGCCGTCACACGGTCTTTGTAGGCCGAGAGATTCTTAATGGCGGCATCGCCCTTACCAACCGCTGTTTCGTAGCTGTCGCCAATGATGATGTTGCCAGCTCTGGCCTGCTGCTCTTTGAATACATTGAACTCATCCGCAGCCTGCTTCTTAAGCGTCTCAGACATGGGTATTTCGCCACGCAGCGCCTTCTGCTGACGTTCCAGCTGCTGCTCTGTGAGGGCCAGCTGCTGCTCTTCCAGCTTCTTAAATCTCTCTTCCAGGGCTTTACGCTCTGGTGTTTTCTCTAAACGATGTGCTGGGGTGTTGGCCTTGTACGCCTCTACCTCACGAATAGCGGCCTGAATTTCGGGGCTTTGATTAATGGCGTTGACGATCTGCTCACGGGTGAACTTGGGCGTGCCGTCCGAATTTTTCTGAGCACTCAGCTGGTCATCAATCCGCTGCGAAATGGACGAAACCTTAGCCTGACGTTCAAGCAAACCCTGCTGGAATTCAGGATTGGACACTTCAGTGAAGCCGCTTTCCTGCAAGAGAAGAGGGCGAAGCTGGGCGATGAACTGAGCGTATTCCTTGATACTGCTCAGGTTGATGTCATTCAGTAATTGTTCGTCGTTGGAAAATGCCATGGTTTCCTCTAGTTAGGCTTCTTAGGCCAGGAGATGTTCTTAGGGTTCGGCTGTTCTGTGATATCCCGTAACGCCTGACGGTAGGCTTTAAGCGCAGCCACGTTCTCATTGAGGTCCATGGCGCGTGCGAGGGCCTTATCCGATTCATCCAAAAGTCTGTTGCGTTCCGCACGAATGCGTTTCCAGCGTTCCTCGGTTTCGAGGATGGGATCAACGGCTACCTTACCAGCCTTCATCCGCCACTGGTCCCTGAACTCTCTGTCCTGCGGCAGCTCGCTTTCGTCCACATCTGAGAAGGGCAGGCCCTGTAAGCTGGCGTCCGCTTGTATAATTCGTTCGAACTGCTCAACGGCCCAATCTCTATCCGACATGCCTTCAGGCTTTCCTTTCATGCAAGCGTGCGCGATGCGTACACTGCCGTCTGGTTTGATAAACACTCGCTTAATCATCTTATGCTCCCGCCTGACACACGATCACGTCAGAAATAGTGTTCTTGTCGCCGAGGTTGTCAGCCGTATCGGTGATACGCATTTGCAAGGCTGACGCTGTATTTGAATTAATGGCGATTAAACCGAAGGTTCCGTTATGTTCCATGATGGCTGTTGCCGCCACGTTACCAGCCGCTGCTACGGAGAAGGTGAGCGTGTAGAGACCCACACCGTCATCCGTTAAACCCGACACGTTTTCGCTATCCAGCAGAGAAAAAGCACCGCCCGTCTGAGCCACACGCGCCCAGGCATGTACTCTTCGGTCACCCTGCGCTCCACGGTTGTAGGAGACGAGATGCCAGTCACCAGCGGCATACTGCCGAAACACCGCAATATCGCCAGCCGCTGTTCTGATGTTCCGTCCATCTGGCAGGATGAGGTCCGTGGCGTGGTGGGTGAGCGTCAACGCACCGTCAAACTGTAATGTCACCTGTGCACCAATGTAACGCTCTGAAATGGCGGTGATGGTTGTGGTGCCGGTGACGTCGAAGAAATCGCCATCGTTGCCGAGGGTCAAAGTAGCAGCAGAAGCGATGTCAGCACCCTTCTGGAGTTCCGCCTTGTTCCTTGTATAGTTGGTCAGTATCCAGTCACCAGAAGCGTACTCACGGAATTCAGCCACATCTCCCGCCATCGTGATGATGCTCTTGCCACCAGGAAGAACAAGATCAGTGGCATGATGCGTGAGGGTAAGGGCACCGTCGAACTGGAGGGTGATTTTGCTACCCACACCCAACGTCCCAATGGAGGTGATGGTGGTGGTGCCAGTGATGTCAAAGAAGTCGCCGTCCGTGCCCAGCGTAAGAGCTGCGCCGCTTGCCACATCCGCACCCTTAGAACCAATGGCGGCACAGTCAATGTACCACTGTGACTTACCAGTGATTTGTTTCAGAATGTAGCGGATGCGAGCTATTTCTTCCGATAAAGAGGTAGCGAGGGAGGGGGAAGCAGCCGGATAGGGGTCAGCGGTGGTTTGCATCTCCGCCGTGTTCACGGAGAAATCATCAATATCCTCCGGTATGGCGGCATCCTGAATGTCCTGTAACGAGCTGTTCAGGTCTGACGCGGTGAGAGTTTCACCAGCCGTGTAGGTTTTATGCAGTGTGGGTGGATACGACATTTACATTCTCCCTTCGAAATTCTTGCCTTCGAATAGTTTCTTCAACACGCGAAGAGGAAACAGAGGCTCACCGTCCTTAATGTCAAAGCGTCTGCGAACAAAGCCGTACGCCGCTCTGTCCAGAAGCTTGCCGCTTTCAGTGAACTTCCATTCCGCTTCACGCACCCAACCCCACCGCTGGGTTTTCTGTAACGCATCAAAATCTGCTTCGGTAATCGTCGGTACGCACTGTTCGCAGAGGATGAGGTTGCAATAGGTGTTATCCGCCAACTTCATCTGTATCCTGCGTGAGTGCGTCATGTGAACCAGTCTGCCACGTCGTCTGGTAGCCACCGTCATGTTGCACTTCATGCAGCCCACGCGAACGTAGCCGTCAGCATCAAAATCGAGGTATTCCGTGTACGGATTCGCCATTACTTTCTTCGCACTCCTCTGTTTAAGAACGGGAAAATTAGGTGAGAGAGGAGATAATCTTCTCCTGCACCATCATTAGAAATAAGCATTCGGATTTTTCGGCCAACCTCACCCAGCTCAAACTCCACTTCTTCTGTACCGATCAAGGCGAGGGTATCGGTATCTAGGACCAACCCACCGAGTACAGCGGAGGAAGAGGAGAGGCTGACGGTTTGGCTGCTTTGCTGCGCCCCATCAATGAACCACTGGATGTCAACCTGATAGTCACCTAGCGAACGATAGGCGAGGATGCCGTAGGGGTAGCGTTTCTCCACACCCTCTAAATCAAAGTCACTCCAACCCGTAGCCGCCACCGCTGTATAGGCGTTGCCATTATCGGTCTTGGTGGTACTCTCAATCTCCCAAGTACGCCCGTTGTAATCCTGCGTGTACAGACGCTGCTGCATGTTGGCGTCCTCAGCAGGAAAGGAAGCCGCTGCTTTGTAGCCTGTACCGTTGGTGGAGCTGTTGTCACGACCGTCGTGAGGCGGTGCCCACATCTGAAGGTCGTAGTAGTACACCAGACAAACGTCGTTGTACGACACGCCAGTACGACGCATGAAAATTCGGAGAGAACGGGTTTTCGGCTCATCGTTCATGTGGAAGTGGGCGATGGACGTAAGATCAACGTTACGCCGTATCCAGTTATGAATGAAGAACGGTCTGGTGATGGAAGCTTCTTTGAAGTCCCGCAGCTGCTCAGCCGTCTGCACTTCGTAAATATCGCCGTCCGTTGTCATGGCGAAGATGAAGTTACCGGCTTGGCAGGTGAGGCGAGGGCTTGCCACACCGCCTTTGAAGCTGGCCTTCACTACACCCCAATTAGCGGTATCAGCATCCGTATCGTCTAAATAGAACGTCTCTTCCTTGCCTAGAAACCACAGCACGCCATCTTTCGACACACAGTCGATGATGCCGCTACCGTGACGAAAATCCACGACGACAGTGGTGGAGGTGCCGCCCGTAGCTACCTGGAAGTCGCCGGTGCTGCTGATGTAAGCCGTTGTTTCCTTACCAGCCACGCCCCAAAACACAGCCCGTCTGCTGCCACCCTTGGTATGGATGGTCATCTTCTTAGGATGAGTGCTGCCAGTCCAATCAGCGTTAGGCGAGGTGATGGTGGCTACAGCTGATCCTGTGTCCACCTTAACGGCATCCACGCCATTCAGAATGAACATCTTGTCATCAGCCGGAACAAAGTGAGTTTTAGCCGTCGTAGAGCGGCCAGAAAGAATGGACACTCCATCTCGATACACAGCCCCATCAGCACCAGCGAAATAGATATGGCGGGTGTTGGTGGACCGTTTAACCAGCATTCCACCGCCCAAGCTTTCCAAGCTGGCAGCAATCTGGTTGCCTACTGGCTGCGTGCCGCCTCTTTTCTCAAAACCACCATTGTGAATGTTGCCGTTGCGGCTTTCGTCGCTAAACTGTCCAGCAGGAATGTTGCTGAGGTCGTCGTTCCCGTTGAAGGAACCGTTCAGCGGTATGACGTATCGCTCTCCAATAAACATTACGGATAGTCCAGAACGGAGCTGAGATGCTGAATGTTGTGCGGATATAGATACAGCGCAGCCGTCTGAGCTTTCTTCTTCTCGTAAATTTGACGCTCAATGCCGTATCGGCTGTCGTCCTGCAAGCACCACACAAACACGCCTTGAATGAATAAACCGTTGAACAAACGGAGAAGGCGGTTGTAGAGGGTAGAAGTATTGATGTCTACGTCAATCTTCAGGATGTCGGCGTAGTATTCCAGCTCAATCCCGTACACCTTGTCTGGAGCCTTGTTAAAGTAGAGGTCGCCTTCAGCAGCATCGCCTTTGGTAGCCGCTAAGGTGGGTTTGCCAGGAGTGCCTGGATTGGTCACCGAGTTCAAATCGAACGTGGTTTTATAATCAATCTCTTTGTGCTCATCGACGACGAGATAGACAATCGTGCCCGTAGGGGTGGTGGTCCAAGCAGATTCAAGCGTGGCAACCTTCGTGGAACTGTCGTATGACTTAATCTGACGAGCCTGGCCGGAACCAGCGGTGGCAGAGGTAATCACCACCCACTTACCCACCGTCTCAGAACCACCAGTATCATCAGCCGCCAACGTGAGAGTAGTGGAGGCAGCAGCTTGTGCCGTCCCTCTGCGAGAACCGTCCAGCACCTTCACGGAAATAGCCTTGGCGTAATCCGTAGGGAGCTGCACGTAGCTAACGCCGACAGTGCACGGAAGGTACGCTGTGGTACGCAGGGGGTCCCACTCAAGACCTAAATCCTTCAAATCGCTCTTCACCATCTCCAAGCCATAATCAATGGCGCGGGTGATGTCGGCGGAGGTGGGGGTACGTTTACCGAAAAGTTTCCACGCCTCAGTGACTATCGTTGTGGGCGTTGGCTGTGCTGGTATGCTCATTCTCTACTCCTGACTTCCAATGTGCGTAAACTTGTTCAACCTTCTCTAAAATCTTCGCTGGATGAAGTAACGCCACACAAACCGGCATATTGGTGGTTTCTTCCAGGGGGCAGCTTTTGCGTGAATAGTGCAGCTTGTGGCAGGGATAGCAGCTCACAGGCTGAAAGACGGTGAAGCAGTTCTTCCAATACTTCGTTAAATTTTCTTCTGAACTGTGTGACAGCAGGATGATCTTTGGTGTATCGAAGGCGCTGCTGGCATTCGCTATAGATGTCTCGGTGCTGATAACCAAGTCCGCTTCTCTGGTGAGGAGGAACGACTTACGAATGCCTAAATTACCGCACTTGTCCAGAATACGAGGATGGGGATCAATGATGCCTCTGCACCCTGCCTCACCCACCAGCACTACCGTTGCTTCCGGTATGCCTTCTACGATTGCTTGAATAACACTATCAGCGTACGGATAAGTCTTGTGATGCGACGAACCTGATAGGCAATAGACGACAAGAAACCCTTTGATGCTAGACCTGAATTCCTTAACCCACTTCTCTTCTTTCTCACTGAAATGTAAATCTGGATTGATGCCTTTCGCCTCTGGATATCCAGCAACCTCCATCGTAGTGTCCATGTAATTCTTGTTCATGGCGTTGTGGAGCTGGAGCTTGGACCAGCCGTATTCCTGTCTCCAGGGCACGGCCAGCAGCCTTCCTTCCACAGAACCGCTTAAGTTGATGAAGCGGTCGTACTTCTTCGCTAACCCTTCCCAATACTTCGGCAGCTCCGTATTGGGTATTTCTTCCGTCTGTTGCAGCAGAAAGGCGTCAACGTTCGGGTTATGCCGCTGCACTTCGTAGCATCGCTCAGAGCAGTTGAAGATGACGTAGTAGCCGTCTTCCTTCAGCTTTCTGAAGATGGGGGAACACAGCACCGCATCACCCCATGCGCCATACCGACTTACACAGGCTGTTTTCTTGCCTTCCGTGTTCGGTGTTCGTTCAATCAGCTTCATGTAAATTTGTGCTGGTACTTACCTGGAAGGTGGGGGCCAAGCTTTCCCAGCAAATGGTTATTGCTTTTGGCTGGCTTGCTTCTGCCGTCGTGCCAGCTCTTCTTCGATCAAATCGTTCTCAAACAGATTCCACAGTTGGTCAACCACACTGGTCACCCAATTGTGTGCTTCCTGTGGTTTAAAGTCGTTCATGCGACGCCGCAGCAGGTCGCGTGCTTTCGCCCTTACGCCCGTCATTTCTGCACCCTCCGAGCCACAACCGTAATGATCCAGTCGGGATGTTCGGGACGACGCAGCCGCCCGTCGTCGAAGTTAATCTCAACAATCTCGTAGCCGAGGGCTTCGAGGACGACCTTCAGACTGTGACGGTCAAAGTAGAAGATGTGCTCGCCAGGACGGTAATGCGGCCAGCCAATGATGGGACGAGCCAGCAGGCTTTCCAGATTCGGGGTGGAGATAAATATCCACTCAGGATTGATGGCCGAAATGTTGTTGAAGAATTCAGGGTCGTGCTCAATGCTGTCCCACATCGTCAGAACGTCGATGATGTGCCGAGGAGCAACAGCCCCCTGAATGACCTTCTCTTCCCAAGGCTTCGACGTAAAACCGCACGCCGGATTAATGTCGTAATTCAAGCGGTTGAATGTGCTTGGCCCGAAAGCGTTGAACGTCCCAGGTCCACAGCCGTAATCCAACAGCGTCCCGCCCTTCACGTACTTTGTCACCAACGCCCAGCGTCCAGTGTGAATCGCCTTGCCTAATGGTGTTTGTCCTAGCTGCAAATAACGGTCTTTGTAATCTTCGTTATAAATGCTCGTCCAACTCATACCCCACCCTTTCTGAGATTCTTGTACACGTAGTCAACACGCTTCAGAATGTCCTCAGTCCTAAACTGCTTCATACAAGCTGTTGCTAAAAATTCGTTCTTGTCCGTCACCACTTCGTTCTCGCAGTCGCCTCGGTAGTAAATGGCGCGGTGGCAAGGACTGCAATAAATCGGAGCCTGGATGCTAAAGTCGTTCTTCTGGTACTGCGTCATCTGCCACACGCTGGATGTGGTGGCTAAGAAGATTTTGGGCGTACCGAACATGCCAGCAGCCACCAGCAGGAACGTCTCTGGGCCAATGACCATATCCGCGTATTGCGTGCGATGAACCGCCTGCTTCAAACTTACGTCATCACCGATCATCGTCCCTACGCGGGGATGCTTAAACACCCACGGTCTGCACGTCTCATCACCAGCCAGGTAAATAAAGGCGTCTGGATAGTGGGCTAAAATCTGTTCGCAAATCTCTCGGTAGCTGTGGACAACCTTCTGTGCCGTGCTGCCAGCCAACGCCAGGATGACAACGAATTGCCCTTCGTGCTCCTTTCGCCACCGCTCACAGTTGGCAATTTGCTCAGGCGTAAAGTACATGCCCTGCAGGTTGATGTTCTTAGGCACCTCTAAACCGCACCGCTTAACACCGCATCG
>Ga0196963_10000313_pt1 | contig 45562 bp, 33 predicted proteins | sample S1_5metaG_FD_148600 | JGI IMG/M metagenome (GOLD analysis project Ga0196963, IMG submission 148600) | Soil microbial communities from Anza Borrego desert, Southern California, United States - S1_5 | ecosystem: Environmental > Terrestrial > Soil > Desert | place: USA: California | collected... | reverse complement strand
GACTCCGATCAGGCCGCGGCGCGCGCTCCCGACACCGAGACCGCGGTCGAGATCGAGCTGGTCGCCGCTGCCTGCGAGGCGGCCTCCGACCGGCGCGACGCCGCGGCGCTGCGCCTCGACCGCCTCGGCGAGCGCATCGGCCCCGAGCACTGGCGCCGGGCCGAGGTCGCGCGACGCCGCCTGGCGCTGGCGCAGGACGGCGCCGAGCGCGAGCGCCTGCTGGCCGAGGTCCGCGCGCGCCTGGCCGCCGCCGACGCCGACGAGGCCGCCGTGCTCGACGGCGCGCGCATCCTCGCCGCGTCCGGCCACGTCGACGAGGCGCTGGTCGCGCTGCGCGCCGCCGAGCGCCGTCTCGGCGGCGAGCGCATCGAACGCGAGATCGACGCCGCGTTCGACCGCCGCCGCGACGAGGCCGGCCGCGCCGCGTGGCTGGGCGAGCGCATGGCCGGCGAGCCGGAGCGGCTCGACCTCGCCTGGCGCCGCTGCGCCGCGCTGGCGGCGGCGGGGCTCGACGCCCAGGCCCAGGCGCTGATCGACGAGACCGCGGGCCGCGCCGCCGAGGACGCGCGCGGCGAAGCGCTCGCCGGGCTGGCGCGCACGCTGCGCAAGGCGTCGGCGGTCGACAGCGCGGCGCTCGCGTACCGCCGCGCGCTGGCGCTCGATCCGGCGCGTCTCGACCTGCGCCGCGAGCTGGGCGAGTGCCTGGTCGCGCTCGGCCGCACGCGCGAGGTGCGCGCGCTGTTCGCCGATCCCGGCGCGTTGGCCGGCGCGCGCACCGTCGCCGCGGAGCTGCTGCTCGACGCGCTGCCGTTCCTCGAACGGCTCGGCCTGGTCGCCGAGGCCGAGGCGCTGGCCGGGGAACGCCTCGCCGCCGACCCCGAGCACTTCGAGATCCGCCTGGCGTGCGGCCGGCTGGCGCGCCGCGTCGGCGAACCGCGCCGGGCCGAGGCGCTGTTCGCCGCCACGCGCGACCTCGCCGACACCCCCGCGCGCTACCGCGCGTGGCTCGACGCGATGCTCCCGGACGAGGCCGAGGAGGGCGTCGTCGCGCGCGCGATCGATGCCGAGCGCGCCTTGGTCGCCACCGCGGGCGACGGCGCGGACGCCTGGCAGCGCGTGCTGATCCTCGCCGACACCGCGCGGCTGTCGGGCGCCGCCGAGACCGCGCGCGCGATCCTGGTCGACGCGCTGGCGCGCGGCGCCCCCGACGACATCGAGCCGGCGCTGCGCCGCGCGCTGGTCGCCTGCCTCACCGGGCTGCCCGAACGCCGCGACGAGCTCGCCGCCGAGCTGCAGGTCATGGCCGAGCGCGACCCCGAGGCGCGCGACGAGGCGATGCTGCGCCTGTCGCTGGAGCACGGGGGCGATCTCGGCGAGACCCTGGAGCAGATCGATCTCGGCGCCGTGCGCGAGGTCGAGCTGCTCGACCGCGCGCTGGCGCGCCTGCGCGAGGGCGGGGACGTCGCCGACGGCGTCGCGGTCGCCGGGCGCCTCGTCGAGCTGTCGCGCAGCGAGGCAGCGCGGTGGCGCACGTGGCTGGCGCTGCTGGCGAGCGCCGGCGACGAACGCGTCTTCCGCATCGGCGTGCGCCGGCTCCTCGCCGGCGAGCTGCAGGGCCTCGGCGGCGCGGCCTCGGCCGAGGTGCGCGCCGACCTGGTGCGCCATCTCGGCGACTCGGTGTGGCGCCAGGTGGCGCGCGCCCTCGCCGCGGACGCGGCGGAGCCGGTCGGCGAGGCCCTCGAGGCGCTGGCCGAGCTCGCCGAAGGCGAGCCCGACGCCGTCGAGCGCGCGTGGATCCCCTTCGCGCGCGCGCGCCTGGCGCTGCGCGCCGGCGACGCGGCGCAGGCCGACGCCGCGGTCGGCGCGTTCCTCGGCGGCGGCGACGACGTGCTCGCGCTGCCCGATGGCCTGACCATCGCCGCGGACGAGGCGCGACGCCTGCTGCGCGCGCCGATCGCCAGCCCGCCGGCGGAGCGCGGCCTGCCGCTGCCGCCGTTCGCGCCGGCGTGGGTGGTCCGGCACGACCAGCCGATCGCCGCCATCGTCGCCGCCGGCGGGACGCTGGTGGTGGTCGATCGCGTCGGCGCCATGGCGGGTTTCGCGCTGGCCAGCGGTCGTCGGCGCTGGCGCGGCGACGGCTGCTGCGCGCCGTCGCCGCTGTGGCGCTGGGACGAGGAGACCGGCCAGCAGATCGCCGTCCGCCCGGCGCCGGTGGTGACCCTCGGCGGCATGGTCATGGCGGGCGATGGCGCGGCGCTCAACGGCATCGACGCCGCCACCGGCGTGCGCCGCTGGCGCGCCGACTTCGCCGCGTCGATCGACGCGATCGCCGCGCACCAGGGCTCGGTGGTCGTCGCCTGCGCCACGGACGGCGTGGTCGCCGCGCTGGATCCGGCGACCGGCAAGCGCCGCTGGGCGATCACCGTCGCGGTGCCGACGCGCGACGAGCGCCCGGGGCTGGCGGCGATCGATGGCGCGCGCTGCCTGTTCTACGGCCGGCGCACGGCGCTGGTCGACCTCGATCGCCGCGCGGTGCTCTGGCATCTCGATCCGGCGCGCGTGCGCCCCGTCGACGTCCGCCTCGAGCCGCCCGCGACCACGACCACCGCCGCGGCGGCGGCGCCGGTGAACGCGTCGTGGGGAGGCAGGCGTCGCTGGGCGCACGGCGGAGGGCGTTCCGGCATCCGACGCCACGCCGCCGCCCAGCCCGCGGGCGGCCTCGGCGGCACCGCGGCGGCGGTGGTCGGCGACGCGGCCTTCCCGGGCACCGAGGGCGGCCACCGCCTGCTCGCGTCGCTCGCCCTGCCGCTGGCCAGCGACGCCGCGGTGCACGACCTGCGCCTGTGCGGTGGCGTCGCGGTGCTGCTGACCGATGCGGGCGCGCTGCTCGCGCCGCTCGAGATGCCCGGCCTGGCGACCGCCGTCCCCCCGCAGGGCGGCACGCTGCTCGGCCAGGTCGGCATGCGCGCGATCTACGCCGCGGGCGGCGCGGCGACGCTGGTCGGCGCGGACGGCGCGACCACGTCGATCGCCGCGGCGACGGCCCTGGCCGACGACGCGCGCGAGCGCGCGGCGATCGTCGCGCCGGAGGAGGAGCCGGCCGCGGCCATGGGTCCGCCGATGGCGGCGTTCGCGCTCGACGGCGGCGTGCTCTACGCGGCGACCGCCGACGGCGTCGCCGGATTCACCCTCGCCGACGGCGCGCGGTTGTTCGTCGAGCGCTTCCCGCCGTCGATGCGCGAGGCGCTGCGCGAGACGAGGACCGCCGACGAGGGCGGCTTCGTGCAGCCGGCGCTCGGCGCCGCCAGCGCCGACGGCGTCCTCGCGCTGAGCATCGGCGGCACGACGGTGGTCGGCCTGCGCTCGCTGCGCGGCGCGGGCGCGGGAGCGGGCCCAGGAGACGGCGATGCCATCCCCTGAGGCCGTGACGAACGACGGAGGGATCTTCGACGCCGAGTTCCTCGCGCGCCTGCGCCTGCTGTTCGTCCGCCTGCGCCGGCGGCGCCGCCAGGCGCGCCAGGGCGTGCAGGAGTCGCCGGCCGCGGGCCATTCGCGCGAGTTCCGCGACCACCGCCACTACGCGCGCGGCGACGACATCCGCACCGTCGACTGGCGGCTGTACGGCCGGCTCGACCGCCTGTTCGTGCGCGTCTTCGAGTCGGTGCAGGAGTTCCACGTCCACGTCGTCGTCGACACCAGCGCGTCGATGGCCGATCCGCATCCGGCGAAGCGCATCGCCGCGCTGCGCCTGGCCGCGGCGCTCGCCTACCTCGGCCTGTCGCAGCAGCACCGCGTCGCGCTGATCGGCGTCGACCGCGCCTGCCGGCGCGAGCTGCCGCCGCTCAAGGGCCCCGGCCACATCCACGCCATCATCCGCCGCCTGGTCGACCTGCCGTTCGCCGGGATCGGCGATCTCGACGCGGCGCTGGCGGCGTTCCGGCCCGACGGCGGGCGGCGCGGCGTGGTCTTCCTGATCAGCGACCTGCTCGGCGGCGATCCCGCGCGCACCCGCGAGCTGGCGCGGCGCTTCGCCTCGTGGCCGGGCGAGACCCACGTCCTGCACGTGCTCGATCCCGCCGAGGAACGCGCGCCGGCCGAGGGCGAGCTGCTGCTGGTCGACAGCGAGACCGGCGCCGAGCGGCGGGTGTGGCTCGACCGGGACGCCGCCCAGCGCTACGCCGCGCAGGTCGTCGCGTGGCGCGACGGGATCGCCAAGGAATGCCTCGGTCGCCGGATCGACTACCTGCGCTGGGACGCCGCGGCGCCGTTCGACGACCAGTTCGTGACCCTCCTCGAACGCGGCAGCGGGCTGGCGGGGACGTGAACGCCCTCGCGCCGTCGCAGCTGTGGTGGCTGCTGCTGCTGGCGGTGCCGGTGGTCCTGCACCTGGTGCGGCCGCGGCCGCGCGCGCTGCGCACCACGACGCTGCCGTTCTTCCTCGGCCTCGACCGGCGCAGCGCCGACAGCCCGTGGCTGCGCTGGCTGAAGCGCCTCATCGCCCTGCTGCTGTCGGTGGCGGTGATGGGCGCGGCGACCGCGGCGGCGGCGCGGGTGGTGGTCGGCGGCGGCGACGGTGGCGTGCGCGGCGTCGTGGTGCTCGTCGACCGCTCGGCGTCGCTCGCGGCGCGCGGCGACGACGGGCGGACGCGCTTCGCGGCGCTCGCCGAGCGGCTGCAGGCGCGCGTCTCGGCGCTGCCGCCGACCGTGCCGGTGACGGTGCTGGCCTACGACGCGCGGCCGACGCTGGTGCTCGCGCGCAGCGTCGATCGCCAGGCGGCGGCGCGCGCGATCGCCGCGCTGGCGCCGCGACCGGTCGCCGGCGACCCGGAGCCGGCGATCGCGCTGGCGCGACGCCTGGCCGCGGTCGACGCGCCGGCGGCGCTGTGGCATGCGACCGACCACGCGGGCGACGACGGCGGCGACGAGCGGGTCGCCATCGAGCGCGTGCTGCCGCCGGCGATGCGCGCGCGCAACGTCGGCATCGTCGCCGCCGACCTGCGCCGCCTGCCGCTGGAGCGCAACCGCTACGCGGCGTTCGTGCAGATCGACGCGGTCGGCCAGCCCGCGGAGACCATCGAGTGCGAGCTGGACGTCGCCTTCGACGGGCGCGTGGTCGAGGTGCGGCGCCTGAGCATCGCCTCCGGCGCGTCCGAGCGGCTGCAGGTGCCGGTGGCGGCGGGCGACGCGCGCCGCCTGGGCTTCACCCTGCGCGCGGCCGACGACCGCCTCGTCGCCGACGATCGCGTGGAGCTGACGGTGCCCGAGCCGCGCACCCTGCGCGTGGTGGTCGCGTCGCGCGCGGCCGACCCGTTCATCGCCCTGGCGCTGCTCGCCTGCGCCGGCGACGGCCTCGCCGTCGAGACGGTCGCCGCCGACGCCTGGCCGACGCCCGCGCCGGCCTGCGAGCTGCTGGTGTGCGACGGCTGGCTGCCGGCGGAGCTGCCCGCGGGCGTGCCGACCGTGCTGATCGATCCGCCGTCGGCGCCGCCGGGCGTGGCGCTGCGTCGGCTCGACGGCGACGGCGCGCCGATCGAGTCGCCGCGGGTCATCGATGCGACGCATCCGCTGCTCTACGGCATCGCCACGCGCCGCGTGCGCCTGACCCAGACCGCGGCGATCGAGGCCGAGTCCGGCGTCGAGCCGCTGTGGGCGTCGCCCGCCGGCGCGGCGCTCGCGGCGGCGACGGTCGCCGGGCGACGGCTGGTGGTCATGGCCTTCGCGCCGGCGCGCTCGGAGGACCTGCCGCTGTCGGCCGCCTTCCCGCTGCTCATGGCCAACGCGGTCGGCTGGGCGACGCAGGGCGACGACGAGGCGACGCCGGCGGTGTGGCGCACGGGCGCGCTGATCGACGCGGACGGCGCGGTGGCCTGGGACGACGCGGCGGTGGCGACGGATGGCGAGACCAGGCCCCGCGAGCTCGACCGCGTCGGCGTGTGGCGCGCGGGGGCCGCGGCCGGGACCGCGGCCCTGCTCGCGCGCGCCGAGACCGGCCTGGGCGACGGGGCGGATCCGGCGCTCACCGCCGTCGACGGGGGCTTCGGCGGCGAGCTCGCGCGCGCGGCGTTGTGGGCGGCGCTGGCGCTGCTGATCGCCGAGAGCTGGCTGTTCCACCGCCGGGGCGTCGCATGACCTGGGACGAGCCGTGGCTGCTGGCGCTGATCCCGCCGACGCTGGTCGCCTTGGCGTGGTTCGCGCGCGGTTCCGTGCAGCCGCTGCGCGCGCGTCGCCGGCGGTGGCTGACGATCGTGCGCATGGCGCTGGCGGTCCTGGCGATCGTCGCCCTCGCCGGACCGACCCTGACGCTGCCGGCGCGCGCCCATGCGCTGGTGGTGGTCGCCGACCACAGCCACAGCCAGGGCGCCGACGGCATGGCGCGCGCGCACGCCGCGGCGACCGCCGCGCTCGGCGACGTGCCGCGCGCCACGCGCATCGGCGTGGTGTCGGCCGGCGATGAGCCGGCGGTGCGCCTCGTCCCCGAGGCCGGCGCGAGCCTGCCGCCGCCCGCGGCGGCGGGCACGCAGGACGGCGGCGCGCAGAGCGACCTCGCCGCGGCGCTGCGCGTCGCCTGCGGGCTGTTCCCGCCGCACAGCGCGCGGCGCGTGCTGCTGGTCGGCGACGGGGTCGAAACCCGTGGCGACCTGATGGCCGCGGCGCGCGAGGCCGCCGCCGCCGGCGTGGTCATCGACTGCCTGCCCGTCGCCGGCGCCGTGCGTCCCGACGCGCGCGTCGCGGCGATGCGCACCAGCCACGTGCGCGCGCACGAGGGCGCCGCGATCGCGATCGTCGCCGACCTCGAATCGTCGTACGCCGCGAGCGGACGCGTGCGGCTGTTCGAGAACGGCGTCGAGGTCGACGCGCGCGCGCTGACGCTCGCCGCCGGCGAGATCGCGACCGCGACCTTCCGCCGCACGCCGACGCAGCGCAATCTCTACACCTACCGCGTCGAGCTCGACGGCTTCGCCGGCGACGAGGTGCGCTCCAACGACGAGGGCCTGGCGCTGGTCGAGGTGCGCGGCCGGCCGATCCTGCTCTACATCGACGGCGAGCCCGACGAGGCCCACGTCCTGGCCGACGCCATGGCGCAGGAGGGCATCGACCTGGTGGTGCGCCCGCCCGAGGCGATGCCGCGCGAGCTGCGCGAGCTGGCCGGCTACGACGGGATCATCCTCAGCGACCTGCCGGCGGCGGCGCTCGACGACGAGGCGTTCGCGGCGCTGCGCGCGTACGTCGAGCAGCTCGGCGGCGGATTCCTGATGATCGGCGGGCCGAACGCGTTCGGCGCCGGCGGCTGGTACCGCACGCCGATCGAGGACATCCTGCCGGTCAAGCTCAAGGCGCCCGACACCGAGGAGCGCGCGCCGACCGCGCTGATGCTGGTGGTCGACCGCTCCGGCTCGATGGACGGGCAGAAGCTGCAGATGTGCAAGGAGGCGGCGGCGGCGACCGCCGAGCTGCTCGAGGCCAAGGACTTCCTCGGCGTGGTCGCGTTCGATTCCTCGGCGCACTGGGTCGTGCCGATGGGCCGGCTCGGCGACCGCTCGGGCGCGCTGTCGCGCATCCGCGCCATCGACTGCGGCGGCGGCACCAACATCCAGCCCGGCATGGAGGCGGGACGCGACGCGATCCGCGGCGTCGCCGCGCGGCGGCGCCACATGATCGTGATGACCGACGGCATCAGCCAGGGCGGCGGCTACGAGGCGATGGCGGCGACGCTGCGCGCGCAGGGCGTGACGGTGTCGACGGTGGCGGTCGGCGCCGACGCCGACGGCGCGCTGCTCGCGCGCATGGCGGCCAGCGGCGGCGGCAAGTTCCACCTCGCGCGCGATCCGCGCCAGCTGCCGCGCGTGTTCACGCAGGACGCGATGACCCACCTCGGCAAGCTGGTGCGCGAGCAGCCGTTCGCGCCGCGCCAGGTCGAGCGCCACATCATGCTGACCGGCATCGACCTGGCCTCGGCGCCCCAGCTGCTCGGCTACGTGCGCACGCACCGCCGCGCCGCGGCGCAGGTGCCGCTGGTCACCGACGTCGGCGATCCGCTGCTCGCGCACTGGCGCTTCGGCCTGGGCAAGGTCACCGCCTTCACCGGCGACTGCAAAGGCCGCTGGTCGTCGTTGTGGCTCGGTGCCTGGCAGGCCGGCTACCAGCAGTTCTGGGCCCAGGTGCTGCGCGAGGTCGCGCGCCCGCCGCAGGGCCGCGCCATCGACCTGCGCCTGGGCGAGGAGGACGGCCGCGCGCGCATCGTCGTCGATGTCCTCGACGGCGCGGCGGCGTTCAAGGACGGCGCCGAGATCGCCTGCGAGGTCTTCCACGTCGGCGTGTCCTCGCCCGGCGGCGCGATGCGGCCGCTGGCGCCGCCGCTGCTCGAGCAGACCGGCCCCGGCCGCTACGTCGGCGCGTTCGCGCCCGATCGCGCCGGGGTCTACCTGGTGCGCGCGCAGAGCGGCGCCGACATCGCCACCGCGGGACTCGTCCACCAGCCCGGCGGCGAATCGGCCACGGGACGCGTGGACCGGCGCCTGCTCGAGCGCATCGCCGCGATCACCGGCGGGCGCGTGCTCGCGGAGGGCGAGCGCGTCGCGATGCACGACGAGCCGCGCGGCGCGGCCGTGCCGCTGCGCACCGCGCTGACCATCGCGCTGCTCCTGCTGTTCCTGGTCGATCTGGTGATCCGCCGCTGGGAGAACTGCCTGGGCGTGTGGGAACGCCTGCGCGGTTCGGCCGCACGTGGTGGCTGACGAACGCCGCGCGTTGCGCGCCGACGCTGGCGCCCACCCTCTCGCGCCATGCCGGTCATCCTCTCCTGCCGCGGTCTCGCGAAGTGGTACGACTCCCATGCGTTGTTCGAGGACCTGACGCTGGGCATCGACGCCGGCGCGCGCGTCGGCCTCATCGGCCCCAACGGCTCGGGCAAGTCGACGCTGATGCGCATCCTCGCCGGGCTGGAGGTGCCGGACGAGGGCGACCGCGCCGTCGCCCAGGGCGCGCGGCTGACCTACCTGCCGCAGAGCGACCAGTTCCCCGCCGACGCGACCCCAGAGACCGCGCTGACCGAGGCGATGGTCGCGTCGCATCCCGGCCTCGAGGACTACGAGCGCGACCAGCTCGCGGCCGAGGCGCTGGAGCAGGCCGGCTTCGGCGTCGCCGGCAACCCGGGAACGACCCAGGCGGTGAGCACGCTCTCCGGCGGCTGGCGCAAGCGCCTGGCGATCGCGCGCGCGCTGGCGAGCGAGCCCGACGTGCTGCTGATGGACGAGCCGACCAACCACCTCGACCTCGAGGGCATCTGGTGGCTCGAGCGCACGCTGACGAAGAGCAAGGCGACGATCGTCGTCGTCAGCCACGACCGCTTCTTCCTGCAGCGCGCCTGCAACCGCGTCATCGAGCTGAACAAGGTCTATCCCGGCGGCTGCTTCGGCTCGACCGGCGGCTACGTCGCCTTCCTCGAGAAGCGCGCCGAGTTCCTCGCCAACCAGAAGTCGCGTCAGGACTCGCTCGACAACCAGGTGCGGCGCGAGATCGAGTGGCTGCGCGCGAACCCGTCGGCGCAGACCGTGAAGTCGAAGGCGCGCGTCGACCGCGCCAGCGCGATGATGAGCGACCTCTCGGCGCTGAGCTGGCGCAACTCGCAGACCCGCCGCGCCGACATCGACTTCTCGGGCACCGGCCGGCGCACCAACGACCTGGTGGTTCTCGAGGAGTGCAGCAAGCGCCTCGGCACGCGCGCGCTGTTCAGCGACGTCTCGCTGACCCTGTCGCCGGGCACGCGCCTCGGCCTGCTCGGCCTCAACGGCAGCGGCAAGACCACCTTCCTCAACGTGCTGACCAAACGCCTGGCGCCCGACACCGGTAAGGTGCGGCACGCGACCGAGCTCAAGATCGAGATCTTCGACCAGCGCCGCGAGCGCCTCGATCCGCGCCAGCCGCTGCGCAAGGCGCTGTGCGCCAGCGGCGAGACCGTGGTCTACCGCGGCCGCGGCCAGCACGTCGCCGCGTGGGCGAAGCGCTTCCTGTTCGGCGCGCATCAGCTCGATCTCGAGGTCGGCAAGCTCTCCGGCGGCGAGCAGGCGCGGGTGCTGATCGCGAACCTCATGCTCAAGCCGTGCGACCTGCTGGTGCTCGACGAGCCGACCAACGACCTCGACATCCCGTCGCTCGAGGTGCTCGAGCAGAGCCTGATGGACTTCCCGGGCGCGGTCGCGCTGGTCACCCACGACCGCTACCTGCTCGACCGCGTCTCGACCCAGCTGCTGGCGCTCGACGGCGCCGGCGGCGCGTACCAGGTCGCCGACTGCGCGCAGTGGGAGGACCTCGCCGAGCGCCTCCTGGCGCAGGCGCCGGGCAGCATGCCGGCGGCGCTCGCGTCGCCGTCGACCGCCAAGCCGAAGACCGCGTCGCCGGGCCTCTCGGGCAAGGAACGCCGCGAGCTGGACCGCATGTCCGAGAAGATCCACGAGGCCGAGGCCCGGGTGGCATCGCTCGAGGCGCGCACCGGCGACCCCACGGTGGTCGCCGACCCGGCGGCGCTCGAGGCGGCATGCGAGCAGCTGGCGACCGCGCAAGCCGAGGTCGACAAGCTCTATGCGCGCTGGCAGCACCTCGAGGCGAAGGCCGGCTGAAGGCCGCCCGGACGGCGCTTGCGCCGCGTCGCGAGGTCGCAGAGATTTTTGCCGTGCCGGCCCACATCCTCCAGATCGACGACAACGCCGCCGACATCGAGCTCCTGCGCACCGCGCTGGAGGAGAGCGACTGGGACGTGCGCTTCACCGGCCTCGACGACGTCGCCAAGGGGCGGTCGTACCTCATGGAGCAGGCGGGGCTGAAGTCCCTGCCCAACCTGATCCTGGTCGACCAGTCGCTGGCCGGCGAAGGCGCCGACTCGCTCTTCGCCTGGCTCGGCGAGCACGAGCTGGCGGTCCCGCACCGCATCGTCTTCACCAGCGGCACGTCCCAGCGGCGGCGCACGGACCTCGAGCGCTCCGGCGCGACCGCCGTGTTCATCAAGCCGACGCTCTACGACGACCTGGTCGCGGTCACCGTGCCGAAGCTGCGCGAGCTGATCGATCGCGACACCGTCCACGGCTGAGCCGGCCGGGCTACTCCGCGACCGCCTCGAGGCGCACGTTGCGGAACCAGTACACCGTCGCCGGCCAGTACGCGTAGAGCATGACGCGCACGGTGCGCACCGCGGGGCGGTGCTTGGTCGGATTCGTGGTGTGCTCGACGGCGTGCCAGCCCTCGCCGTCGCCGACGCCCGCGACGACCGATTCCCACAGCTTGCGCTGCTCGACCGAGCCGTCGGCGCGCTTCAGCTCGCCGTAGCCGCGCAGCCAGACCTTCACGCCCGCGGCGGGGCCCTGGAACTCGTAGCTCAGGCGATACGACCGCCCGGCTTCGATCACGACCGGGTCGGAGTAGTAGGACAGGCCGTAGAACTCCGCCATCGCCGTGGTCGCGGGCTTCGGGATCAGGAAGTCCTCGAGGCCGATCGCGTTCCACGCGTCGTTCATCGCGACTTCGCTGACGCGGGTGTCGAGGCGGATGCCCTTGCCGCCGCCCGGCGCGTCGAGCCAGGCGGCGCCGACGCCGTCGGGGAACTGCCAGGCGACCGGCTTGCGCGCCTCCTCGGGATCGGCGGTGGCGAAGTCGCCGTTGGGCAAGAGCGGTTCGGCGGTCGATGCCACGGCGACGGCGAGACCGAGGACGGCGGCGCGCAGGATGCGGCCGAGCAGGGTGCCGCGCGCGATCGTCATTCGGTCTCCGCCGCCAGCGCCGTGAAGTAGCGGCCGACCATCTCCTCGTATCCCGCCGGGACCGCGTCGCGGCTCTGCTGGAGCTGGTCGGCGCGAGCGGAGCGCTCGAGGTCGATGCGTTCGTGGCGCAGGGTCGCCGCGCCGTCGCCGATGTCGTCGCGCGCCGCGCGCAGCGCATCGACGGCTTCCGCGTAGCGCTGGCGGATGGCGCCGCCGTCGCCGCGCTCGGCGGCGGCCTCGACCTCGCGCATGGCGCTGACCGCGCTCTCCAGCGCGCCGTCGGTCATGCGCCGCTGGCGCAGCGCCAGCGCGACCTTCTCGCCCTGCGAGCGCAGCTGCGCCTGCTGCCCGGCGAGCCGCTTCATGCGTTCGGCCAGCGGCGCGGGCACCGGGCCGCGCAGGCCTTCGCCCCCCTGCCCGGAGACCTTGCCGCCGCCCGAGGCGCCGCCGTTGTCGGCCTTGGACGAGTCCTGCACGCTGCCGGATTCGAACGGCGAGGGCGACAGGCGCGTCGGCGTCTCGCGGCCGCCCTTGCCGTCGGCGGTCGCCTCGGCCATCTGGCCGTGGCTGCGCCCGTTGCGGCCTTCGCCGCTGCGTCCGCCGATCTCGTTCTCGTTGGGCAGCAGGTTGCCGGTCACGCCCTTGGCGCTCATGTTCGAGATCGGGCCGTCCATCGCGTCCCAGCCCGCGCCCTTGTCCATGCTGTCGAGCCAGGCGCTGGAGAAGTCCTCGACGTCCTCCCGCATCTGCTCCTCGTCGTCGAGCAGCTCGCCGACGATGTCCTCGAGCTCGCGCGGCAGCTCGGCCACGGGCACGTCGGCGCCGGCGAGCGGCTCCTCCATCTTCCACTGCAGCGAATCCGGCCGCGCCACCAGCCAGCGCTCGAGGTTGTGCTCGAGGGTCTTCGCCAGCTCGAGGCCGGACTGCTCGTGCGGCACCGCCAGCTCGACCGACTTCTGCGCCAGCGCCTTGGTCGCGCCGGCGACCTCCTGCCAGACCTCGTTGAGCTCGTCGGACAGCGACGAGTCGGCGAAGTCCTGCTGCGGCAGGCGGCTGAAGTCGGTCAGCTTCTCGTCGATGAACTTCGCCTGCTTGGCCTGCTCCTCGCTGAGCTCGCCGAGCAGCGCCGCCTGGTCGTCGGAGAGGTCGAGCGGCTTGGCGTCGGCCAGCGCGCGGCTCTTGGCGATGATGCGCTCCTGCGCCTTGACGAAGTCGGCGAGATCGTCCTTCAACCGCTCGGCCGCTGCGCGCACCGCGATCGCGTCGGCGTCGGCGCCGCGCGCGTTCGCCTTGGGGGCGGTGCCGCGCAGCGAGGCTTCGCCGACGAGGGCCATGAGGCGCGCGAGGATCGTGCGCTGGCGGTCGCGGATCGACACCAGGCGCGGATTGGCCTGCGCCGGATCGTCGGCCAGGCGCGCGAGGTCGACGAGCACCGCGGCCATCTCGGCCTCGGCGAGCAGGTCGAGGGCGCGCGCGGTGGCGCCGTCGCCGCGGCCCTGGCAATCGTCGCGCGCGACGCGCGCGCTGGCCTGGGCCTTGGTCTGCGGGTCGGCGATGGCGTCGCGATGGCCGGGCAGGCGGCCGCTGGCGGCCGCGGCGCCGACGTCGGCGACCAGGTTGTCGGCCAGCGCGAGGGCCTGGCGCTGACGCGCGATCGCCTCCTTGAGCGCGGCGATCGCGCCGGCGGCGGGCCCGGCGGCGGCGATGTCGACCACCGCCTTGATGCGCACGACCAGCGCGCGCGACCGGCCGGCGCCGCGCTCGCCGCGCTGGTCGTGCGCGACGGCGGCGATGGCGTAGGCGCGTCCGGGCGCGAAGCGCGCCGGATCGAGCACCAGGCGATGGCGCTCCTCCACCTCGCCGGGACCGGGCGGGCCGAGGTAGCGCCAGACCTGCTCCACCGCCTCCGGACGTTCGCCATCGCGCACGGTCAGCGCGAGGTCGGCGAGACCGTGGTCGTCGCGCGCGCGCAGGCGCAGCGCCAGCTCGGCGCCCGGCAGGACCAGCGCGTTGGTGTCGGCGCCGTCGAGCTCCACGGTCGGCGCGAGGTCGTCGGCCAGGGCGAGCGCGCCGCGCGCGACGACGCTGCCGACCGAATCGCCGACGATCAGCTCGTACGACGCGGCGCTGGCCAGCACCGCCTCGGCGACCCACGCCGCGCCGTCGCGCGCGCAGGCGATGCGGTCCTCGCCGATCTTCCAGGCCAGGCTCGGCACCTCGCGGTCGAGGCGCGCGCTCAGGCGCAATTGCGAACCGATCACGGCGGCGACGCCGCCGGGCAGCACCTGCTCGCGCGGCGCCTCGCCGAGGTAGTCGGGCGGGATGATGGTCAGGCGCGCGTCGGCGAGCTTCGGCGCCGGCACCACGCGCACCGCGACCGACCGGCTGCACGAATCGGCGCAGAACGCGCGGAAGGCGAAGCCGCGCCGCACGCCGGGGAAGGTCGTGGTCCAGGCGCCATCGTCGCCGCGCGTCAGCGATGCCGGTTCGCCGGTCGGCGCCTCGGCCGAGACCGCCGCGGCGCCGTCGGCCCAGACCAGCGTCGGCGCCGGCGGGTTGGCGGCTCCGCGCGCGCCGACCTGCACGCGCACGGTCAGCGCCGCGCCCTCGGGGACGTCGATCGTGCCGCTCGGCTCGATCGCCAGCGACACCGAGCCGACCGGCGGCACGTCGGCCAGCGGCGCGACCAGGCGCATGAGCGCGTTGAGGCAGCGTTCCGGCATCGCCGCGCGATACGCCGTCCAGCCACCGATCACCACCAGCGCGATCGCGCCCCACCGGGCCAGGCGGCGCACCTGGCACAGCCGCGCCAGCGGCAGCGCGCGCACCGCGGCGTTGGCGGCGGCGAGCGGCGCGGCGAGGAACGGCCGCTGCGACTCCGGCGGCGGCTGGCTCTCGAACTGGCAGGCGTTGATCAGCAGGTTGTCGTCGCGACCGAGCGCCTCCTCGATCGCCACCGCCGCGCGCTCCGGCGAGTGGCGCTCGGCGAGCGGACGCACGACGCGCCGCCAGAATTCCACCACCGCGAGGATCGCCGCCGCCGTCGCGCCGGTCAGGCGCAGCGCGGCCGGCAGGCGCAGCCAGTTGTCCGCCAGCGCCAGCACCAGCACCAGCGCGCCCACGGTCGCCAGCCACCAGGCGGCGCCGGCGGCGACGCGCGACCAGCGCATGCGCCGCGCGGCGCGCGCCAGGGCGCGGCGGACGGGATGATCGGCCATGGCGTTCATCGTGCCTCCGTCCACCACGCGGGTTCGATGCGCACCGGCGGCAGCAGCGCCGGATCATCGACGTTGCCGCGGAACGCGTAGCCGCGGCCGGCCCACATCAGGCGGCCGTCGGCGGGGTCGCGCTTCCAGCGCCACACCTCGACGCGCCACGGCCGCGCCGCGCCGTCCAGCGTCGACGAGCCGGCGCGGTACAGCAGCAGCAGGCCGTAGATCTCGTCGCCGGTCGGCGCGTAGGCGGCGATCAGCCGGCGATCGTCGAGGAAGTCCTTGGCCTCGGTCACCGCGGGACCGATCGCCGCGCGCGCCGCGGCGTCGTCGCCCGCCGGCCAGGCGACCGAGATCGCGCCATCGCCGCAGCGGGTGCAGACGAATGCCGGGGTGGCCAACGGCATCGGCAGGCGCCACGCGTCCTCGACGCGGCGCGCGGCGACGCGCGCGAGCGAACCGGGGGCGAGGACCACGACCTCGGCGGCGGCGTCGGCGCCAGGCAGCGCGAAGGAGGCGCCGGCCGCGGCGGTCTCGCCCGGCGTGACGACGATGCGCGCCGCGTAGACCAGCGAGGCCAGCGCCGCGCCCGGTTCGCCCTGCTGCTTCGAGGCGAGGATCACGCGCTCGGCCTGATCGTCGCCGGTGGGCGTGACGAACAGCACGGTCGTCGCCAGCGTGCCGCGCACCTCGCTGCCGTCGGCCAGCGCGACGATCGCGCGCAGCCGGCGCACGGGATACGGCTCGCCGTGCTCCTCGCGCGTGGTCTTGCCGGCCTCCGGGAAGCGGAACTGGCGGACCAGCTCCTCGGCCGCCGGCTCGCAGCGGATCTCGCGCACCAGGTCGACCGCGAGCGTGCGCATGTCGCCGTCGTGGATCTTGAGGTCCTGCGCGAGCCGCACCGCGCCGACGATCTCGCGGCCGTCCGAGAACTGCACGACGCCGTCGGCGGCGGACGCCGCGGCGGCGAGCAGCAGGAGCAGCGCGGCCCTCACAGCAGGTTCCTCGAGCGGCGCAGCGTCCAGTCGCCGACCAGCGCGGCGATCAGCGCGATCAGCCACCACGGCGACGAGAACACCAGCGAGCGCGCGGCGCCGGTGGCGCGCGGCCGGCATACCGTGGCGAGCCAGGCGTCGAGATCGTCGAGGCGCTCCTCGCCGACGGCGATGCCGCCGTGCGCCTCGGCGAGCGCCTTCAGCCCGGCGTCGTCGCGCGCCAGGCGTGCGCCTTCCGGCAGCTGCGGCGCGACGGCGAAGGTGCGCTCGTAGCTGGCCGAGCCGCCGTCCTCGCGCTCGCAGACGATGCGCACCGCGTAGTCGCCGCGCGCGCCGAACGGCACGTCGACGCGCAGCGCGCCGGCTTCGCCCGGCAACGACACCGCCGGCAGCTCGCGCCGACCGCCGGGTCCGTCGAGCGAGCCGACCACGCGCGGCCGGCCGGGCGCGTCGACGCGCACCGTGGCGATCGCGGTCTCGCCCGGGCGGTAGCGCGCGCGGTCCCAGCGCACGCGCACGCCCGACCCGGCGTCGCCGCGATCGGCGAGCCAGCGCAGCCCCTGGCGCCAGAACAGGCCGTAGGCGCCGCCGCCGTCCTGGTCGGAACGCGCCAGGCGCCACAGCGTGTCGCTCGCCAGGCCGAGCACGCGGCCCTTGCCGTAGGGCTGCGCGGCCGCGACGGCGACGTCGGTGCCATCGATCGCCGCGGTGAGCAGCGCGGTGGCGCCGGCGCGCAGCGGCCCCGGGCGGTTGCTGCTGGCGATCAGCGCGCGCGTCGCCGCGAGGCGCTCGGCGATGCCGGCCAGCGCCGGATGGCTGATCGCGGCCGGCGGCACGGCGACGGCGAACTCGCCGCGCGCCGGCGGCGGCTCGCCGTCGGCGACTGCCACGGCATCAGCGGGCCGAGCGGCGACGTCGCGTAGCCGCCGAGGCCGAACGACTGCTCGCCGCCGACCACCACCAGGGCGGCGCCGTTGGCGACGTGGTCGGCCAGCGCCTGCTGCTGCGCCGCCGGCCATGACGCCGCGGCGAAGGATCCGAGGATGACCACGTCGTAGCGCGCGAGCTGCGCGGCCTCGGCCGGGAAGCCCTCGTCGAGCATCTCGTCGCCCGCCAGGCGGTCGCCCTGGACGGTGAAGCGCTCGCCGCCGCCGCCCAGGCGCGCGCCGACGGTGCGGTACAGCGCGGTCAGGCTGATGCCGGGATCGCGCGCCAGCTCGGCGCGCAACGGTTTGAAGTCCAGCCCGAGGGTGCGGCTGAAGTACAGCACGCGCAGCGAGCGCTCGCGCACGTCGAGCGAGATCGTGCGCGCGTTGTCGAGGGTCGTCACCTCGCCCGGCATCGCCGGCACCGCGATACGCAGGCGGACGTCGCCGGCGGCGTCCGGCTTGTGACGGAACGTCGCGCGCGCGCGGCCGTGCGCGAGGTCCACCGGCGCGCGGGCGACCTCGCGCCAGCCGTCCCCGTCGGCGACCGACAGCGTCGCCGGCAGGACGCCGAGCTCGGCGCGGAACGCGGCCGAGCCGGTCGCGCGCAGGTCGGCGCTGACCTCGATCTCGAGGTCCTTCTCGGCGCCGTCGGGCGCATCCACCGCGAGCAGCGCGACGTTGTCGAGCGCGTCGGCGTCGGCGCCGACAGCGATCGCCGCGATCGGCGCGGCCGGCAGGCCGTCGGCGGCCATCGGCTCGTCGCCCCCGTCCGAGATCACGACGATGCCGGCGCAATCGCCGGCGGCGACCACCGGCGCGAGCTGCTGGAGGCAGGCGGCGAGATCGGTGCCGCGCTCCGTGCCGCCCGCGGTCGGCCGCTCGTGGACGGCGCTGTCGAACCATCGGCGCTCGACGCGCACGCCGCCGGGCACGCGCAGCGCCTCGGCGAGGATCTCGGCGCGCTCGCGCCGCGTCGAGCCGGCGTCGCGCACGTCCATCGAGGTCGATTGATCGACCAGCACGATGATCCGGCGGTCCTCGTCCGCGTGCGCCGGCAGCGACGGGTCGATCAGCGCGGTGATGATCAGCGCCGCGACCACCGCCGCCGGCACGGCGAGCCCGGCGGCGACGCGCGCCGGGAAGCGCCTGCCGAGGGTGCGCACGCGCAACGCCACCAGCGCCACCGCCAGCACGATGGCGGCGGCGACCACCAACGTCGGCGCATGCGGCTGCCAGATGATCGGCGGGGTCATGCGGCGCTCGCATCGGCGGCGGCGCGCGCCTTGGCCTTGGCCTTGGCCTTGGCGTCGGCCTTCTTCTTCGCCCGCGCGTGCGCGCGCCCGCCCAGCAGCATCCCGTAATCGGTGAGCACGACCTTGTGGACCTGCGGCGGGACCAACGGCCGGTCGGCGAGCCAGGTCTCCAGCGCCAGCGCGATCAGCGCCAGGCCGATGAGCCACGGCGCGGCGTCGAACCCGGTGCGCGTCGTCCACCAGTCGGCGAGCATCGCGTCGGCGCCGCGGTGGTCGACGACGCGATGGACGCCGGCGCCGAGCGCCGGGATCGTCGCGCCGGCGACCTGGCCGGGGGCGCCCTCGAGCGGCGCGGCGCGGACCACCGCCAGGCGCAGGCCCTCGTCGGCGCGCAGCTCGTAGACGCCGGCGCGCGCCAGCGGCGGCGACTGGTCGACGCCGCGCCAGTCGAGCACGGCGCCGGCGCGCGCGCGCGCCGCGACCTCGCCCGACGGACGCGGGACGATCGGCGAACCGGCGACCAGCGGCAGCACCTCGTCGTCGGCGGCCGGCGGCAGCGCCATGGCCTGCGCCAGGGCCAGGAACGACGGCGACAGCGGCAGCGTCGTCCACAGCGGCGACCAGGCGATGCCGGCGACGAACACCCGGCCGCGTCCGAGCGCGCGCTCGCTGAGCACCGGCCGGCCGTCGCCCAGGCCGAGCACGCCGCGCGCGTCGTCGGACAGATCGAGGGCCAGCGCGCGCCCGGCGCGCGAGCGGCCGAGCGCGACGGTGCCGTCGCCGGCGACCAGATCGCGCCAGCAGTCGGCGTCGGCGGCGAGCGCGACCAGCGACTCGCCCTTCGCGAAGCGGCTGGCCTCGGCGCCGCGCACGCCGCACCACGCGGGCAGCGCCGCGACCGCGTCGTCGCCCGCCGGGCGCGGCGCGATCAGCAGCCGCCCGCCGCCATCGACGAAGGTGCGCAGCGCCGCCTGCGCGGCGACGTCGAGTCCGGCGCAGCGGTCCCACGGGATGGCGATGGCCGCCGGCGCGGCGGCGAGCGCCGCGGCGACGTCGGGCAGCATGCGCGCGGCGATGCCGCTGAGGTTGCCGTCGGCATCGGGCGCGATCGCCAACGGCAGCGCGCCGTGGTCGCGGCGTTCGCCGATGAAGACCATCATGCGCGCGGCGCTGGTGGTGAAGGCGACGAAGCCGCGGTCGTCGCCGGCGAAGCCGTCGCCGGACAGCACGACCTGGACCCAGCGTTCGCCGGCCGGCGCCGCGGGCACCGCCAGCGGCACGTCGACGCGGCCGCGCGGCGGCACCGTCGCCGCGCGCTCGACGCGGCGGCCGCCGTCGTCCTGGACGGTGATCGTCACCGCCGCCTCGGCGCCGCCGGGATTGGTCAGGGTCGCGCGCAGCGGGATCGGGCGATTGGCGAGGCGCGCGTGCGGCGACAGGCGCAGCTCGGCGAGCGCCGCGTCCGGGCCGGCGTCGCCGGCGGCGATGCGGTGGACGACGACCAGCGTCCCCGCCGGCAGCGTCGGCATCTCGCCGGCGACGCCCCAGTCGCTCTCCTGCGCGTCGGTGAACAGGTGCACCTCGCGCCGCGCCGATCCGGTGGCTTCCAGGATCTGCGCCGCGCGCATCAGCGCCGCCGCCGGACTGGCCGCGGCCTCGGTCTCGCGCACCTGGTCGAGCACCGCGCGCAGGCGCGTGGCGTCGCCCGACATCCCGAGGTCGGGCACCGCCGCGTCGGCGACGGTGGTCAGCACCGCGGCGCGATCGCCGCTCTCCAGCGCGCCGACCAGCGCCGCGGCGCCGTCGAGCGCCAGCGCCAGTCGGGTGGACGGCGCGTCGTCGGAGCCTGCCGCGACCACGCTCGGCATCGCCATCGACGCCGAGTTGTCGACCACCAGCACCAGCGACGCCGCGCCGCCGCCGCCGAAGTCGAAGGCGTTGGGCCGCGCCAGGGCGAGGATCGCCAGGGCGATCACCAGGCAGCGCAGCGCCAGCACCAGCCAGTCGCGCAGGCGCTTGCGCGCGGCGAGGCGCGGCGCCAGGCGCTTGAAGAACAGCAGCGATGGCATGTCCAGCCGGGCGCGGCGGCGGCGGAAGGCGAGGTGGAACACGACCGGAGCCGCGACCAGCGGCAGGCACCACAGCCACGCGGCGCCGAGCCAGGTCACGCCATGCTCCGCAGCGCGCTGTCGATCGGCGTGTCGGTGTGGACCAGGCGGTAGTCGGCGCCGGCGCCCAGGCAGGCGCGGCGGATCTCGTCGAGATGGGCGGCGGCGGCGCGCCGGTACGCCTCGCGCAGCTCGTCGCAGTCGACCTCGATGCGCTCGCCGCTCTCGGCGTCGACGGCCTCGACCAGGCCGGTCTGGGCCAGGGTGAGCTCGCCGCGATCGACGACGTGCCAGACGCGCACGTCGTGACCGTCGTGGTGCAGGCGGCGCACGCCGGTGGCGACGCTGGCCGGCGGCTGCAGGCAGTCCGAGATCACGATCGCCAGGGAGCGGCGCGGCAGCGTCGGCGCCGCGGCGGAGAGCGCCGCGCCGATGTCGCCGCGGCCGCGCCCGGCGACCAGGTCGAGCGCCGCGAGCATCGGCTTGAGCGAGCTGGCCGAGCCGGCGGCGGCATGGCGCTCGATGACGGTCGCGGCGAAGGTCGCGAGGCCGGCGCGATCGCCCTGGTCGACCAGCACGTACATCGCCGCCGCCGCGAGGCTGCACGCGTAGTCGAGCTTGGTGCAGGGCCCGAGCCCGCGCCACGCCATGCTCTGCGACGAGTCGACGAGGACGGTGCCGACGAGGTTGGTCTCCTCCTCGAAGCGCCGCACCAGGTAGCGGTCGGTGCGCGCGTAGACCGACCAGTCGATGAGGTTGGGCGCGTCGCCGGGCGTGTAGTCGCGGTACTCAGCGAACTCGACCGAGGCGCCGTGGCGGTTGGAGCGGTGCGCGCCCTGCAGCGACCCCGCCATCGCCCGACGCGCGGCGATGCGCACGCCGATCAGGCGGTCGGCGATCTGCGCGGGGAGGTGCTTGAAGGCGGTCATGGGCGGTCAGGGATCACGTGCGGTCCGCTCGAAGCGCGACGCTCGAAGCTCGAAGCTCGGAGCTCGAAGCTCGAAGCTCGAAGCTCGAAGCTCGAAGCGCGAAGCTCGAAGCGCGAAGCTCGAAGCTCGAAGCTCGAAGCCAGAAGCTCGAAGCCGACGCTCACTTGTACTCCGGCTCCTTCACCCGCTGCAGCAGCCGCGCCACCACCGCATCGCTGTCGATGCCGTCGGACGCCGCCGCGAAGCTGGTGAAGATGCGGTGGCGCAGCACCGGCGCGGCGTTGGCGCGGATGTCGGCGCACGACACCGAGCCGTTGCCGTCGATCAGCGCGTGCGCCTTGGCCGCGAGCAGCAGGTACTGGCCGGCACGCGGGCCGGCGCCGAAGCGCACGTTGCGGTTGATGTACTCGTCGGCCTCCTTCTCGCCCGGACGCGATGCGCGGATCAGGCTGGTGGCGTAGGCGGCGACGTGCGGGCTGACCGGGACCTGGCGCACCAGGTGCTGGAAGCGCTGGATGCCCTCGGCGTCGAGCACGCGCTCGACCTCCCAGCGCAGGTCGCCGGTGGTCTCGAGCAGGATGCGCGCCTCGTCGGCGGCGTCGGGATAGCCGACCTTGATCGCGAACATGAAGCGGTCGAGCTGGGCCTCGGGCAGCGGATAGGTGCCCTCCTGCTCGATCGGGTTCTGCGTCGCCAGGACCAGGAAGGGCTGCGGCAGGTCCATGGTCACGCCGGCGGCGGTGATGCGGCGTTCCTGCATCGCCTCGAGCAGCGCCGCCTGGGTCTTGGGCGGCGTGCGGTTGATCTCGTCGGCGAGCAGCAGGTTGGTGAACAGCGGCCCGGCCTTGAAGCGGAAGCGGCGCTGGCCGGTGGCGGGATCCTCCTCGAGCACATCGGTGCCGACGATGTCCGACGGCATGAGGTCCGGCGTGAACTGGATGCGCTTCGACTGCAGATCGAGCGTGCCGCCGAGCACGCGCGCGAGCAGCGTCTTCGCCAGGCCCGGCGCGCCGATCAGCAGGCAGTGGCCCTGCGCGAACAGCGCGGTGATCACCTGGCGCACGACGTCCTTCTGGCCGATGACGATCTTCGCCACCTGCTCGTTGATGCGCGCGCACGATTTCTTGAGGTTGGCGACGGCGTCGGCCTGGTTCGCGAACTTGGCGCCGGCCATGACGCTGCGCTCGATGGTCGCCTTCTCGGAGAGGAACTTGAAGGCGACGCCGCCGAGCTGGAAGCCGGTGCCGTGGTCGAGGCGCAGGTGCGACAGCGCGCGGCCCTCCTGCTCGAGCGGCGCGCCCGGCGACGGGAACACCGTCCAGACGCCGTCGTGGCGCTCGACGGTGGCGTGCTTCTTGGCGAACCCGGTGTGCTGGATCGCGCAGCCGGGGTCGGAGCCGATCAGCACCACGCGCGCGCCGAGCTCGTGTTCGGTGGGGCGGTCGCCGTTGAGCATCAGCAGCTTGTCGGTCATGGTCTCTCGGAGGTCGGGAGTTGGGCGTCGGGCTTCGTCGTCGGGCTTCGATCAGTGGGTCAGCGCGTACACGATCAGGTCCAGTCCGAGGGCGCTCGCGGTCTCGGGGCTGAACCCGCGGCTCATCGGGCACTCGACGCCGGCCCAGCCGGCATGCAGGTCGTAGGGGCTGTAGATGACGCGCAGCTCGCCTTCCACCGCGAGGCCTTCCAGGCGCGGCGCGGTCAGGTCCGGATGCTCGTGCGTCACCAGCGGCGTGTAGATCGCCTCGCGCACCGGCACCGCCGCGCTGAACAGCGGGTGGTCGGGCGGGATGGGCTGCAGGGCCGAGCCCGGCAGGATCGAGGCGAGCTCGCGGCGGAACGCGGCGTCGAAGCCGCCCAGGCCGAGCGCGTTGTCGACGATCAGCGTGCCGCCGCGGACGATGAACGCGCGCAGCGCCGCGCGCGCCTTGTCGTCGAAGCGCGGGTCGTCCAGACCGGTCATGAACAGCACGGGATACGGCTCGAGATCGTCGCGACCCGGCACCACCGCGACGCGCTTGCGGCTGGTCGCGACCGAGGTGTCGGCGGCGACGCGCCCGAGCAGCGCGACCGCGGCGCCCGGGTGCGCGTCCCAATGGCCGCCGTGGCGGACCTGGGCGAAGACGAACTCGTTGGCGGGACGGCGCTCGTCGAGCGCGCCGAACAGCTCCGGGCGTCCTTCGGCCTGGCCGACCGCGGCGTAGCCGACGGCGTACGCGACCAGGTTGAGCCCGAGGCGCGACGCGGCGTCGACGTCGTAGAACACCGCCTGCTCGATCGAGGCGACGCCGTGGTCGTCCCAGCCCGTGCCGAGCCCGTACGGCGAGATCAGCACGCCGCAGCGGCTGCCGACGTAGACCGCCTCCATGTGCGGCCGGTCGCCCGGGGCGTTGCGGCCGAAGCCGACGGTCGTGACGTCGGTCAGCATGTGGTAGAGCGGATGGTCCTCGGGCACCGTGCGCAGCGGCGCGTCGGGGAACGCGGCGTCGGCGAAGGCGCGCGCGGCGTCGGTGAAGTACGGCGAGCCGGCGACCGAGTCGAACACCACCATGCCGCCGCGCTGGACGTAGGCGCGCAGGCGCGCGACCTGGTCCTGGCTGAAGCGGATGGTGCGCACGCCGCTCACGAACAGCAGCGGCAGGCGCGTCGGATCGTCATCGAACGTGGCGAGCGAGACCTGCTCGTAGCCGTAGGCGGTGCCGAGCACGCGCTGCGCCTTGCCGACGATCGCCTGCACGTCTCCGGGGCAGAGGTTCCAGTCCGAGATGTCGGCGGTGGCGCCGGTGTCGTAGCGGTACGAGGCGGCCTCGCCCCACACCAGCTTGCCGATCAGCGGCGGCGCCGACGGCTGGCGTTTGCGCTCCGAACGGCGCAGCGGCGTCGCGGGCAGAGGAAGCGGCGGCACGCCCTCGCCGCCGGATATGCGCTCGGGCGAGGCCTTCGGCGGCGGGCCGAGCGGCACGAACCAGTCGTTCTCCGATTCGGCGGCGAGCGGCGCCGCGCACAGCAGCAGCGCGATCACCAGTCCGGAGGCATGCCGTGCGTCGTTCATCGCCCACCTCCGTGCAGCAGCTCGGCGCCGCGCGCGGCCGCCTCGCTGTAGGGGAACTCGTCGGTCAGCTTCGCCACCGCGGCGGCGGCGTCATCGGTGCGTCCGGCCGCCAGGCAGGTCGCGGCCAGGGCGGCGAGGACATCGGCGCGGCGGTCGTCGGCGGCGGTCGCGGTCAGCAGGCGTTTGCAGCAGGCCAACGCGAAGCGGTGCTGCTTGCGACCGAGCCACGCGCGCACCTTCAACAGCCCGGTCTCGGCGCCCAGGCGGTCGAGCGGCGTCTCCCACTCGATCTCGGCGAGCGCCTGGAGCGCGGTGTCGTATTCGCCGCGCTGCACCCAGGCGCGCGCGGCCTCGATGCGCGTGCGCCGGCGCACGCTGTAGTGGAGGTCGCCGCGCGGCACGGCGGTGCCGGCCTCGACGTAGCGCAGGCGCGCCACGGCCGCGTCGCCCGAGGCGAGCGCGGCATCGCCGCGGTAGAGCAGCAGCAGCCGGCGGTCCGGCTCGCCCAGCTTCGCCGGATCGATCGCCGCCATCAGTCGGCCGGCCTCGTCCGCGGCGTCAAGCCCGTGCACACACAGCCCGGCGAGATGCAACGCGATCGTCTCGCGCTCGGCCGTCGCCTCCGGCTGCGCGGCCAGCGCGGCGCGCCAGCAGGCCGCGGCCTCGTCGACGCGCCGGACCTCGTCGTCCTGCAGGCGCAGGCCGATGTGGGCGAGCAGCGGGAAGCCGTCGCGGCCCCAGCGCTGGGCGTCGCCGGCGATCGCGACGCCGATGCGCTCCAGCCAGGCCATCTCGCCGACGAAGTCCGCGTAGCGCACGAGGGCGAGGACGTCGCCGGCGGGCATGGACAGGACATCGCGCGCCGCGAGCGCGTCGCGCAGGCGCTGGTGGGCGGCATCGCTCCAGCGTTCGTGGTGCTGCCAGCGCGGCTGCGCGAGCACGGTGCGCTCGCAGCTCGCCACCTCGGCGCCGCCCGTCGCCGCGGCGAGGCGCACGCGGCGCTTGTTGTCCGCGACGGTGGCGCGGGCGAAGACGTGCTGGACCGTGGCGCCGACCGCGCTCGACCCGTCGTCGAACGTCCAGCGCGCCTCGTGGCCGTCGGGCACGTGCGCGGTGAAGGCGACGGCGACCAGCGACTGCCCGCCGGCGGAGCAGTCGTCGACCGTCGTCCACGCGAACCACGGCCCGTCGCCGACGCGGTCGACGCGATACGTCGCGATCGGCGCGAAGGCCTCGGCCGGCATCGGCGCCAGGCGGTCCGCGCCCGGCGGCTGCCAGGCGAGGATGATCATCGGGTTGTCGCCGTTCTGCACGTAGCGGTAGCGGGCCTGGTGGACCCCGGGCTGCAGCTGCACCTTCGCGCTCTTCTCGCCGCGGCGGTCGGCGTCGACGCCATGCCACCCGCCCCCCTCGACCACCTGCACGCCGTCGATGGACAGGAACGACGCGTCGTCCGAGCAGGTGGCGAAGCGGTACTCGCCGGCCTGGTCGACGCGGAAGTAGGCGTGGAACTCGGCGACGAAGCCGCCACCGACCGTGTCCGCCAGCGGGTTCAGGCCCCAGAACAGGTGCGGCAGCACGTCGCGACGATGCACGGCGGGCGCCTTGATCCACAGCTCCTCGACCTGGGCGGCGGTGTCGGCCGGACCGTCGATGCGCACGCGGCTCTCGCCGATGACGCCGGCCTGCGCCTGCCAGCCGCCCTCGTCGGCGATGGGCTCGACGCGGTAGCGCGCGGCGTTGCCGGAGGCGTCGAACAGCACCGTCGCCGGCTCGCCCGGCGCCGACCACAGCAGCTGCGCGCCGACGCGGCCGCCACCCTCGGCGAAGACGGCGGCCCCCTGCGGATACGCGCCGTCGGGCGCGCAGACGCGGACGACGCCGACGTCGGCTGGCGCGCCCTCGCGGACGCACCAGGCCGCGGCCTCGCCGGCGGCCGCGCCGGCGGCCGCGAGCAGCAGCAGGATGAGGGCACGGGGCGGCATCGCGCTCATCATGCTCAGGGGGAATGACACACGGGGAGTGGTGATATCCCGCAAGCGGGACGATTTGAAGGGCCGTGCCGGGAACCCCGACGCCCAGCGGGCCCGGGCGGAGCCGCCGGCACCCACTCCCGTGCCTAGCGGGCGGGGTCGGCCGCGACCAGATCCGCGCGCACGTAGATCCGCCCGTCGGGTTCCTGCTGCTGGTGCACCAGGCGGTAGTCGGCGGCGATCCCGCTCGCGACGGCGTCGTCGACCTCGGTCGGCCAGTGATCGGTCAGCAGGATCACCTCCGGCCGCTCCCGCTGGATCGCGGCGACGATGGTCGCCAGCGGCAGCTGCCCGGTGACGACGCGCTTGTTGGAGGGCACGGCGAGCTCCGCGGGCACCGGCAGGCCGAGGACGAACGGGTAGAGCGGCGAATCGGCGACGACCACCCGCGCGCGCGCCGCGTACGGGCGCAGCGCCTCGAGCAGCGCGCGCTGGCCGCTGACCAGCTCCGGCTGCGGCATGCGCGGCGCCTTGCGTCCGCGTGCGACCGAGACGCTGAGCGCGACGCAGACGATCAGGACGGCAGCGCGCAGCCAGCGCGCCTCGCGCAGGCCGCCGCGCGCCAGCTCCGCGATGGCGAGGCCGCCGAGCAGGCAGGCCGGCACGGTGGCCAGCGGCGCGTGGTGGTACCACAGCGGCCGGTGGACGAGGAGCATCACGACCGCCGACAGCCACCACAGCGTGGGCAGGACCACGAAGCGCTCGCGCCGGCGCGCCGCGGCGATCGTCCCCATGGCGGCCAGCGCGTGGAGCTGCCAGTCCGCGCGCAGCAGCATGAACCAGTGATGCGACGGCTGCCTGCCGACCACATCGGCGCCGAGATGCGCGGCGTAGAGCTGCGACAGCGTCGCGGGGGCCAACGCCCAGCCGAGCACCAGCGCGACGGTGCCGAGCAGCGCGCCGAACCACAGCGCGGGCGCGCCGCGCCCCCCACCCGGCTTGCGACGCGCCACCAGGACGCAGGCGAGGACAGCGGGCACGATGACCAGCCCGGTGAACAGCTTGGTGCACAGCGACAGCCCGAGCAGCGCGCCGGCGAGCGCGAGCCAGCCACGCGGCGCGCCCTGCGTCCACGCGAGCTGGGCGCGCAGCGCGAGCATGGCGAAGGCGATCGCGGGCAGACCGACCATGACCGAGCCGCTCAGGCGGACGACGCTCGCCGCGCAGGCGAGCAGCAGCACGCCGGCCAGCGCCGCCGCGTGCCCGCGCAGCACGCGCAGGGCGTCGTAGAGCGCGAAGACCAGACAGCCTGCGAACGCGAGCATCGCCTGCCGGACGGCGGCGACATCGCCGCCATCGGGACCCACCACGGCGCCGAGCAGCCAGGTCAGCAGCGGCGGCTGATCGCTCCACACCTCGACGTACAGGCGCTGGCCGCGCTGCGTGAGCAGGGCCTTCATCAGGTTGAAGCCCTCGTCGATGTCGAACTGGACGACGTCGTGCTGGGCGACGAACCAGCCCGCGCCGGCCATCCACGCGAGCGCCGCGGCGACCGCGGCCCAGCGGCCGCGCGCGCGGGCCGGGGCAGCGCTGGTCGATGACCGTGACGTCGTCATGCGCGGGGATGATAACACGGCTCCAGCCGCGACGGCGACCTCGGGTCGCGGCCGCCCCCGTGGCGCCCTGGCGCCCCGATCCGGCCCCGCTACACGCAGCCGATGCGCATCGATCAGCGGATGCTCGAGGACATCGAGTCGTTGCCGCAGGGCGTCGACCTGCCGCTCGAGCGCGTCCCCGAGCCGTGGACGAACATCTGCGCGGACTGGTTCGACCTGACCGCGAGCGAGAAGTTCGACGACCGCCTGCTGCCGCCGGCGGCGGCGGCGATGTACGGTCTGCCGCTGCCCGAGCACATGCCGCGCCCCGGAGCGGTCGCGTCGTGGGACCATCGCGAGTGGATCGGCTGGGCGACGGCCAACGGCTTCGAGGAGGTGCCGCGCTCGAAGCACGCCTACCAGTACCGCCATCGCCTGGTGCCGTGGCTGCTGCTGTCGATGTCGTCGTCGCCGGGCGACCACCGCTGGGCGATGGCCACCGCCACCGACCTGCGCTTCGCCGTCGGGGCGGCGATCAACCGCCTGGGCGCCAACCTCTACGTGGCGATCCAGGCGGTGTCGGCGAACACCGACCGCCATCCGTCGGCGGCGGCGCGCGAACGCCTGCGCCTGCTGCGCACGATGCTGCTCGCCCAGGGCGATCGCGACGCGGCGCTGCGCTGGGTCGCGCTCAACGGCGACGTGCCGTGGGAGCTGTTCGACCGGGTCGAGCCGGACGCGGCGCTGGTCGGCGAGATCCGCGCGCTGTTCGCGACGCTGACCAAGGAGTTCGACCTCTCGCCGCGCGCGGTGCTGCGCCGCGCCGGGTACGACCAGGACGAGGCGGCGCTGCTCGCCAAACGCCTGTCGGGCACGACCGCCGGCGACGTGCTGCCGGGCGATCTGCACGCCGAGGTCGGCGAGCTGCTCGACCGCCTGCGCGAGGAACGCGACGCCGCCGAGCGCGCCAAGCAGGCGGCGCGCGATGCGCGGCCCGAGGATGCGATCGCCGTCGCCGGCGCCGAGGCGCCGATGCCGACGCCCGACGCGCGCGCCGTGGCGACGCGCCAGGAGCTGCGCCGCCGCCTCGAGACCGTGCGCGCGTCGGCGGCCCAGGCGCTGCATGCGGTCGAGCGCGCCGCGGCCGACGCCATCGCCGCGGCGGAGTCGGCGGTCATCGCGCCCGCCGACGAGCTGGCGCGGCTGCGCAGCGAGAACGAGGCGCTGCGCGCGCGCCTGGCCGCCCTCGAGGCGGCGCCCACGGCGACGCCGACGTCGCGCAAGCGGGGGCGCGCGCGCGCCGCCCCGGAATCCCCGGACGCGCCGCCGTAGAAGCCGGCGTGGGCGCGCGTGGTCCGACGCCCAGGGCGCGGAGACTTCCGGCCTAGGGGATTCGAATGGCTGAAGCATCGACCAACGCGATCACGCAATTGAAGAACGACCACAACCTGTTCCGCGCGCTGCTGTCCAAGCTCGAGGAGACCTCGGAGAACGCGAAGAAGACGCGGCACACGTTGTTCGCCGAGCTCAAGCGCGAACTGGTCGCGCACGCGACGCTCGAGGAGGAGTTCCTCTACCCGGCGGTCGAGGAGGCCGCCGACGAGGAGCACGCCGAGGACCTCAAGCACAGCTACGAGGAGCACCACGTGGTCGACGTGCTGCTCGACGAGCTGACCATCCTCAAGGTCGACGACGAGGCGTGGGGCGCCAAGGTCCACGTCCTGCGCGAGAACCTCGTCCACCACATCAAGGAGGAGGAGGAGGAGCTGTTCCCCTACGCCCAGAGCATCATCGAGGCCACCGAGCTCGACGAGCTGGGCCTCGACATGGCCGATCGGCGCGACGAGGCGCTCGAGCAGGCCGAGGCGGCCAAGGACCTGAACACCCAGGCCAAGCCGATCGAGAAGCGCTGAGCGCCGGCGTCGGCGGGCCGCGGCGCCCTCGCCGCGGCCCGCCAACGAGTGATACACCCCCTGGCGTGGTCTAGAGCACGCGGTCAGCGGCATGCGCGTCCGGGAGAATCATCTCCCATGCGCACGCCGTTCCTGATCGCCGTCCTCGCAGTCGTGCTCGGCTGTCCGGCCTCCGAGATCGTCGTCACGATCGACGACGCGGCGCCGCGCCACGTCGTGCCCGAGGCCTACCACGGCAGCAACTTCGTCGCGCTGTGGAATGACACCGGCGCGTCGCCGGGCACCAGGGCGGCGACGGCACGCCTCGGCATCGACCTGCTGCGCTTCCCCGGCGGCGTGCCGTGCCAGTGGTACGATTGGCAGAAGCCGCTCGAGACCGGTTGGACGGTGATCACCCCCGAGATCGCCTGGTCGCTCGCCGATGCGGCCGGCGCGTCGATGATCTTCCAGACCAACTGCGCGGGCAACGAGTTCGAGGCGAGCGCCGGCAAGGCGCGCTTCGATTCGTCGGGCGCTCACATGGCGGCGTGGGTGGCCGCGGCCAAGGCGGCGGGCGTGCGCGTGGCGTGGTGGGAGATCGGCAACGAGCCCGAGCTCGACGCGCCGGCCGCGTACAAGGCCAGCCTCGATGCGATCTACGCCTGGTACAACGCGGTCTACGCCGAGCAGGCGCGGGCGATCAAGGCGGCCGATCCGCAGGCGCGCGTGCTCGGTCCCGCGGCGACCAACACCTGGTTCTGGTGGCACGAGAAGACCCTCGAGAAGTTCCTCGCCGCGCACGGCGACAAGGCAGGCACCGGCCTGGCCGACGGCATCTCGCTGCACTGGTATCCCGAGGGCGGCGAGGGCACGTGGGCGGAGAAACGCGGCACGGCGCAGGGCTGGGCGGCGTGCCACGACTACATCCGCGCCGTGATCGACGCGCATTCGTCGACGCCGCTGCCGCTGTACGTCACCGAATGGAACTGGGGCGGCGGCGACAAGAACGCCTCGATGACCACGCTCGGCTGCGGTCTCGGCAACGCCGACGTGGTCGGCATGTTCCTGCGCACCGGCGTCGCCGGCCACGCCCACTTCTGCCTGCAGCGCGTCGACCACGGCTGGGGCGTGCTGGCGATGCAGGGCGAAGCGCTCGCCGAGAACAGCGCGAGCCCGAGCTACTTCGCGCTGTCGATCGCGGCGCGGATGGGCTCGCGGGTCTTCGCCACCGCGCACGGCGCCGACGAGGCCAATGTGATGTCCGCCTACGCCACCGGCGACGCGGCGGGCGGCCGGCAGGTGATGCTGATCAACAAGAGCGAGGGCGCGCTCGACATCGATATCGCGTTCTCGCGCTTCGCCGCGTCGGGCCGGACCGCGAGGATCTTCACGCTGGTCGGGGCGAACGGCTCGCCGGAGGACGTCGATGTCGTCTACAACGGCGCGCGCGGCGTGACCCCGGCGCAGGCCGACCTGCCCGGACCGGAGATCGCGACCATCGCGCAGTCGCTGCGACGTCGGTTGCCGCCCTATTCCCTGACGCTGATCGACATCGCGGGCGACGCCGCGAAGGACCGCTAGGTCAGCGCTTCGCCCTGCCCTTCGTCACCCTGCCCTTCGTCGCCGTGCCCTTCGTCGCCTTGGGCTTCGTCGCCCTGGGGGCCTTGTCCTTCGTGGGCTTCGTCGGCTTCGTCGGCTTCGTCGGCTTCACGCGCGAGGCAGCCTTGGGCGAGCCGCCGACCTGCGGCGGACGCGCCGCGAGGCGCAGGATCAGATCGTAGTGCAGCGGGTCGACCGGCTGCACCGACAGCCGCGAGTGCGAGAACAGCATCATGCCGGCGAGTTCCGGGATCGCCTTGAGCTCGTCGAGCGGCACCAGGCGCGGCAGCCGGGCAACGAAGCGCACGTCGACCATCCGCCACAGCGGTTTCTCCGGCGTGCTCCTGGCGTCGAAGTAATCGCCGCCCGCCTGCCAGGCGCTGTGGTCGGGATAGGCCTCGCGCACCACCTCGCACACGCCGGCGACGCCGCTCGGCACCGCGCTGGAATGGTAGAACAGCACGCGATCGCCGGCCTTCATCGCCATCATGTAGTTGCGCGCCTGGAAGCTGCGCACGCCGGTCCACGGTTCGGTGCCGACCTTCGCCAGGTGGTCGATCGAGAAGACGTCGGGCTCGCTCTTCATCAGCCAGCGTTGCATGGGCATGGGCGGGAGTTGAGCGCCGATCGACGGCGACGCCACTGCCGCTGTCGGCGCGGTCAACGCCGTCGGCCGACGCCCACGCCGCCGCGCGACGGCGCGCGGCCCAATGGATCGCCGGGGATCAGGAAGCGGCCGGTGCGCTCGCCGCGGTAGACGCTCGGCGGCACGCCCATGGCGCGCTTGAACGCGACCGAGAACGCGAAGGCGTTGCCGTAGCCGACCTGCTCGGCGATCGCCGTGATCGCCAGGTCGCTGCCGGCGATCAGCGCCGCGGCGCGGCGCATGCGGCGGCGCGCCAGCCAGGCGACCGGGCTGACGCCGGCGGCCGCGTGCACCAGGCCGCGCAGGGTCTCGATGCCGCAACCCGCGAGCCGCGCGAGATCGCCGAGCGTCCACGGCTGGGCCAGGTCGGCGTCGACCGCGGCCGCCAGCGCGCTCAGCCGCGGATCGTCCACCGGCGCCTCGGCGCGGCGCGCGATCAGCGCGACCAGCGTCGCCCAGTGGTGCATCGCGGCCGGATCGAGCGCATGGCGTTCGCGCCAGCAGCCGGTGATGGACTCGCCCAGGCCGGCGCCGTCCCACGCGCGCAGCGTCGGCTGCGCCGCGGGCTGGAGGCGCGCATCGCGCCAGCACACCCAGGCGAAGCGCCAGCGGCCGCGCGCGTGCGCGTAGCGGCAGCGCGCGCCGGCCGGCAGCAGCACCGCGTGACCGGGACGCCAGTCGTGCCAACGTCCGCCGATGCCGATGCGCCCCATGCCGTCGAGACAGGCGAAGGTCACGCGCGCGGCGCCGGCGGTCAGGGTGACGTCCGCGCCCGGACCGACGTCGTCGATGCCGGCGGCGCCGATGCCGAGGCCGAGGAACGGGGGGCACTCGCGGAAGCCGACGTTGATCTGGCTGAAGCCGCGCCCGTCGCGACGCCGGTCCCTGGCTGGGATCCTGCAAATGTCGTTCGGGATCGATCGCATGGACAATGCCGCATGCCGTTGGTTATGCTGGGCGGAACCGCGCCGGCGATGGGATAACGCTAATCCCGGGGCGCGGAGGAGGAAGCCATGGTCGTCCACGCCAATCCCGTCGCCGAAGCCCCCGCCCCGTCAGCCGATGGGCATTTCCTGCACAAGTCGTTCGGCGACTGCATGCCGACCGGACCGTTCGCGCGCGCGGCGCGACCGCCGCACGCGACCGCCGCCGACTGCGCCGCATCGCTCGATCGCGATGGCTACGTGGTGCTGCCCAAGGTGTTCGGCGCCGAGGAGGTCGCGGCGCTGCGCGCGTGGATCGACGGCCTGGGCGGCGACGATGCCCGGTACGAGGTGCCGCAATGGTGCTTCAACAAGCACGTCGGCGCCGCCTACCATCGCGATCCGGCGTTCCTGCGCCTGATCGACCGGCCCGCCGTGGTGGCTGCGGCGCGCGCCGTGCTGGGCGCCGATTGCCAGGTGATCGGCGGCAGCCTGTGGGTCACCGGTCCCGGCCGCGCGATGGGTCTGCACGCGGACTACATCCCGATGCAGCTGCCCGAGGACGTCGCCGCCGATCCGCGCGTGCGCATGCCGGCGTTCGTCGCCACCGCGCACTTCTACCTCGACGATCTCACGCCCGAGTTCGGACCGACGCTGCTCATCCCGGGCAGCCATCGCGCCGGCCGCCCGCCGCGCGACGAGGTCGCGTGGCGTGGGCGCGCGCCGGAGCTGGCGCTGGTCGACGCGGGCGACTGCCTGCTGTTCCGCAGCGAGATCTGGCACGGCGCCGCGCGCAACCAGGGACCGCGCCGTCGCTACCTGATCCAGGTGCATTACGCCAACGTCTACATCGCCAGCGGCGTGCCGCCGGTGACGCGCCCGGAGTCGTGGAGCGCCGAGAGCCTGGCGGCGGTGACGCCGCTGCAGCGCAGCCTGCTCGGCGCCCCGGAGAGCGTCGGACGCGGCAGCTACATCGACCACCGCGCGCTGGCGTTCTCGACGACGCCGCGGAGCGCATCGTGATCGACCTCGCCGGACGGCACATCCTGATCGTCGGCGGCAGCCGCGGGATCGGCGCCGCCAGCGCGCGCCGCTGCGCCGCGCTGGGCGCGCGCGTGTCGCTGACCTACCGCGCCGAGGCGGCGAAGGCGGAGGCGCTGGCGCGCGAGATCGGCGGCGTCGCGCTCGCCTGCGACGTCGCCGACGAACGCCAGGTCGACGCGGCGACCGACGGCGCTGTCGCGCGCTGCGGCGAGCTGCGCGGCGTGGTGATCTCCGCCGGCATCTTCGAGCACCGCGCCATCGAGGCGATGACCGTCGATTTCTGGGAACGGACGATGGCCACCAACTTGCGCGGCACGATGCTCGCGATCCGCGCGGCGCGCCGCCATCTCGGGCATGGACGCGGCGGATCGATCGTGATCTACACCTCGACCGCCGGCCAGAGCGGCGGCGGCGGCGGGTCGGCGGCCTACTGCGTGAGCAAGGCGGGGCAGATCATGCTCGCCAAGTGCATGGCGCACGAGCTGGCGCCGCTCGCGGTGCGCGTCAACTGCGTCGCGCCGGCGTGGACCGAGACCGACATGGCGGCGGCGAGCCTGGAGAAGCTCGGACGCGAGAAGGTCGCGGCGTCGTTCCCGCTCGGGCGGATCGGCCAGCCCGGCGACGTCGCCGATGCCACGGCGTTCCTGCTCAGCGACGCGGCGTCGTTCATCACCGGGACGACCGTGACGGTCGACGGTGGCATCGTCATGCGCGGGTGAGCGCCGCGCCGCGCGAAGCGCGAAGCGCGAAGCACGAAGCACGAAGCTCGAGGCGCGAGGCGCGAGGCGCGAAGCGCGAAGCGCGAAGCGCGAGGACAGGCTCAGCCGAGGATCAACGGCACCAGCATCTCATCGGGCGTGAGCCCGGCGTGCACGCCGCGGTTGCGGTGCGCCGAACCGCCGGCCGGGACGTAGGTCAGCGTGTGCGGATGCTCCGAGACTCCGACGTAGTCGCCGAAGCGGCGACGCGCGCGCGCCGACAGCGGACCGGGCCCGAGCAGGCCGAGCTCCTCGACCTCGTCGATGGCCAGCGCCGCGAACCATTCGCCGAGCTCGTCGGCGAAGCGCGCGCGGAACTCGTCGTGGCGACCGGGGCGGACGTGGAAGACCGGCGTGCGCGCCTCGGCGCTCGGCGGCGCCAGGAGCTCGCCGATCAGCGGATGGTCGTGGGCCAGGACGCAGTCGTCGCCGGCGTTGACGTGGCCGTGGTCGGCGGTGGCGACGAGGCGCGCGCGTCCGCGCAGCCCGGCGTGCAGGCGCGCGATCTCGCGGTCGATCGCGGCGAAGGTCGAGTTGGTCTGCGCGTGGTCGATGCCGTGCTTGTGGCAGATGCCGTCCAGCTGGTTGAGGTACAGGTAGGTGTAGGTCGGCGTGGTCGCGCTCGCGACCCGCGCCAGGACGCGGTCGACGCCATCCTCGAAGCTGGTGTAGGCGACGCTCGGGCAGCCGCCCGCCCACCACGTCGAATAGATGCTGCCGGCGATGTAGTCGCGCGTCACGACCAGCGGCTCGTGGCGGAAGCGCGGCATCAGGCTGGGCTCGGCGAACGCCTCCTCGACGCGCGCGCCGAGCTCGGTCATCGGCCGGCGGCTGAAGCGCTCGACGAAGCCGAGGGTCTCGGCGGTGCAACCGAGCTCGGCGAAGTGCGTCCACCAGCCGGGCACGCCGTGCTGGCTGGGATGCGTCCCCGAGGCCATCGAGGTGAGCACCGCGGCGGTGGTCGACGGGAACACGGCTTCGAGCGACTGGTATTCGTGCGCCGCGAGGAAGCCGGCGCGCGCCGTCGCCGTGAGATGCCGCAGCAGCGCGTGGCCCAGCCCATCGACGAGCACGAACACCACGTGGTCGTGCTCGCCGATCACCGCCTTGAGCGCGCTGGCGCGGTCGCCCGGCTGGACCAGGCCGTCGACGCCGCAGATCGCGGCGACCGCGTGCACCAGGTCGACGACGTCGGCGCGGCCCGCGGCGCGCGGCCGGATCAGCGAGCCCTGGGCGAACCAGCCGAGGACCCGCGCGACATCGGGGGAGAGCGCGATCGCCATGGCCGCTCATCCGGCCTTGCTGGTCGCGCGATCGAGCAGTCCGCGCGCGACGCGCACGACCTCGAGCTCCTGGTGGACGCGCTGGTCCTTGTCGCGACCGGTCGACTTCTTGGCGCTGGACAGCTTGTCGATGGCGAGGACGCGCGCGCGGTGCCTGCCGAGGCGCAGCGGTACCGAGCCGTCGATCGCCTGTTCGTAGCGGCCGACACCGGTGAATTCGCCGATCAGGTCGAACTTGCCCCACGGCGTGGTGAACACGAAATCGGTCTCGGTGGCGAAGACCGCCGCGCTGAGCTCGGCGGGCGCGTTCGCCGGCAGACGGCGGAACTCGGCGGTCATCTCGCGCAGGAAGGTGGCGAGACGCCGCAGGTTCTCCTCGTCGCGCGCGTGGCAGATGTCGCAGTCCTCGGTCGGGAAGGTGGAGCCGTAGATCCGCGCCGCCAGCCCGCCGATGACCACGAAGCGGATCCCGCGCCGGCCGAGGGCGTCGAGGAACCGGAAGAAGGTCTGGTGCTCCGATTCCAGGTCGGCGCGGCGCAGGCGCTCCTCGGCGGGATGCCGCAGGGCGGCGACGATCGGCTCGAGCGCGACACCGCGCGTATCGCATTCCCCGCGTAGCATCGGATCGCCGAGCAGGGCGGCCGCCTCCTCGGGCGAGATCGGGGAGACGACGCGCACTGAGAGTCTGTCAGGCTGCGTCATGGCCGCCTCCCCAGCGCCTCATCATGCGCGTCCGCGTCCGCTTGCTCCGCGCGAACGGACAAGGTCGTTACAGCCGCGCGGCGCCCGCCGGGTCGCGACGAGCGCCGCGCGCGATTCAGACCTCGTCGTCGTCCGCGGTCTCGTCCTCGTCGCCCTCGACCTCGTCGTCCTCGGAGACGGCGGCCTCGTCCTCGTCGTCGGACATCGCCGTACCGAGATCCTCGGCGTCGAGCTCCTCCGGCTCGTTCAGCGCGGCGCGCCGCGCGTCGGCGTCCGCCGCCGGTGCGGGAGCGGGAGCGGGCATCGGCGCCGGCGCGGGCTTGGGCGCAGCCGCCGGCTTGACGGGCGCCGGAGCGGGCCTGGCCATCGCCGGAGCCGCCACCGGGGCCGCCGCGGCGGCGGGCCTGGTCGTGCTCGTCCGGGCCGCGGTCTTCCTGGGAGCGGCCTTCTTTGCCGAGGACTTCTTCGCCGGGGACTTCTTCGCGGACGTCTTCCTCGCCGTCGCCTTCGCCGCGACCTTCCTGGCCCCCTTCGTCGGCCCCGCCTTCGCGGCGACCTTCTTCTTCATGATCTTGCCCGCGGCGGCGCGGCCCGACCCGGCCCGCTTCGGCGCCGCCTTCTTCTTCGCGGCTTTCGACGTCGCGGCGGGGCCGCCGCGCTTCGCCGCGCGCTTGGTCTGTTTGCGTGCCATGAGGCCTCCAGGTCGGGGTTCGGGCACGAGCATAGATGCGTCGCCGAGCGGCGTCCATGCATGGCGCGCGAGGATCGACATCGCACGGTGCGCGCATGGACGCGCCCACCGGATCGCCGCCGCTCAGGTCGCTGGTCGCGACCTTCCTCGGCATCGGCCTGGCCAGCTTCGGCGGTCCGGCGGGCCAGATCGCGGTGATGCACCGGGTGCTGGTGGACGAGCGGAAGTGGCTGGACGAAGCGCGGTTCCTGCACGCGCTGAACTACTGCATGCTGCTGCCCGGACCCGAGGCGCAGCAGCTGGCGTGCTACGCCGGCTGGCTGCTGCGCGGCCAGCTCGGCGGGGTGATCGCCGGCGCGCTCTTCGTCCTGCCCGGCGCGCTGGCGATGTGGCTGCTGTGCTGCGCGTATGTGCACTGGCACGGCAGCGCGGTGGTCGAGGCGCTGGGGTACGGGCTGAAGGCCGCGGTCATCGCCGTGGTCGCCGCCGCGCTGGTCCGGGTCGCGCGGCGCGCGCTCACCAGCCGCTGGCGCTGGCTGCTGGCGGCGGCCGCCTTCGTGGCGCTCGCGCTGCTAGCATTGCCGTTTCCCGTGGTCATCGCGCTCGCGGCGGCGTTCGGCGCGCTCGTGCCGATGTCGGCTGTCGAGCGTCCGCCGGCACTCCCGGCAGCGCCCGGCGAGCGCCGCCGCCTGGCGCGACGCACGGCGGCCACCGCCGCCGTCTGGCTGGCGCTGTGGCTGGCGCCGCTCGCGGTCCTGGCGTGGACCCTCGGCCCGGAGCACGTGCTGAGCGCGCAGTCCTGGTTCTTCAGCCGTGCGGCGATCGTGACCTTCGGCGGGGCCTACGCGGTCCTGCCCTACGTCGCCGACCACGCGGTGGCCGCGGCGTGGCTGACGCCGAGCGAGATGGTCGACGGCCTCGGCCTGGCCGAGACCACCCCCGGGCCGCTCGTGCTGGTGCTCGAGTTCGTCGGCTTCCTGGGCGCGGCGCGGCATGCGGGCTGGACGCCGCTGCTGGCCGGCAGCGCCGGCGCGGCGGTCGCGTGCTGGGCGACGTTCATGCCGTCCTACCTGTGGATCTTCGCCGGCGCGCCATGGATCGAGCGGACACGCGGCATGCCGCGCCTGGCCAACGCCCTGGGCGGCGTCACGGCCGCGGTGGTCGGGGTCATCGCCCACCTCGCCTGGTGGTTCGCATTGCACGTGCTGTTCGCGCGCCACGACGTTCTCGCCGTCGGCGCGCTGACCATCGAGGTGCCGGCGTGGAGCACATTCGACCCGTACGCCGCCGCGATCGCGCTGGCGGCCGGGGCGGCGCTGATCCGCTGGCGGGTGGCGCTCGGCTGGGTCCTGGCCGCGAGCGTCGCGGCCGGCGCGACGATCTGGTGGCTGACCGGAACAGGTTGATTTCACCCGCCGCAGCGCACCGTCGGCGCCCTGGAGCCCGCCATGATCCCGCTCACCTGTCTCGTCGGCGGCGCCATCGGCGCGGTCATCGGTGCGCTGGCCTGGGCCGGCATCGGCTATGCGACCGACTACGAGATCGGCTGGATCGCCTGGGGCGTCGGCTTCCTGACCGGTGTCGGCGTGGCGGTGAAGGCCAAGGGCGGCGCGCCGGTACCGGTCGGCCTCGCCGCGGCGGCGCTCGCCCTCGGCGGCGTGGTGCTCGGCAAGTACCTGGTGGTCGATTGGCGCGCCTCGGCCTTCGAGAGCGAGATGGCCAGCGAGACGCAGGGTACCGAGGAGATCGTCATCAGCCGCATCGGCTACGAGATCATGGAGGAACGCGGCATCGCGCTCTCGGACGACGAGGATGAGGAACTTCCCGCCGCCATCCTGACCGAGGCGCGCGCGCGCCACGCGGCGCTCGATCCGCAGGAGCGCGCCGCGCGCGCCGCGGCGGTGGACCAGGAGATGGCAGCGTTCCGCGAGACCCTCGCGGCGGAACTGCGGCCGGCGATGCTCAAGGGCAGCTTCGGCGCGTACGATCTGCTGTGGCTGGGCCTGGCGGCGTGGACGGCGTACCAGCTCGGCTTCAATGCCGCCGGCAAGCCGGTCGCCGCCGCGGCGGCGGGCGAGGATGCGCGCCGCCAGCGCGACGAGGCGCGACGCGCGCGCGCTCCGGTCGCGGCCCGCGACGGCACACCGGCCAAGCCGGCCGATGCGGACGACCTCGCGGCGCTGCGTCCCGCGGACGACGCGCTGCCGCCCCCCGGCGGCCGCTGAATCAGGCGGCGACGTCGATGACGTAGCGACCGCGCACGCGTCCGGCGAGCACGTCGCGCGCCAGGTCGGCGACGCGCGACAGGCCGGCGACGCTGGCGACGGCGGCGAGGCGCTCGCGCGGCAGGTCGCGCGCGAGGCGGCGCCAGGTCTCGGCGCGCTGCGCCGGCGGCGTGGCGCCCGAGGCGATGCCGAGCAGGGCGACCTCGCGCAGGATGAACGGGAACACGGTGGTCGGCAGCTCGGGCGCCGCCGCCATGCCGCAGCAGGCGATCGCGCCGCCGTGCGCGACCTGCGCCAGCAGGTTGGCCAGGATCGCGCCGCCGACGGCGTCGACGCCGCCGCACCAGCGCTCGGACGCCAGCGCCGGACCGGAAGCGGCCAGGCCCTGGCGCTCGACGAACGCGCTCGCGCCGAGCTCGCGCAGCCACGGCTCGATCTCGCGCCGGCCGCTGACCGCGGTCACGGCGAAGCCGAGACGCGTGGCGATCAGCACCGCGAGCGAGCCCACGCCGCCGCCGGCGCCGGTGACGATCAGCGGCCGACCGCCCGGCGCGACGCCGTGGCGTTCGAGCGCCATCACGCAGCGCATGGCGGTGAAGCCGGCGGTGCCGATCGCCATCGCCTGGAAGGCATCGAAGCCCTCGGGCAGGGCGATGAGGTGATCGGCGGGCAGCCGGCAATGCGTCGCGTAGCCGCCCCAGCGCGTCTCGCCGAGGCCCTGGCCGGTGCACAGCACCATCTGGCCGCCGGCGAAGCCGGCAGCCGCGTCGACGACCTCGCCGACCAGATCGATGCCGGGCACCATCGGGAAGCGGCGCACGACCTTGCCCGCGCCGGTGACCGCCAGGGCGTCCTTGTAGTTGAGCGATGAATAGCGCACGCGGACGAGCACGTCGCCCGGCGGCAGCTCGCTCAACGCGACGTCGCGGAAGGCCGCGCGGTAGCCGCGGTCATCGTTCTCGACCAGGAGGACGCGGGCGGTCATGGCGGCCGACGTTCGCCACCGCGGTTCGCCTGTAAATGCCGACCATCGTCCGAGCGACGCGCGAACGGTTCGCCGTGCGCGCGCGTGCCGGCGGCGCGCGCGCGGGCAGGCGCCTTGCACGGCGCCTCGAGCGATCGACAACGCGCGCCGGAGACGCCCATGCCGATGCTCGACATGCCGATGCACGACCTGCTGAAGTACCAGGGCCGCAACCCGCGCCCCGACGACTTCGACGCGTTCTGGGACGCCTCGCTCGCGGAGCAGCGCCGCACCGAACCGCGCGCCGAGCTGGTGCCGGCCGACTTCCGCGCCGCGGGCGTCGAGTGCTTCGACCTGTGGTTCGACGGCGTCGGCGGCGCGCGCATCCACGCCAAGTACCTGCGTCCGGCGAAGAGCGTCGGCAAGCGCCCGGCGCTGCTGCTCTTCCACGGCTACAGCGGATCGAGCGGCGACTGGCACGACAAGCTGGCGTGGGTCTGCCAGGGCTACTGCGTCGCGGCGCTCGACTGCCGCGGCCAGGGCGGCCTGTCCGAGGACCGCGGCGGCGTGCGCGGCACCACGCTGAACGGCCACATCATCCGCGGCCTCGACGACGCATCGCCCGCGAAGCTGCTGTTCCGCGACATCTTCCTCGACACCGCGCAGCTCGCGCGCGTGGTCATGGCGCTGCCCGAGGTCGACGCCGCGCGCATCGCGGCCGCGGGCGGATCGCAGGGCGGCGCGCTGACCCTGGCGTGCGCGGCGCTCGAGCCGCGCATCGCGCGCGCCGCGGCGCTCTACCCGTTCCTCGCCGACTACCAGCGGGTGTGGGAGATGGACCTGGCCAAGGACGCGTACGGCGAGCTCAAGACCTGGTTCCGCCAGTACGACCCGCTGCACGCGCGCGAGAAGGAGGTGTTCACGCGCCTCGGCTACATCGACGTCCAGCACCTCGCGCCGCGCATCCGCGCGCGCGTGCTGATGCCGGTGGGGCTGATGGACGCGATCACGCCGCCGTCGACGCAGTTCGCCGCGTACAACAAGATCACGGCGCCGAAGGAGCTGCTCGTCTATCCGGACTTCGGCCACGAGGGGCTGCCGCGGGTGTGGGATCGGGTCAGCGACTTCCTCGCGCCGCTGATCGCCGCGCCGTGAACGCGCCGCCCGAGCCCTGGGACCGCCTGCACCTGGTCGCGGTGATCGCGGTGGTCGCGGTGTGCCTCGCGGCGTTCATCGTCGCCGAGACCGCCGGTCCGGCGTGGAAGCGCGAAGCCGCCATCGCGGCGATGGGGTCGCTGCTCGCGTACGCGCTGTTCAATCTGCTCGCCGGGTGGCGGACCGGCCTCGTGCGCATGCGCGCGTTCCGCGCCCGGCGCAGCGAGAAGCCGGGCACCTGGCTGCTGGTCATGCTGTTCTGGACGGCGTGGGCGATCGGCACCGGCGCGGTGCTGGCGCTGAACGTGGCGCGCTGATGCCGCGGGCCCGACCGGTCCGCGTCGTGCGCCAGTCGCGCGGCTACCGCGCCGACGAGGCGCGCGTGCCGGTCGGCGACGTCTCGCTGTTCTACAAGGAGGCCGGTCCCGACTACCACTTCGCGGCGCACCGCCACCGCACCTGGCAGTGGTTCGTGTGCGTGCACGGCGACATGACCATCGCCATCGACGGCGTGCCGCACGCGCTCGGGCCGGAGCAGTCCGTGCTGGTGGCGCCCGGGTGCGTGCGCGAGACGTGGTGCCGCCACAAGGCGCCGGGCTACGTGGTCGGCAACTTCAGCGATCGCGGCCTCGGGCTCGAGGCGATCGCCGCGCGCGTGATCCGCGTGCCGGGCGACCATCGCGACGACCTGCGCGCGCTGTGCGCCGAGCTGCGCACGCCGGGCGGCGACAGCGATCACCTCGTCGCCGCGCTCACCGTCCGGCTGCTCATCGGTCTCAAGCGCGGCGCGCAGGCCGCGCTCGCCGCCAGCACGCCGGCCCCGCTCGACGCCGCCGGGCAGCGCGACGTCGTCGCGCGCGCCGACGCGTTCCTGGCGCGCAACCTGCACCGCACCGTGACGCGGCGCGAGGTCGCCGCGGCGGTCCACCTCTCCGAGCCGCACCTCGGCCGCGTGGTCCGCGCCGCCACCGGCGCGACCGTCCTCGAACGCCTCACCGAGATGCGCCTGGCGCGCGCCAAGTCGCTGCTGGTCGAGAGCACGCTGTCGGTGTCGCAGATCGCCAACCAGGTCGGCATCGCCTCGTTCAGCCATTTCGCGCGCCTGTTCCGGCGCGCGGTCGGCGTGACGCCGACCGATTACCGCCGCGCCGGCGGCCGCGCCTGGCAGTGACCCGCCCCGCCGCGCGCGGCGCGCCGGGCTTCCGCGTTCCCCTGACGATCACGTCGCCGTTCCGAAGCCGCCCCGGCACGGGGGCTTATGCCGGTGATCGTTTTGAGCACCTGGGCGATCGTCCCCGACTAGGAGCGCGGCCTCCGCGCGCCTATCATCCGCGCATGAACCCAGCATCCCCGGTCGTCCGCTTCGGTGTCGTCGGCGTCGGCACCATGGGCCAATCGCACGCGAACTGGCTCGCCGAGGGCTCCGTCCCCCGCGCGACGCTCGCCGCCGTCGCCGATCCGGATCCCGCCCGCCTCGCGTCGTTCGACAAGGTCGCGCGCTTCGCCGACGCCGCCGCCATGATCCGCTCCGGCACGATCGACGCCGTGCTGATCGCGACGCCGCACTACGACCACGTCACCGTCGGCATCGATGCGCTGGCCAACGGCCTGCACGTGCTGATCGAGAAGCCGCTGGCGGTGCACAAGGCCGACTGCGAACGCCTGCTCGCCGCGTACGACCGCCGGCCGGACCAGCGCCAGCGCTTCGGCGTGATGTTCAACCTGCGCACGCTGACCCGCTTCGCGAAGCTCAAGTCGCTGATCGACGGCGGCGAGCTCGGCGCGATCCGCCGCATCAACTGGATCATCACCGAGTGCTTCCGGACCAACGCCTACTACGCGTCGGGCGGCTGGCGCGCGACCTGGCGCGGCGAAGGCGGCGGCGTCCTGGTCAACCAGTGCCCGCACCACCTCGACCTGCTGCAGTGGCTGTTCGGCATGCCGGTCGCCGTGCAGGCGCGCTGCCGCTTCGGCGCGTTCCACCCGATCGAGGTCGAGGACGAGGTCACCGCGCAGCTCGAGTTCGCCGATGGCGCGAGCGGCGTGTTCGTCGCGTCGACCGGCGAGGCGCCCGGCACCGATCGCCTCGAGATCGCCGCCGAGCGCGGCCGCGTGGTGATCGAGGACGGACGCATGACGTGGCTGCGCAACGTCGTCCCGATGAGCGAGTTCTGCCGCACCACGCCCGAGCGCTTCGCCCGCCCCGAGACCTGGAAGGTCGACGTCCCCTTCCCCGCCGGCGGCGGCGAGCACAACAACATCACCCGCAACTTCGTCGCGGCGATCCTCGACGGCGCGCCCCTGCTCGCCCCGGCGTCGGAGGGCATCCGCTCCGTCGAGCTGGCCAACGCCATGATCATGTCCAGCGTGACCGAGCGCACCGTGCGCCTGCCGCTCGACGGGGCCGAGTACCAGCGCCAGCTCGAACGCCTGATCGCCGGCGCCGCGGCGCCGCGACCCACCGCCACCACCGCCGCCGCGCGCTGAAGGAACCACCATGAAGCTGTCATTCTCGACCCTCGGCTGCCCCGACTGGACGCTCGAGCAGATCGCCGACAACGCGCGGACGCTCGGCTACGACGGCGTCGAGCTGCGCACGCACGCCGACGGCAACCACCTCTCGCCCGACGCCTCGCCGGCCGAGGTGGCGCGGGTCGCCGCGCTGTTCGCCGCGCGCGGCGCGAAGATCATCAGCATCAAGGGCTACACCAAGTTCGCCTTCCTCGACGACGCCACGGTCGCCGAGAACCAGGCGCTGCTGCGCAAGCTGGTGGCGATCGCGCACGGCGTCGGCGCGAAGTACGTGCGCACCTTCGCCGGCCAGATCCCCGAAGGCGCCGACCACGCGGCGATGACCAAGCGGGTCGCCGACGCGATCCGCCCGGTCGCGCAGGAGGCCGCGGCGAAGGGCGTGCGCATCGCGCTCGAGATCCACGACGACTGGTGCGCCGGCGCCGCGGTGATCGGCCTGGTCGACCGCATCGCCTGCCCGGCCGGCTTCGGCATCGTCTACGACATCAACAACGCCTTCCACGCCAAGCGCGAGTCGTGGCAGACGACCTACGCGACGATCAAGGACCACATCGCCTACTGCCACCTCAAGGACGGCTACGACACCGGCGACGGCAAGGTCCACTACGTGATGCTCGGCGCCGGCGACCTGCCGGTGAAGGAGATCCTCGCCAAGTTCGCGGCCGACGGCTTCTCCGGCTACTTCAGCTTCGAGTGGGAGAAGAAGTGGCATCCCGAGATCGAGTCGCCGGAGCGCGCCTTCCCGCACTACGTGCACAAGGTCCGCGCGCTGTGGCGCGAGGTCGCGGCGCGCCGTGCCGGCGCCTGAGGTCTTCCCGCGCAACGCCACGCCGCCGGACGCGCACGGCTTCCCCGACTACCGCCGCTTCGCCGCGGCGGATCGCGCCTGGGCGCGCGCGCACGAGCGCGAGCTGCGCGGGCGGCGGCGCCGGCGGCGATCGGCCGAAGCGCTGCGCGCCGACCTCGCGCGCTGCCTCGGCCTGCGGCTGACGCGCGGGGCGCCGGCATCGGCGATGCGCGTCGGCCGCGGCCTGGTGCGCGTGCCGGGCGCCGGCTGGGATGGCGCCGACATCGTCCTGCGCCTGACCCATCCGGCCGGCGCGCCGCGCGGCGTGGCGCTGGTCCTGTCGGGCGACGCGCTGCGCGCGACGCTGGCGCGGGCGGGGTTCATCGTCGCGGTCGTCGATCTGCCGGCGCTGCGCGCGCTGTCGATGGCGCACAACAAGCGGCGCGTGATCGAAGGCTCGTGCGCGCTCGGCGACGTCGTCGCCGAGGCGGCCATCGCGATCGGCGCCGTGGCGCAGGTCCATGCGTTGGCGCCGTGGGTCGTCGGCACGGTCGCGGGGGGGACCGCG
>Ga0196963_10000312_pt1 | contig 45629 bp, 43 predicted proteins | sample S1_5metaG_FD_148600 | JGI IMG/M metagenome (GOLD analysis project Ga0196963, IMG submission 148600) | Soil microbial communities from Anza Borrego desert, Southern California, United States - S1_5 | ecosystem: Environmental > Terrestrial > Soil > Desert | place: USA: California | collected... | reverse complement strand
ATCATCACACAGGTGTGGCGGCCAGTGGTGGAAATCGCAATTTTAACCATTGCGATCTACTACGGCTTTATTTTCGTGCGTGGAACCCGCGGGTGGCCAGTGGTAATCGGTTTTTTGGTGATCCTGGCGCTGACCTTCCTGAGCACCGTGCTGCAGTTGGAGGTGCTGAGCTGGCTGTTGCGAACATTTTTCACATTCTCGGCCTTCGCGGTGCTCGTTATTTTCCAGCCCGAGTTTCGTCGAATGCTCGCGGAGTTGGGCAACCTCCCCCTGTTTAACACCGCCCGCGAGGAGCGCGAGAATATAGAAGTCATTGTGCAGGCGGCTGAACGACTCTCTGACGCGCGCATTGGGGCGCTGATAGCCATCGAGCAATCCATTCAACTGCAGGAGGTCGTCGAGTCGGGAGTCGTGGTGAATTGCGAGGCCACACCGGAGATGCTCGAAACCATTTTTTTTCCAAACAACGCCGTCCACGATGGCGGGGTGATTATTCGAGCTGATAAGATCGCATTCGCCGCCTGCATTTTTCCGCTGACGCAAAGACAGGATTTGAATAAATCGCTGGGCACCCGCCACAGGGCGGCGATTGGATTGAGTGAGGAGACGGATGCGGTGGTGGTGGTGGTCTCCGAGGAGACAGGAGCGGTGTCATACGCTTACAAAGGGCATTTGGTGCGCGGGGTGACGCACGAGGAGTTGCGCGCTTTTCTGAGCTGGATCTTTGTTCCGCGCGCGCAGTCCAGGAACCTAATCGCCCGGTTGAGGAAGTGGCGGCAGAAGCCTGCGGATTTGGCGGAGCCGCCAACCCTGAAGCGCGAAGCTGCAGAACGCGAGGAAGCGGCGAAAGCTGCGGAAGCGGGGAAAACGAATGGCCTGGAGAAACTACATCGCTAACAATTTCTGGCTGAAACTAATCTCGCTGGCGCTGGCTTGCGTGGTTTGGTTCACCTTTAAATCGGAGGAACGCATCCGCTTTGCGGAGTTGTTCACCCGCCCTGTTGCGGCCCAGAAAACATTGTTGAAGCACGATGTTGCCATTATCAAAGGCGCAGCCGACGCCCGCACCTTCCGGATTTTGCCGGATGAAGTTGATCTGGTGATCAGCGGTGACAAGGCGCTTCTGGACAGCCTGACAGACAGTGAGATCGAAGTGTTTGTCGACCTTCGCGAGGTGCAAAATGACAGCAGAACAGCCCGGGTGCGCGTGAATGTGCCGCGCGGGGTGCAGGTGGGCGCAATTGAGCCGGCAACTGTGACTCTTGATTTACTCAATCCTTAACTATGGCTAAACGGATATTCGGAACAGACGGTGTGCGGGGCACCGCGAATGTGGAACCAGTCACAGCAGAAACGGCCCTGAAGCTGGGCCGCGCTGCGGCGCATGTGTTCAGAAACCTGGAGACGACTGCGCGAGGCTTCGGCAAGCACAAGATCGTCATTGGCAAAGACACCCGACTGTCTGGCTACATGCTGGAGAACGCGCTCTCCGCAGGCATCCTTTCGATGGGCGTCGATGTGCTTTTCATCGGGCCGTTGCCCACGCCAGGCGTGGCCTACGTGACCCGCAGCCTGCGTGCAGACGCAGGCATCGTGATCACCGCCTCGCACAATCCGTATGACGATAACGGAATCAAATTCTTCCGCGCGGACGGTTACAAGCTGGATGACGCCGTGGAGGACCGCATCGAGGATCTGGTTTTCACAGGTGAGATTGAAGGCATTCGCCCCACAGCCGCTCACATCGGGAAGGCGATGCGCATCGAAGACGCGCTCGGCCGGTACATCGAATATGCTAAGGCCTCCTTCCCGCGCGGGCAAACCCTCGAAGGGTTGCGGATCGTGCTGGATTGCGGCAACGGCGCAGCTTACAAGGCGAGCCCATGTGTACTGCGGGAGCTGGGCGCGGAGGTCATTGTCTATGGCGACAAGCCAAATGGCATGAACATCAACAAGGAGATCGGCTCGATGTATCCGGAGCATATTTGCCAGCGAGTGAAGGAGCACCGGGCAGATATCGGAATCGCGCATGATGGCGACGCGGACCGTGTGCTCCTATGCGACGAACGCGGAGAGTTGATCGACGGTGATGATATTCTCGTGATCGCTGCTCTGGACATGCTCGCGAACAAACAACTCCAGAACGACACATTGGTGGCCACTGTGATGAGCAATGCGGGTGTGGACGCTGCTATCAACGCCGCAGGCGGCAAGGTGATTCGCACCGCTGTCGGCGACAAGAACGTTATCGATCGAATGCTAGCTGAAGGTTACAACCTGGGTGGGGAACAAAGCGGGCATATCATATTCCGCGATTACAGCAGCACTGGAGACGGGTTGGTCGCGGCGTTGCAGATCCTTCGCATCATGAAGGCGCGTGACCAGAAGCTTTCCGAACTCGCCAAATGCTGGACCCATTACCCGCAGGTCGTGACAAACGTGCGGGTGAAAGAGAAGGTTCCGTTTGAGAAACTTGACGGTGTGTTGGACCTCGTCAGCAAAGCAGAAGCGGCAGTGAAGCCAGATGGCGGCCGTGTGCTCCTCCGGTATTCAGGCACTGAGCCAAAGGCTCGCTTGCTTATCGAGGGGCGCGATAAGGCTGTGCTTGATGACTGGAGCAAGAAGATCATTGGGGCGATTAAAGACCACGTCGGCGCCTGAGCCCGCTGAATCATTCCGTTCTCAGCCGCAGTCCCATGTAAATGACTGCGGCATTCCCCTGCCCGACTTCTACGAGTGTTCGAAAACCGAGCTTCTGGTAAAAGCGCTGGGCTCGCACGTTTAGCTTGCTTACTCCCAGGTGAACTCCGGGGGATTTACGCTTCCGGAGTTCGTCGAGAAGCGTGGCAATCATTCGCCCTCCGAGGCCGCGGCCTTGCGCCCGCGGGAGCAAGTCGATGTGAAGATGGGAGGGATAAACCTCGCGCGGCTCCGGGCAGTAGTAGTCGGGGTGATGATACCAGCTATGGACCTGCTGCACCCTGCTCCACGAAGATTCATCGCCCGGCGGCATCGGAAACTCAGCGCAGAGCTGGGGTCGCCACTCGCGCTCATATCGATCATAAAACGCTCGCGAATCCAAGGCGCCGAGAGCGTACCCGCACACCCCCTGCTCGTCTTCGAGGACGAAACTCAGCTCCGGCTCAAACAAGAGGTATGGCCCAACGAATATTCGGCCGAGCGCATCGGGATCTTCGCGGTAAAAGGGTTCGCCATCGGAGCCGAAGTCACCCGTTTTCAGGCACACATGATATGCCGCGGCCCGATCTGCTGCCCTGGCCAATCGGATAACCGCACTAGTGGTTGGCCGAGAAGCTTCCATCACTTGTCTGCGGGAGCAGGCGCTGAATCGCCGCGGTAAAGCCGCCGCGGAACGTGTGAGGCAAATGGAAATCCGACCGGAAGCCGCCGCCTTTTTTGTGAGAATCGCGGCGCCAGTTAATATACTTCAGAAGAAGGTCGGTCTCCTCACGCAGGTCCCAGACGCGCCTGCTCAAGGCATGAAATAAAACGCGGTTTTGAAGCTCAGGCAAGCGTGCGCAGATGTTGAGGATGCGCTCTGCCTGCTCTCTAAAAGTTAAATAGTCTTCATCCCATGCGGCTGGGCCAGAGACGAGGAGCTTGCGCGCGAGTTCAAGGAACGCTTCAGCCCGCGGTCCATTTTGATGCGGCAAGTAATAGCAGTCAGAAAAGAAGGCAAGATCCTCAGCGGTCAAGGGAACGCCATGAGCGCTCCAGGTGGGCAGCCATTCTTCAAGGGCGGACCTATGCGCTTCGCTCGCGTTCCATCCATCTTTTGCGCGCGCGAATTGCCCCAGCGTGTGCATCGCTGGGAAGTTTAGCGGCAGCTCGTTGTTCGGGTTTAACAATATCCCGGCAACTTTATGGCGCAGGCCAAGCTCGCGGCCGCTGAAAGGTCCCGTGAAAAAGCGGCGGCCATCGTAATCGTTGGCATGGAGATTGTCCCATATCAGGGGCTTGCGTTTCAGTGTGCGGCTGACGTCGTCGATGTGGTCTGAGGAGATGCTCTCGGAGATGATCTCCGGGCCGGTCCAGAACACATCGATTTCCGGGTCCAACTCCTCGCCGATGGTGGAGAGATATCCTTCACCCCCGAGCTTTTGCTGAACCATACGGCCGCAATAAGCAGTGGGACAAAAAGCCAGCTCAACGTCGAAGGCAGATTCCCGCAAAACTTTGAATAGTTCGTTGGCGGTGAACGCCTGCGCCGAGGCTAGTGAGTCGAAGCGCTCTTCCACCGAGGGAGCGACTTTGTCAGGAATATCGTCGAACAGGATCGCGAAATGGGTCGCGCCTAGATCGAGCAACATCTGGCACCTCGATGCCAGGATGTCATGGTCTTCCACAGCGTCGTAGCGAATATCGAGGCCGGGGCTTATGGCGTAGATGAAAGTGATGCCGCGTCGCTCGCATTCTTTAACCAGGCGCTTGAGTTCCTCCTTGGGAGGTTTAGGCCCGCGATCCCCGCGCCAAAACGCACGATGGCTCAGGTCATCTTTTGGCGCGTAAACATAAGTGTTGAGGCCGCAGCCGGTGAGCCACCTCAGCGCTTGGTCACGCTCCGCAGGGCTCCACGGTTTTCCATAGAAGCCCTCGATTACACCGAAGAGTTGTCGCTTCGGAAGGTCGTGCATCGCCGCTTTTACTTCTCCTCGACGGTGCGGAGGTTCAGCTTGGGATTCGCTTCAAGCTGAAGGTTCTTGTAGCGCACTTCCATGGGACCGCCTGAGTGCAGTTGAAAGGCGATGATGCCTTGGGTGGCGCCCTTCGCATCGGTGAGGTCCACACATGGTTTGCCATTGATGGCCGTCAAGATCCGGTTTCCAACGGCGACGATTTCATAAGTGTTCCAATCATCCACCTTCACATGCTGGTCGCCGCCTTTGTCCCAAAGGAGGCCACGACCATGCTCTTCGTAGAGCTTGCCCCACCAACCGGCGCCGACGTCCGCTTGATAACCTTTAACGGAGCCGTTTAGCTCCGGTTGGCTGCGGAATTGGATGCCGCTGTTCTCTTTATTGGGGGAGAGCTTCACTTTGCAGATCAGGCGGAAATCCGCCGCCACCATGTCGCTTTTTAGGAATTCATTGTCCTTTAAACCCGTCTTTGTGGAGCCGACAATCTCACCATTTTCCACACGCCAGAGCGACTCGTCGCCATCCCACCCGGAGAGATCTTTCCCATTGAAGAACGCCCCCACGGTGTCAGAAGTGGCCAGCAGAGGCACCTGGCCGGGGCGGCTGAGGTAGTAAATCAAATCGCGGACTTCCTGGTCCTGCAGTGTGCCCAGGAGGCCTTCCGGCATCATCGAGAGATCCGATTGCTGCACCGATTGAACCTCGGCTTTCGGCAGAGTGATTGTTTCATTCGCCGTGAGGACGGTCAGGCTTTGATCATTTTGTTCGGAAATGATGCCGGTCAAGATACGGTCATCCTTCATTTCAATGGTCGAGGTGCGGTAGTCGTTCGGGATAACCGCGTTTGGATCGACCATGTTTTGCAGGATATACTCGAGATCACCGCGGTTGGATCCCGTAAGATCGGGGCCGACTTTGCCGCCGACGTCGAAAAGGCTGTGGCATTGTTGGCACGTGCGGACGAACACCGCGCGACCGCGAATGGCGTCGCCCGGTTGGGAGCCGCCTGCTTGATAGATTTTGCGGTATTTCTCGATCTCGCCTTTTTTATCCGCGGCCGTCTCGCGAGCCACACCCCAAACTTGCTCGATCTGCTTATCAAGATCGGCGTTGCGCAAGTTTCGCAACTGCCGAATGAGGTCCGCGCTTAAATCGCGCGATGGAACCTGCTTGCTGGCGACCGCTTGCAGGAGCGGAGCGGCGAAAGTCGCGCGAGAACTCAGTGTGCTAAGAGCGTCGCGTTTTTCTGTTCCTCCGAGCTGCGGGTAAACCTTTAAAATCGCGGCAGCAGTTTCAGGATGCTCGTAGGAAGCGAGGGCTTTCAACGCAGGGCCGCGCAAGGCTGGCTCCTGGAGGAGCGCTTGCAGCGTCGGAGCGAGTTGAGGGTCGCGCGCGTTGAGCAACGCCTCGAGAGCGCCGCGGCGGAGATTCACATCTGCTGTCGCGTCGCCAAGGGTCTTCCGCAAACCGGCGAGGGCTTGCTGGCTGCCGAAGGTGAGTGAAAGCGTCTGAGTGAGCGCGCGCACCTCCTGGTTTTGGCTGCTGGCCAGCTTTGATTCCACGCTCCCCCAATTCGGCGGCATCTGCGCGGAGCGTTGGCCCCGATAGCCCTCCGACATCCCGCGAAGGATGTCGAGCTGGAGCTGAGGATCGCTGGTTTGCATGAGCACCTGGACGAGAGCGGAAAGCGCCTCGTTTGAGGCGGCCTGCTGCTGCGCAACGATTGGCGTCAGCAGCAACGGCGCGCTGAGAGCCGCAATAAGGAGAGTTCGTTTAAGAGGGTGTTTCATCCGAGGTCAAAAATTAACGTTCTGCGACAGCGCGGCTGCCGGCAACGATGCGGCGAGCAACGAACTCGCGAACTTTTGGAATCTTGGCGGCGCTCAAGAGTTGCGGCGCGCGTTTGGGATCCGCGGCAATCGCCCCTTCCGTGGCATACCAATACATCAACGGAAGATTGTGATCTTTGGCATCGCCTTCATGCGCCAGCAAACCTTCGAGGACTACGAACCGTTTTTCAGGGGCGGTGCGCTGCATCGCGGCGGCGAGATAAAGGCGAACAAATTGCGAGGAGTCGCTTTTGGCCATCGTCGCAAATTTCTCGAGCGCGGCGTCGCTTGGATTCTTGCTCTCAGACAGCAACTGAATCGCCCAGGCGCGAATGTACTCGTCTTTATCACCCAGCAACTTGAGGAGGTCAGCTTCCAAAGCCCCGCCGGTGACGTGCAAAGCCCACAGCGCGCGCAAGCGTGCTGGTGTGGTCCCCTGCCCTGCGGCCAGCTTGCGAAGCTCAGAATGAACTTCCTGGTTTTGACCACGCTCTTGAAGAACACGGCGGGCGTGGCGGGATTTCCATTCGTTCTTGTGGCTGACGAGCTGGACGAGTTCTTTATTGCTGAGCTTCTCGAAATTGACCTGGGTGGTCTTCTGATCATTGTAAACCAGCTTGAAGATGCGCCCGTTGGAGCGGTCATGCCCGTCGGGATTGTTATGATGGCACTGATTTTTGTCGTACCAGTCGATGATGTAGGCGGAACCATCCTGGTCGCTCATGAAATTCAGAACCTGCGACCATTTGTCGTTGAAGTTCAGGAAGTCAGGGCCGTGCTTGCCGACGTAGCCAGAGCCGACGCGTTCAGGAATATCCATGTTCAACCGCTGCCCATGGATGTTGTTCATGAAGATTTTGCCGCGATACTCCTCGGGCCAGCTATCGCCCTGGTAGATCATGAGCCCAGCGTGGGCATGCCCGCCACCAGCTGCATCGGAACGGTTGTTCCCCGCGTGCGGACCTTTGTTGCCCGCGTAATGCACATGGTCCGCGATATTCTTGATGTCGGCGTAAATGTGGGGGTTGAAGTGCTGGCCAGCTTGCCGCTCATAACGCGCGCCCTGGATGATATGGAAAAGATGCGGGATGACGCAGGCTTCAATGAAGACCTGGCCATGCTCATCAAAGTCGATGCCCCACGGATTGCTAGTGCCTTCCGCAAAGACTTCGAATTTGTGCTGCGTTGGGTGGTAGCGCCAGATGCCCGCGTTGATGCGGGTGCGGTCTGAATCCTTTGCGCCTGGTTTGCCGACGTTGGAGTGCGTGAAGACACCGTGGCAGCCGTAAAGCCAGCCGTCCGGCCCCCAGGCGAACGTGTTCAACGTTTCGTGCGTGTCTTGCCAGGCCCAGCCGTCGAGCAGGATTTCTGGTTTCCCATCTGGTTTGTCGTCGCCGTCCCGATCCGGAATGAACATCAGGTAAGGAGCCGCGCCAACCCAGACGCCACCAAAGCCGACTTCGAGGCCGCTGACCAGGTTCAGCTTCTCGGCGAAGACGGTGCGCTTGTCGAACTTGTGATCCCCATCTGTGTCTTCAAAAATGAGGATGCGATCCTTTTCTTTGCCTTCCGGCGCGCGCTGCGGGTAATTGTAAGCTTCAGCAACCCAGACGCGACCGCGATGGTCGAGGGCGAAAGCGATCGGTTGCTGCACGTCCGGCTCCCCGGCGAACAGCTTCATTGAAAAGCCTTTCGGCCCGACAGCGGCTTTGGCCGCTTCTTCACCGGTCAACCCAGCGAAAGCCACCGCGTCCATCGGCGGGATCGCCGCTGCAGCAGCAGCGGGATCCAGCGCGTTCGCAAAGACCGGCTTTTGGGCGTGGAACTTGAAATCGTCGAAATTGATATGCCCCCAGTGGCCACCCTGCTGGTCCACGACACGAATGAAGATCTCTTTGCCCTGCTGATCTTTTAGATCGACGATGACTGGGCGGAGATCTTCCGATTCAACTCCATGCGCTTTAAAGATGACCTTTTCGGTTTCGGCGCTGACCAACTCAACGCGCGTGTTTTCATGCTGGCCGCCTGCAATCAGGAAGCTTGCCCATGGCTGCGTTACTTTAAATGGAACGGATGTGAGCGTTCCCTGGGCATCGTCCCCAGCCTTCTCGTAAGTCCCGATCCAGTATTCGCCCGTGTGCGCGCTCTTCATATCAGCGCGGCGTTTGGCGACGGTGTCGCCTTTGATCGGCTGCCCTTCAAAGGCCTTGCCGACGGCCTTCCAATCCTGAAGCGAGCCGCTCTCGAACCCGAGATTCAAACTTTTCCCGTCTTTGCCAACAGCCGCGATGGAGCTGACCTGTGTGGGCGCCGCAGCGAATGAGGCCGACCCCAGAAGCGCCGCGGAGAATAAAGCAGCGGCGCGAAACGATGGCTTGCCGAACATAAAAGCTTACTTGCTGGAGGATGGTTGTTGCAGGAACAGGAAGGCGCCGCGCTTGTTGCCGACGACCACATCAGGGCGCACATCTTTATCAACGCGGCCGGCAGTCACTTGCGTGCCAATGCCTGAGGCGTTGTCGATCATGTGCGGGATCCAATCCACAGCGCCGCCCGTGCGGGTGAGCTTGAACCAATAAAGAACTGGATCCGCATTCGGCTCCGCATCGCCTTTCGGGCCGTGCGCCCACCAACGCTTGCCAGTGACGATGTCGCGGAGTCCGTCACCATCCATATCGACGAGGTCAACGGCATGGAGTTGGGAGAACTTGATGCCGTATTTGTTCTCGTTCTCCTTTTCGCCCATGATCAGGTGTTTGTTGAAGGTGATCTCATCGCCCTGCTTCACCTGCTCGAACCAGGCAAGACCGTAACCGTGAGCGTTGAGAGCGCTGATGACGTCGTTGTCGCCGTCGCCATCCACGTCATACGCGTACATCTGCGAAGAACCTGTCCCGGGAGCAAATGGGTATTTATGCTGCTTCCATTCGGGATCGTCTTTGAGTGAGCGGGGCTGTTCCCACCAACCATCCTTTTCAAGAATATCTAGGCGCCCATCATTATTCACGTCACCGACACCGAGACCGTGGGTGAAGCGTTGCCAGCCACCTTTTGGCGAGATCTTGTGAATCGTCCAGGGCTTCGTTGGCTCCTTCCAATTTGGCTCGGCGTAAACGAAGTGCCCGCCCGAGTTGCAGACGATCTCGGGTTTATTGTCGCCGGTGAGATCGACAAACATCGGCGATTCGTTGTCAGTCACTTGGATCGCGACATGCTTCGTCCAATGCCCGCCAGTCTTGCCCTGCGGGTTCTCGTACCAGGATGATTCTTCGCCCGGGAAGCCGAGGATCACGATGTCAGTCCACCCATCCGCATTGATGTCATGGCTGTAGGCGAAGAAGTTCTTGGAGTAGCCCAGCGGGTCGAAGCCGTGCTTTTCGAGTTCCGCGCCATCCTCCTGCTTGGCTTTGTGGCGTTGAGTGGCCGGAGCGTATTCGTGCTTCTGCTTAAAGTCTGGACCTGCCCACCAATGCGGACCGGCGACGACGTCATTGTGGCCATCGCGATTGAAATCGCCGAACCCAGCGCCCTCCGCCCAGAATTGGTCGCTTAGCTGGATCTTCTTGAAGGAGAGTGGGCTTTTTGGAGCTTTGCTTTCCGCGGCATGAGCCAGTCCGCAAAAGGCAAGCGCCGCCACAAGTGCAGGCACGAAGGTCTTCATAGGTTTCGTTAGATGAAACCGCACCTCGCTTTTATTCAAAAGGAAAAAGTGGCGCGTTATCAGCCTCTGCCACGCACTGAGCCCAAGCGGAGGTGGTTTAATCCCGGCGTAGTGGGTAGCGAACCCCGTTTTCTGGCTGCGGCGGGTAGTGTGGGTGGAGGTTTTGGATTATCCGCCAATCGGTGTGCGTCACGTCCGCTAAAGAATTGCAGTCGGCGTATGCACAGCGATTAACATAGCCGACCCTGCGCTGCTTTCCGTCCAGGTATGTTCGGAAACAACGCGGGCACCAAAGGTATTTGCCATCTGCCACGCTCGAGCCTTTCGCCTCCAAACCCCTCTGTCGTGAAAGGCTGTGAAAGCAGAAAGGGTCTTATCAGGAATTTCCTGATGTGACAAGAGATGTGTCGCTTTGGTAGTTTTATTAGTTTTTTCGACACTGTTTTAGAATTCCGTCAAGAAAGTGGCATCATCGGAGCGCACCACCAACTCTTCTGGAAAGTCTTTACCTTCAATCTTGAAGACCAGCGTGTGCATTCCTGCGGGCAGCTCCACGACAACCTGCTCCTGGACAGCAATTGCTTTGCCGTTCAACCATGCGGCTCCTTTGGGCGCGTTTTTGATGCTCAGGCGCACGGGCCCATCCTTGGGAGCATTGAAGCGGGTGGCAGCATAAACCGCTGTCGGCTGACGCCATTTCACGCGCTCCAAGCCGTTCTGCAACTGCGCGCGCCGGAGGCGTCCATCGACCAACGTGAAGGCCTGCTCCCACATTTTCTCGCCCAAGGATTTGCCAAGCGCAGCTTCATCGCCAAATTGAGCCATCTCCGAAGTCGCAGCGGTGATCTTCCAGAGCCGGGCGGTGTTGCCGCGGGAAGCGTCATAGGGGCCGGGCTTGCCGAGTTCTGAGAGGAACCGAATGAGATCCGTCCGCTCTTGCTCCGCGAGCGGATCGATTAAGCCAGCGGGCATCAGTGACCCAGAAATGTTGCGCTCCTTGATATTGTTTTTAGGAAGCGCGACTTCGCGATTGCCTGCGTCGCGCACGAAAAGCTGATCGTTCGTTTCGCGAACGATCACGCCGGTGATCTCCTCGCCATCATTCGTTTCCACGCTGACGGCGTGGTAGCCTTCCTTGATCTTACGGTTCGGGAAAAGGAGCGACTCGATGATGTAGTCCATCGGCGCACTCGCGCCGATGGAGGTCAGGTCCGGGCCGACTTTGCCGCCGATTCCCCCAATGGCGTGGCACGCAACGCAGGCGAGTTCGGGCCTGCGATAGATCTGCTCGCCCCGCGCGGCGTTGCCGCTTTGAGAGACCTTTGCGGCAAGGGCCTGCATTTCAGCGGGGGTGAGTTCCTGAATCTCGCCCGCCGTGTCCAGGTTGCGCGCGAGCGCAAGAACGAGCTCTGGTTCATTGCGGCCAGCTTCGCGGGCGACGCGCATGCCAGCGCGCGCCACAAGCGGCGTGAGTGTTTGTTGGCTCACCGCTCTAGCCAAGGGACTGGCTACCCCCCGCACGGCGAGGAGTGACCGCCAGAATTGGGCAGCTTCATTTTCGTCCTGGGTCGCTGCAAGAGCGGCTGCGGCAGGTTGCACCGCTGCGGCAGGGTCAATGCCAGCAATCGCCAGTGTTGCCTGGCGGCGCACAGCCGCAGACTGCGGTTCACCCGCCAAGGTGGCCAGCTTCGGCAACGCATTCTTGCCCCCAACCTCGCGAACAAGTTGAAAAGCTGCGGCGCGCACTTCGGCAGAAGCTTGCGGCTCCGCCGCGATTTTCAAGGCTTCCTCAACAGTGCTTTCCACCTTCCATGCAGCAGCCAGCTGGAGAGCTGCAGCGCGGACTTGCGCGTTCTCCGAGCGCAGAAGCTCCGCAGCCGACCCAACGTACCCGCTGGGGCGAGTGTTCCGAACGCGTGCGGCCGAAGCCAATGCGTTCAGGGCTTTCACTTGCGCGGAATCCGTCAGCGCACGGGCGGTGACTTTGGCCTGGAGCATGGACAGATGTGCAGGTGAGCCAGCTTTGCCAATAAGATCAATCCACGGGCCGGAGCCATCATTCGGAATAGGATTATCAGCCAAAAGCTTATCCAACGCGCGGCCTGCCAGCGCAGGCTCGATGGCTTGCAACCCGAACTCGAGTTGTTTCTCACGGCCGTTGGCTTGCCAGCGGCCCTGCTGTAGTCCAGCAACCCACGGCTCCGCGAGTTCGTTGATCGTCAGCCAAACGGCGTACTCCAGATACGGATCCATGGGTGTATCCAAAACGGAAAGCGCCAGTTCCGCGCCCCGGAGTGTGCCGGTCTTGCCGAGCGCGCGAACCGCTTCCATGCGCACACGTGGATGGGAGTCCGCAACAAGCCGCTCGAGATGGTTCGTGGCGGAAGGAACTTTCTTCAGCCACTCGCCCAGGACGCGAGTCGCTGCAGCCCGAACGCGGCCATCGGGAGTCACGAGCATGCGCTCGAGGTGCGGCACGTTAACGAAACCGATCGACTGATAAACCCAGAGAGCCTCCATCTGCGCCACTTCGTTGGTTCGTTCACGAGCCCAGATGCGAACATCACTGCTGATGTCTGGCCCTTTTTCAGCAAGAAGACGGCGCGCACGCTGGCGGTCGTAGTTATTGGGGCTCTCCAACTCGTTGAGTAAGCCACGCGTGTTCAACTGAGCGAACTGCACTTTCTTATTTGGCTCCCTGCCCTTCGCGCTCACGCGCCAAATGCGGCCATGCTCGTGATCCCGGCGTGGGTCGCGGAAATCGACTTCGCCATGTTGAATAATCGGATTGGACCAATCCGCAATGTAGAGAGCGCCATCGGGCCCAAGCTTCACGTCGATTGGGCGGAACGTAACATTTGTGGTGCGGAGCAGGTCAGGCAGTTCCTTTGTGACATACGAACTGCCTCGCTCGCTCACAGCGAAGCGGACGACGCGATGGGCGCGAAAATCACAAGTCACCATAGTGCCCTGCCAATCTTCAGGGAAATGCTCGCTCTCGATAACTTCCAGGCCGCAGTATTTCGGGTAACTCCCTGGAGAGATGCTCTCAAGAACACGGCGCGCTCCAGCGTAGGCCACGTACTGCGCTTGCGGCACAACATGATGGATCCCCTGGTTGCCCGCGCCATCCGTCAGGAATGTTTGCCCATAGCGATCAAAGTGCAGCCCCCAACTATTCCAGAGGCCTTTGAAGTGGATGCCCAGCTCGTGAGTGGTCGTCCGAAAATTGAAGCCCCCACCGCTGTTCAGCCGGACGACCCCGTGCGGAGTCTCAATATGGCTGTGAATGTAAACGGATTGATTCATGTAGAGCTGCCCGTCATGCCCCCAGCGCAGCGTGTGCAAAATGTGATGCGTGTCCTCGGTGCCAAACCCTGAAAGCACCACGCGCTTTTTGTCCGCGCGGCCATCGCCATCCGTGTCGCGGAAGTGAAGCAGCTCAGTGCTTTGGCCGACGTAAACGCCGCCGTCGCCCGGCTCCACACCCGTGGGGATTAGCAAACCATCGGCAAAGATGGTGGATCGATCAGCCTTGCCATCGCCGTCGCCATCCTCAATGAGGATGATTTTATCGCTGGCCTTCTGGCCGGGCTGGATTTGTGGATACACCTCTGAACTCGCGACCCACAGCCGCCCTTGCGGGTCAAAGTTCATCTGAATGGGCTTGGCCAGAAGCGGGTTCTCCGCCCAGAGCGTGACCTCCAGGCCTTCACCAACTTCGAACGTGGGCACGGGCTGATCCTTTTTAGGAATCAAGGCAGCGCTGCCTTTGTCGCGCGGAGGAGTGGGACGCTTTACCAACCCAGTTGGCTCGGAGTCATTAGCTTGCGTGAGTTCGTATCTGCGGCTCACCGGGCGCGCAAGCTGTTGAATCTTCTGCTCCTTCTCGGCCACCAAGGGATCAAACATCGGGATCTCACGCGCGTTCTGCCCTTGCTCGTGCCGTCGGAAGCCGAAGAGATACGTTTCGTTTTGCGGACGCCAACGATGGAAATAGAGTTCGTTCTTCTCGATGATGGTCTTTTTCAACTCCTCACCTTGAACATAATCGGGGCCCCCATGAAAAAAAACACTCCGGTTCCATTCAGCTCCGGTAAAAGTCGCGACAGGTGAGCCATCGATGCGCAAAGTGTACAGCCCTGGGTTCAGAGAGAGGAATTGAAGGAACGGCGGCCCTGCCACAAATGGAGCGTCGTTCGTAAAGCCATCCAAAACCGGAAGGGGCACATGTTCCATGCTGGCGTTAAATCGCACGCTGGAGGAAGTCCTTTGAATGTTGGTGGCGATGATTCCATACACGCCATCCCGCGGCTCCCCTTGCGCGGTGATGCTAAAGCGCCAGCGATTCGCGCCCAGCTTGAGAGTCTCCGCGATCAGGTGGGCGGCGCGACGGTAGCCAAGCTCGTTGAGGTGAATGCCATTATCTGTGAGAGGAACTCCGAAGTTACGCGAGCCGCCCAGCAACGGTTCCAACGAGACGAATGCAGCGCGCTTTTCCGCGGCGATCTCTCGAATGGCAGCCTCATACTTTTGCAGGGAAATCTGGTGCGGCCCCGGATCCGGCATCGGCTCCGGGAGTTTTTCGTGCGGCACAGGGCCAAGCAGGACGAAACGGACCGGTTCAGGCCTGGAAGCGTCTTCGACGGCAGCGATCATTTGCCCCATCTGCTGACGGAACCGATCAAGCCCAGCCGGCCCTTGCAAGGACGCAGCCATGCCGTAGCTGACGAATGCCACGGTCGGTTTGATGGTTTTAAGATGCTCCTTCAAACGCTCAAATCCTTTCTCTGGCGGATCAAAGTAAGCCCGGGACTCGCCGACAGGAGTGTCCGCGCTCCAGGCGATGTTGCGAAAGATGAGCTTCTTCCCGGGATTTAAGGTCGTGAGGAGAAGCTCGATTTCGCCGTAATTATTTTCCCGCTCAAAGAAAGTGTCGCCAAGAAACACGATACGATCGCCATCTTTGAACTCAAAACGATTCGTCTGGCCGCGCTCGGCCGCCCCCAGGGAGAACACCGCGGCGAGAGCAATGAACGCAAGAAAAAAGGCGCGGAGATGTTGCATACGTGTTGTCCAATTATCAAAGACGCAAACTACGCGTGTGGCAACTGTGTTTCAGCCTCGGCGCCATACGGGCAAAAAAACAGCCGCAAGCTTTGAAGGCTTGCGGCTGGCGGTTGAGGCGAGCAGGTCAGGACAACATTTTAAAGCTGAGTAGTGGAGGGCGAGAAGAACACGCCGCTGACCACTGCATCCGGTCCAGCAACGCGAGTCAGCCGAACGCGCACGTTGCCCTTCACGTCCCAGACCAGGTGAACACCTTCCTGGAACTCCGCGATGGTCCGGGTGTCGAGCAGCTTGCCTGTGGCCCGGTCGAACACTTCGACTTTCTGAGTGCGCCCAAGACGCTCCCAATCCAGGAGGTAAACGCCAACGCGGTGCGTCAGCGCATCCTTCATGGTGAAATCGAGATCGATATGGTTGTAGCTGGAGGAGTTCTTCCAATAAGCTGCGAGACGATCAGAACCGCTGGATGCCTTCAACAGCGCGCGCGCGTCGGTCGTTGAAGCAGCCCATGTGCCGCTGAAGGCGCTTGGCGAGGTCCAGGATCCGTAGGTAGGCGCGACACTGGCGTTGCGAAGGATGGAGTACCCATCACTTCCATAAACACCTTTCCAATTGCCACGAGTGACTGCGTCCGCAGCCACAAAGCGGGCGGCAACGCTCGTCGTTGGCGTTGGGGTGGCGGTTGCGGCTCCGAGGAAAATCCCGGACACCACGGAGTTGCCGAACGTGGTTGTTATACGGATGCGCACGCTGCCGGAGACATTCCAGACAAGGTATGCGCCCTGGCTGAAGTTCATCAGCGTCTGGGTGTCCAACACCACGCCGGAAGCGCGGTCGAGAACCTCCACCTTTTGCGAGCGGCCAGCGGTGTCCCAATCCAGGCAGTAGATCGCCAAAGGATGAACCTGTCCGTCGGTGATGTTCACGTCGATGTTAAAAGTGCTCGGGCTAAACCAGCAGGCTGCGACCCGGTCAGTGGCATTGACCTTCTGCAACGCACGTGTGTCTCCGCTATTCCACGTCCATGTCCAGGTGGAGTTCCCCACGCCTGTCACGGTCGCGTAACGCAAGGACGTTGATCCTTCGTTCAGCACCATTGCGCCGTCCGCGCCATAGGCGCCTTTCCAGGATCCGCCCGTCGTCGTGTCTTTCTTAACGAACGTGGCGCGGCCGCTGCCGAGCGCTGGCGCAGGCGTAGTAACCGCAACTTCACTGGTGAAACTTGAATAGGTCTCCACGGTGTAGGCGCGGACTCGGAAGTAGTAAGTGGTCGATGCGCTCAGCCCGGCGCTCGTGTGGGACGTCGTGTTCGCCGGCAGTGTGGCAACGACGCTGTACGCTCCGGTGGCGCCGGTTTTCCGCTCCACAACGAAGCCAGCTTCATTAGCCGCGTTGTCGGCCCAGGTCAGGTTCACTTGCGTCTGCGATGCGGCAGCAGCGGTCAAACTGGACGGGGCTGCAGGAGCATTCGCACTGCTGGCGCCGACGGTCGCAAAGATGCCTTGGCTGGGATTGTAATACGTCCCGCTGCCTCCCCGCTCGAGCTTCACAGCCCGAACCATGTAAGTCACCCCGGAGGCGCTGGCGGCATCGTTGAACGATGTGCTGGCCACGGGAGAGCTGGTCAGCCGCGTAAATGGGCCTTGAGCAGTCGTGCTCTTATAAACGTGATACCCCACGATGTCCGAGTCCGGTGAAACGCCCCAGGTGATGATCGCAGTGGAGCCGCTCAGAGCGGCGGAGACACCCGTCACAGGAGCCACGGGATGAAGACGGAGGGTCGGGTCACCCATTAATGCGGCATGCACATTGCGTGAGGCCCAGTTCACGGCCACGGGGTAGAGCCCGCTGTTGTTCTGGCTCAGCTTAGTGCTGTAACCAATCGTCTCGCCAAGAGCCATGTGATGGAAGAACCAGTGCGGACGCCCTGCCCAAACAGCCGTTAAGCCGTAGCTCGTCGTGCCGAGGTGCGCGCGGAGGAAATTGCTCTCATTGTCCCAGTCACCGAAGTAGCTGCCGAGAAACATAGTAAACACAGCCTTGGGATCGTTGATGGCGAAATCATCGGAGCCACCGACACCATTGCAGGTGTAGTAGCTGCCGCCGCCTGTGCCATAAGCCCAGAGGTAACCGCCCGCACTCAGCGATGGGAAGAAAGATCCCCAACCGACCTTCGTGGTGGTGCCTGCGCCGAAGAACGGAGCAAAAGCGCGCCAACCACTGGAAGCAAAAGCCTCACCCCAGCTCTCCCCGAAGTTGTCGCAAACGAGCCCGCGCCGCTCCAGGTTGAACTTGGCGTGGCGGAAGCTGTGATCTTTGTTCAGGTACTGCCGCATCAAGTCCGTCTCGTTGCGCGACGGGGTTTTGTTGGCAAAGCAGGTCATGTTGTAGAGATCCACACGGCCGACTTGCAGCTCCACATCAGAAGGGATGGAGCTTTGATCGTATTTGCCGTCACCAGGAACGTTGTGAGTCGCTGCGCGATGACCGCCAGTCACGTTAACGGAGCTGTCGGTCCATGTTCCGTTCACGTCACCATAGAAAACATCCGCTGGCCAGGCGCCGACATGGTCAGGCTCATGGCCGTCTGGCGCGTAGTTGCCAGAATAGGGCACAGCCAAGTGCCCCAAGATGAACACGGACCTGGTGTTGTTCGGGTCTGCGTTGTAGCTGCTGACAATAAAGCTCTTGATGGTGGTGACACTATCGTTCCGGGAGAAATCCTTCCGCACCACCGTCCAGCCATCACCCACCAGGTCTTGCTGCAAACGAGCGAGTTCGGGCGCAAGTGAAGTGGTGAAGGTGTTGTCGACTAGCAGGAGCACCTTGCCGCGGGACTCAATTATCGGCGCGTTGATGCCCGCGTAGATGTAGCCGTTGCCCTTGTAGCCAACGGAGGTCGGCTTATCCAGGCGGTACTCGTAGGCTTGCCCGACGGCGACGTTGTAGTCCGTCCAAGTGGTGGCGGAACCAGCAACGGTGGTGAGCAAGCTCCAGGACGTGGAGTTCACCGCTTTGCGGTAGATGCTATAGCTGGAAGCGTTCGGGTCAGCCACCCAGGTCAGCGTGATGGCTGCTGGGGAGGCTTGGACAGTCGCGCTGACTTCCACAGCGTAATATTTGGGGTCGGTTTCCGCTTGGGTGGAAGCGGAGAGAAAGCAGGCGGCCGCAACAGCAACGCCAGCAAACAAACGGGCAAAACAGGTCTTCAACATCACTCAGGGCGCAGTTAGGTCTTCCCTGCGTGTTACCACGCAGACATCCCGTTCCTGATGCGAACTCGCCTCAAGCCAAGTTCACGACGGGGCAGCCAGGTGGTAGGTCAGGCGGCGGAATGGGATAAGCACCCGGTGTGCCAGAAAGAAGAAGCTCGCAATTACCGCGCAGTTTTATGGCGCTTCGGGACAACGATCAACCTTATGTCCTGTTTTGAAGCGCTGAATCACCAGACATGGACATCGTCTGCGGCGAAAATCTGCTTCACGAGATGTTCGTAATCCACGCCAGGTTTTGTCAGGTCCACTACCGAGGCAGCGACCACCTTCAATTCCTCCTCCTGTAGCAGAATACGCCGCGCAAGCTCGTCGTCAGGGCGCGTCAGGATGTTCAGACGTTGAATCATTTAAAAGCGCAGCAGAAATTTAGAGCGCGCAGCGATACCCGCAAGTTCAGCGTCGGACAACCTTTGAACCACACACCCCGCGCGCAACTGCTGGTCGCCCGCTTGAAATGTAGCAGGCACAAGGATCGGCCGAGCCCCTTGTGTGATGATGTGAAGCCACTCTTCCGCTGCATCATCCAGCGGGAAATCAGATTCGGTGGAAAGCAATTCCAACGCTGCCTCACGCAGAAATACTTCCGCGCGCACCTTCTGCCATGCGCCGACCCCAGCAGCAATGCGCAAGCCTTCCACCGCCCTCGCGCTCTGATGAGGTGAGCTTTCAATGATGAACAAAGCGGTGGGACTCATGTGAAGGCAACAAAACGGTCCGTCGCGCTCATGAGTTCGCTCACCATCCCTAGGCCGCCGAGCACAGCTTCATCCGTGATCTTCAAACTGCGTGCTTGCACAGCCAGGGCGCAGCCGAAAATCTTTCCCCCTTCGCTTCTCAATCGCTGCACTTCCATGGAAAGAAGGCCGGGCACAGCCTCATCAATGCAGTAAAGGTAAACGTCCACACCCAGTCGGCGGGCAGCCTCCGCGAGACGCACTCCATGCGTGAAGTTAGGAGCGAGTGGCGGAGCGGAAATCAGAATGCCCAGTTTCCGCCCGTGCAGGCTCATGGGCGAACATCCGCTTCCAGTGTTTTCGCGACAAGTTCGAGGAGAGCTTTCGGAAGGAAAGGTTTTGCAAGGAACGCGTCCGGTTTGACGTTGCACTGGTTAATGATGTCCTGCCCGACATTCCCGCTATAGAGAATGGTTCTAAGGCCGGGGAGAACGTGCCGGGCTCTCTCAATGAGTTCCAGTCCGTTGAATGGCGGCATCACGAAATCAGTGAGCAGCAGGTCTGGACGCTCCTCACCTCGCTCGATCGCTTCGAGGGCATGCTTCGGGTTGAGAAAAAATCGATGCCGGTACCCTTCGAGATTAAGAATGACACTGACAACCTCACCGATCATTGGCTCATCATCGACCACGAAGATCAGCGCGGGGTCCGCCGAGGCAGGACGCGCGTTGCTTCGCAGGGATGGTGTGGTCGCCAGCATTGGTGCGACGGGCAGTATAAACGGAAGGAGCCAGCAAGCAAGAATTGGAAATTCCTGCTCTTCACCCGTTTAGGTGGATTGTGAATAAAAAGATTAGGCCGGCTTGGCGTTGATGCAACGCACAGCCTTCCAATGTCCGAGCAGGCCCACCGGCTCAATGCTCTCGATTTCCAGGCCGGTTTCTCGCATGAGCTTGCGCAAATTGAGATCGGTCTTGAAGCCAATCCGGTAGCAGAGAGGGGAAATGATCTTGTCAATGGCTGCGCCAACGGGGTGCTCGCTCTGCCAATGGTTGCAGAAAACGATGTAACCGCCCGGTTTGCAGACACGGCGCATTTCATTCACCACCTTCACTGGCTCAGGGACGGTGGAAATAAAGTAAGCAGCGAAAACGCGATCGAAAGAGTTATCCGGGAATTCGAGCCTGGTTGCATCCATCTTTTGCAACGCGAGTCGTTTCATTCCCAGCTCACGGGCGCGCTCCTCCGCTTTATCCAGCATCTTTTGGGACAGATCGATGGCGGTGATGTCAATCGTGCGGGGGAGGTACTGGAAGGAGAGGCCTGTGCCAACGCCGACTTCGAGAATGCTCATTCCGGGGGCGCATTCCAGCAGTTCAGGAGCTAATTCGCGTCCGCTCTGAAAAACTTTGCCAAACAGCAGGTCATAAACCCTGGAATAGGTGTTATACACCCTCTCCATGTATTCAACGCTCATAAATCCCGATGATTGAGTTATCGTAATCGAAGTCTTGCTCCCAGCAAGGTAAAGTCTGGGGGCGAAACATTGGTCCCAGCGCCCTTCGACCTTCATCCACCTTTGTTGGCGCGCCAAAGGAGCCACCCGCCCAGGCCCTGGAAAAGCAGGTTCGGCAGCCAGAGGAGCAAATGTGGTTGAAGTTCGGGTTTGGACTGGAGGGCTTCCCCCAGGATGAAGAAGCTGTAGTAGGTCAGGAGCAGCAACAGGGCTATCCCGATCCCAATTGAGGTTTCCCTCCGATGCGCCCGGATGCCCAGAGGTATCCCCACAAGGGTGAAAGCAAAGCTCGCGAACGAAAAGGAGAGCTGCCGATGCAACTGCACTCTCGCGGGCATCGTTGGGATCCCTTGCTGTTCGAGTTCCGCAATTTTCCGGCGGAGCTGGCTAAAGCTCATTTCGCTGAGCTTCGGCTCGCGAACAGAGCCGACCAAATTCTCGAACGCATACGTTGGCGACTCGAAATCAGCTTTAATCGGCTGCCAATCGATTCCTCGGGCAGCCGGGTCTCCGGCAGTGTCGCGCACCTTTTGTTCGATGATCGCCTGATCCAGCCTCAATGAGAGGGTTTTATTCGTCAGATCCAGCAGGATTTCCCCTCGCTCGGCCGCTGCTCGCAAAACCATCTCATTGTTTTGAAACTGGTAGAGGCGAACGTCATGGAGGGTGTTGCCGTCCCGCTTTCGAAGATGCAGAACCAGGCCGGGGATTTCCGTGATGTAGCGGTCCTCCTGCAGAAACGCGAGCGTCTGCTTCACGCCGAACTGCAGGAGCAGTGTCTTGTATGCGACTCGCGCGCGAGGAGCCCAATCAAGGTTCACCCACGCGCAAAGGGCGGCAAAACCAAGGCTCATCACGAGCAAAGGCAAGGCCAGCGAAAGCAGGCTGATGCCGTTGGCTCTCATGGCGGTCAGTTCATTATCCGCGCTGAGCCTCCCAAAGGTCAGCAAAGTCGCGGCGAGCAGGCCCACCGGCAAAGCGAATACGCAGACATACGGGATCAGCAACGCGAACCCTTTAGCCACGAGGAGCAGGCTCGCTTGCCCGCTCAGAAGGAGGCTCACGATGTCTTTGAGCGCGTTGCCAAGCAGCAGCACGAAGGTGCAGATGGCCACCGCCAGAAACAGCGTTCCTAAAACCTGACGCGTGACGTAACTGTAAAGGGTCTTCATCCAACTGCTTCTGAAGACCAAATATTGCAGCTCATCGGCGCAAAGACTTCCACGGCTCTTGGTCGCTCACTTCGATTGTCCCTGGCGCAGGAGTTTTGGCCGGCGAAAGGATCGCGAGAAAATCGAGCGTGTCCGGCCCAATGTTGTAGGTGCCATGAATGATGCCGGCCGCGAGGTAGATCGAGTCTCCCGGCCCCAGAATCCGCTTTTCTTCCTTCACCCATTGTTCCGCTGTTCCGGAGAGAATGTACAGGATTTCTTCCATGTGCGGGTGATAATGAAAACGATGGGCTTCCCCGGGCGGTAGCTGCGCGCGCACAAAGAGGAGATTGGTGTCTTTGACCATCCCTGGTTTTGTGTACCAGTAATGGGTTTTTCCCGGCAGCTCCTCCACCTCTGCGTCCTTCAGCGAAACAAATCTCCAATCCGCATTCGATCCGGTCGGCATGGGCCAAGTGTTGGCTCTAGCTTTGGAGCGTCAAGCAATTTGGCCGGGGAGCGGTTTAGGTTTGTCACTGCCGAAGGCGCTATGGAATTCTCCGTCCATGGCGCAGAAAAAAGGGTGTTGTTTCTTCGGCTGCATTGGTGTGGTGGCGGTTTTTATCATCGCGGTGATCGCCCTTGGCTTGGGCGCACGTTGGGGCTTCCGCAAGCTCATGGCCTGGACGGACGCCGCTCCTATGGCGCTGCCCGCGCCGACCCTTTCCCCGCAGGACTTCAGCTCCCTCACAAACCGGGCCGCGAATTTTATGGCAAATCTGCAGACCCGTCAGGGGCCGGCACGGCTGGCCTTAAATGCTTCGGAAATCAATGTGCTGCTCACAAATTTGCCTTCGGACAACCTGCTCTCGCGCAACTTCCGCGTGAGCATTGTTTCCAACGAAATGATCACCTCAGCAGCGATTCCGCTTGATGAAGTGCCTGGCCCGTTCAAGGGACGGTTCATGAACCTGCAGGCGCAGCTTAAGCCTTCAATCGAGAATGGCCGCCTCGCCCTCCGCATCGCCGACATTAGGATTCGAGGCAAGCAGCCGCCCACAGAAATCACTGCTGAGATCACAAAGCAGAACCTCGCCGCAGACCTGGTGACGAAGCCCGAAGTGGCGGCCATCCTCACAAACCTCCAGAGCATTTTGGTGACGAATAACACCTTGCTGCTGATATCCAAGTAACGGGAGGCGAATTCCATTTGCAGGGGAGCTGCTTTTTGCGTTTCATCGCCCGCGATGAACAGCCCCCTCCCGCGTTGGGCCACCTGCGCCAGCGCCTCTCTCTTGCTTGCAGCCATCAGTCCCGCGCTGGCTCAGCAGCCTGGCGCCGCCCCGCTCGATTCTCAATCCTCCACGAACTTCCACGACCCCCTCGGGGACGTGATCATTACGGCCACTGGAATTCCCAAACCACCAACGCAAGTCCCGTACACCGTCGATAAATTATCAAATGCACGGTTGCGCCAGGAGGAGATGGCTGCGTCTGTGCCAGAAGCATTGCTGCGTGTTCCGGGGGTTCAAGTGCAACAGACCGCCCATGGCCAAGGCTCGCCCTTCATTCGCGGTTTCACAGGCTTCCGCACGCTCATGCTGGTCGATGGAATCCGCTTGAACAACTCGACCTTCCGCGAGGGCCCCAATCAGTATTGGAGCACCGTTGATGTGCTCGCTGTCGAGAGGCTCGAAGTTATCAAAGGGCCCTCATCCGTCCTCTACGGCACGGATGCGATCGGGGGCGCGGTAAACGCCTTCATGCGCGGTCCCCGGTATGGGTTCGGCGACGGACCGCTCTGGGGAGGCTCCACATATTATCGGTTTGGGTCCGCTGAGCGCGCCCATCTTGGGCGCGGCGAATTTTCCGGGGCGGACGCGGAGAACTGGGGCTTTAGCCTTGGCGCTTCCGCCAAATCGTTTGGCGATGTGCAAGGGGGTCAAGAGGTCGGACGCCAACCGCACACTGGATTCGACCAGTGGGATTTTGACAGCAAAGCGGAATACTTTTTCACACCCAAAACCAAGCTGACGCTGGCGTATCAACACACGGAACAGGATGAAGTGGAGCGCACCCATCGCACCATCTATGGTCTAACCTGGCGTGGGCTCACTCGCGGAACGGATCTTCAGCACTCCTTCGACCAAGAAAGGGATTTAGTTTACGCCCGTCTGAGCGCCGAGACGGAGCGCGGCGATCAATTCCAGGGAACCCTGTCCTGGCACGACCAGTACGAATATCAGTTTGTTGAGCGCGCGAACCGCACGACGCAGAAGAACGAAACGGACGTGGGAACGCTGGGCATCCATCTGCGTGGTGACAGCCCGTCACCAGTTGGCCTTTGGAGCTACGGCGCGGAGTATTACCGTGATGCGGTGGATTCTTCGCAGCGGAACTTTGACGCTGCGGGGGCGCTAACTTCCGTTGGCATCCAAGGCCCTGTTGCGGACGATTCCGCTTATGATCTGGCAGGAGTTTACGTGCAAAACGACACTCCCCTCGGCGAACAGTTCAGCCTCATCCTCGGCAGTCGCTATTCCTACGCGCGCGCGGATGCGGGCCGCGTGCGGGATCCAATCACCGCTGGCCCGGCCTCGTATGAGCAGGATTGGCAAACGGTGGTGGGCAACGCCCGCCTCCTCTGGAACCCAGACGAAGCCAAAGAATACGCGGTTTTCACCGGGGCTGCTCAAGGCTATCGGACCCCAAATCTCTCCGACATCAGCCGGTTCGATATCGCGCGCAGTGGTGAGTTGGAGACGGCGGTTTTCGACCTGGAGCCGGAGAAATTCTTAACGCTCGAGATAGGCTCACGCGTCGCGAAGAAACGGTGGAGCGCGCAAGCGTCCTACTATCATACATTCATTGAAGATCTTATCGTGCGCGCCCCAACCGGCGCCATCATCGGCGGCCTCGCGGAAGTTACCAAACGCAACGCGGGCGAGGGCTTCGTCCAAGGAGTGGAAGTCTCAGGGGAATTCTCCATTGTGGAAGGGTTAACGCTGTACGGGTCAATCGCCTGGCAAGAAGGGGAAGCCGACGGCTTCCCAACCTCTGCCGCGACGGCGGTTCGCGGGCCCATGAGCCGCATGCATCCGCTCACCGCAATTCCTGGACTCCGCTGGGATTACCTGAATCCGCGCGCGCCCATCTTCGCGGAAGTCTTTGGTGTCATTGCCGCTGAGCAGGATCGCCTCTCCTTTGACGATGCGCGAGACACACAGCGAATCCCTCCGGGCGGCACGCCTGCTTACGCCACCTTGAATTTTCGAGCGGGTTACGATTGGCGAGGGCGCCTCAAGCTGGTTGCGGCATTGGAGAACGCCCTGAACGAGGATTACCGCATTCATGGAAGCGGATACAATCAGCCGGGCCGCAACTTCAAGATCAGCTGCGAATATCGTTTCTAACCCCAGCCCTTTGAAAATAGGGTTCCCGCCTGCGCTTGCGGGTGTGCCCCCTCCCCTGTTACTTACATCCGCAATGAGTGTTCGAGTTCGGTTTGCGCCCAGCCCCACCGGTTACCTCCACATTGGTGGAGCGCGCACAGCTTTGTTCAATTGGCTTTATGCCCGCCATACCGGCGGCGTTTTTGTTCTGCGAATCGAGGACACTGACGATGCCCGCAACACTCAGGAAGCGGTGGAGGTGATTTTCCAAGGCCTCCGCTGGCTGGGCTTGGAATGGGACGAAGGTCCTCTATCCGCCGACCCATCAGGCCCCAGCAAAGGTCCGCATGGCCCTTACTTTCAATCGCGCCGCAAAGACATTTACCTCAAGCGAATCGAGGAACTTCTGAGCAAGGATCTCGCTTACCGAAGCGAAGGCGCCATTAAATTCCGAATGCCGCGCGAGCCCATCATCATTCCTGATGTGATCATCGGCGATGTGCGCCGCGAACTCACGGATCGTGAAGCCCTCGATCCTGACTTCGTCATTGTGCGTTCAGATGGGCAACCGGTGTTTCACCTCGTGAACGTCATCGACGATTTGGAGATGGGCATCACCCATGTCATTCGCGGTGAGGATCATTTGGCCAACACAGCAAAGCATCTGGCTTTGTTCAAGGCATTCGGAGCTGAAGCTCCTAAGTACGCGCACATTCCGCTTATCCTGAACAACGACGGCACTAAGATGGGCAAACGCGACAAAGGCGCTTCCCTGCATAGCTACGTTGACGAAGGTTTCGCCCCTGAAGCGGTGGTGAACTACCTTTATCTGCTCGGTTGGTCGCCCAAGGACAACCGGGAAATTCTGGCACGCGAAGAGGTCGTGCAGATGTTCGACCTTCCGCAGATCCTCCGCCACAACGCGCGCTTTGATTTTCAAAAGCTCCACTGGATGAACGGGGAATATCTCCGCTCCATGCCCGTGGATAGGTTCGTTGAACTCGCGAAGGAAGGTCTCAAGAAGTCCGGGGTGGATGTGGCTGGCTACACCCCCGAATACACCAAAGCCGCTCTCGCGACAGTTCAAGGCAAGGCAAAACAGTTCAACGAGGTGGCCTCGTTCGCCGATTTCTACTTCACAGAAAACCTGCAATACGATCCCGAAGCAGCGGAAAGTTTGTTTAAACCTGAAGCGAAAAAGCCCCTGGCAGAGCTTCGGAACCTTTACGCCGCAATAGAACCCTTTGAAGCCGCCGCCTTGGAGAAAGGTTTAAAGGACAAGGCAAAAGAACTCGGCATCAAGCCAGCTCTCCTGATCCATCCTTTGCGCCTTTCGATGACGGGAAAAACCATCGGCCCAAGTTTGTATCACCTGGTGGAAGTTCTCGGACGCGAGCGAACTCTCAAGCGGCTAGACGCCGCCTTGCAGCGCATCCAGTAAGTCGCGCGTCAGCGACCTAGCGCTTGCTTAAAGGCGCTCACGAAATGGGTTACAACCTCCGGACGCGCGTTATGCCCCATTAAGCCAACGCGCCAGATCTTGCCTTTAAGCGGCCCGAGCCCCGCGCCGATCTCCATGCTGTGCTTCTCCAGCAAATGCTTGCGCACTGCCGCTTCATCAACACCCGCGGGCACGGTGATGGTGTTCAACTGCCAAAGCCGGTGGCCTTCCTGAGCTGCCAAAGAAAGCCCAAGCGAATGCATCTCGCTCGCTAACTGCTCATGCGCCCGTTGATGCCTTGCAAATCGCGCTGGCAATCCCTCCTCCAACACTAATCGCAATGCCTCATGCAGCGCGTAGTTCATCGAGATGGGCGCGGTGTGATGATACACCCGCTCCTGGCCCCAATACGATGCGAGCAGGTTCACATCCAGATACCAGCTCTGCACCTTTCGCTTGCGATTCCGCGCCACTTCGAGCGCTCGCGCCGAAAGTGAAACCGGTGCGAGCCCTGGCGGGCAGCTCAAACATTTTTGTGTTCCGCTGCAAACCGCATCCACACCCCACCCATCAATCTCAACGGGGCAACCACCCAGCGAAGTCACCGTGTCGATCAGCAACAAGGCGCCGCTGCTCCGGGCAATTTCGGCGATTGGCTCTATTGGCGTCAGCGCTCCAGTGGAAGTCTCCGCATGCACCACGGCGATGAGCTTCGGCTTCCGCCCTTTCACCGCTTCCGCAACGGCCGCGGCCGGCACAATCTGCCCCCAGGGAGCGTCCACCCGGATCACAGTCGCACCACATCGCTCCGCCACGTCAACCATCCGCGTCCCGAAAACCCCGTTCACTCCCACGACCACCTCGTCGCCGGGCTCGATCAGGTTCACGAAGCAGAACTCCATGCCAGCGCTCCCCGTGCCGCTCACCGGAAATGTCATTTCATTCTTCGTCTGGAAGACTTCGCGAAGCATCACTTTGATCTCCTCCATCATTCGAACGAAAACCGGGTCAAGGTGTCCGAGGAGAGGACGGGACATGGCTTCCAGCACTGATGGGGGAACATCACTAGGACCGGGCCCGAGCAAAACTCGCGGGGGCGGATTGAATTTCTGGTGCATGCGCGCGCGAATCTTTTGCAGAACCGTTGCGAATTTGAAGGAGAATTGTCGCCGCTACGTAGGAGAATACAGCAAAAGGTTGAACTCCCTTTCGGGGGAACCCCGATTGGTGCGGCCTGAATGAATATTTACTGTTCAAACTTATGCAAGCCGTTGCAAAACCAACTCAGAGCGTTGTTGTGGATACTCAGCCCCGCTTCAATGTCGTTGTGGCTTATGAAGATGTGGCCACCAGCAAACGTGCTTTGCAGACGTGTGATCTCATTGCCAAAACCCTTGGCAACGACGTTTATGTCAGCAAATCCATGTGGAAATTCGACGTCCTGCGCATGCCCGGCATGGACGCCCTCGCTGCTTCTGATGCTGATCATGCCGATATGATCATCCTGGCAGCCCACAATGATGACATCCCTTCCTGCGTTCGCAGCTTAATCGAGCATACTCCCGCGTCTCAGAACAAAAACCCTCGCGCTTTAGTCGCTCTGCTGGACGGCTTGGCAACTACCAATTCCGGCGGCAACGGCGTTCGATATCTCCGCGACCTTGCGTCTCAACGCCAAATGGACTTCTTCTGCCACACCGACGCAGAAGATCAGGCTTAAGCCGCGCTCCTGGCACTCGCGAAGTTAGTTTGTCTTGGCGTATTCACGCCAAAACTCCTCGAATTTAGCAGCGTCCGGTGGACCATCGAAGGTCACCAGCCGGTAGCGCGACACGTACGCCTCGCCAGGCTTAATCTCCCAATCGCCCAACTGCGAAGGCGCATAACAGAAGAACGGTTCAGTCGGATGAATTCGCATGGGTTGAGGTGAACGGAAATTGCTCGGGTGTGAGAGAATCACCACCCCGGCTTGCGCCTCATCCACTTTCCCATATAGCGCGCACCAGCGGCCCCGGCTCTCGTTCGCTTGGATACGGTTGGTGATCCCTTCGGAAGTCAGAACCTGCCAGTTCGCCGCTCCGTTCCATTCCCAACGTCCCCGGAAGCCCAGTCCGCCGTAGTGATACTTCGGCAGTTTTAACGAAGAAGCGGACGCGCACGTCTGCGTGATCACCAAATCTGTCGCGAAGAACGGAAAATCAGCGGAAGCGTTCCCAAGAGCGGTGACGGTCCACGTTTCCCGCAAGGCCACTCTTGGTTCACCACTGGTTAGATCGACCTGCTCATGCGCTGCGGTGAAACCCGCCTGACCGTTCTCCGCAAACGTCCGGGTCACGCCCTTGGCCAGGACGGTTCCTTTCCTATCCCCCATGTTCCAGAAATCCGGCGCCCGCCCCTCGAACTCTGTTTTCGTCCAAGCTCCCCAAACACCATGGTGATGCACGTGATTCGGGGGATAATCGTCGGTCAGGATTTTTCCGCCCCATGTCCGCAGCGGATGAATGTAGCCTCCGCGTTTGAATGCCGGCTTAATATCCACCCGAGGCAACTCGCTTTCGGCCGCGTGGTAAGTAAAGGACTTCCGGCCACTCACGGTAACCTCCAAAGCTGCCCCGTTCGTGCTGATCACCACGTTCTGCTTGTTCTCAGCGCCCAGCGTGGAGACCCCACCCAGGAGGGTAGCGAACACGGCTCCAAAACTCAAAAGCATGCAGGCGTTAAGACGTTTCATGGGTGCCGCTGTTGTATCCCGACTTCGTCCTTTAGCCAAGGGGCGCGGACGGACCGAGGCGTTGTGTCCCATGGATAAAGATTGCACAGCCATGTGCCATTCTGACACATCATCGCCGCAGCTAACGCTCTGGATATCAATACAAGTAATTACTCCGCAACGACTTATCACACTGACACCGTTGGCATTTCTCAAGCTGCTTATGAAGCATAAACGAAAGGAGACATTTTATGAACTTAGTCAGAGCAAATCGTTCCTGGAACCTGGACCCTTGGTCCAACCTGCGAGACGAAATTAATCGTCTGTTTGAATCACCTCTTGCAGCGATGCCGGAGACGGAGTTCTTCAACACCTGGACCCCAGCCGTGGACCTCTATGAGGACAAGGACAGCCTAATAGTCCAAGTCGAGGTGCCTGGCATGAAGAAGGAGGAAATCGAGGTCTCGCTTCATGACGGTGTGTTGACCATTGGTGGCGAACGTCGTGAGGAGAAGCCCGCGGAAGGCAACGATGGCTATCGCGCAGAGCGTCTTTATGGCCGTTTCCAACGCGCCATTACCCTGCCCAAGCCTGTCGACAGCGCGAATGTGAAAGCCGCCTACAAAGATGGCATCCTCACAGTCACGCTGCCGAAAAGTGAAGAAGCCAAACCACGCCAGATCAGCATCTCGTAACCAAAGGAGGAACCGACTATGAACACTGTCACCAAAGCTGAAAACAACAGGGTCGCCCAAAATGGTGGGCACGAGCAGCGCCGTTACGCCGCTCCTTCCGTGAACATCACCGAGACGAAGGACGCCTATCAACTTGAGGCTGAGATGCCTGGCGTGAGCAAGGACGGCTTGGAAGTCCTGCTGGAAAACAATGAGCTGACTATTGTCGGCCATCGCGGAGCTTACGCGCCCAACGCGGAGTGCCTGTATCGTGAGTCCCGCGGTTTCCACTTCCGCCGCACTTTCGTGCTCGACCCGACGATCGACACAGCGCGCATCAACGCCCGCATGCAGGACGGCGTCCTCTTCCTCAGCCTGCCCAAGGCCGAGAAAGTGAAGCCGCGCAAAATTGAAATAACCGGCTAATTAGCTTCAGGCTGGTCAGCCTGATGGAACTGCCCTCGAGGCGCCTCTGCTTCGGGGGCATTTTCATTTTGTGATCGCTTCAGCATCAACCTCAGCCGTCCATTGGCACTTAGGTTTTCCCTAAGCGATTGCACAGTTTCTTTTAATAGTTCAAATGCCGGATGAAAGGGAGGATAGCGGCCTTTGGGCATGGAACTGATTGAAGCTGTCAAAATTAACCTCCTCTCCCCTGCTATTCTATTCTTTGTCATCGGCATGGCGGCCGCGCTGCTGAAAAGCGATCTGCGGTTTCCTGAGCCGTTATACGTCGGTCTGACCATTTATCTCCTCGCGGCCATCGGATTTAAAGGCGGTGTAGCCGTGTCGAACGCAGGGATAGGCAAGGTGCTGATTCCAGCCCTTGCGGCAGTGGCGCTCGGCATAGCAATCCCCATTTGGTGTTATTTCATACTGAGGAAGCTCGGCAAGTTCACCGCCATCGATTCAGCAGCCATTGGCGCGCACTATGGCTCTGTCAGCGTGGTGACGTTCATCGCCGCGGTGAGTTACCTCAAAGAAATGAAGCAGGATCACGAGATGTTTGCCACCGCGCTGCTCGCGATCATGGAATCACCTGCCATCGTGGTCGGAATCATTCTCGGGAAACTCGGAATGTCAGCTCGATCTGGCCTCAAAGCCGTCATCAAACCTGCTTTGCATGAAGCGGTGTTTGGGCGAAGCGTCTTCTTGCTACTGGGCGCCATGGCTGCGGGATATTTATCCGGGGAACGCGGCGCGCAAACAACCGCCGGCCTCTTTGTAGCTCCATTCCAGGAGATGGGGATGGTAGCCGCGCGGCGGTTCAACGAACTGAAGAAGGTCGGATTGTTCCTGATCGGATTCGGCGTTTTGATGCCGCTGTTCAACGGCGCTTGCGGCGTCGTCGCAGGCAAGTTGGTTGGATTGAGTCTGGGCGGAGGCATGCTCATGGGCGTGTTGGCGGCGAGCGCATCGTACATTGCCGCCCCAGCCGCCATCCGCCTCTCACTTCCGGAGGCAAATCCCACCCTCTATTTGACTTCCGCTCTGGCTATTACGTTCCCTTTTAACATCACTCTCGGTTTGCCCATTTACTACGAAATGGCTCTCTGGTGGTACGGGAAATAATCATGAAAACGCACCCTTTGAAACTCGTAACGATCATTTGTGAAGCCCTCGCCAGGGATCGCTTAACAAAGTTGCTTCTAGATGAAGGCGCCCACGGCTACACGCTTTTCCGAGTGGAAGGGACCGGAGCAAAAGGCTCGCGCGTGGGAGACATCGAAGAGTTTACGAATATCCAGGTGGAAGTTGTCGTTGGGGCTGAAACCTCAAATCGTCTGCTGGAAAGAATCTACAAAGATTTTATGCCCAACTTCGCGGTGATCGTTTACGAAAGCGACGTCCGCGTGTTGCGCCCCGACAAATTTTGACCGGCGAATGTGCCTGCTGGTGTTCGTCCAGATGCCTGGGATCGCCCTCCGACACGCTCGGTCGACTGCACGCTATTCATTCTCCCCCGGCTCGATCAACTCCGGCTGCAGCGGCGGATACGTCACCCGCAAACCGTCCACCTTCGCGAACGAAATCATTTTATGAACCTGCGTCTTAGTGGCGCTCGCGATTTCATGAACCACTATCCCCCTCACCGTCAGCGCATCTGCAATCAGGGACCGATGACACCGCCAGGGCACCGCCTCCGCGCACATGAACGCAATCCGCTCATGCGCGATCCACTCCATCGCCTTCTCCAGCGCACGCGCAAATTCTTCTGTCTGCATGTGATCTGCGTAACCGCGAAATGAAAGATTCCTCCACCCGCCGTTCGGTGAATCCGGCTTCGGTTTCCGCAACCCGCCCAGCTCCGGCACATGCACATGCCCAATCCCATGCGGGGCCAAGGAGATCGGAAGCGTCTCCTTGTTAAACTGCGGATTCGTCCGTGACCTAGGCACCGTCCGCACATCCACCAACCGTCTCACCCCGTGCCCCTTCAGCATGGCGACAAAATCTTCAACAGCGCGAGTCGAATGGCCAATAGTGAAAGCCGTCGCCGCATGCGACTCGGCACTGGGAACTTGGTTGATCTTACCCATCTAACGATCCAAGATTCACTCACAATGGGAGGCCTTCAAGCGGGACGTGGCGCCAACAACCTTCTCTAAAGGCCAATCTTGCCCGCAGACACCCTAAACCTGGACACAGAAGAATGGCTCTAATCATCAGTGACTTGGACGCATGCGAACTAACGCGCTTGGAGGAGTCCATGTGGCGCGGGGAAACGCGATTTGATGTCCGGTATATGGACCGCGTCCTCGCTGACGACTTCGAGGAATTCGGCCGGTCGGGAAGAAGGTACACTCGCCAGGATACGATGAATGTGGCTCCGCAGGAAATCCGAGCCAAACTCCCGCTGGAGAATCTCCAAATCAAGTTGGTCACTCCCGATGTGGCCCTGGTGACTTACGTCAGCGAAGTAGCGTATGCGACCATGGAGCGGGCAAACCGTTCCTCGCTGTGGGTTCGAGGAAGATCAGTCTGGCGTTTGCGGTTTCATCAAGGCACACCGGTCTTCGGAGGGTAGCCCCTCGTCTTCTGAAGAAACCGACGTTCGAAGTGATTGTAAACGTCCTCACCTAAGTGTAATCGCAATCCCTTCTGTGCTTGTATGAAGTCGTACCGGTCGATCCAGAGGTGGAGTTGGTCCAGATGCTCATAAAGCAACTGGGCCGCGGATGCGCTCAGATCGTCTAGCGTTTTTGCCTGAGGCCTAGGGTGCAGTGTCCAGACTGCATAGCGGATGCAACGGGCAGCAAGGTTGCTGTCATCTCGATTCAACGCGGCGTAAAAGTCACCCTTGACCGATTGCCAGAGTTTCAACCGATCGTCTGTTGCTAGAATCTGCTCTCGTCTTTGCGGAAATAGTTCCAATGCTTTGGCTCTCCATTTACTCATAAATGGTGGTGAGCGGAGTGTGCACGGAGACCATCGCAGAATGGAAGAGTGGAGGTCTGTTTAAGAAAATTGGAGCGAGCGAAGGGATTCGAACCCTCGACATTCACGTTGGCAACGTGATGCTCTACCAGACTGAGCTACGCTCGCTTCCAGCGTTCGGAAGAACGCGGTCAACTTAGGGGAACCTTCACACTTTGCAAGGACTTTTTCCCCTCACCCACAAAGATTTTGCAAAAGGCCCGGCGGCAGGGGTTTAAGACCGGCGTCTCTGCTTTGCAAACCATTCAAAAAGCCCAGCTTCAGAATACGCGCGCGTCCAGCAGTGATGGGCAAGATCCTCATACACGGTGAACTGCACTCCTTTGTTGCCCAACCGCTCACGAAAGACCTTCACCATCCGCTCTGATTCGGCGCACGGCACGATGTCATCCTGTGCGCCGTGGAAGGCCCAGATCGGCATCTTGCGCCACGCAGCCACCTTGCGGCGCTCATCCTGGAGGTAAAGGTCGATCGTTGAGCCGCCGCCACAAATCGGCGCCGCAGCTGCGAACATTTCGGGAGCTTTGATGATGAGGTCCCAACTGGCGTAGCCGCCCATCGAAATCCCAGTCACATACACCCGTCGCGGATCAACCCGCAGCTCCTCCATGGCCTCCCGCAAGAATTCGAGAAGCAATGCCGTGTCCCATCGGCGTCCCTTTGGGCATTGGGGCGACAAGACGATAAACGGCAGTTCAACACCAGCTTCAGCCAGCGCGGGCGGTCCGTGCTTGGCGATGCGCCATACGTCTTCTCCGCCGGGCCCTCGCTCCCCTGCTCCATGCAGGAACAAGAGCAGCGGGTAATGATCTTTGCTGGCTTCATAACCCGCTGGGAAATGGACGAGGGCCGTTAAGGTCTGCCGTTCAGCGGAGCCCGATTCCCATTCCGCGACCTGCTGTCGGCGCAGCGCTCGCTTCGGTTTGCGCGTTCCGTTCGGCATTACATCAACTTCAATTTTGGCAGATCCTGAGAATCGACCAGCCCCACAGGCTCGCGACGCGCGTTGACCACAACCAAATCATCCACGTTGCGCTGATCGAAAATCTTTAACGCTTCAGCAGCCAACGCATCTTCACGAATGGAGATCGGGTTCCGAGTCATGACTTCCGACAGCGTGCGGGAGAGTGCGTCCTCATCCTTCGACATCTGCCGGCGCAGATCGCCGTCGGTGAAAACGCCCACCAGGCGGCCCTTGGCGTCAGTGACGCTCAAGCTCCCAGACCGCGCGGCTGTCATCATCAGCAAGGCGTCCTTCACTCGCGTGCTTGAAACGGCCACGGCGTTGCGCTCCCCAGTGCGCATGATCTCCCCCACCTTCACCAGCAATGAGCGTCCGATTGCCCCGGAGGGATGCCGCAGTGAAAAGTCTTTTTCTTTAAATCCGCGCGCCCGCAGCGTGGCCATCGCCAACGCGTCACCCATCGCCAACATGGCCGTTGTGCTCGCAGTCGGCGCCAGGTTGAACGGACATGCCTCACGCGGCACCTTCACGTTCAAGACCACATCCGAATGCCTCGCCATGGTGGATTTCGCGTTGCCAGTCAGCGCGATGATCTTCACCGCGAATCTTTTCAGCGCCGGCAAAAGCTTGAGCATCTCGTCCGATTCACCCGAGTAGCTCAGCGCCAGGATGAGGTCGCCATCGTTAACGAGCCCCAGGTCTCCATGAAGCGCATCCACGCTGTGCAGAAGCACGCTGGTGGAACCGGTGCTGGTGAGCGTTGCGGCAATTTTTTGGCCGACGTTCCCGGACTTCCCAATCCCCACAACCACAATCTTTCCGCGCGCCGAGAGCGTCTCGACGATAGCGGCGACAGCCGCATCGAATTGCTCATCCAGCTGCTCCCGGACAGCTTTCAAACCCGCGATCTCGATATCGAAAACTTCGCGGGCACGTTGCAAATGGCTGGAGCGGCGGGAGCTGGCTTTCACTCGCGGTTGGGGTACGACCCGAGAATCTTCACGAAACTGCACTCCTGCTCGAGGTCGGCAATTGCTTTGGCGACGCGCTTATCCTCGTAATGGCCGTCGCAATCGAGGAAGAAGAAATACTCCCACGCCCGGCGCTTATTCGGGCGTGACTCGATTTTCGTCATGTTCAGGCGATTCTTGCGGAAGCTCCCCAATGCGCGATGCAGCGCGCCAACTTCATGGGCGATGCTGAACATCAAGCTGGTTCGATCCTTCTTCGTCGGCGGGCTGCACTGTCGGCCGAGCACCAGGAACCGTGTCGCGTTTGCGGAGTTGTCCTGGATGTCCGCCTCCAGAATGGCGAGCTTGTAGCGCTCAGCAGCAAGCGAACTCGCGATGGCGGCCGCCCCTTGCTCCTCCGACGCGACTTCAGCCGCCCGAGTGGTGGAACTCATCTCGACGATTTCCGCATCTGGCAAATGGTTCTGCACCCAGGCCCGACACTGGGCCAACGCTTGCGGGTGGGAGTAGAGCTTCTTGATGCGCGAGAGCGGCTGCTGCTTGCCGATAAGGCATTGCTGAATCGGGAGCACGATTTGAGCGACAATCTTCAGCTCGCTATCGACAAACATATCGAGCGTGTGCGTGACCACGCCCTCAGTCGAATTTTCCACTGGCACCACCCCATAATCGGCGCGCCGCTTGCTCACTTCATTGAAGACGTCCGCTATTGTCTTCTGCGGGGCGTACTTGAGGCTCGATCCAAATCGGCGAATCGCCGCCACGTGCGTGAAAGTCGCTTCCGGCCCGAGATAGGCGATGGTCATCGACTTCTGCAGGCTGATCGAGCTGGACATCACCTCACGGTAAATAGCCCGCAATCCCTCGTTGGGAATTGGCCCTTCGTTCAGCTTGCAAACGCGATCCAGCACCACCAACTCACGATGTGGCGCATAAATTTCCTGGCCAGCCTTCGTCTTAATCGCGCCAATTTCCAGGATGTGCTTCGTACGCTCATTCAGGAGCTGCACAATCCGCGCATCGATCTCATCCACCGCCTTGCGGTGATCGCTTAAATTCCCGCTGCTCATCGCTCACTTCCTTCCGCCGCCGGGTTGCTGGACTGACCTTCTGCCGGAACGCTGCCGCTTGCGCCTTCAATGGTAGGCCCGGTCCCCTGACCGGGCGTTTCTTTCGACTCCTCACCTCCTGTGCCTTCAGCTGCGGTGGCACCCGCGGGAACAGCTTCAGTCCCAGGGCGCGCCGTCGCGTCCGCCGTCAACAACTGTTCTGGCTTCTGCACCACAATTTTCCGCAATTCATCCGCCGCCGGAAGATCCTCCAGCTTGGCCAACCCGAAATACTCCAGGAACAACCGCGTGGTCCCATACGTTACCGGGCGTCCGACAACTTCTGCGCGCCCAACAGCCTCGACAAGCCCGCGCTCCACAAGCGTCTGCATCACGCCATCCACGGAAACGCCGCGAATCTGCTCCACTTCCGCGCGTGTTAACGGCTGGCGATAGGCAATGATCGCGAGCGTTTCCAGCGCTGGAGCGGACAAGCGTGACGGCCTGTTCTTCTCGCCGACCAGCGCCTTTAGCCAAGGCGCATATTCGGGCTGGCTGACAAATTGCCATGCCCCAGCCACACAGATGAGCCGAAAGCTGCGACCCAGCTCATTCAGCTCTTTAGCGAGACTCTCGAGCGTCTCGGCAACTTCATCCTCCTTGTGGCGGGTCGGCTTAACTTCCGAGCCTTCAGGCGTCTGCTCCGCAGCGACTTTGTTGAGGATATCCCGCAGCTCCTTTGGCGTGAGCGGGCGCTGCGAGCTGAACAGCAATGCTTCGAGGATTGATTTTAATTCCATGCAGGACGTCCCAAATTCATTTAAGCCGGAGCGCTGCCGGTTTCTGGTTTCGCCTCATCAGGCGCAGGTTCAGCCGGGGTTTCCGTGGGCGCGAATAAAACCGATTCAGTCGGCGGCGCAATCTCGATTTCGATTTCGCTAAATGCTTCGGGCTGCACCACGCGTAATTGCTTCAGGCGGATTAATTCCAGCAAGGCGAGAAACGTCACCACCACTTCGCCGCGAGAGGTCGCCTCCTCAAACAGCTCCGAAAATTTCATTTTCGGCTTCTGCATCGCGCGCGAGCGCAGCGTTTCGATTTTCTCGCTGACCGACCAGCGCTCTTCGTAAATGTCCCGCGTGGGATGCCGGTCGGTGTAACGCTTCAGCACCGTGTTTACGGCGTGGATCAGATCAAAGAGGGAAACTTCCGGTTTAGGCAACGGGCTGTCGCGCTCGAACTCCACTTTAGGCGGGATGCGGCGATAAACATTCTCCTGCTCCGCTTCCAGATGCTGCAATTGCGCGGCCGCATCCTTGAACTTCTTGTATTCGACCAACTGCCGAATCAACTCCCAGCGCGGGTCCTCCCCTTCATCCTCGTCCTCGACTTGCGCTTGTTGCTCGACCGGCAGGAGTTCCTTGCTCTTGATGTACATCAACGTGGATGCCATCACGATGAACTCGCCTGCGATCTCCAGGTCCATCTCCCGCATGACCTCGACGTACTCCACGAATTGCGTGGCGATTTTCGTCAGGTTCACCTGGTAAATATCGACTTCCTCCTTCCTCACGAGGTAAAGAAGCAGGTCCAGGGGCCCCTCAAAAATCTCGAGCTTTACTTTATTTTCGGTCATGCGCCCGGAGCAATTTGGCCGCATCTTACGGGCCGAATCTGAGCTTTGGCAACGAGCTTTATTCCCGCGCATTCTGCGCGCGCCGCAGATGGAAGGGATGGTAGGCCCCGTCACCTGACCGGGCGTTCTTATGATGCGCTTGAAGACCTAATTCTTCTCTTCGTGTGCTTCGTGCACCTCGTCGGTCGATCTGCGTCTTGCCTGCGCCACAGCGAGCACTATCACAGCCGCGAATCCCGCCTCGGCGACTTCCTCCAGCGCCTGAAACGCTGGCGGCAACAGCTTCTCCGAAATCAACGCGGCCGCGACCAACACCACAGCCACAGAGATCCTCTCCCACGCGCTGCGGGGGAGCTTAGCGGCCCGGATGCGCAGAATGGCAGCTCGCAACAGGTAGAGGCCAGCCATGCCGAACGGCAGCAGAGCCCCAAACGCCACCAGCTTCATTTGCAACGTAATAGCTGAGGATCGATAAAAACCGGTCGATTCAATCGACCGCGGGGTGAACATCCGTTGGTAATCCAGCTCGCGCATGAACATCCAGAGCAGCACGAAGGTGATGCTCAGCCAAACGCCCGACCGCCGCTCCTTCAACTTCAACCCTGCTAGAATTACACCCGCGCCAAGAATCGCCGCTGTGAGATTTTCGATAAAGCCACCCTCACTGATGAGCCGCGTCCGCAACGCAGCCGGAAGCAGCACAAGGGCCGTTAAAGCTAGCCCGCAGGTTGTGAGGATCACTCTGCTCCCCGTGCCCAACCACGGTTGGCGCACCCCCACCGCTCCTTGAGCAGAGGGCGCGTGGTTGATGGCTGCGGCCGATTCGGGAATGGGCATATTCTTTAGCAGCCAGGTTCTGGCTAAACGCCAAAAGGCTGATGTTTAGGCTGGCACACTACGATGCTGTCAAAAAATTACAACAATGTAACAAGCCGGTTATTTAACCCCTTGAATTCCGCCCCTCATCGGTCTATTGGAAAGGAACATGTCGGGAACCGCCCCTGCCCTCAATGCCCCGCTCACCGACAGCCAAAAAGACGCCCTCATCAAGCTCTTGGCTGACGACGATCTCGCGATCTATCACATGATCCGGAGCAAGATCGTCTCCTACGGTCCTGACGCGGCCGAGTGGCTAAAAAAGTTCACGCTCAGCAGCGATGCGATCATCCGCCGTCGTGCCCAGGAGATCGTCTCTTACCTCGCCCGGCAAAATGCGGATAATGATTTCCTCGCCTTCTGCATAAACCACGGCGAAGACCTAGATTTGGAAGCTGGCGTCCTCCTCCTCGCCCGCACCCAATATCCCGACATCAATACGTCGGCTTACAGCGCTCTGCTCGACACCTATGCCGAGGAGATCCGCGGCAACCTAAAAGCCAGCGAGACAGCCGAGCGAACCCTCGCCGAGGTGAACGACCTTCTCTTCCAAAAGCTCGGATTTAAGGGCAACGAGGACAATTACTACGATCCGGACAACAGCTACCTGAACAAAGTCCTGGATCGCCGCACGGGCAACCCGATCAGCCTCTGCACTGTTTACCTGCTCATTGCGCGCCGCCTCAAACTACCGATGGTCGGGATCGGGATGCCCGGTCACTTCCTCACGCGCTACCAAAGCTCGCGCGAGGAGTATTACGTCGACGCCTTCAACAAGGGCAAACTTCTGAGCAAGGGCGACTGCATCAAGTATCTCATCTACACCAGCTACGGCTTTGAGGAGGCCCATCTGGCGCCCATCACTCCTCGGCGCATGCTCCTGCGCGTCTGCTCAAACCTGCACAAGATCTACACTCAGCATAACCTGCAGGAAGAGATGAACCGCTTCCAACGCTACATCGTCGCCCTCGCGAAATAAGCCTGGTGGCCTGCCCTTCGCGGACTTCGTTAATCAAAGATTTCGCGAAGCCGCTTTTGGCGAAATGCGAAAATGCGTTCAACATCCCGCCTTACGAACAGCCAATTGACCAACGCGCCTCCGCGAGGCCAGTAACGCACCACATCCTCGCAGAGCGTCCCGCCATCCTGCTCCGTGAAGATGTGCGTGTGATGCCACAGCTTGTAAGGCCCGCGAATCTGCACGTCCACGAACCGCTCCGGCCGGTTCCATTCCAAAATTTCAGTGCGCCACCGAACCGGCAAACCCCGCACCTTTAGCCGATAATCAATTAACGCGCCCGGCTGCATCTGTATTGGGCTGGGGTTCACGATCTGGAACTTCAGCCAATCCGGCGTAATCGCGTCGAGGTTATGCGCAGACGAAAAGAACTGAAACACCTCCCCACGAGGTCGCGGCAACCAGAGCTGCGCTTTAAAAGTGATTTCTTTCACTGCAGTGGCCGAACGCTGGATTAAGCGCTCAAAGTCGGTTTACCCAAAAGGTCGGCATCCGGCTTAGATGTGCGACACCAATAATCACGACCAACTCATCCTTCAGAACGAAAAGCAGCGCATATGGGAAACGCCGCAGGAGGGCTCGTCGCACATTCGCTCGAACGACTCGGAAGAGCAACGGACGAAGCCGGGCGCGCTCAATCACCGCATTCAATTCCTGCAGAAAACGAGCAGCCACTTCAGTATCTCGCGCCTCGTAGAAGGCAGACGCTTCTTCCACATCCCGCGCTGCGCGCCAGTGAAAGCGAAACGCCTTCACGCTTATTTCTGGTGAACTCGCGCCTGCAATTTTCGGAGAACCTCGTCCCCGTCAAGAAGCACGCTTCTATCCGCCTCAATCTCCCTAAGCCTCCGATCGACTTCCGCTGCCCATGACTCCTCAATCTCGGGAGTCGCAAAATCACTGAGGACCTCATCCTGTAGTTTTGTGATTAGCTCGTTTTTCTGAGCGTCTGGCCAAGTGGCGGTCTCCTTCAAAATATCCTCGATTGAGAGAGGCATACCGAAAATCTACTCCTCCTCACAGGGGGTTCAAGCCGTAGCTGATAGCGATTATGCCGCGTTGGAGCGGGTGGCGGCTTGGCGTTGCTCGTCGTAATGCGCGGCGAGGCCTTGTTTTGATGGATTAAGGCCAGCTTCCTCGATCGCTTTCAAAATGCGCTCTTCGGTCATGATGAAGCGCTCGCGTTTGTAGAGCAGATACTCCTCACGCAATTGCGGCGGCGTCATGTTGATCGTCACCAGATTCGCGCCGGTGCGCAGGCCTCGGCGATAGCCAGCGCCGGGCTCAGCCAGATTCAAAGCACTGACCGCCGGGATGACCCAGTTAGGGCGCATCAGGCGCAATGCGGCCATTGAGTTCAGCGTCAGGTCGATGCTCGCACCTCTTCCTTCCTGTAACGGCGTCTGCTCGCCCGGCACGAAGGGGCTGACGCTGCAACCGGCCAGCGGCAACTCTGCGGCGAGAGCAAAGTTCTTCAGATGCGCTTCCATGCTCTGGCCCGGCAGCCCCGCAATAAAACCGGAACTCACGTTCCAGCCGGTGTCTGCCAAATGGCGGATGTGTTCCAGCCGCTTCGGCATCGTGGCCGGGGCGCTGAACCGCACGTAATCTTCTGGGTCAGCCGTTTCAAACTTCAGGATGTAGATGCTCGCTCCCGCTCGCTTCAACTCTGCGTAGAGTTCGGGATTCAGGTTGCCGAGGCAGACGCTGATTCCCAGCTGTGTGTGGGCTTTCAACGCGCGGATCAAGGGCAAGGCGACTTCACGCACGGCCACCGGATCCTCCCCCGCTTGGATGTTCACATCCGTGACGCTCGGAGGCCGATGCTCAATCAGCAGTTCAGCCAACTCGTCAGCGGATGCGCGGAATCGTTCCAACTCCTTGTTGTCGCGCCGCATCCCGCAATAAGAGCAGTTCTGGCGGCAAAAGTTCGAGATCTCCACGACGCCGCGAACGAACACGTTGCGTCCGAAGCCGTCCACCATCGCGGAGAAGGCCCGCTCATGCAGCTCCGCCTGGGCCAGCCCAGTGGATTGGAGATCCTGAGCGCTCGGGAAATGGGGCTGGGCACGCGAAAACATCGGGATTAACAGAGGGCAATCAATGTCGAGTAAGTCTTTCGCACATCAAGCCCCACTGTCAAACCTCAGCTAAGGTGTTCTGCTCCATGGCTCTTGCTCTGAGCATGGCGCGCCCGGTCGAGCAAAGGGCAATTCGGGTCCAGTGCTTCCGCAATTCTCAACCAATGTGCGCTCTCAGCCATATTTCCCCGGAGAGCCTCGCCCAGACCGAGGACGCTGGCGTTTAGGGCGGCGCCTTGAACGTCCGCGTCTTTGGTTTCATAGGCTCGTTTCACCAGTTGAATCCCGTCATCCACTTGGCCAGCCCAAATGAGGACAGAGCCACGGGTTCCCAAGTAGGCACTGCTGGAGTCAAAGGCTTTCACCGCCTGCTCTGAGAAGTCCAACGCTTCGTTCAAAAGCTCAGGATCCTCGAGCATGAAATCGGACCATGCGATATTGTTCCAGAGCAAGGCCAAATGATCTGGTTGGGCTTCGGATCGTTGTAACATCTCTAAATACTGGGATCTCGCTTCCCTATGCAGGCCGAGATCCCCTTGAAGCACAGCGCGCGTCAGTTGCAGCAGAAGGTCGTCCGGGTATTCCGTCAATGTTCTCTCTATCAGTTCCATGGCTTGAACAGCAACGCCAGCTTCCCGCAAGCGATTCACTTCCAACAAAGCCGCCGATTTCAGCATCTCGCGTTTCAGCGTTGCAGGTCGGAAGATCGCGCGCAGCATAGCGCGCCCGTCAGTGTCCAGGAGCGTGCCTCCAAAGTTAACCCGGTAAGGGAGTAGGCTGACGACAGCGGCCGCCAAACTCGCGAACCCGAGCGACCCGAGCAAGTGCAACTCCCGATCATAGGTCGCGAACGGCCAATCGACCACGGCGAAACAGGCGGCTGCAGTTAACAGGTTTACCAGCGGGCCGCCAAAGTAGACTATGAACGCCTTCGGAGAGAACCATCTACCGTCCCGCGGAAAGACATACGCCATCCCGCCTACCGGAACAGAGTTGAACTGCCATTTCACCCCCCGCCACTTCTTAAACAAGAGCGGCTTCCCGAACCATCCGACCACCACATGGTAAGTGCGCCACCGGACTAACCACCCTGCCATAACGTGCCCAAGCTCATGGAGAGCGGTGGCAGGGATATTCGCGAAGTACAGGGCGGTCAGGTTCAGGACAAACCACCGAAGACCCGGCTCCGGATCTTTGGCGGCCCAGATCGCTGCGGCAGCCCCAACGATTACATAGGAAACCAGAGTCCGCCAATGGCCCCGCTCCGCGAGTTTAACTTCACACGAGGCGCAGGTGTGGTAGTGCGTCGAACGAAAGGAACGCCTGCGCTTCAGCAGCGTCCTGTCCTGCTCAGCAACGCCGCAATGCTTGCACTTTATTTCATCCACATTTTAGGTGGACTTAAGATGCCGCCGAAGAAGATGAGACGCAACCTGGCGCCGGCCTAGAGTGTCCGCATCACTTTCTCGGCGGCGGTAATGGTCTTCTGAATGGCGGCTTCGTCGTGCGCAGTGGAGAGGAAGCCGGCTTCAAATTGGGAGGGCGCCAGGTAAACGCCTTCATCCAACATGCCGCGGAAGAACTTCGCGAAGCGCTCACGATTGCTGCGCATCGCGTCGGCGAGGTTCCAGACGGGCTGGTCGCAGAAGTAGCCGCAAAACATCGAGCCGATGCGATTGAACTGAACACTGACGCCTGCGGAGTTTGCGGCGGAACGGAGGCCCTGCTCTAAGGCAGCACCTTGCTTTTCCAGTTGCTCGTAAACTGCGGGGGTGAGTTGTTCCAATGCGGCGATGCCAGCGGCCATCGCGAGAGGGTTGCCGCTCAATGTCCCAGCCTGATAGACGGGGCCGAGAGGGGCGAGATGATCCATGATCTCGGCGCGTCCACCGAAGGCGCCGACGGGCAAACCGCCGCCGATGATTTTGCCGAAGCAACTCAGGTCAGGGCGAACCCCAAAACGTTCCTGAGCGCCGCCGCGTGCCAGGCGAAAGCCAGTCATGACCTCGTCGAAGATCAGCAAGGCGCCGTCATTGGAGCAGATGTCACGCAGGCCTTCGTGGAAGCCCGGCTTTGGCAGGTACAGGCCCGCGTTCCCTGGAACTGGTTCTATGATGATCCCTGCGATCTGTTTTGGATTGGCGGCGAAGGCGGCTTTGACGGCGTCGAGGTCGTTGAACGGAATTACGATGGTGTGCTGAGTAAAAGCGGCGGGAACGCCCGCGCTGTCTGGGTGGCCAAACGTCAAAGCTCCGGAACCGGCTTTCACCAGAAGCGAATCGGCGTGGCCGTGGTAGCAGCCGTCGAACTTGATGATCTTGTCGCGCTTGGTGAAGCCGCGCGCGAGGCGGATGGCGGACATCGTAGCTTCAGTGCCAGAGTTGCACATCCGTGCTTTCTCCACGCTGGGCACGGCTTCGCACACGAGCCGGGCCATCTGGACTTCGAGGGGATTTGGGATCCCAAAGCTGGTCCCGTGCTCTGCGGCAGCTTGAACGGCGCGGATAATCTTTTCGTTTGCGTGCCCCAAAATCGCAGGGCCCCATGTGCCGACGTAATCCACCAGCTCGTTGCCATCGACGTCCCAAATCCGTGCTCCTTTAGCCCGGGACACAAAGAAGGGAGCGCCACCAACCGCGCGGAAGGCGCGCACCGGGGAGTTCACACCGCCGGGGATCCAGCGGAGAGCTTCGGCAAATAGTTGATCGGATTGAGTTCGGTTCATGCAAATAAAACTGCCCTGAGGATTCACCCACAGGGCAGCGCGAGAATCAATTATGATTCGAGATTAACGCTTGGCGCGGCCGTTGCGAGCTGCTGCGACAGGCTTCTCCTCGACCTTTTTGGAGCCTCGGGAGTTGGCTGCGGCCGGAGCTTTTGCCTTCGCGGCTTTGCGAGCTTCGCTCAAGGCGGCTTGGGCGGCAGCCAGGCGAGCGACAGGAACGCGGAAAGGCGAGCAGCTCACGTAGCTCAAGCCAATGTCATGGCAGAAGCGCACGCTGGCAGGGTCGCCGCCATGCTCACCGCAGATGCCCAGCTTGATGTCAGGGCGAGTCTTGCGGCCGAGATCCGAGGCGATCTGCATCAGCTTGCCGACACCGCTTTGATCCACGGTGGCGAACGGATTCTGCTTCACGATTTCGAGTTCCTGGTACTTCGGCAGGAATGAGCCAGAGTCATCGCGGCTCATGCCGAGAGTGGTCTGGGTAAGGTCGTTGGTGCCGAAGCTGAAGAACTGCGCGTCCTGAGCGATCTCGTCAGCGATGAGCGCTGCGCGAGGAATTTCGATCATGGTGCCGACGAGGTAATTCAGCTTTTGGCCGGTTTCCTTCTGCACTTCGCGCGCGACGTTGTGAACGACTTCCAATTGGAGCTGCAGCTCTTTGGGGAAGCCAACGAGCGGGATCATGATCTCAGGGCGGACCTTGATGCCTTTCTTCTGCACCTGAGCGGCCGCTTCGAACACGGCGCGAGCCTGCATTTCGCTGATCTCAGGGTAAACCACGCCCAAACGGCAGCCGCGATGGCCGAGCATCGGGTTGAAC
>Ga0196963_10000311_pt1 | contig 45665 bp, 39 predicted proteins | sample S1_5metaG_FD_148600 | JGI IMG/M metagenome (GOLD analysis project Ga0196963, IMG submission 148600) | Soil microbial communities from Anza Borrego desert, Southern California, United States - S1_5 | ecosystem: Environmental > Terrestrial > Soil > Desert | place: USA: California | collected... | reverse complement strand
GGCCTCGAGATCGCCCGGCCGCGCCGCCGCGTCGTCGACCCAGGAGCGCAGGCCGGGACCGCCGTTGATGACGTCGATGGCGAGCCTGTCGAACTCATATTCGTAGGCGAAGTCTCGCCAGAGATCGTAATCGGGATGGAGCCGTCGCACGGCCTTGAAGGCGAGCGCCTGGAGCCGCCAGGGGCGGAAGGCCTGGTGATCGTAGAACGAGCCTTCCGGATGGATGTGGATGCCGTGGCAGGTCTTGCCGGCATGTTTGTGGAAGGTCGGCTCGAAGGCGATCTCGCGCAGCGCGCAGCCGCGCAGCCATTCCGGCGCCAGCGCGCGCATCTCGCGCAGGATGGCGGCCGAATCGAGGTCGGGCGCTCCGAACAGCTCGAGGGGCCGGGTCGTGCCCCTCCCCTCGGACAGAGTCGTCCCTTCCAGCATCACCGTGCCGGCATAAGCGCGGGCCATCCCCAGACTGGCGGCATTGGGGCTCGGGTTGATCCAGACCCGCTCGACCGGCCAGCCGAAGCCGGGGGCGGCCTCGGGATCGTAGCCTTCCATCTCGATCAGGCGATAATCGACGTCGAGCTGCATCGTCTCGACGAACCAGCGCCCGAGCTCGCCGAGGGTGAGGCCGTGCCGCATCGGCAGCGGCCCGGCGCCGACGAAGCTCTCCCACCCGGGACACAGCGTCAGTCCCTCGACCGGTCGGCCGGCGGGGTTGGGCCGGTCGAGAACCCAGACCGACTTGCCGTGCGCCGCCGCCGCTTCGAGCACGTAGAGCAGGGTGGTGATGAAGGTGTAAATCCGGCAGCCGAGATCCTGGAGGTCGACCAGGATGGTGTCGAACGTGCCCATCGACTGGCCGGTCGGGCGGCGGACCTCGCCGTAGAGGCTGAAGACGGGGATGTTGTGGACGGGATCGGTGAAATCGTCCGATTCCACCATATTGTCCTGCTTGTCGCCCCTGAGGCCGTGCTGCGGCCCGAAGGCGGCGGTGACATTGAGGCCGGCGGCGATGAGCGCGTCGAGCGCGTGAGTGAGATCCGCGGTCACCGAGGCCGGATGGGCGAGCAGGGCGACTCGCTGGCCCTCCAGCGGCGAGCGCAGGGCGGGGTCGGCGAGGAGGCGATCGAGGCCGGTCTTCATGCCGGCTTCGCTGCCGGGAGTTCGAGGCGAAAGCAATCCGGATGATGGAAATCCGGCTTTCCCGGGGGGTGGGCAAGCGCCCAGTAGGAAAGGCGCCCGTTATTCTCCTCGACGATGGTGGCAAGGCCGAGGCGCCACGGCCGGTCGAGGAACAGGCTCATCGCCGGATCGAGAGCCACCTCCATCTGCAGCGCGTAGAAGCTGGGCTCGAAGCGCTCGAGCGTGTCCAAGCCGATATGTTGGAGCCGCTCGCGATCCTCGCGATCCATCGGCCTGCGGCGCTGCTGGGAATCGAGCACCGACGCGCCCACGCCCGGCGCCGGCGCCATCCCCTCGCGGTAGCGGCGGAAGCGCCAGGCGGTCCAGTCGCCCGTCGGAGCGAGGTTGAGCTCGAGATATTCGTCCTGACCGGCGATCTGTACGAATGCCTCGAAGCAGGTGTGCTCCCAGAGCGCATCGCCCGGCGGCGGCTTCAGATTCACGTCGCGGGCCGAGCCGAGCAGCACGTAGCGCAGCCGCAGCTTCATCGGCCTGACCCGCGCCAGCTCGACCTCGATTCCGGTCAAGGGCGGGCAAGACGTGTCCGGATGCCGCTGGAGGGACAGGCGAAGGGCCATCGGCATCGTCATTGCGAGGAGCGAAGCGACGAAGCAATCCAGTTCGACCCCGGGGATTGAACGCTGGTCTGGATTGCTTCCCCTTGCCTTCGCCGGGGTCGCAATGACGGCGGCGCGATGCTAACCGCCCCGGCCATGGCTTTCCGCTCCGAACTCCTTCGCCTGCTCGACGCGCGCGGCTACATCCACCAGGTCACCGACGCCGAGGGGCTCGACGAGCTCGCCTCGCGCCAGGTCGTCCCCGGCTATATCGGCTTCGACGCGACCGCGCCCTCGCTCCATGTCGGCAGCCTCGTCCAGATCATGATGCTCCGCCGCCTCCAGCAGGCGGGGCACAGGCCGATCGTGGTGATGGGCGGCGGCACGACCAAGATCGGCGATCCGTCGGGCCGCGACGAGAGCCGCAAACTGCTCACAAGCGACCACATCTCCGCCAATATCCTGTCGATTCGGCGCATCTTCGAGCGATTCCTGTCGTTCGATGACGGGCCTGCGGGCGCGATCATGGTCGACAATGCCGACTGGCTCGACTCGCTCGACTACATCCCCTTCCTTCGCGAAGTCGGCCCGCATTTCACGATCAACCGGATGCTGACCTTCGACAGCGTCCGCCTCCGCCTCGACCGCGAGCAGCCGCTGACCTTCCTCGAGTTCAACTACATGATCCTCCAGGCCTACGACTTTCTCGAGCTGTCGCGGCGCGCCGGGTGCCGGCTGCAGCTCGGCGGCTCCGACCAGTGGGGCAACATCGTCAACGGCATCGAGCTCACCAGGCGGATCGACGGTACCCAGCTCTACGGCCTGACGACCCCGCTCATCACCACCGCCGACGGCGGCAAGATGGGCAAGACCGCGGCCGGGGCGGTGTGGCTCAACCCGGATCTGCTCAGCCCGTACGATTACTGGCAATATTGGCGCAACGCGCAGGACGCCGACGTCGGCCGCTTCCTCCGGCTGTTCACCGACCTGCCGCTCGACGAGATCGCCCGGCTGGAGCGGCTTGAGGGAAGCGAGATCAACGAGGCGAAGAAGATGCTTGCCGACTCGGCGACGGCGATGGCGCATGGCGAAGAAGCGGCTCGCGCCGCCGCCGAAACGGCCCGCAGGACTTTCGAAGAGGGTACATCTGGCGACGACCTTCCAACCCTGAATGTGCCGCCCGAAGGGATGAAGGTAATTGATGTGCTCACCAAGCTGGGGTTTGTTGGTTCGAACAAGGAAGGGCGACGACAGATCGTTCAAGGTGCTGTGAAATTAGACGGCCGCCTCATCACGAACGAGTTTGAATACGTTCGACTGTCCGTCGGCCAGATGGCCAAGATCAGCCTTGGCCGGAAAAAGCATGGGCTTTTGGTCGGATTGCCTTAACCCGACCGAAGCAGCGCCACCGCCGAATCCCGTTCCATCAAATAGAGCAGCACTCTCGCCGCCTGCCCGCGCGAGGCGTTCAGCCCGCCGTCACGGTCGACGAGCAGCCGGGCATCGTCGGTGGCCGTCTGTGCGAGCTCCTGGATCTGCTCCGGCGACGCGAGCCGGAACTGCGCCTCTCCGGACTGCTTCGTGCCCAAAATCTCACCCGCGCCGCGCAGCCTCAAATCCTCCTCGGCGATGCGGAAGCCGTCGCTGGTCTCGCGCATCAGGGCAAGGCGGGCACGGGCGGTCTCGCTCAGCGCGTTGCCGCGGAGGAGGAGGCAAATCGAATGGCCCTCGCCGCGCCCGACTCGGCCGCGCAGCTGGTGGAGCTGGGCGAGGCCGAAGCGGTCGGCGCCCTCGACGATCATCAGCGTCGCGTTGGGCACGTCGACTCCGACCTCGATCACCGTCGTCGCGACGAGGATCGAGAGGGCGCCCTGCTGGAAGCCGGCCATCGCCTCGTCCTTCTCAGGGCCCTTCATCCGGCCGTGGACGAGGCCGACCTTGTCGCCGAAGCGGATCCGAAGCAGCCGCGCACGCTCCTCGGCGGCGGCCTGGTCGGATGCCTCGCTCTCCTCGACCAGCGGGCAGACCCAGTAAGCCTGGCCGCCGCGGGCGACGTGGCGGGCGAGCGCGTCGACGACGTCGGGAAGCTTCTCCAGGCTCAGCACCCGGGTCTCGACCGGCTGCCGTCCCGGCGGCATCTCGTCGAGCCTCGACACGTCCATCTCGCCATATTGGGTGAGGGTGAGGGTTCGCGGGATCGGTGTGGCGGTCATGACGAGAAGATGGGGCGGCCGCTCCGCCTTGGACGCCAGCATCATCCTCTGGGCGACTCCGAAGCGGTGCTGCTCGTCGACGACGGCGAGCCCGAGGCGCCGGTACGCGACCGCCTGCTGGAAGATGGCGTGGGTTCCGACGAGCAAGTCGATCGAGCCGTCGGCGAGACCCATCAGGGTCGATTCCCGCGCCCTCCCCTTCTCGCGGCCGGTGAGGATGGCGAGATTGACAGGGAGGCCGGCGAGCTGGCGCGACAGCGTCTCGAAATGCTGGCGGGCGAGGATCTCGGTCGGTGCGAGCAGGGCCGCCTGGGCGCCGGCCTCGACCGCGCAGAGCATCGCCATCAGCGCGACCAGGGTCTTGCCCGAGCCGACATCGCCCTGGAGCAGGCGGATCATCGGCGTTTCCTGCTGCAGGTCGCCCTCGATCTCGGCGACGGCGCGGCGCTGGGCGCCGGTGGCGGCATAGGGAAGCTTGAGCTGCGAGCGCAGACGGCCGTCGCCCTTCAGCGGCACCCCGCGTCGACGCTTCGACGAGGCCCGCACCAGCATCAAGGCGAGCTGGTTGGCGAACACCTCGTCGTAAGCCAGCCGTTCGCGCGCCAACGTCGAATCACGGCTGTGATGCGCGCTCGTCAGCGCTTCGTGCCAGGAGGGCCAGCCACGGGCGGCGAGCAGGCTCGGCTCGATCCACTCGCCGAGCCGCGGCGCCCGCCCCAGCGCCTGGCCGGCGAGATCGGCCATGCGCCGGTTGGTCAGCCCCTCGGAGAGGGGGTAGACCGGCTCGCTCTCGGGCAGCTCGAGCGCCTCGTTCGGATCCAGCACATAGTCCGGATGGACCATCTGCAGCTCCTGGCCGTACAGCTCCATCCGTCCGGAAACGACCTTCGGACTGCCGAGCGGGAACTGCTTCTTGGCCCAGCCGGGATTGTGGAAGTAGGTCAGGGACAGATAATGGCCCTCGCGGTCGGTGGCGTAGACGCGGAACGGACTGCGCGGCCCGCCTGAACGATAATCGACGGGCGTGACCAGGACGGTGACGACGCCGCCCGCGTCGGCCGTGTCGAGCACGTCCACCTTTTTGCGCTCGATCCAGCTTACCGGAAGGTGGAAGAGGATGTCGACCACCCGGTTCAGGCCGAGCCGTTTGAGCGGCTTCGCCAGCGTCGGCCCGATCCCTTTGAGCACCTCCACTTCGGCAAACAGGGGGTTGAGGATGTCGGGGCGCATGGGAGGTTGGTAAGGCTCGCGCTCGCGCCGGACAATGGCTCCCCGTCACCCCAGCGAAGGCTGGGTCCCAGCGCGTGAAAACTGCCGGCGCCCTTCACCCGCTGGGACGCCAGCCTGCGCTGGCATGACGCCGCAAAGTTCCCTACATCCCCGCTTCGTCGAAGCCGCCTGGATTCTCCAGCGCGGCCGTTTGCGCATGGAGCCGTATGGACCGCGACGCCCGCCTCAAACGTCTCCGCTTCCGCGCCTGGCATCGCGGTACGCGCGAGGCGGACTTCATGATCGGCGGCTTCTTCGACGCCCACGGCGCGACTTTGGGCGAGGCCGAGATGGACTGGTTCGAGGCACTGCTCGAGGAGCAGGACGTCGACATCATGGCCTGGGCGATTGGAACCGCACCGCCGCCGGCCCGCTACCAGGGCGAGACGATGCGGCGGCTCCAGCAACTGAACTTCATCAATTATCCAGAATAAGTGACTGATATCCACAAGATACTGTCGGCAAAGTGGCCGATGACGCTGGCCGGCGCTCCGGGCGGCTTCCTGCCTTGGCTCGCCGCCGAACTGGCGCGCGCGGCGAAAGGCCGCGCCGTGTTCATCGCCCCCGACGAAGCGGCGATGCGGCATCTGCAGGACGCCGCCGCCTATTTCGCGCCGGAGCTGGAAGTGCTCGCCTTCCCGGCCTGGGACTGCCTGCCCTACGACCGGGCCTCCCCCTCCCTTCGCGCTTCGTCGGAGCGGCTGGCGACTCTCCACGCCCTCCAGCGCAAGGCGGAAAAGCCGCAGCTGCTCGTCACTACCGTCAACGCGGCGACTCAGCGGACTCTGACCCCGTTCCGGATTCGCCAGTTGGTCGCGCGGCTCGCGCCTGGCGAACGGATCGACATGGCCAAGCTTTCGGCCCTGTTGAGCGCGAACGGCTATCACCGCACCGACACCGTCCAGGACGCCGGCGAATATGCCATGCGCGGCGGCCTGGTCGACCTGTTCCCGGCCGGCGAAAGCGAGGGCCTCAGGCTCGATTTCTTCGGCGACGAGATCGAGAGCGTCCGCCGCTTCGACCCGGCGACTCAGCGCACCACCGGCAACGAGGCGGAAGGGTTCACCTTGCTGCCCGCCTCGGAGGCGTTGCTCGACGAGGACAGCGTCAGGCGCTTCCGCTCCCGCTATCGCGAGCGTTTCGGCGCCACCGCGACGGGCGACCCGCTTTACCAGGCGGTATCGGAAGGCCGAAGACTGGCTGGGCTCGATCACTGGCTGCCTCTGTTCGAAGAGCAGCTCGACACTTTGTTCGACCACCTCGCCGAGGACGACGTCATCGTCCGCGACGCCCATGACGCCGGCGCCGCCGACGCGCGGTTCGAGGCGATCGCCGATTATTACGAAAACCGGAAGCGGGCGCAGTCCTCCGATCCCGGCAGCTACCGGCCGCTGGAGCCCGAGACGCTCTATTTGTCGCGCGACGATTGGGAGCGGCTGGTCGCCGAGCGGCCGCTGCACCTCGCGACCCCGTTCCATGAGCCCGAGAGCGCAACCGTTCTCGACTTCGGAGTCGACGCGGCGCGAGATTTCGCGCCCGAGCGCTCACAGGGTGGTAACATCTACGAGGCGGTGATCGACCATGTCGGAGCGCTTCGGCGGGCGAAGAAGAAGGTGGTTCTGGCGAGCTATTCGGCCGGCGCGCGCGAACGCCTCAAGGGTCTGCTGTCCGATCATGGGCTGAAGAAGGCCTCGGAGGTGGACACCTGGCAGGAAGCGCTTGGAGCGCCCGGCGTCGCCCTGGCCGTCCTGCCCCTCGATCACGGCTTCACCACCCGCGAACTCGCGCTGATGACCGAGCAGGACATGCTCGGGGATCGGCTGGTGCGGCGCCGCAAGCGGCGCAAGTCGGCCGACGCTTTCCTAAGCGAGCTCGCCACCCTCTCGCCCGGCGATCTCGTCGTCCACGCCGACCACGGCATCGGCCGCTACGAGGGGCTGACGCAGATCCCGGTCGGCACGTCGCCGCACGATTGTGTCGCGCTCGAATATGCCGGCGGCGACAAGCTCTACGTTCCGGTCGAGAATATCGACATCCTCTCGCGCTACGGCAGCGAGTCGGACGGCGTCGCGCTCGACCGGCTCGGCGGCGAGGCGTGGCAGCGGCGCAAGTCGCGGATGAAGCAGCGGATCCGCGAGATCGCCGGCGAGCTGATCAGGACCGCGGCCGAACGGGCGCTGCGACCCGGCGCGGTGGTTGAGCCCGACACCGGCTACGCCGCCTTCGCCGACCGATTCCCCTACGAGGAGACCGAGGACCAGGACCGCGCTATCGCCGACGTCTTCGCCGATCTCGAAGCGGGCAAGCCGATGGACCGGCTGGTCTGCGGCGACGTCGGCTTCGGCAAGACCGAGGTCGCGCTCCGCGCCGCATTCGCCGCGGCAATGGCGGGCCACCAGGTCGCCCTGGTCTGCCCGACCACCCTGCTCGCCCGCCAGCATTACAACACCTTCTGCGAGCGCTTCCGGGGCTTCCCGATCGAGATCGGCCGACTGTCCCGGCTGGTCCCGGCCAGAGAGGCGAAGGAGACCAAGGAGGGACTGAAGGGCGGCAAGGTCGACATCGTCATCGGCACCCATGCGATCCTCGCCAAATCCGTCGAGTTCAAGAATTTGGGGCTCGTCATCGTCGACGAGGAGCAGCGCTTCGGAGTCGTCCACAAGGAGCGGCTGAAGGCGATGCGCGCCAACGTCCACGTGCTGACGCTGACCGCGACGCCGATCCCGCGTACCCTGCAGATGGCGATGTCGGGCCTGAGGGAGCTCTCGGTCATCCAGACGCCGCCGGTCGACCGACTCGCCGTCCGCACCTATGTCATGCCGTGGGATCCGGTGGTGATACGCGAGGCTCTGCTGCGCGAACATTATCGCGGCGGCCAGACCTATTTCGTCGCGCCCCGGGTCGCCGATCTCCCCGACCTCGAGCAATATCTGCGCGACGAGGTGCCCGAGGTCAACTTCGTCACTGCCCACGGCCAGATGGCAGCGACCGAGGTCGAGGAAAAGATGTCGGCCTTTTACGACACGAAGTATGACGTGCTGCTGTCGACGACGATCGTCGAGTCCGGCCTCGACATCCCGTCGGCCAACACGCTTATCGTCCATCGCGCCGACCGTTTCGGCCTGGCCCAGCTCTACCAGCTTAGAGGCCGCGTCGGCCGCGCCAAGACCCGGGCCTATGCCTATTTCACGACGCCCGAAACGCGCACGGTCACCGAAGCAGCGGACAAGAGGCTGCAGGTGCTGGCCAACCTCGATTCGCTGGGCGCGGGCTTTCAGCTCGCCAGTCACGATCTCGACATCAGGGGCGCCGGCAATCTGCTCGGCGACGAGCAATCGGGCCACATACGCGAGGTCGGGTTCGAGCTCTATCAATCGATGCTCGAGGATGCGATCCTCGAAGCCAAGGCCGGCGGCGGCGCCAGGCCCGTCGAGGATTTCTCACCGCAAATCACAGTCGACGCGCCGATCATGATCCCCGACGATTATGTCCCGGACCTCGACCTCCGCATGGGCCTCTACCGGCGCATGAACGAGCTCGAGAAAGGCGAGGAGATCGAGGCCTTCGCCGCGGAGCTGATCGACCGGTTCGGCAAGCTGCCCGAGGAAACGGACAATCTCCTCAAGGTGATCGAGATCAAGCTCAACTGCCGCGCCGCCCAGGTGGTGAAGCTCGACGTCGGCCCGAAAGGCGCGCTCGTCCACTTCCACAACGACGCCTTCCCCGACCTCGAGGGCCTGATCGCCTACGTCCAGCGACTGAAAGGAACCGCCAAACTGAGGCCGGACAGCAAGCTCGTCATCGCACGAAGCTGGCCGGATGCGCAGAGCCGAATCAACGGCGCCCTGCAGCTGTCGCGGGGGCTGGCGCGGATACTGGCCTGACCGGCCCTGCCATCCGGTGCCGATGGGGGGCTCAGTACAGCATCGGCGGATCCCAGACGGCGCCGTCGACAGGCCCCGAGTCAAGCCGCACCCGCTGCCACGAGGGCGCCAGCTCCGCTTGATAAGTCGTCCTGAAAGACCAGCTTCGCCGGATCGTGTGGATAAGCGTCGCGTCGCCGCCGGGCTCGCCGGTCCCGCGCAGCATGCGAGCCCGCAGCACCTCGCCGTCAGCGCCGACCAGCACGCAGGCATAGATTGCGCGCCCGCCATGGGCGTGCGGGTCATAGCCGTCGGGGAGCGGCGCCGCGACCAGGTCGTAAGCATCGCCGGTTGCCTCGGGCGCGGGGCATTGGGGTTCCCGGCCCGCCGCTGATCCCGGGCCCGGATTGTCGATGAACGGCCGCCAGGTGTCGATGGCGACCCAGAATCCCGGATGCCCGGTGACGCACAGACGCAAGGCGCATTCGCCAAGCGTCGGCCACAAGGCGAGCAGCGTTCCGTACAGGAGGACGTTCGCCATTCCCGAGGCCAGCCAGCCGAACAGGCGTATCGTCGAAACCATGTACGGATGTTATGTTATAACGTTTAAGAAATCAAGCGCGCGGGGATGACGATGATCGCATCAGTTCGACCAGCGCCTCCGCCTCGATCGGCGGCGAGCACAGGAATCCCTGATAGAGCGTGCAGCCTTCGCGGGCGAGCAAAGCGAGCTGCTCCTCGGTCTCGACCCCCTCGGCGATCACCTCGAGGCCGAGCGAACGGGCCATGTCGATGACGCTTCGCACCACCACCTGGTCGCGCGGCGACCCGCTGATGTCCTCGACCAGTCGCTTGTCGATCTTGAGATAGTCGAGCGGCAGCGCCTTCAGGTAGGCGAGGCTCGAATAGCCGGTGCCGAAATCGTCGATCGCGACCCTGAGGCCGCCTTCGCGCAGCCGAGCGAGCAAGGTGCCGGCAGCGCCCAGATCCTCGATCAGGCCGCTCTCCGTCACCTCGACCGTGAGCCGTCCCGTGTCGAATCCGGTTTCGCCGACGAGGGCGATGAACTGCTCGGCGAAGCCGGGCCGGACGATGTCGGCGGCGGTGATGTTGACCGACAGGCGCAGCGGGGCGAGCGCGTCCGGCCAGGCCGCGGCCGCGGCGACCGCCTTGCGCTGGACGTGGTCGGAGAGCTGGACGAGATAGTCGGATCGCTCGGCGACGCTGAACAGCGTCATCGCGCCAAGCTCGCCGAAACGCGGATGGCGCCAGCGGGCGAGCGCCTCGGCGCCGACGATGCGCCGGGTGGCAACCGAAACCTGGGGCTGGAACAATATCTCGATCTCGTCCTGGTCGAGCGCTCGCCTGAGGTCGATCTCGAGCTGGTCGCCGAGGGCGCTGTCGCTGGCGGCGCCGGCATCGACCACCTTGACCGGCCCGGCCTCGCTCGCCTTGGCTTCCGCCAGCGCGGCGCTCGCGCGGCGAAGCAGGCTCGCCACGTCCTCGCCGGGCTCCGACGCGACGACGCCGACCCGGCTGCCCAGCGTGATGACATGGTCGCCGGACATGAACGGCCGGCCAATCGCCTCGACCAGCTGGCCGGCGAGGAAGCGGCCTTCGCCCAGGCTGGTCGGCGCGGCCAGCAGAACGGCGAATTCGGCGCCGGCGATACGGGCCACGAGCCGGCGACGGCCGTCGGAATCGGCCAGCCGCTCGATTCGCCGCGCCGCGGCCTGGAGGACGGCGTCGCCGGTCGCCCGGCCGAACGCCGCGTTGATCGTGTCGAAGCGGCTGACCGCGAGCAGCAGGACGACAAGGGCCGGCTGTCCCTCGCCCTCAGCCTTGAGCTGGCGGTTGATCCAGGCGCGGGCGGCGCGGCCGTCGCGAACCCCGGTCATCGGATCGCGTGACTGCCAGGCGGCGCCTTCCAGTGGAACGATCGCCTCGGTGCGGCCGACCACGCCCTCCCCCTCGACCCGGACGTGGTGAGCGAGGCGCGCGCCGTCACCGCTGCCGTCGCTATGCGCGAAGGCGGTCGACTGGCCGGTGGCGAGCAGCCGATCGATGGCGCCACGGGCGGCTCGGCGCCCGTCGGGGTCGAGCTTGCGGAACAGCTCCATCAGGCTGATCCGCTGGCCGGCTTCCTCGCCGAGCCCGGCCTTGCGGGCGAGGGCCGGACTGAGCTCGACCGTCTGCGAGCCGGGCCGCCAGCGCCACGAGGCGGTACCCGCCTTGTCGGGCCGCCCTTCCGGCTCGCCGCGCCTGAGCGGGCGCCGGCCGCCGACCCGCTCGGCGTGGCGGTGGGCAAATTGCAGGGCCTGGATCAACTGGGCGTCGCTGAACGGACTGACGAGGAAATGGGTGGCGCCCGCTGCATAGAGCCAGTCGAGCGCGTCCGCGTCGCGCCGCGAGAGCAGGACGAGCAAAGCGGCGGCATTGGCTTCGGCGGGATCGGCGAGCGCGCGCACCGCCTCTTTGCCTTCCCCCAGCGCGCCGCGCGCGTCGACCACCGCCACCGAGGCGCCGGAGGCGATGAAGCGACTCTCCGCATTGTCGGTCCGGCGGGCGGCGATCGGAAGCCAGCCGGCACGCTCGGCCGTGGCGGTGAGCTCGTCCCGGTGGCGAAAGGAAAGGAGGAACAAAGGCGCGCCGGACGCCGCCATGCTTCCTTCCCCTTTCCCGCCGGATGCCGTCTCGTAGCCCACCGGTCTACTCTGAGCCGACGGCCTCAACAATCGGTTTAGAAGCGCGGCCGCACCGGAGTGGCGCGGACGCGAGCTACGCGACGACCTTCCCAGGCGCCCGACAGCATGAGCGGATGGCACGGCCATGGGTAAAGGGCGCGATGACGAGGAACGTGTTCCGATATGCCCTCCCCTAGCGCCGCGCCTTTATCGCCGCTAGCAAGCGGGACATGACGGCCAATGCCGACCGACCGACCGCTCTGCTCGCCTCTCCCGCCGAAGCCGCGCAGGCGGCCGAGGGGATGCTGCGCGAGGCCTATGATTTCGTGCCGCTCGCGGAGGCCGAACAGGTGATCGCACTTGGCGGCGACGGCTTCCTGCTCCAGACGCTCCACGAAATGCTCAATGGCGGGCGGATCCTGCCGATTTTCGGCATGAATCGGGGTACGGTCGGCTTCCTGATGAACGAGTGGCGGATCGAGGGGCTGAGGGAGCGGGTCAACGCGGCCAAGGCGGTGTCGGTGGCGCCGCTGAGGATGGACGCGGTGACTGTCAAAGGCGACACGGTCAGCAGTCCGGCGATCAACGAGGTGTCGCTGCTCCGCGAAACGCGGCAGACCGCGCGGATCGAAGTTTCGGTGAACGGGCGCACCGTCCTGCCCGAGCTGGTCTGCGACGGGGTGTTGGTGGCGACTCCGGCCGGTTCCACCGCTTATAATTTCTCCGCCCAGGGACCGATACTGCCCTTGGGGGCTAACCTCGTAGCGCTGACTCCGATCAGTCCGTTCCGACCGCGGCGGTGGAAGGGCGCGCTGGTCCCCGACGACCTCAAGATCCTGTTCCGAGTCCTCGAGCCCGAAAAACGGCCCGTCCTGGCGGTCGCCGACCAGCGCGAGGTGCGCGAGGTCGCCACCGTCGAAGTCCGGGTCGACAGGGCGCTGGCTCTCAGCCTCCTTTTCGACCCCGAGCACGCCCTCGACGAGCGCATCTCGATGGAGCAGTTCGCGGCCTGATCCGCCCTTGCGGTTTGGGGAATCATGCTGATATAGGCGCGCCTCGCTCGCGAGAGCCGCTCCCCGGTAGCTCAGCGGTAGAGCAACCGGCTGTTAACCGGTTGGTCGATGGTTCGAATCCGTCCCGGGGAGCCACTCCTTCTATCGTCGGCCCTTCTTCGCCTTCGGCAGCGGCTGCATCACCTTGTCGAGAACTATGCGCGCCGCTCGGCGGCCGATTTGCTCGCCGGCTTCGTTCGAGAAACGATAGTGGACGCCCCCGTAGATGCGCGAATCGGATACCTCTTGAGCCCATTCGTCCCAGCTCGGCAGCGTCTGCACGACCGAGTTCGGGATCGCGAGCGACATCACCCGCACCCCGCTCGCCGGACGGTTGCCGACCTCGGCGGTCATCACCTCGGCAATCGCCGCGGCGACGGTGCAGTGGCCGCAGGGATATTCCGAGAAATTGGGCGTCGGCAGCAAGGGCAGCCAGCCGGCGTCGGGTATCGTGGCGTCGTTGCCGTCCGCCGCGCCGTTGCGGATCGCGGTGATCGGCCGCCAGAAATTGTAATGCTGCTTGGCGACCACCATCGCCTGGGCGGCATCGTCGAACGCCATTTGATAGACCGCGAACATCCGCGCATTCTGCACCGGCGTCCGCCCCGGCGCGTCCGCGACCTGGCGCATCGACGGCATCGTGTCGAACGCCTGACGGTAGCGGGCGACCAGGGTCTGGTAGGGCGTGCGTTCCGTGCTGGTCCGAGCGCCGAGGCGGCGCACCTCGTCATAGTCGCGCGCCCAGCGCTCGCTGGTCAGCGCTACGGGCGGCGGAGGCCGCAACGCCTCGGCGCTTGGAATGGCCCAGGGACGAAACGCCGCCCAGTACGGCTCTAACGAGGGCAGCGAAGCGCCGATCCACTCTCCCGGAATGGTCCGCGGCCGATACGGCTCCTGCGGAATGGCGGGGTCGATCCCACCCGTGGTGATGGCGGCCGCCGCCGCCTTCTCGCCGATCGTTCGTCCGGCCTCGCGGGCGCGTTCGTTCTTTATTCCCGCCATCGCAAGCGCGTAGCTGTCCTCGATCGCCGCCTTATGGGCCGGATAATGATGGACGAGCACCCTGTAGGCCGCGGTTGCCGCCGCCGCGTCTTGCGACGCGGCCCGGTCGCCCGGCTCGAAGCCGAGATAGGAATGATAGCGCCGGTCGATCGAGTTCAGCGCCTCGAACATGGCGAGCGCGGTGCGCGTGGTGGCCCGCGTCTGCTCCGGGGCCTGCGGCATCGTCGACGCCTGGGCCGCGGCGCCGAGGCGGCCGGCAAGATCCATCCACTCGCAGACCGTGTCCGCCGAAGCGGGCTGCGCGAACAGCATCGCCGCCCCCGCCGCCGCGCCAAGATAGGAAATTCGCATCGTCTCTCTCCTCTTCATGCTCGATTTTGGGCTTGGCTAATCTCCGTGTTGGAGTATTACAGGAGCAACACACCTTGCCCATGACCTGGGAGGACAAAGAAATGATCGCAGGTTGCATCGAGAAAATGCGGCAGGCCGGCTGCGGCGGCTGCGAGCGGCGGGACGCCTGCGCCCAGTTGTTCCCCGAGGCGCTGGCATTCATGTTCGGGCCGCGCCGAACGACGGAGCGACCGCGCGCCCCCAGCCGCAACCCGATCTTCTCCTTCCTGAGCGAATTGGCAAAAACGGCGGAGGCGAGGGCGCAAGATCGCAAACCGGCGCCGCGGCCGAACCCCTTCCGCGCGCAAGTCGAGCGGCGGCTCGAATCCTTGCTGGCGACGGGAGAGATCGGCATCGACCGGGTGGCGCGCGAGCTCGGCCACAGCCGGCAAACGCTGTACCGGCGGCTGAAGGCCGAAGGCGTGACCTACGAGCAGCTGCTCGACGGACTGCGCCGGCGTCTCGCCTTGCGCTTCATGCGTGAGCAGGGACTTTCGGTGAAGGAAGCGGCATATCGTCTCGGCTTCTCCGATCCGGCCGCCTTCTCGCGCGCGTTCAAGCGCTGGACGGGAACCAGCCCCGGCGAGATGCGCGGGCGCCGCTAGCGACTTGCCCTCGCTTTCGCCGCGCTCGAAAAGCGGAAGCGTGGACGGGGCTCCTCTGCTCGCCCTCAGCGGCATCTCCAAACGGCACGGACCGCGGCCGGCGCTCGATCGCATCGACCTGACCGTGGACGCGGGCGTCTTCGTTGCCCTGGTCGGCCCGTCGGGATCGGGCAAGACCACCCTTCTGAAGACGATCAACCGCCTGGTCGACCCGGATGCCGGATCGGTGACGCTGGCCGGCGAGGACGTTCGCGCCCTGCCCGCGGCGGCGCTGCGCCGGCGGATCGGCTATGTTTTCCAGGGTATCGGGCTGTTCCCCCACCTCGACGTGACGGAGAATATCTCGATCGTGCCGCGGCTCGGCGGCGTCTCGGCGGCGGAGCGGCACGCGCGGGCGCTGGAGCTTCTCGACCTGGTGGCGCTGCCTCGCGACTTCGCGTCGCGCCATCCCGCCGCTCTGTCGGGCGGGCAGGCGCAGCGAGTCGGCGTCGCCCGCGCGCTCGCCGCCTCGCCCTCGCTGATGCTGATGGACGAACCGTTCGGCGCGCTCGATCCCGTGACCCGCGACGAGCTTGGCCGCACCTACCGCGCCCTTCACGACAGGCTCGGGCTCACCACGATCCTGGTCACCCACGATATGACCGAAGCCCTGCTGCTCGCCGACCGGATCGTCGTGCTGGTCGACGGCCGAATCCGTGCCGATGCAACGCCGGCCGGCCTTCTCCGAGGCCAGGGCGACCCGGAGGTGCGGGCGCTGATCGACGTGCCGCGCCGCCAGGCGGAGCGGCTCGCCGCACTGGAGCGCGGGCGATGAGGGCGGCGGTGGGCGAGGCGGTGGCGGTGCTGCCGGAACTGGCCCGGGCGCACGTCCTGGTGAGCGGCTCGGCGATCGCCATCGCCGTGCTGGTCGGTCTGCCGCTCGCCCTCTGGGCTGCCGGTCGCCGGCGAGCGCGCATCCCCCTCCTCGCCTTCGTCGGCCTGGTCCAGACTGTGCCAGCGCTGGCCCTGCTCGCCCTCTTCTACCCGTTGCTGCTGCTGATCGGCGCCGCCGCGCATGTCTCGCTGCCCGCGCTCGGCTTCCTGCCGGCGCTGATCGCGCTCAGCCTCTATGCGCTGCTGCCGATCCTGCGCAACGGCATCGCGGCGCTCGAAGCCCTCGATCCGAGCGTGATCGAGGCGGCGAACGGCGTCGGCATGACCCGGAGGCAGCGGTTGCTGCTCGTCGAGCTGCCGCTCGGTGCCCCGGTGCTGCTCGCCGGAATCCGCACGGCGGCGGTATGGACGATCGGCGCGGCGACGCTAGCGACCACGGTCGGCCAGCCGAGCCTCGGCAATCTGATCTTCTCGGGCTTGCAGACGGAGAATTGGATGCGGGTGCTGGTCGGCTGCGCCGCGGCCGCCTTGCTGGCGCTCGTCGCGGACGGGCTGCTCGCCTTGATCGAGCGGGGCCTGGCCCGCCGTTCGGCGTGGCGCGTCCGGCTGGGGCTCGGCCTGCTCGCGGGCGCGCTGGCGCTCGCGCTCGTCCCGCCGGGACAAGGCCCGCCGGATCGGACCGTCGTCATCGGCGCCAAGAATTTCTCAGAGCAATATATTCTGGCCGCCGCGATCGCGGACCGGCTCCAGGCGGCCGGCTATCGCAGCGAGATGCGCGAGGATCTCGGTTCGGCCGTCGCCTATCGCGCCGTCGCCGCCGGCGACGTCGACGTCTATGTCGATTATAGCGGCACGCTCTGGACCAACGTCCTCGGCCGCACCGACATCCCGCCCCCGCGGGCCTTGCGGGCCGAGCTCGCGAACGCGCTGGCGCATCGGGACGGCGTGCTGATGCTGGGTACGCTCGGCTTCGAGAACGCTTACGCGCTGGCGATGCGGCGGATTCATGCCGAGCGGCTCCGCCTCCGGTCGATCGCCGATCTGGCGCGAGCGGCGCCACGCTTGCGCCTCGCCAGCGACATCGAGTTTCTCAGCCGCCCCGAATGGCGCTCGGTGGAGGCGGCCTACGGCCTGCGCTTCGCCGAGGCGCGCAGCTACAACCCGACCTTCATGTACCGCGCAATCGCCGACGGGTCCGCCGATGTCCTCTCGGCTTTCTCCTCGGACGGCCGGATCGCCGCCCTCGACCTCGTCACGCTCAGCGACCCTAAGCGGGCCCTGCCGAGCTACGAGGCGGTGCTGCTGGTCTCGCCTCGCCGCGCCCGCGACGCCGGGTTCGTGGCGGCGCTGAAGCCGCTGGTCGGCGCGATCTCGATCGAGCGGATGCGGCAGGCCAATCTGATGGTCGACCGGGACGTCGACAAGAAGAGCCCGCAGCAGGCGGCGCGCTGGCTGCTGAGACGGGCTCCATCGCCTTCTCCTCCTCCCTCGCCGTGAGCCTGGGAGTCGGCCGGAGGACGCCGCCTTCCGGAAATTCCAGTTTGAATGAAATGGCGCCGGAGACCGGCCAAGCGAACGAACGCGGCGGCGCAACGGCTCGCCGCACGAACATGAGAACGCTGCAGTAACGAACTGAAATTAGGGGACTTTGCAACGGCACGTCGCCGGAACCCGGGGCCACCGCCGCGGGTTCAGCCGCCGAGTTTCACATAGGAGGCCGACATGGCGACGAAGACCCAGTCACGGCAGACCAACAAATCCCAAACGACCGGCGGTTCGAACAACGAGCGCAGCGCCTTTTCCTGGGGCAGCGGCAATGCGGGCGTGCTCGCCGGCGCCGCGCTGGCCGGCGCGGCGGTCGGCATCGCCGCCACGTACGGACGCAAGTTCCTGATGCAGTTTCCGGCCGCCTCGGCCGGCGACTGGTTCGACGCGCTCAAGGCGGAGCATGACGCGACCAAGGCCGTTTTCGACCAGCTCGAGGCGACCGAGGATCATCAGACGGCGATGCGCACCACGCTGCTGATGAAGCTGAAATATGCGCTGACCAAGCATGCCCACGAGGAGGAGAGCGTCATCTATCCGGCGTTGCGGCAGGCCAATTCCGCGCACGACGCCGACGCCCTCAATGGCGAGCACGGCTATGTGAAGACCTACCTCTACGAGCTCGAGAGCCTGCCCAAGGACAGCCCCGACTGGCTGGCCCGCGTGCGCGATTTCCGGGCGATGCTCGAGGAGCATATCCGGATGGAGGAAGAGGAAGTTTTCCCCGCCTTCCGCGCCACGCTCTCAGAGGAACAGAATGCGAAGCTGACCAGCCTGATGAACAAGGAAGGCTTCAAGATGGCGTGAGGCGTCGCCCCAGCGCAGGCTGCGACCCCGCGGGGTGAAAGGCGCAGCGCCAATAATCGCTGGGATCCCGGCCTTCGCTGGGATGACGGAGAAAGGGCCGGCGGGTCGCTCCCGCCGGCCTTTCTCGTCACGCCAGCTGCCCGTGACAATGCTTGTACTTGAGCCCCGATCCGCACGGGCACGGCGCGTTGCGGCTGACCTTGGGCATGTCCGCTTCCGCAATCTCGAACGAGCCCGCCGGCATTTCCGGCCTCGACGTCTGCAGCGGCGGCAGGCGCGACAGGATCGCGCCGGTGCCGGCGTCGATGTCGGCGGTGTCGTCCTCGCCCGTGAACGGATCGATATGATGGGTGATGAAGTCCGGCAGACCCTGCAATTCGGGCAATTCCTCCTCCGGCGGCGCCAGGGTGAAGGTGGCCCGCCCGAGGGTGCGGGTGACGTGCTCGCGGATCGCGGCGAGCATTCGCTCGAACAGCTGGAAGGCCTCGTGCTTGTATTCGTCGATCGGCTTGCGCTGCGCGTAGGCGCGCAGGTGGATGACCTGCCTGAGCGCGTCGAGCATCGCCAGATGCTCCTTCCAGTGATGGTCCAGTGACTGGAGGAGGATGCTCTTCTCGATCTGGATGTAGGTTTCCGGCGGCAGCGCCCTCGCTTTCTCCTCGACCTGGGCGTCCGCCAGAGCCTGCAGGCGGTCGACGAGTAGCTCGGGATCGACCGCTTCCTCCTGCAGCCAGTCGTCGATCGGCGGCTGCAGACCGAACACCGCATCCACCCGCTCCTTTAGCAGCGGGATATCCCACTGCTCGGGATAGGTGTTGGGGGGGCAGGCTTCGCCGACGATCGCATTGACCGTTTCCGCCCGCATATCGTCGACAACGTCGCCGACCGTCTCGGCGTCCATGATGTCGGCGCGCTGCTCGTAGATGACCTTGCGCTGGTCGTTCATGACGTCGTCATATTCGACGACCTGCTTGCGGATGTCGTAGTTGCGCGCCTCGACCTTCTTCTGGGCGGTCTCGATCGCCTTGGAGATCCAGGGGCTGACGATCGCCTCTCCGTCCTCGAGATTCTTGTTCATCAGCCGCGCGAACATGGTCTGCGGACCGAAGATGCGCAAAAGGTCGTCGTCGAGGCTGAGGTAGAAGCGCGACAGGCCGGGATCGCCCTGGCGGCCCGAACGGCCGCGCAGCTGGTTGTCGATCCGGCGGCTTTCGTGGCGCTCGGTGCCGAGGACGAACAGGCCGCCGGCGGCGATCACCCGCGCCTTTTCCTCCTCAACCTCGCGCCTGATCCGCTCGATCGCGGCCTCCTTCTCCGTGCCGTCCTCCATCTCGCCAAGCTCGTCGCCTACCCGGAACTCGAAATTGCCGCCGAGCTGGATGTCGGTTCCGCGGCCGGCCATGTTGGTGGCGATCGTGACCCGGCCGTAGCGGCCGGCCTGGGCGACGATATGGGCTTCCTGCTCGTGGTAGCGGGCGTTGAGGACGCTGTGCTCCACCTTCTCGCGCTCGAGATATTCCGACAGCAATTCCGATTTCTCGATCGAGACGGTGCCGACCAGCACCGGCTGGCCGAGCTCCTGCTTCTCCTTGATCGACTTGGCGATAGCGGCGAACTTGTCGCCCTGGTTCTTGTAGAATTCGTCGTCCTCGTCGATCCGCTTCACCGGCAGGTGGGTCGGGATCGAGACCACGTTCATCTTGTAGATGTCCCAGAATTCCGGCGCCTCGGTGGCCGCGGTTCCGGTCATGCCGGCGAGCTTGGGATAGAGACGGAAATAGTTCTGGAAGGTGATCGACGCGAGGGTCTGGTTCTCCGGCTCGATCTCGACGCCCTCCTTGGCCTCGACCGCCTGGTGAAGACCGTCCGACCAGCGCCGCCCTTCCATCATCCGGCCGGTGAACTCGTCGATGATCACCACCTTGCCGTCCTTGACGATGTAATCGATGTCGCGCTTGAACATGACGTTGGCGCGCAGCGACTGGTTGAGATGGTGCACGACCAGGGTGTTCTCGAAATCGTAGAGATTCGAGCCGACCAGCAGCCCCGCGTCCTCGAGCAACCGCTCCATCTTCTCGGTGCCGTCCTCGGTGAGGACGACCGAGCGCTGCTTCTCGTCGAGCTCGTAATCGACCGGATCGAGGCCCTTCACGATCGCGTCGACGCGCATGTAGAGCTCCGACTTGTCGTCGGTCGGGCCGGAGATGATCAGTGGCGTCCGCGCTTCGTCGATCAGGATCGAATCGACCTCGTCAACGATGCCGAAATTGAACGGCCGCTGGACCATCGACTCGCGCTCGTACTTCATGTTGTCGCGCAGGTAGTCGAAGCCGAACTCGTTGTTGGTGCCGTAGGTGATGTCCGAGCCGTAGGCCATTCGCCGCTGATAGTCGCTGAGGTTGGGGACGATGACACCGACGGTCATGCCGAGGAAGCGGTAGATCTGGCCCATCCAGTCCGCGTCGCGGCGGGCCAGATAGTCGTTGACGGTGACGACGTGGACGCCCTTCCCGTCGAGCGCGTTCAGATAGACCGCGAGGGTCGCGACCAGGGTCTTGCCTTCGCCGGTCCGCATCTCGGCGATCTCGCCGCGATGAAGGACGATGCCTCCGATCATCTGGACGTCGTAATGGCGCTGGCCGAGCGTCCGCTTCGCGGCCTCCCGGACCGTGGCAAAGGCCTCGGGCAGCAGGTCGTCCAGCTCCTCGCCTTCGGCGAGCCGGCGGCGGAAGAGGATCGTCTGGTTGGCGAGCTCGTCGTCGGTCATCGCCTCCATGGTCGGCTCGAAGCCGTTGATCCTTTCGACGATCTTGCCGAGCGTGCGGACGTAGCGGTCGTTCGACGACCCGAAAATGGCTTTGGCGATTCCGCCGAGCATGGGAAATTCCTGTCGTGTCTGGGTAGGGCGGCTCGCGCATTGCGCGCGCCGTAATGGGGAGCGTCAGGGACCCGCAGCGGCGGGTCCGCAAGCCGAGGCTATTCGAGGCGCCGCTCGTCGACCGGCGGCGTCTGGCGGGCCGCATCGGCGGCCGGGAACGGCTCCGGCCTGGAGGTCGAGATCGACGGGACCGTGGGCGCAATGACGGCCGCCGCCACGCTCGCCGTTTCGACCGTCCGGGCGTCGGCCTCGGCCGCCGCGCTGGCCGCGACCGCGCTCCGCTCGATCTGGCGCGCCTCGACGGCCCGGTCGCCGGAAATCAATCCGGTGAGGCCGGCCAGCATCGCCGAGAGGAAGAGCAGAAGTTCCAAGAGCCGAATCCAAGAGCGCCCTCACCGGCGAGCGCCGCGCCAAGCGACATAGTGATTGTGGCCGCCGCCGTCCATAAGCGAGCCGAGGATTGACGCTCCGGTCCGCGAAAGCCTAGCGAACCGCTTCATGTCCACGCCTCGCGAAGGAGGCTGCGCCTGCGGCGCGGTCCGTTACCGGCTGAAAAGCGAGCCGTTCGACGCCGGCTGGTGCCACTGCCGCACCTGCCAGCTCAATTCCGGCGCGCCGGCGATGGTGTTCGCGAGCGTGCCCGCGGGCGACCTCGTCTGGACCCGGGGCGCCGACAAGGTGAGGTCGTTCAAATCGTCGAGCTTCGGCCACCGTCGCTTTTGCGGAGAGTGCGGCACCCCGTTCCTGATGGAGGTCGATCATCAGCCCGAGACGGTCGATTTCAGCGTCGCGACCCTGGACGCGCCGGAGCTCGTGATCCCCGGCTTCCACATCTTCTGGTCGAGCCGGATTCCCTGGTTCGAACCCAGCGACGATCTGCCGCGCCACGTGACGTTCCGGTCCGATACGCGCGGCCTAGAGGGAACCGAGCCGCCGGAATAGTCCGCTCCGCCGGCCGCGGAGGCCCGCGGGACAGGCTCTACAGCACCTGCTCGAGCCAGCTTTGCAGCTGGCTCTTCGGCCGAGCCCCGACCAGGTCGGCGACCTTTTCCCCGCCCTTGAACAGGATCATCGTCGGGATGCCGCGGACGCCGTAGCGGGCGGGGGCGTCCGGATTGTCGTCAATGTTGAGCTTGGCGACCGTGACCCGCTCGCCGAGCTCGTTCGATATCTCCTCGAGCGCCGGAGCGACCATCCGGCACGGGCCGCACCATTCCGCCCAGAAATCGACGAGGACGGGCTTGTCGGAGCCGATGACGTCCTGCTGGAAGCTGGCGTCGGTAACGGTCTTGGTGGCCATGGCGATCTCCTGAGGGGCTGGCCTGCATTTAGGGGGCCGCGGCCCCGGGCTCAAGCGCCGGGCGATGGCCGTCGAGCAATGCGTCCGGCAGGTCGAACAGGACCGGAGCCGCCGTGTACAGCAGCTTGGCCTCGATCCGCCGGCCCGGGAAGATCACCTTCAGCGCCTCGACATAGGCGGCCATCTGCCGCAGGTGCGGCACCGGTATCTCGTCGGCCGAGGCCGGCGCCCGGCGTCCGGTCTTGAAATCGGCGACGAGGATCCGGTCGGGGCCGACCCGCAGCCGGTCGACCGAGCCTGAGACCACCAGGCCCTCCCCCACCACCGCCGCGATCGGCGCTTCGGCGAGCGCCCCGGGCGCGAACAGTTCGGCATGGGCGGGGTCGCCGATCAGACGGCAGGCATCCTCGATCAGCGCCCGGCGCTGGGCCGGGTCGGAAATGCCGGCCGAGCGCTCCAGCCATAGCCCGGCGCGAACCCAGCGCTCGTCGGGCGGGACGTCGGGGAGCCGCTCGAACAGCTGGTGGAGGAGGCGGCCGCGCTGCGTCGCCTGCCGCATCGCCGGCGAGGGCGGCGGGTCGGCGACGTCGTCCTCGCCGAGGGCGGAGGGCGCCAGCGGCCGCGGCGGCCGCGCCTCGAGGGGCGCCGGGCGGCCGATCCAGCCGGGCATCGCGGCCTCCGGCGCGGCGGCACGCGGCGCGGTCCGGACGAAGCTTTCCGGATCGCCGAAACGGCGGGCGCGGGCCCAATGGGGATCGTCCTGCCAGTCGGCGCCGAGGCCGGCGAGCGAGGCGTCGAGCGCGGTCCACCAGCTCGCCGCCGGGGGCCCCCGGCGGTCGGCCGGGCCGAGCGCCCCGCCGACATAGAGCCTTTCCTCGGCGCGGGTGAGGGCGACGTAGAGGAGGCGCCAATGTTCCTCGCGCTCGCGGCGGTCCTGCTCGGCGAGCTGCGAGGCGAGCGGTTCGGCGAGCTCGTCCTTGCGGGGCCGGAAGATCGGGACGCAGGGGCCGTCGGGGAGGTCGAAACTGGCGAAATCGCCGCGCAGGCCGCCCCTGCGATCCGGGTCGGAGCAAGCGTCGGCGAGGATAACTATCGGAGATTGCAGGCCTTTAGAGCCGTGCACGGTCATCACCCGGACCGCGTCGAGGGGCGCGGAAGGGTCGCGGACGATCTCGACCTCGCCGCGCGCGAACCAGTCGAGAAAGCGCTGCAGCGAAGGCGCCGATCCCTCGAAATCGAGCGCTGCCGAAAGCAATAATTCGACCGGATCGCGAGCCTCTTTCCCAAGCCTTTGCAGCAGCTTGTGGCGCCCTCTTAAGTCTCCGCTCAAGATCGTCTCGAGGAAGGCGTGGGGGGTGGCGTAATCGGCCATGGCGAGCAGCGCGAGGAGCCCGTCGAGCGTCTTGCGAATATGTGGGGGTTTCGTCTCGGAACGATCGTTTTCGCTTCGTAACCGCGGCCAAAGCGGCCCCTCACGGCCCCAGCAGGCGGCGAAAAGCTCTTCCTGAGTCCATCCGAACAACGGCGACACCAGCAGCGCGCCCAGGTTCAGATCGTCCAGCGGCTGGACGGCGAAGCGCATCGCCGCGAGCAGGTCCTGAACGGCGAGCGGCGCCGACAGGACGAGCCGGTCGACCCCGGCCACCGGCACCCCCTCGGCATGGAGACGGGCGACGATCAGCGAGGCGAGGTCGCCACGGCGGCGGACGAGGATGAGGACGTCCTCGGGCCGGAGCGGCCTGCGCTTCGCCCCCGCCCCGACCAGGAACGGCTCGGCGATCCACCGCGCCACCTGCCGGGCGAGGCGGGCGGCGTAGCGGCGGACGCTGTCGCTCACCCAGCCTTCCTCCCCCGCTTCCTCGTCCGGCTCCGCGCTGTCCTCGCTGTAGGGGAACCACAGAGTCACCGAGCCCGGACGGCGGGCGTGGCGGCTGCCGTGCGGGTTGGGCGGCCGCGGCAGCCCGAAGGCGTCGGCGCCGAGCTGCGCGATCAGGGCGTCGACCGCGGCGAGGATCGGCGGCGACGAGCGGAAGCTCAGGTCCATCGACAGATCGAGGAAGTCGCGGCCCACCCCCTCGGCCTGGCGGGCGAACCAGGCGCGGGCAATTTCGAAGCTCCGCGGATCGGTGCCCTGGAAGCCGAAGATCGCCTGCTTGTAGTCGCCGACGGTGAACAGGGTGCGGTGACGCCTCGACGCTCCCTCGCCGGCGAAGAATTCGAGGGTCAGGGCGCGGACGATGTTCCACTGCGCCTCGTTGGTGTCCTGGGCCTCGTCGACCAGCACATGGTCGGTATTCTGGTCGAGCTTGTAGCGGACCCATTCGCCCATGCCGGGGGTGAGCAGAAGCCGCTCGGCAAGGCGGATGAGGTCGTCGAAATCGAGCACGGCATGGGCGCGCTTGGCCGCCGTCCAGGCCCCGGCATAGACCTGGCCGGCGCGAAGGCCGGCGGCGAGGCAGGCGACGAGGGCGGCGAGCCGGCGCATCGCCAGCAAGCGGGCGCAGCATTCGAAGGCGGCGGTGGCGAGGGCGAGATATTCCTCGTCGGGGGGAGCGTGGCCGCGGACGAAGCTGCGCATCTCGCCGTCGGCCTTGGCCCAGACGGCGTGGAGCGCCTCGAGCAGGCGCGCGCGCCCGGCCGGGTCGGCCGCCGCCCATTGCTCGCACAGGCCGGCGCGCTCGAGCCCGCTCTTCGTCCCCCAGCTCCGGTTGAGCAGGCCGATGCGGCGCAGGGCGGCGACGTCGAAAGCCTCGTCTCCGCATTGGGCGGCGATCGCCTCGTCGATGTCGCCGAGCGGCAGGCCGAAAGCGCGGCGGAGGCGGTCCTCGACCAGCTCCGGCGGGCCCAGCGACGCCATGGCGTCGGGCGCCCGGGCGCAGCGGCGGAGAAAGGCCTCGGCGCCGCCCTCGCCGAGCCGGTGGCTGAGCGCCTGAACGTCTCCGATCAAAGTGCGACTTTGACGGCGACCCGGGTCGGCGGCCAGCCGCTCGTCGCGCCGTTCCTCGGCTCCGACCAGCATCTCGGCGAGCGCCTGGCGGGCGAGCAATTGCTCCTCGCGTCCCTCGATCGGGCGGAAGCCGGGGGCGAGCCCGGCCTCGGCCGGGAAGGCGGCGAGCAGGCCCTGGGCGAAAGCGTGGATGGTCTGGATGCGCAGGCCGCCGCCGGCGGCGTCGAGCACGCGGGCGAACAGTCGCCGGGCCCTGGCCCGGCTCTCGGGGCCGAAATCCTCGCCCAGCGCCCCCAGCTCCGCCGCGAGCTCGCTGTCCTTGAGCCGCACCCAATAAGCCAGCCGCCGCTGGATCCGGTCGGCCATCTCGGCGGCGCCGGCCTTGGTGAAGGTGAGGCAGAGGATCGAGGCCGGGTCGACCCCGGCGAGCAGCAGGCGGAGGACGCGCGCGGTGAGGACGTGGGTCTTGCCGGTACCGGCCGAGGCCGACAGCGCGGCATGCTCGCGCGGCGCGGAGGCGGCGAGCTGCTCGGCTTCGAGGAGGGCGAGAGGGCGGAGGCGGCGGGGCATTGTCCATTCTCTCCCTCATGGCGGCGGCATTGTGAAGCCTCGCCCAGCGGCCCTGGATGGCGACAGCTTGCCCCTCGCGTCGGCGGCGGATGGGCTGTAGGCTGCTGCGATCGCGTGGGGACCGGTGATGAACGCGTATAATTACCTCGACGAAGCGATTCGCGGAGCGATCCAGTTCGTCTTTGGCTTCTTCTATTCCACATTCATTCTCTACACACGACCGCTGACCGGAGCGAAGCGACTCTACCTGCGGATGAAGTCGCCGAGAATCGAGCAGATCAGCTCACCAACCTATCTCGCTCTGGGCATCCTCTTTGCGACACCCTTCCTCCTTTCCATTGCGGGTTGGCTCGACCCCCCCGTGTCGAGCTTCTACGCAGGCCTAGCGAAGGAGATCACGGCCGGGGAGCTCAAGGGCTTCGGTCCCCTGGTGGGGGGCACGATCGCGGGCACCATCATCCTTTCCGGCACCCTCCGGCTCGTCGCCTGGCTCGTCGGCCTCGAGGGCCGGAGGAAGGACCGGCTCGTCGCCGCCGGAGAATATCAGTTCGGCTTGCTTATCCTGGGATTCGCGGCTGCCTTCTCGGCGCTGCAGCTGTTTGATTCCTTCCATCTCAACGTCCCACTGTCGGCATCCATGAGCCAGCCGATCGCCCAGGCCGCCCGGGAGTGGGGTCAAGGGCAATTATTGGGATGGTTCCTGCTCCTGGTGCTCGTCGCGCCGAGCATGATGGCGGCGATCAGCCTCTGGAGCGCGGCTACGAGGAATCCGCGTTCGATGATCCGCGCCCATCTCTGGCTGCGAATGACAAAGCTGGGGCTGAAGGTCTGGAAGCCTGGTGCCCGGGCGGCCCGCGCCGAAGCCAAGCAGCGCAATGAGGAGCTTTACCGGCGCTTTCTCGGGCTCGCGCCGGGCGAGCGGCTCACCTGGTGGCGACGATTGTCGGTGGCCTTTGGCGTTACCGCCGCCGCCTATGCAGGCATGTTCGTCTCGATCCTGCTCGCCAGCGCGGCTGTAGGGGGCGGCGCCTATGCGACCAACTGGCTGCTCAGGCGCGACCCCGCGCCGGATATCGAATTGCTTGCACTGGAATGCCGGGTGGAAGCTGGGCGGCTGGTCGCGTCCGCCGTGGCCTGGAACCGGTCGGACGAGCCCAAGGTGAGGTGGCGCGCGGAGGAGCGGCTGATCGACTTCAGCGTCGACGTATCCGGCACGGAGTGGATCGCCCAGGGCACCTGGATGCCCGTAGTCCCGGAACCGGCCGGCACGGATCTCCTTCTGGCCGGACAGGCAGCCGAAATAAGCGGCCCGGTGGAGGCGCACCCAAGTTTGCCGGCCTTGCTGGCGAAGCATCCAAAGCACGGGTGCAAGCTTGCGCCTGGGAATGGATCGGCTGCGCCCGACGGCAGGGTTCGCTAGGCCCGGCTTCGGTCGCGAGCGGCTTTTGCGCCCCGGCAGCCGCCAGAGGCGCGACGTCGGGGAAAGGAAAAAGTCGGCTGCGCCCGCGCGCTGGCCGTCAATTCGAGCCAGCGCGCGTCGGTCATGCAATTCAAAGCCAGCGTGACGGCCGTCACGTCTCACAGCGCCAGAGCTGTGCCAACAACACAGCGTCTTCGCCAAGTCGCTAGACGCTGCGGCGAGACGGCAATCCGGTTCCCACACCGGGGACCCTTTTGGGGGACACGACATGAGATTTCCTTCCAATGCCGCTATTTTCATGCTCGGAGCCACCCTCATCACCGGGTGCGCCGAACTCAAAATCTACGACCACGAGAACCTCGGACGCCAGAATCTCACCGGCATTCCGTTCTACATCTCCAAGCCATATTTGCTGGTCGCGCGCACAGGCGCCAAAGACAAGCCGGTCGACGTTTCGGTGGTATACATTCCTAATCTGGCCAAGCCTCTCTACGCCAAGATCCAACCCGGTTTCGGCAGCTCGAAGACCAACCTCGCCTTCAGCAACAGCATCCTGACGTCCGTGGGCCAGGAAACCGACACCCAGGTGGACGAACTGCTCACCTCCCTCGGGACGGTCGGAGGAATTCCCGGCTCGCTTGCCACCGCGGCGAAGACGCGGCGCGAGACGAGCCTTTTGGGCAACGAGTCGGCGCCCGACTACGCTACGGTCGCGACCCAGCTCGCTTCGGTCGCGGCGGAGGTCCGGCTGCAGGTCGAGGCCTCGCGGCAGGCGAATGTCCTGACGGGGAACGAACGCACAGCTTTGTCGACAGTCGCGACAATCTTAGAGGCAAGCGCAACGAAGCTTCGGGATCCGACGCAGGCCGAGGCCCAGCTCGCGAGGATCCTGATCGACCTGAACAACGCGGCAAAAAACTGGGACGGACAGGTCCGCGACGCTTCCGCCGCGACCAGCGGTCCCGAACTCGCGATTCGTCGGCAATTGGCGGCGGCGCGCAAGGAGCTGCAGGCCGCGATCGACGCGTTGAGCCCGAAGAAAGGCGACCCGCCGACTTTCACCCTGTACGAAATCGACAACAGCAGCGGCAAGACGGTGCTGACCGAGGTGCCTTTCTAAATGGCTGGCAAGGCTATGGAGAAAGCCTTCGACCGAATCCGAAAGGTCCGGTCCAAGGCTGAGTACCGCTTGCTCGACCGGCAGGGCGTGGTCGGCTCGATGCTTGGCGTAAAGCTGGTCAACGGTCAGCCCACAGGGGCGCCAACCTTAACCGTGCTGGTTTCCGAGAAGTTGGCGCCGGAGCTCCTTCCGCGGCGGGAGCGAATTCCGCGCCGGCTAAAGATCGACGGTCGATACGTGCTGACCGATGTCCTCGAAGTCTCCAAGTTCATCGATCAGGGGGTTTTCCCGGCCACGGGCGCACTGACCACATACGACGGAACCGAATACGGAACGCTGACCGCATTCGGACGAACAAATGACGGCACCTGGGGTGTCACATGCGCCCACGCCATCGAGGGCGAGGATGGCAATCCTTACACGCGATCGGAAATCGGAATCTGGTCGCCGCAATTACAGAGGTCGGTATCGGTCGGCTTCAGCGCCTATGCCGTGGCAGGTGGAGGCACCGGAATGCCGGGCTCCTACGGCTTTGTCGACGTGGCCATCTTCTCCCTGGAGAATGCGGAGTTAGCGGCGCGCGCCGCCGCCGCTTCCGCGCTGCCGGTCACCTCCCCTTTGCCAGGTTCGAGCGTTCGCGGCTCCGGCAACAGCGGCTCGAAGCTAGGCGTCATCGTCGGAATCGAGCAGAAGGTAGGTGACGTGTACGTGGACGTTGTCGTCAAGGTCGACCCGCCGGGTACCTTCCGGGGCGACAGCGGTATGCTTTGGCAGGACAGCGCCGGTCGCGCGGTGGCGATCCACGCCAAGGGCAACAGCGCAGGCCCGGGTGCCGGAAGCTCTCTATCCGCGGCAATGCGCGCGGACCGGGCCGTCCAGGCTCTCGGTGTGACCTTCGCTGAGCTATAAGGAGACAGGTCGAGCAGGTATTGGCGAGGCATTCGGTCCTTCAAATAGAGGAACGAATGCAGGGACACTTAGTCCTGCACGCGCTCGCGCGGATCCGGGGCTCGGCGGGGGACAGTCGCATTACCTGTCCCATGACGTCTCCTTTCCTAGACCGCCTCCCCCGCCGCTACCCCGCTCGCCCAGGCCCATTGGAAATTATAGCCGCCGAGCCAGCCGGTGACGTCGACCCCCTCGCCGATGGCGTGGAGGCCCGGCACCTTCACCGCCGCCATCCTCTTCGATGAGAGGCCAACAGTAACGATCCCGTCGGCCGTCGCTTCGGCCTTCGCGGAACCTTCGGTGGCCGCTCGCGGCGAAGCGCCATTGCGCCAGGCGGCGCCCGGCCTCCTTGAGCTGCTGTCTGGGAGGCCGCCGAGGCTGGTGACAGTCACGTGACGGTCACCAGAATGTCTTCGGTGCCGCTCGGAGTGAAGCGCCATTGCGGAAGGCCGGGGACAGTAACGTAACTGTCCCGGAAGTCGGGTCGACAGGCCGGGAAGGCCGGGGACAGTAACGTAACTGTCCCCGAAGTCGGGTCGACTGCGGGCTCGCGCGGCGCGGAGGCGGCGAGCTGCTCGGCTTAGAGGAGGGCGAGAGGGCGGAGGCGGCGGGGCGTCGACGCCCCACTTTGGCAGGCAGGCGCTACGGCCGCAACTTGACCGCCTTTCCCGGCGGAGCCCTTCCCGCTTCACCGATGCCAAGTATCGATCGGCTCATACTGTCCCATCAAACTATCATCGCTTATTATCCGAATCCTCGCGCCGCATGATCGATCGAGGAGAAGCAACGCATGACGGAGCCCTCCGCCGAAACGCCCAAGTCGTTGAGGGACGTCGCGCTCAAAATCCTCTCTCGCCCGTTCGGAGTCTTGGGCGCAATTCTCATCATGGCCGCCGTCACCGGCGGATTTTGGGTTTGGATGAACTGGCCGTCCATCAAGGATAAGCCCGGGGTGGAATGGATCTTAGACAGACTGACGCGCGAGCCCATTCCGAAAGCCGATCCGCGCCGTTTCTCCGTGGCCGTGGCCCGGCTCGAAAACGACCGCGGGCGGGAACATGAACGTCTCATCCTGGCCCTTCTCGGAGAGTTCAAGGGCGTGCAGGTTTTGCAGATCGACAGAAGGATCTCCGCCGAACATGTCGTGCGTGAGGAAGGAGTAAAAAAGGCTCACGCGAAGGCGCGGAAATATCTCAAGGAGAGCGGCGCCTCAGTCCTGATCTGGGGCTCGGTCCTGCAGCTCGAGGGCAAGGCCAAACCGGCCCTTTACATGACCACCGCCGGGGAGATGAGCGACGAGGACGAGGCCTCGGGCGAGGCTCGGCAATATACCCCGCTCGTCGCCCAGGAATTCAGCCTCCCGGAAGCGTTCTGGTCCGACCTGTCGGAGGTCCTCCGGCTTCTGATCGTATCGAACGCTTCGCGGTTTCATGCAGCCACCGGACGGCCCGTAGCGGGCGAACTGGAACCGTTCGTCTCCCGGGTGAGAAACCTTCTGCAGTCGCCGCGAGTGAGGTGGGACGAAGACTCGCGACGTTCGACACGCGTGATCCTCGCCGACGCATTGTGGCGGCTGGCCATTGAAAAGGGCGGTCGGGAGTCGCTCAGGAAGGCCGCTGACCTCTATGAGGCGGCCCTGATCAACCTCTCCCCGGAATCGGACGCGCGGAACTGGGCCGCGATCCAGCGCTCGCTGCTCGGCGTCCGCAGGGCTCTGGGCGAAGGCGGCATGACCGAATTGCGCCAGACGGTCGGGGTCCTCAACCGAGTGCTCCAGATCTACGACCGCAACGAGGTCCCGCTCGATTGGGCCTTCACCCAGCACGACCTCGCGAACACCCTTTCCACCATCGGCGAGCAGATCGCGCCGGATCGCGACGCTCCGGAGGTCGATCAGGCCATCGCAAAGCTCCATCTGGCCGCTCAGGTTTTCGAGGAACAGGAGCAATCGCTCGCGTGGGCCTCGGCCAAGAACGATCTGGGCATGGCCTTGAGGGTGCGGGCCGACCGCCGCGCCGGCAAGGCCGACAAGAGAGCCGCCCTCCAGGATCTCGATTTGGCCGCGGCCGCCTACCGGGACGCGTTGCGGGTGCATAGGGAAAGCACGCTTCCCCAGCTCTGGGCCGCGTCGACGATCAATCTCGGAATTACCCTCGACGACGCGGGCCGACTGGTGTCCGACGAGGCGCGCGTGGTCCGCGCGATCGCGGAGTTCAACAAGGTACGTCGAGTGGTCGGCCCGGAAACCTATCCGGCCTATTGGGCCGAGGCGAATAACGGGCTCGGCAATGCGCTTACGACCCTGGGGAAATTGCGTCGCGACGTCCGTCTGATCCGCCACGCGGACCGGGTGTTCGGCGAGGCGCTGGAAATCCGGGACGGCGTTCTCGACCTGCGCGTCGTCGGAATGATCCAGAACAATCGTGCCGTCGCCCTGCGCTCGCTCGCCCAGCTGCGCTGCGAGCGGCTCGTGCTCGTCAAGGCGGAAGCGGCCCTCGCCGCGGCCCGCCAGGCCTATGTCCGAGCGGGCGACCCCTACGGCACGGCCGTCACCGGCCGCAGCCTGGCCGATGTTCGAACGGATCTGCGCAAGGGGTGCCCCTGACGCGAGAGGCCTCCGCAAGAGAATGCGGCAAGTCGGCCCCCAGGCTGCGTTCGGTGGGTCGCTTCGCGGTCGGGAGCAAGAGATTCGGCGCGTCGGATCGCCGCGAAGCGTGACGGCCGTCACGCGCGGCCGCGGCGACACCCCCTAACCAGATCCCGCTGGACACTGTCTCGCCACGCCACGGGCAAGAAGGGGAGAATCATGACGGGCTATTATGCGCTGATACTGGACGTGGACCTCGAACCCGGCAGCAATTTCGTCCGCATCATCGACAGCGACGAGGAGCTGGAGAGGCTTCGCGCGGTCCACAATTGGAACCCGAACGCCAGTGTCGGGACGATCGACCGCGACCGATTCACCTTCCAGCTGGTCGAGGACCATCCGCTGGAAAATGTCGATACCGGACATCCCGACCCCGCCTCCATCCAAAGGTTGACGTTCAATGGCTAAATATTGGAAATTCGGAGTCGCCGCCCTCGCCCTCGCCGTCGGAGCCTGCGGCCAGCCGGCCTTCCGCATGCGATGGGCGGATGGCTCCCTGCCCCTGCAAAGACGGGGCGAACCCGTCCTCGCCGTGACCTCGCTCGCCGCCGATCCCGCATCGTCGACCGGCTTCAAGGATCTCGCCGAGCGCAGCGGCGCCGCTTATGCCGCCGCTCTCGCGGCGAAGACCGGGACGGCCGCGGAATATCGCGCCGCGCTCGCCGAGCCGATCAAGGGTGCCGGACGAAGCAACATCGACCGCACCGCTCTGCCGAGGGTGATCGCCCTCGACGTATCGCCCGGCGGCTATTCCGCCGGCGACCGGCTGGTCTGGACGCGAGTGACCCTCCTGCCGATCGATTTCCGGTTCTCCGATTTCGCTCTCGCCAAGACCGAATACCAGACGATCGACCTCGAGACGATTACGTCGACCAGCAAGGAAACGGCTTCGCTGACGATCAGTCCGACGATCGGCAGCCCGGTCGAGGCGGCGGAAGCGGTGCTCAGCGCCGAACGGTCCGACCAGACGGTCTATGGCAACCGTGAACGCATTCGCGATCTCAGCGTCGGCTTCGATCCGCAGCGGATCGTGGTCACTCGGGACGGTGGGCCGGGCATCGATCTCGCCGGCATCACCCTGCTCAAGGTCTCGGCGCGGCCGGTGTCGAAGGCCGAGAGCGACATCGCCACGCTGGTCAGCGCCTACAAGATCGTCGACGACAACGGCGCCGACCTCCAGCCGTCGGCGGCATCGATGTCGCTCAGCCTCGACCGGGTCTGGCGGCCGCGCCCGCTCTTCGTCTGCGGGCGCCTCGATTATGTCCGACGCGAGGTCCTCAACGGCGCCGAATTTTACGACGAAGGACATCACCGCGTCCAGGAGCGGGAGGGACAGACGATCGGCGTCTACCAGCTGGCGCCCGAAGCGGACGTGGAGACCGCGCAATATCTGATCGTCGACTCCGAAACCGGCTCGGCGGTCGAGATCGACGCCCCCGCTTCGGGAACCCGGACCTTCGCCTTCTCGAACCTCGGCGAAGCCACCGCCTTTTCCCGGTGGCTGTCGCGCACCGGCGCCGACAAGGTCGGCAGCCAAACGCTGAGCGTTCGGGATCCGGCGACCGGCCGGCCGAGGCCGCTGTCGGTCCGCAAGGGGCGGGTCTTCGAGGTCCAGCGCCGCGAGACGGCGAACGCTCCGCCCGAGCCGACGCTCGCCCAGTGCCGGGCGCGGTTCCAGGTGACGCCCTAGCCTGGCTCGGCAGCGACGCTCGGGAGACGGCCGCTGTCTCCCGAGCGTCGCCAAGGCGCCTCGGCCCGGGATGCGGACAGCGCCCCCCCCGGCCCGCGATCGCCGCTGCGAGGAATGGGGCGAGGAATGCGCTGCGAGGAATGGGGACAGTAACGTTACTGTCCCCATTTCCCGAGCCTGGGGTGCGGACAGCGGAAGGCCGGGGACAGTTACGTAACTGTCCCTAAAGGCGGCAGGGCTGACGATCGGCTGTCGGCCGGCCCGGTGCCTAGAGGATCAGCCTGCCGGTCTTCTCGGCGATGCGGATGGCGGCGAGGTCGGAATCGGGCAGGCCGGCGTCGAGGAAGGCGCGCCAGTCGTCGATCCGCTCGCGCAATTCGGGTGCCATCGGGCCGCGCTCGAGGCCGAGATGGGCGCGGGCGCTCGACCAAGGCCAATGTTCGGGCGCCTCGACGAGGCGCGCACGAACCGGGTTGAGCTCGACGTAGCGAAGGCAGCAGTGGAGATGCGCCTCGTCCATCGGAAAGGAAGCGAAGCGGTCCTGCCAGAGATGGCCGTGCCAGCCCTGGCGCCGGTTGATCTCCCAGGCATAGCGGCGGTGGGTGGGGGCGAGCGCAGCCCGAAGGCCGTCCACTTGCGAGGGCACCAGGATGAGGTGGACGTGGTTAGGCATCAGGCACCAGGCCCACAGCGCCGTGCCGCTCTTCCGGCACCAGAAATGGAGCAGCGCGAGATAGAGGGCGAAGTCGGCCTCGCCGAAGAAGGTCCGAAGCTTGCGGTTGCCGCGCTGGGTGACGTGATGCGGGATACCGGGCAGGACCAGGCGGGCGGCGCGCGGCATCGGCCGGATTTAGTCGAAAAGCGCCAGCCTGGCAACCGGTCTTGAGGCATAAGCGATGAAATTCGGCGGCGCCGTCACTCGCTGTCCGTATGCCTGAGGGGGACAGTAACGTTACTGTCCCCGGATCGGATGCGCCGCCAGCGCGGCGACGGCGAAATGCGGATCGGGGCTGCGAAATGGGGACAGTAACGTTACTGTCCCCATTTCAGCCCATCGCAGCCCCGGCCGCGCCGAGGATGAGGATGTCGAGGGGCCCGGGCGTCACTCGGCGGCCCGCGAGGCTCCGCGCCGGGCCGCCCAGCCCGGGCCGCCTAGCCCGGCCCGCCGAACAGCCCCGCCCAGGCGACCACCACCAGCCAGTGAAGCACCACCGCCGGCCAGATCGAGCGGGTCGCCAGCACCAGCCTCGCGCAGGCCAAACCGAGGGCGAAGGCGGCGGCGAGGAACCAGAAGCTGAAGCCGAGATGGACCCAGCGGAGCGGGCAGTCGCCGGGCTCGATCCACTGGCAGACGAAGACCTGCAGCGGGTGCCAGAGGGCGAAGAGCAGGGCCGAGAGCGCGGCCGGGCCGAGGCCGCTGGCGCCGTCCGACGGCGGCTTCAGGAGGATGCCGCGGAAGACGGCCTCCTCGGCCAGGGCCGGAACGAAGAAGGCGATCAGGGCGAGCAGCGCCAGCCCGGGGCCGATATCGGGGCTCCAGTCGAGGAAGCCGCCGAGCCAGGCGAACAGGGCCAGCGCCGGGACCAGCCAGGCCGCCTCCTTGCCGAGCCGCGCCCAGTCCCTGCCGCCGGGCCAGGTCGAGAACAGGCGCCCGAGGCGCTCGAGCGCGCCCTCGGAGCGGTAGGGCGGGGTCGGGATGGCCGGCGCGGGCGGACCCTCGGTCGAGTCGATCTCGAAATGCGCGGGCAGGTTGACCGGGCGGTAGCCGGGGCATTCCGCCACCCGCGCCACCGCCGAGCTGTGGACGGCGAACGGCTCGTCCGACGGCACGCCCTTCCACGGCCGGTTGGGGATCGGCCGCGGCTCGGCCCAGGGTAGGTAGAAGAGGCCGAGAACCGCGCGGCGGCGCGGCCATTCCTTCAGCTTCGCGCTCTTGGGCAAAGGCTCGAACAGCCACCAGGCGCCGGTCAGCGACTGGTGCAGCTCGCCCTTCGGGTCGGGCGCGACATAACCGTATTTCGGGTCGCCGTCGCTCGGGTTGATGCCGCGGCCGAGCCAGTCGACGAGCCGCCGGTCGAAGCGCAGCGCCTCGCCTTCGGGCAGATCCCGAGCCTGGGCGATCATCCACAGCAACGGATATTTGGAGAGCGCGCTCTGCGTCTCCGGATAGCCGCCGCCGACGTCGGAATGGACGCCGGCGAACCAGACCTGGCGGGTGCGGACCGCGCCGGTGACCGGATCGGGCAGCGACCCTTGCGGATCCTTCCAGTGGTTGAGCCGGAACATGCGGCGCCGCTCGTCCATCGAGATGGCGTGGCGGAAGGTCTCCACGCTCGGGTTGGTGCGCGTATAGGGCAGGGTCTGGAGCGAGGGCAGGTAGAAGCGGTCGGGCCGCGGCGTGATCACCGAGGAGACGGTGTCCCAGACTCCGACCAGGCGGATGCGGGGGCGGCGGGCGCCGGCGATTCGGCGGAAGTTGAAGCCGATCTCGAGATCGTTGTCGTCGGCCGATCTTTTGTAGGCGACGAGCGCGTAGCCGCACAGGTTGAGCTGGTCGGCGCCGAGCAGGCCGCACATATGGATGAAGCCGGCGAGCACCCGGGCGGTGTAGGCGCCGCGGCTGAAGCCGAGCAGGTAGATGCAATCCCCTTCCCGCCAGTTGCGGGCCAGCCAGGAATAGGCGTCGAGGACATTGTCGTCGAGGCCGTAGCCGAGGGCGAGGCCGAGCACGCCCTGGACCTTGAGCTTGAGCTGGTCCCACCAGCCCGGAGTGCCGATCGTGCCGACGCCGGGATCGTAATAGACGAGCTGGTCCTCGTCCTTGTCGAGCATGCGATAGAATTTGAGCACGTTCGACAGGTTGGTGCCGATCTCGTTGCCGGTACCGTCCAGCAGGACGACGAGCTTCCTGGCCATGGCGCGAGCCCCCCTTTCGCCCGCCGCACCATCTCATGCCGCCGTCGCCGCTGTCGAGGCCAATCGTTGCGGCGAGCGCCGCAACCATTACGCTTGCGATCCGTTACGGACCTGCAATTCACCCGCAAAGGAGCGCGTTCATGACTCTCGGCACGATCCTCCTCATCATCCTCATCCTGCTGCTGCTCGGCGCGCTGCCGACCTGGGGCTACAGCCGCGGCTGGGGCTACGGGCCGTCGGGGATTCTCGGCCTCGTCCTGATCGTCGTCCTGATCCTGTTCCTGATGGGCCGCCTCTAGCCGCCCGCGTCCGGCGCGCGGCCGCTGGGACCGTCGCCAGCGACCGTCTCATGAAGCGCGGGGCGAGGCCTCGGTCCCCGGCGGCGGCCGGGCTCCGGCCCGCGAGCGCAACCCCGGCCTTCGCCGGGGAGCCGCCGCGCTACCGCCGCGCCCTCGCCGCCTCGGCCGCGAGGAAGCCCGGTTCCCGCTCCGGCACCATCCAGCGACTCTCCCAGATCTCGACCGTGTCGAATATTCCCGGGTCGAAATAGGGATCGTCGGCCAGATAGGCGTCGAGCGCGGCCCGGTCGGGCACCTCGAAAACGAAGATGCTGCCGATCATCCGCCCGTCCTCGAGCAGCGGCCCGGCATAGACGATCTTGTCCTGGTGGCCGGCGACGTAGACGAGATGGTCGGCGCGGTGGCGAGCGCGCGCCTCGCCGCCGGCGCGGTCGCGGCCGAGGACGACGAAAATCACCCGCCGGCGCGGTCGCGGACGGCGTCGAGATCGACCGGCGGCGGCGGGTCGACGGCCGAAGCCTCGCCGCGCTCGCGGTCGTCGGGCGACGGATCCTCGCCCTTCTCGCGGACGTTGCCGGCGACCTCGCCGACCGGGTCCCGCTCGGGCTCGGGCGCCGGACCGCGGTTGATGGTGGCGCCGCCGCTGTGCTTGGTCATGATCCGCTCCTTTCGAAGCGGCAACGCACGGCCGGCGGCGGGTTTCCTAGAAAATGATCGCGCCGGCGACGAAGGCGATGAAGGCGATGGTCCAGTCGCGCGGCTGCAGGCGGCGGATGAAGTCCATGGTCAGGCTCCTTGCTGTATTATGTATGTAATACAGCAGCGGTCCGCGCGCAAGAGGGCGGCGCCCCTCAGATCTTCACCTGGCTGCCCATCTCGACGACCCGGTTGGGCGGCAGGCCGAAGAATTCCATCGGGCTCTCGGCGTTGCGCATCATCCAGGCGAACAGCTTCTCGCGCCAGATCGCCATGCCGTGGGCGCTGGCCGCGAGCGGCGTCTGGCGGGACAGGAAGAAGCTCGTCTCCATCATCCTGAACGGAAGGCCGCAGCGGTCGACCCGGGCCAGCGCCTCCGGCACGTTCATGTCCTGCATGAAGCCGAAATGGAGGGTGATGCGGTAGAAACCCTCGCCGAGCTCCTCGACCTCGACCCGCTTGCTCTCGTCGACATAGGGCACGTCCTCGATCGCCACCTTCAGGGAGATCGAGCGCTCGTGGAGCACCTTGTTGTGCTTGAGATTGTGGAGCAGGGCGTGGGGGACGCCGTCGGCCTGGCTGGTCATGAAGATGGCCGTGCCGGGGACTCGCGCCGCCGAATGGGCGGCGGAGCGGATGAACAGCTCGATCGGGATGTCGCCCTGCTTCAGCTGGCGGTGGAGCAGCTTGCGCCCCTTCGCCCAGGTGGTGAGCAAGGTGAAGGCGACCAGCCCCATCGCCAGCGGCACCCAGCCTCCGCTCGGCACTTTCAGCAGATTGGCGGCGAAATAGGCGGCGTCGACCAGGAAGAAGAGCGCGAGCAGGGCGCCCGCCAGCCACTTGTTCCACCCCCACAGGGCGAACAGGACGACGGCGAGCAGGCAGGTGTCGATGAACATCGCCCCGGTCACCGCTATGCCGTAGGCGGCCGAGAGGTTGGACGAATTGCGGAACAGGATGACGAGCAGGACCACCGCCACCGCCAGCGCCCAGTTGACCGAGGGTATGTAGATCTGGCTCGCCGCGGCCGCGCTGGTGTGGTTGATCTTGAGGCGCGGAATGTAGCCGAGGTGGATCGCCTGCTGGGTGACCGAAAAGGCGCCGGAGATCACCGCCTGGCTGGCGATGACCGTCGCCAGCGTCGCGATCACGACCAGCGGCAGCCGGAACCAGTCGGGGGCGAGCATGAAGAACGGGCTGGCGATCGTCCCCGGGTCTGCGATCAGCAGGGCGCCCTGGCCGAGATAGTTGATCATCAGCGCCGGCAGAACGAAGAAGAACCAGGCGAGCTGGATCGGGCGTCGCCCGAAATGGCCCATGTCGGCGTACAGCGCCTCGGTTCCGGTCACCGCCAGCACCACCGACCCCATCGCGACGAAGGCGTAGAAGCGCTCCTCGAAGAAAAACTGCACCGCCCACCAGGGATTGAGCGCGCCGACGATGCCGGGATGCTGGGCGATGCTGGCCAGACCCAACAGGGCGAGGACGAGAAAATAGACGATCAGCACCGGTGCGAACAAGGCGCCGACGGCGGCGGTGCCGCGGTGCTGGATCGAGAACAGGCCGACGAGGATTGCGATCGCGATCGGAATTACCCAGGGCTCGAACCCCGCCTCGACCAGAACGATCCCCTCGACCGCAGACAGCACCGAGATGGCGGGGGTGATCATCGTGTCGCCGTAGAAGAGGGCGCAGGCGAAGACCCCGAGCAGGACGATCGCCGCCCCCCACCGCGCGCGCTCGGTCTTGCGCGAGATCAGGGCGAGCAGGGCGAGGCTGCCGCCTTCACCCTTGTTGTCGGCGCGCATCAGGATGAGGATGTATTTCAGCGTGACCACGATCATCATCGACCAGAAGATCAGGCTGAGGACGCCCATCACGTGCAGGCGGTCGACCGGAAGCGGATGGAGTCCGGCGAAGGTCTGTCGGAAGGCGTAGAGCGGCGAGGTGCCGATGTCGCCGAAGACGATGCCGATCGCTCCGACCGTCAGCTTGAGCAGGCCGCCGTGATGGTGGTGCCCCGAATGCGGGTCGCGCACGTCCGGAAGGGGGGCCGGGGCCGCCGCGGCTTCGCTCATCCTTCGTCCCTCGGCACTAGCCCGCCTGAATGGCCGAATTCCGGAAATCCGTTCCGGCTCTGGACCGTTGCGCCTGCTAGGATTTCAGGAAGCGTCGGGCAAGTTTTTCGTCATGCCAGCGAAGGCTGGCATCCGGGCGGGTGAAGACCCCCCACCTTTTCACCCACTGGGGCCCCAGCCTGCGCTGGGGCGACGGTTACTCCGCGGCGGCGGCGGCGGCGTCCTTCTCGGCGGCCTGCTTGGCGCGGAAGACGTCGCCTCGGTGGGCGCGGGCGGCCATCGCCTCCCAGGCGCCGGCGGCGCGCAGGCACCGTTCGCGGACGTTCTCGAGCGTGGCCTTGTCGGCGTCGGCGCGGGCCTCGGCGGCGCGGGCGGCGTAGAAATCGTGCTGGGCGGACATAAGGGCTTTCTTCTTCTCCTTAGGGGACACGTACTCGGACGTGTCCCCTGTCAGAAGCCGAATGGGGACAGGTACAAGTCCATGTCCCCCCGCGTCAGGCGGACTGAAGGTTGACGGCGCTGGTCTTGCCGCGGCGGTCGGTCTCCAGCTCGAACGAGACGCGCTGATCGCGGTCGAGGGTCTGCATGCCGGCTGCCTGGACGGCGCTGATATGGACGAAGGCGTCGTTGCCGCCGCCGTCGGGCTGGATGAAGCCGTAGCCCTTGTCGCTGTTGAAGAATTTGACGGTACCGATGGTCATTTCACTTTTTCCTTGTCTGGGGCGGGTCGGAAATCGGCCCGCCGGTGCTGCGAGAGGCGAGAGAAGGAAAAAGGAGCCGCAAAGCGCCAAAGACCGTCAATTTGCGACTGGTAGCGACCCTGCATGTAGGCGCCGGGGGCGAAAATAGCAAATTGGAGCTCTCGTCGCCCCAGCGCAGGCTGGGACCCCCGGGGGTGAAGAGCGCGGAGACTTTCACCCCACGGGGCCCCCAGCCTTCGCTGGGGCGACGGCTTGCGCTCCGCGTGGATTCGCGGAACACAGCACCGCCATGGCCACCGCCCCCGCCCCCAGCGCCCGCCGCGACCGGCTCGTCATCGCCGCCTCGTCGCTCGGCACGGTGTTCGAATGGTATGATTTCTACCTGTACGGGCTGCTCGCGACGATCATCTCGGCCCAGTTCTTCTCGGGGGTCAACGAGACCACCGGCTTCATCTTCGCGCTCGCCGCCTTCGCCGCCGGCTTCGCCGTGCGGCCGTTCGGGGCTTTGGTATTCGGCCGGATCGGCGACCTGGTCGGCCGCAAATACACCTTCCTCGTCACCATGGGGATCATGGGCCTCTCGACCTTCCTCGTCGGGCTGCTGCCGAGCTATGCTAGCGCCGGAGTCGCGGCGCCGATCGCGCTGGTCACGCTGCGGCTGCTCCAGGGCCTGGCGCTGGGCGGCGAATATGGCGGCGCCGCCACCTATGTCGCCGAGCATGCCCCGCCCGGCCGCCGAGGCTTCTACACCAGCTGGATCCAGACCACGGCGACGCTCGGCCTGTTCGCCGCCCTGCTCGTGGTGATCGGCACCCGCACCCTGCTCGGCGAGGCCGCCTTCGCCGACTGGGGCTGGCGAATCCCCTTCCTGCTCTCGATCCTGCTCCTCGCCGTGTCGCTGTGGATCCGGCTGAAGCTGGCCGAAAGCCCGGTCTTCCAGCGGATGAAGGCGGAAGGCACCACCTCGAAGGCGCCGCTCAAGGAGAGCTTCGCCCGCTGGGGCAATCTGAGGATCGTGCTCATCGTCCTGTTCGGCGCCGTCGCCGGACAGGCCGTGGTCTGGTATACCGGGCAATTCTACGCCCTCTTCTTCCTCGAGAAGACGCTCAAGGTCGACGGCGCCACCGCCAACATCCTGATCGCCCTCGCTCTGGCCCTCGCCACGCCGTTCTTCGTCTTGTTCGGCTGGCTGTCCGACCGGATCGGCCGCAAGCCGATCATCCTCGCCGGCTGCGCGCTCGCGGCGCTCACCTATTTCCCCCTCTTCGAGGGTCTGACGAAAGCCGCCAACCCGGCTTTGTACGAGGCGCAACGCAACACCCCGATCAAGGTGGTGGCGGATCCGGCGAGCTGCTCGGTCCAGTTCGACCCGATCGGCAAGAACAAATTTGAAGGTTCGATGTGCGACATCGTCAAGTCGACGCTGGCAAAGTCGGGCATTCCCTATACGAGCGAGCCCGCCCCTCCCGGCCGGGTCGAGGTCCGGGCCGGCAAGGTCGGCATGGTCTTCGACGAACTGGGCGATTTGCGCGGGGCCGAGCGCGCGGAGACGATCAGGCTCGAGCGCGAAAGGCTGAGCGGGCTGCTCGGCCTCAGCGGCTACCCGGAACGTGCCGACCCCGCGGCGGTGAACAAGCCGCTCGTCGTCGCCATCCTGTTCCTGCTCGTCCTCTACGTGACTATGGTCTACGGGCCGATCGCGGCCTTGCTGGTCGAGCTGTTCCCGAGCCGGATCCGGTACAGCTCGATGTCGCTCCCCTACCATATCGGCAACGGCTGGTTCGGCGGCTTCCTCCCCACCGTCGCCTTCGCCATGGTCGCCGCCACCGGCGACATTTATTACGGCCTCTGGTACCCGATCGGCATCGCGGTCCTGACCCTCGTCCTGGGACTGTTGCTGCTGCCCGAGACTCGCGGGCGGGCGATGGAGTGATCGTCACCCCGGCGAAGGCCGGGGTCCCGTGGAGTGAAGGACACGGAGCTTCTCACCCTCCGGGGTCCCAGCCTTCGCTGGGACGACGGCACGGGTATGCCTCCCCGCCCGCTTTCGTTAAGGCGGCGCAATGAGTCTGCCGCCCGTCCTCCAGCGCCTGCGCCTGCCCGCGATCGGGGCGCCCTTGTTCATCGTCTCCAGCCCCGACCTCGTCGTCGCCCAGTGCAAGGCGGGGATCGTCGGCGCCTTCCCGGCGCTGAACGCGCGGCCGCAGAGCCTGCTCGACGAATGGCTGCACCGGATCAGCGAGGAGCTCGCCGCCTGGGACCGGGACCATCCCGACGCGCCGGCGGCGCCCTACGCGGTCAACCAGATCGTCCACCGCTCCAACGACCGGCTCGAGCAGGACATGGCGACCTGCGCCAAGTGGAAAGTGCCGGTCGTCATCACCTCGCTGGGGGCGATCGTCGAGGTCAACCGGGCGGTGCACGGCTGGGGCGGAATCACCCTGCATGACATCATCAACGACCGCTTCGCCCGCAAGGCGGTGGAGAAAGGCGCGGACGGGGTGATCGCGGTCGCGGCCGGCGCCGGCGGCCATGCCGGCACGCTGTCGCCCTTCGCGCTGGTCCAGGAGATCCGCCAGTGGTTCGAGGGACCCTTGATCCTGTCGGGCGCCATCGCCACCGGCCGCGCCATCCTCGCCGCCCAGGCGATGGGGGCGGACCTCGGCTACATCGGCTCGCCGTTCATCGCCACCGCCGAGGCCAATGCCGACGAGACCTACAAACAGGGCATTTGCGACGGCCGGGCGGCCGACATCGTCTATTCGAGCTTCTTCACCGGCGTGCACGGCAATTACCTGCGCGGTTCGATCATCGCCTCCGGGCTCGATCCGGACAACCTCCCCGAGGGCGACCTGAAGACGATGGATTTCGGCGGCGGCGGCAGCGCCAAGAAAGCCTGGCGCGACATCTGGGGCTCGGGCCAGGGGATCGGCGCGATCGACCGGGTGCGGCCGGCGGGCGATTATGTCGCCGAGCTGGTCCGCCAATATGAGGAAGCCAAGGCGGAATTGAGAGCGAAGGCCGGGCTGTAGCTCCTCCCCGGCACAAGGAGAATCTAGAGCGAGCGTTCCAGCCGGCTGATCAGGCTCCGGGCCGGGCTCGCCTGCGCCTCCGGGCCGAGTCCGCCCGCCTCGTCGAGGCGCTTGACCCGCGCATAGAGGTCGCGGCTGGCGTGGATCAGGCCGAGCGCGCTTTCCGGCAGCCGCGCCAGCAGCGCCTCGTCGCTGTCCGGCGCGTCGCCGAGGCGGCGGGCGGGCCGGCGCGCCTGGCTGCGGCTCAATTCGCCCGATTCGACCGCGCGCTGGGTGAGCAGCCACGCGATGACGTGCATCAGCCGGGTCGTCACCTTGAGCGACTCGCAGGAGAAGCCGACCCGGTCGTAGGGGTCGAGCGAATCGCGGTCGCTGCGGCCGCTCATGTCGAAATAGGAGCGGGCCTCGTCGGCGAGCAGCATCGCCTCGGTGTAGAGCGAGCCGATCAGCTTGGCGGTGAGGGGCGCGTGCGCTTCCTGCATCCGCTCATGCTGCCACAGCCGCGCCAGCGCCGCCATGCGCAAAGATGGTGAAGGACGTGCAGTCCCGGAGAGGGACGTTTCGCGGCGCAGGCGGAGCGTCCGCCGGCCTAGGCGATGATGTCGGGAATCAGCCGGTCCTCGAGCAGCTTGATCTCGTCGCGGAGCCTCAGCTTGCGCTTCTTCATGCGGGCGAGCTGGAGCTGGTCGGGCGCTGGGACGGCGCGCAGCGCCTCGATGGCGGCGTCGAGGTCGCGATGCTCCTGACGCAGGCGAACCAGCCGCGAGGCCGCCGGAATGCCGCTGCCGTCGATCCCCTCCATGCCCCTCCAGACGCTACTCAAGCGCTTCGAAACAGGCTATAGATAGTCGATTAACGACCCGTCGTATATATTGACGGGGCCGTCCGACCGATGGGAGACAGGCCACGCCTCCAGACGTTGATCCCCCGGACCAGCCTAGCAAGGAGATGGGAATGCAACAGGCGCATATTTCGGCACTGCAGCACCGCCACGCAGACATCGAAGCGCGGATCCTCGAAGAAAGTCAGCGGCCTCTGCCGGACATGGCCACCCTCTCCAGGCTCAAGAAAGAGAAATTGAAGGTCAAGGAAGCGATCGCCGGCATCCACTAGGCGACTCGTCGTCCCAGCGAAGGCTGGGACCCAGGACAAGAAGAAGCGAGGGCTGTTCTCGGCCCCTAAACCGTCATGCCGGCGAAGGCTGGCATGACGGTGGGTGAATGCGATGGCGCCTTTCACCCGCCGGGCCCCCAGTCTGCGCCGGGGCGACGCGTGGCGCCCTTCACGCCACGGGACCCGGCCTGTGCCGGGGTGACGAATCGGGCCGAGGCATTGCCCCGGCTCCGCTTCGTCAATCGTCGCGGGTGATGCGCTCGTTGCGCTCGTGGCGCTCCTGGGCCTCGACGGTCATCGTCGCGATCGGCCGCGCCTCGAGGCGGGCCAGCGAGATCGGCTCGCCGGTCACCTCGCAAAAGCCGTAATCGCCGGTGTCGATTCGGCGAAGCGCCGCGTCGATCTTCGAGATGAGCTTGCGCTGGCGGTCGCGGGTCCGAAGCTCGATCGCCCAGTCGGTCTCGGAGGAAGCGCGGTCGGTGACGTCGGCTTCGCGGATCGGCCCGCTCTTCAGCGAGGCCATCGTCCCTTGAGATTCGCGCAGGATCTCGTCCTTCCAGCCGAGCAGCTTCTGCCGGAAATAGGCGAGCTGCACCGGGTTCATGAACTCTTCGTTGGCACTGGGCCGGTAGCTGTCCGGGAGCCCTCCCAAAGCATAGACCGAGCCGTAAACGTCACTCAAAGCCGTCGCCATAACCCCTCCACTCCTTCACGCGCCGCTGACGCGGTCACGCGATCCTCCGGCTCCGCTCCCGAGTCGCCCGGAAAATGTCGGAGCCTGCCCCAGCGCGCCTATACGCTTCGCAAAGGGGCAGTACAAGTCACTCAAATAGCGGTTAAAAATTCACGCGGATTCGGGCAGCGTCGGCCGCTTTCTCCCCCCTTTTTCGCGGTCCGGACCGTCCGGCCCCGGAACTGTTCCGATCCACGCGAATCGCGGAGGGCGGGTTCGCGCTAACCATGTTCCCGCGGTCCGGCGGGCCGCCTATTCGTTCACGCCTGATCCGGCCATGTCCACAAATGGGACGGAAGTGGCCGCGACGGCCATTTGGCGGGCATTTCGAGGCGACTTCATGGTTAACGCGCTTGCACTTGAGGCTTTCCTTTGCATCTGTGCGTGTAGCCCGATGCCGACGCCGATCTTCCATACCGGGACTTCGGCTACGCATCGGAACCTGGAACAAGGTGCGCTGTCATGTCGGTAAGAATGGCTCTCGCAAAACTCTGCGCCTGCACTGCCGGCGGCGCGATCCTCGGCGGCGGCGCCGTCCATG